>RCMY010002005.1_pt1 | contig 27057 bp, 25 predicted proteins | sample 2041341 | NCBI WGS metagenome assembly RCMY01 (sample SAMN09708234, study PRJNA481090) | Marine sediment metagenome, whole genome shotgun sequencing project.
TGGCATATGGGGCCAACACAACGTCCGGGGCAAACCGTTGGATCGGTCACCGCCGCAGAAGTAAACCAAGTCTCGAAATGGCTGTCAGATCTGGTGATCGAAAACGACCTCCCCGAGAAGATGTTCATCGTTCATCAGTTTCAATCCCGCATGATCAAGAATCGCGAACAGCTGGTGAATCGCCCAGGCCTCGCGACGGTCATTCACGCCGACGGATTTGGAGGACGGGCCATCAAGCTGCAGACATATTCGATCATCAACGTCGGTCCCCCGTTCTACAACGGCTTCAAACTTTTCATCGATGAAGACACGAGAATATTTCAACCGAGTGAAGTGCTGGCCTTCGAAACGGTGCCGGTGCCCGACCTGATCACCTACCAGTAGATCGAGCGCGAGCCGGCTTGTCTGACCTCGCTCGGGGAATTCGTCCGTTTGTCTGCTAAAACACCAGAGTCCACTTCGGTGGACGATCAAAAAAAACATCGGGCTGCGGCGAGGGCGGCCTGCTTCTAGGAGGAGCAAACAATGGGAGTATTCGATTTCGTTCGCAACGCAGGTGCGAAGATCGGCATTGGCAAAAGCACCGGCGAAATTGCCGCTGAAGAGAAGGCCGAACGCGACACCGCAGCTGCCGAGGCAGCGTCCAAGCGCAACGCCGCAAAGGAGCGCATGCGCGCTCGTGCAGACGCCAAGCGCAGTGCCGAAATGGCTGAGAAGCGCAAAGAAGCCGGCAAGTCGGTCGAGCTCGAGAAGTACGTTCGAGACATGGGCCTCGAGGTCTCCGGCCTCGACATTCGCTTCGACGACGGCACCGCATTCATCGACGGCGAAGCCGCTGATGCAGCAACCAAGGAACGAGTCATCCTCGCAGTCGGCAACTGCGACGGCGTCGCAAAGGTCGACGAGAGCCTGACCGTTGCTCAAGATGATGGCAGCGAAGCAGAGATGTACGTCGTGGAAAAGGGCGACACTCTCTGGGCGATCGCAACGGCAACGTACGGCGACGGAAGCCGCTACCCGGAGATCTTCGAGGCGAACAAGCCAATGCTGACCGATCCCGACCTGATCTTCCCCGGCCAGGTATTGCGTATCCCGCAGTAGAGCCATTCAAAGAACACGTTTGTGGGCCCCGCCAATTGGTGGGGCCCACAAACGTTTTCGGGAGTCACACCATGCGCGACCTCGATCTCATCATTCAACAGACAGCACACGCGCTACTTCGCCTGCGCGGAGAGACCGCCGAGCTGGCGTTGGCCACTCAATTCGTCAAGCGGTTTGCTGCGCTTGATTCCGAGGGCATGGACACCTTCCTCGAATTCCTTCTCACTCAGTTGGGCGCAGATTCGGCGTCGGTCAGCCGTGCGATCGCCCGCTACCTAAAAGCGGGCGGCCAACCAGCACTCGCCGACTTGGCCGATGCGACCGAATCGGATCGATTGCACCTCTTCCGACGGATTAATGTTGCGCGTGGAGGCATCTCGTGCCTGTTGGACATGCGGGGTGCATTGCTTGCCCGCCGGGAGAATATGCCCGAACTAGCGCCGGTCGAACGCGATCTTTTGCACCTTCTCCGGTCGTGGTTCAACCGAGGGTTTCTCGAGCTCCGACGGCTCGATTGGACCACACCAGCGCACATCCTCGAGAAACTCATCGACTACGAGGCAGTCCATGAGATTCAGGGTTGGTCAGACCTGCAACGCCGACTGGCGCCAGATCGCCGAGCTTTTGGGTTCTTCCACCCGTCGCTTCCGAATGAACCGATCATCTTTGTCGAGGTGGCGCTGACCAGTGGCATGGCGTCCTCGATACAAACGTTGCTCGACTCCGAGCCAGAGGTGCCGAATGAGGCGACGGACAACGCGATTTTTTATTCGATCACGAATTGCCAAGCCGGTTTGCGGGGCATCTCGTTCGGGAGTTTCCTAATCAAACAGGTCACCGCAGAATTGCAGGCCGAACTGCCCCAGCTCCACACCTTTTCCACGTTGTCACCGCTTCCGGGGTTCGCTGCGTGGCTCGAAACCGAGGCTGACGAGCACGGTCCGATCGACGTCGGCAGCCGTGCGGTGGTGGAAGCAGCGTGTGCGCGATACCTCGTGTGTGCCCGACACGACAATTTGCCTGTAGATCCCGTTGCTCGGTTCCACCTGAGAAACGGAGCTCGGATCGAACGTCTGAACTGGCATGGTGACACCTCCGACAAAGGCCACGCCGAGTCGCACGGCATGCTCGTCAACTATCGATACTCGGACCAAGACCTCGAAGCCAACCACGACTCGCTGGTCCTCGATGGCTTGGTCATTGCTTCGCCAGAAATCATTGCCCTTGCGGGATCGTCGACCAACGACGACATGGTCCTTCCGTTCCCACACAACGCCACCCACGAACCTGGCGACCACTGACGTGTTGTGCCTGGCTGCAGTGGCGGGCACGCTGATGATCCCACCGCGCGTGCGCGTGGAGTTGCGCGAACCGGTGATCCAATGACATCAGACGACCAGACCACAGGTGATGCCATCGCACTCGATGGCAGAGTCGTCGAGCGGGTTGCTCGGGCGCAGATTCCAACCGCGCATGGAGAGTTCACTGCACACGCCTATCGATCGGTTCTGGATGGGCGCGAACACCTTGCGTACACGATGGGAGACATCGCCGAAGCCAAACCTCCGTTGGTTCGTCTTCACTCTGAGTGCCTCACAGGCGATGCACTTGGATCACAACGTTGTGATTGTGGTCTCCAACTCGACCAGGCGCTCGCCTCGATTGCCGAGGAACAATGCGGGATCTTGATCTACCTGCGCGGTCATGAGGGTCGCGGGATCGGTCTTGGTCACAAGATTCAGGCGTACGCACTTCAAGATCTCGACGGGCTTGACACCGTCGACGCCAATATCGCACAGGGCTTGCCGATCGACAGCCGCGACTACGGCGTCGGCGCATCCATCCTTCACGACCTCGGTATCACCAGCGTTCGTCTGTTGACGAACAACCCAGAGAAGACTCGTTCGTTGCGCGAACACGGCCTGACGATCACCGAAGAAGTACCGCTCGTGACGGCATCCAACAAACACAATTCGCGCTACTTGTCGACCAAACGCGACCGGATGGGCCACCGACTTCAGTAGGCGAACGTGGTGGTCGCACACGTGCCTTTTCTCAGGCCTTTTTCTCGGCTACGACAATTTTGGGTAAGTAACCATTTTGGTCGGTGAACAATCGAAAAGCGGCACTTAGGGTGAGCACGCCCGGTTGGAGAACCGCCGTCTCCGACTCGGGAAGTCCCCGGTCGCGTTCCGCCATGCGGCCGGGGGCGCTAATTTTTGCCGTCAGTCGAAAAAGCAGCAATCTTCGCGGCGAAGTCCTCTCGATAGATGTTCGCACGGCGCATCTTCAGGTCTTCGAATCCACGAACCTGCTCTGGTGACGAGGCGAGAACGATCGCCGCTTCGACGTCCGACGAACCGCCAGACGACAGCGCGTCGCAGACCCGGGCCAGGCCCACCTCGTACTCCTCGATGAGTTCTCGTTCGACTCGGCGCAGCTCGGCGCGACCGAACGGATCGAGCGTGGTGCCACGCATTCGCTTCGCCTTCGCAAGCGCCACGAACAGTGGTCGTGTGCGCGGCCCGAAACGGATCTTGCGATCGATGCCAAGTGCCGACAGGGTCGGCGGATGTAAGTGCCATTTCACCGCTGGAGATCGGTCTCCGGTCACGGACCTCGCTGCAGCCAGGCCATCATCGCGAAGCATCAGTCGTGCGACTTCATATTCATCTTTGTAGGTCAGGAGTTTGTGAAACCCTCGAGCGACCGTCATGGCCAGATCAGTTCCTCCAGCGATGTGTGCTCTCTCGACGAGCGACAAAAGACGGGCACCTTGTGCGTCATCTTGGTGGGCCACGGCATCGCCGGTGAGCAACTCGAGCTCCCGTTGATCGCTGGTCGACAGTTCGAGTCTTCCGATACGCGACGAGAGGTCGGCCGGCACGGGGTCGCGGTCGACGGAAGGCATCTCCGAGAGATCGAGAAGATTCGCCACCTCATTTGGTGCGTACCACAACCGACGCCCCCACTCGAGAGCACGTTTGTTTGCCTCGACCGCCACCCCATTCAATTCGATCGCCCGTCGAATCGAGTCGAGGGTCAACGGAACGCCGCCCGATTGCAGTGCTGCGCCGAGAAGAAGCATGTTTGCTGTCGCGGGCATGCCGGTGAGCGCCTCGGCGAGTTTTGTGGTGTCGGCCGTGAACGGCTCATCCCCTGTCGCCATCGAGAAACACTGCGCAAACGTGTCGTTCGTCGGCGTTTCGATCGTCGGATCGGTCACCTGTCGACCGGTCGGCGTCTTCGTGCTGGACGCGAAAACCTTCGTTCCCCGACGTACACCGTCGAGCGCGCTGACACTTGCTGCGACGAGCTGGTCAAACGCGAGGACCACGTCGACCTGACCGTTGCCTGGTGCGTTGGTTCGATTCACCGAGGCTTCGTGCCCTGTCTCGGTGACGATGGTCAGATCGCTGATCACCGGACCGGCCTTTTGCGAGAGTCCGGTCTGATCCAACCCGTACGCGATGAAACCCGATGTCGTTGCGGCCGTGCCGATCACCTGCGCAACCGTCACCACGCCCGTGCCACCGATGCCGGCGAGACGGAGCACCGTCGATCCGGTCACCGGATCTGGGTCGGGCACGGAAATCGTCATCGGATCAAGCGGGGGCGACGTCGCGAGCGGGGGTTTCTCACCATCGCCCACTTCCACGGTCATGAATGCAGGACAGTCACCTTCGAGGCACGAGAGGTCGAGATTACAGCTGGCCTGATCGATCTGTGTTTTCCGTCCGAGTGGCGTCTCGACTGGCTGAACGGAAAGGCAATTGCTCACGTTCCCACAGTCGCCGCACCCTTCACAGATCCGATGGTTGATCACCACTCGGGTCGTGGGCGTGGCGACCGTCTTGCGTTTTCTTGCTCGTCGTATCTCCGCCGCGCAGCCCTGATCGTGAATCAACACGGTGACACCTTCGACACGAGCGAGATCTTTTTGCACGTCGATGATCTTGGTGCGGTCGAAGACCTTCACTCCGCGAGGAAGATCGACGCGACGATACGCCGCAACGTCATCGGTCGTGATGACCACCCGCTTCACCCCATGCCTGAGGAGAATCGCTGCCAGGGAGTTCGGTTGCACGCGATGCGACGCCTCCTGCCCCCCGGTCATGGCAACGGTGTGGTTGTACAAGATCTTGAAGGTGACATTTGCGCCCGCGCCGATTGCCGCCTGCACGGCGAGCTGCCCGGAGTGAAAGTACGTGCCGTCGCCAAAGTTCTGAAAGACGTGGGTTGTGTCGACGAAACGCTCCATGCCCAACCACTGAGCACCCTCGTTGCCCATGGCGGTGATGCCGATGCTGTCGCCGACACGCTCCTCGTCCATCAGTAGGGTCATTCCGTGACATCCGGTCCCCATGCCAACCACCGCATCGTCAGGAACCTTGGTCCCCCAGTTGTGCGGACAACCCGAGCAGAAAAATGGTGCGCGTTGCACCGCGAGGGGGATTCGGACCCGTTGCTCGGGTGGCTCGGGGGCCAGCCGATCACTGAGCCGCTGCTCGAGTCGCGAACGCAACGCCGCAACGATGTGGTCGGCGTCCAGCCGGCCATATGACTGCAACAGCTGCGCACCCGCCGCGTCGGTCTTGCCAATCACGAGTGGTCGCATAGTCGTTGGATACAGGGCATCTCGTACCAGACGTTCGAGCGTCGGGTTTTTCTCCTCGACCACGAAGATCTCGTCGAGACCAACTGCGAACTGCACGATCAGCTGCTCGTCAAAGGGAATCGGCATGCGCAGATTCAGCAGGCGAATTCCCGCTGCGGCGATTTCGTCGAGGGAACCAAGGCCCAATCGTCGCAAGGCCTCGCGGACCTCGCCGAAGGTGAACCCGGTGGCAACGATCCCGATCCACGCGTCGGAGGGATTCGCCGGCAACTGATTGAGTTTGTTGGCGATGCCGTATTGAAGGGCAAGCGCACTTCGAACCTCGTGGAACTCACGCTCGACCTCGACCATACGCGGCCCAAGGAACTGCGCCGATGGCGTCGAACGCCACACCTTGCCGTCGACGACGTGTTGCGGAAGCACGGGGTCGACGTCGAGCACCGGAAGGTTCACCGTCGCGGTTCCGTCCGCGACCGCGGTGACGATCTTGAGTGCTGACCACAGGCCAGTAGCCCGCGACAACGAAATGCCATGGAGGCCGAGCTCGAGACATTCTGCCGGACCTCGCGGATACAAGATCGGCATGTGCAGGTCGACGAGGGCCGCGTCGGACGATGATGGCATCGTCGACGACTTGGCCGATGGGTCATCTCCCACCAACGCCAGCGCCCCGCCGAGTGAGCTCGATCCGGCGAACACGCCATGGCGCAATGCATCGGTGGCGCGATCGAGACCGGGCGCCTTGCCATACCAAATCCCCACGACACCGTCGTATCGCACATCGGGTCGTTGCGCGGCGAGCTGGGACCCCATCACTGCGCTCGCACCCAGCTCCTCGTTGACCGCTGGAAGATGTTCGATGACAAACTCTCCGCGCAACGTTGCAAGCATTCGGGCCATCTCGAGATCGAATCCGCCGAGCGGAGATCCTGGATATCCCGACACGAACGCAGCCGTGGTGAGGCCACGTTTCCGATCGCGTCTCAGCTGCTCACTCGGAATTCGAGCGAGCGCCTGAATCCCCGACAGGAAGACCGACCCTTCGAGGGCCAGGTACCGATCGCTCAGCGAGTACTCATGTGATACATCGGAGTGACCGGATGGTGTCATTTACGAATCATAACGATCCGCTGGTTCGACGTGAACAGCCGCACCCGGCAACGGTGCGGTCAGCCGGAGAAGAGGGTCGCCATAGCCCACACGCTCATGATCACGCCGATGGCGATGAACACGATCGTGCGAACCAGAGGCGGACGCTCGAGATCGTTCTCGTCGAGGTTCTTGGGCGGCTTGACGAGCGCCAGACCCGGACCAAGCACGAGCGCAGCACCAAACGCGAGGGCGAGAAGCGGTAGGAAGTTGTCTCCCAGAAGCTCGACTTGGGCAAACATCACAATTCCCTCTCAAGATGTTCGAGATCGAGCCCGATGCTACTTGTGTCTGGTGATTCGCCCTCGCTGGACACGCAGTGGGATTCAGGGTGGGAGTCACGACTCCCTCCACGCATCACGCCAGAACTTCGGTCCTGGTCCGTGGCTTCCGCCCTCCCACGTTCGCCAGAGGCGAGAACGGCCGGAGGGCGGAAGTCCCGACGTGTGATTGTTTACAACGCAGGGTTTCGGGCCATGTTGGCGAAGCGGGTGTATTGCGGGAGAAACGCCAACCGGATCGTGTCGGTCGGGCCGTTTCGGTGTTTGGCGATGATGACCTCGGCAATACCCGCGTCGGGGCTTTCGTGGTTGTAGACCTCGTCGCGGTAGAGAAACATCACGACGTCGGCATCTTGCTCGATCGCACCCGACTCGCGAAGGTCCGACAACATTGGTCGTTTGTCCTGGCGAGACTCGAGTGTTCGAGAAAGCTGCGACAAACCAACAACAGGAACCTCGAGCTCACGAGCCAAAATTTTGAGATTACGAGAGATCTCGGAGATCTCGACCTGACGGCTCTCGGCACCCGAACGACCGGTCATCAGCTGGATGTAGTCGACCACGATGAGTCCGAGATCGCCGACCTGTGACTTCAGCCGCCGGGCACGTCCCCGAATGTCCATGACGGTGAGACTGGGGTTGTCGTCGATCCAGATCGGAGCCTCGGAAAGACGGCCGACACCCGAACTGATCTTGGTCCAGTCGCTCTCATCGAGTTTTCCGTCTCGCATTTTCATGGCGTCGACCCGAGATTCTGAACACAACATGCGCTGCGAAAGCTCGAGTTGGCCCATCTCGAGAGAAAACACCAGCGTTGGCTTGTTCGCCTCGATCGCAGCGTGAGCAGCGATGTTCAAGGCGAAGCTGGTTTTTCCCATCGCCGGACGAGCACCGATGACGATCAAGGCGTTTGGTTGGAGACCTGACAACAATTCGTCGAGATCGACGAAACCGGTTGGCGTACCGGTGATTCCTTCGCCGCGTTCATAGAGCATCTCGAGACGATCGAGACTTTGCTCGATGAGCGAGCGCATGTCGGCCATCGTGTCACTCGCCCGCCCCTGTGCGACCTCGAACACCAAATGCTCGGCCTGGTCGACCGCCTTCACGACGTCTTCTGGCCGATCGTAGGCAATCTCGGCAATCTCGTTGCCCACACTGATCAAACGACGAAGAAGTGCATTTTCGCGAACGATCTCGGCATATTTCTTCGCACCGGTAATCGCTGGCGCCTGCGCCTGCAGATCCATGAGGGTCGAGCTGCCACCCATTCCGTCGAGCAAGCCACTTCGATCGAGCAGATCGGACACCGTGACGACGTCGGCCTCATCGCCAGCGCCATACAGCGTGGTGATCGCCTCGAAGATGTGTTGATGCGCCGGCCGATAGAAATGTGCGGGCTCGACCACCTCGAGTGCACTCGCAATTGCATCTCGTGACAACAACAACACACCAAGCAGAGATTGTTCTACCTGGATGTTGTGTGGAGGGGTGCGTCCTGTCTTGGCCTCGATGACCCGTGCTGGTCCATCGTCGAAACCTTCATAAGGAGGAGCGTCCTCGTACACGTCAGACATCGACCGATGGCCGATCCGTCGATCCCTGCACAGACGTCAGTGGTGAGAACTGCACGTCTACATCATGTCGGTGGGGTGTGACAGTGGTTCGGCAGGTTTCTTTCGAGAAACTGGCGACCGGTTGTTCCGATGTCGTTGGCACACCGTTAAGGGTGCCAGCAGTTGGCTGTGAGCAACCAGTGGGTAACTAGGGGAAATCGCGCGGTTTCGCGCCCTTTCACCTGTGGATGAACTGTGGATAAACGACGTGTTGTCCCCAACCCAATCGGTCAGCCGACCAGACGGGCCGAAAACGGCAAAAGGCCGCACCGCAGATGCGGTGCGGCCTGTCACTCGAACGTTTAGCTCTCGTCGGCGATGATCTCCACCGTGACAGGAAACTGCACCTGTGAATGAATATCAGTCATCACCATGTGCTGACCGAGCTCCTTCAACGAGCCGTCGAGCTTGAACGCCTTCCGGTCGATGACATGACCGGTTTGCTCTTCGACAGCGGCAGAGATGTCCGCAGCACCAACCGAACCGAACAGGGTGCCGCCATCGGCAGTTTTTGCTGCGATGGTGACGATCTGCGGGACCAGCGACGCGGCAATCTTGTCGGCCTCGGCGCGACTTGCTTCGTTCTTTGCCGCGCTCGACTTGCGCATTGCCTCGGCCTCGGCCTCGGCGCCCTTCGTCGCCTTGTATCCAAGGCCTCGCGGAAGCAAGTAGTTGCGGAAGTATCCGTCGGCTACCGAGACCACGTCTCCGCGAGTACCCAATCCACTGACGTCAGCTTTGAGAATGATGTCCATCAGACCTCCTCGGTTTCCATGACCTCAGTGACCTCGGCTTCGGTTGCTTCGCCGTTGTCGACATCGGTGTCGGGTGCGTCGGTCTCGCCTGACGATTCTCCCGATTCTGCGCGAGGAGCATCGTCGCGCGGTCCGCGGTCGCGTCCACGATCTCGGTTGTTTCGTTGTGTGGTGACACGTGTGGTGTATGGCAACAGGGCCATCTCACGAGCGTTCTTGATCGCGCGTGCGACTTCAGCTTGCTGCTGCGTGTCGTTTCCGGTGACCCGACGAGCACGAACCTTCGACCGGTCGGACACGAACCGCTTGAGCAAGTTCACGTCCTTGTAGTCGATGTAGTCGATCTTGTCGGTGGTGAGTACGGACACCTTTTTCTTGGTGCGGCGTCCGTTGTCGCTCTTCTTCGAGCGTGGTGGTGGCTTCTTGGCCATGAGTGATCATTCGTCCTTGTTGAGGTGATGCCCTAGAAGGGCTCTTCGTTCATGTCGTACTGGGGAGCAGGTGTAGCCCCGGACTCGCCGGGAGCATTTTGTGCGGGCTGGTACTGACCGCCGCTGCCCCCCTGGCCTTGTCCGCCGCCGTCGCCCTTGTATTCGTTTCGGGTGAGTTCCACCGTGGCCCACTTGAGGCTCGGGGCGACATCATCAGCGACGATCTCGACCTTGCTTCGACGCTCGCCGTCCTGGTTTTCCCAAGATCGTTGATCGAGGCGGCCGTGTACAACGACACGGCTGCCCTTCGTGAGCGAGTCGCTCACGTTCTCTGCGAGCTGTCGCCAGCACGTGACATCAAAAAAAGAGACCTTGTCTTCGGCTCCGTCGCGACCCTTCAAGTTCCAGGCCACGCCGAAGTTCGCCACTGCCGCGCCACTCGGAGTGAAACGGAGCTCGGGATCTCGGGTGAGGTTTCCAACGATCGTGATCGTGTTGTCATACGCCATGGTGATTCGCCTTTCCGGCTCTTATGCCGAAGCTGGGGTGCCCAGAAGGCCACGTCGTGTGGCTTCGCCTTCGGGCAACCGGATGATCTTGTGGCGAACGACATCGTCCGCGAGACGGAGAGCACGGTCTTGGACCGAGAGGTCCTTGCGCTCTGGAAGCAAGATCTCGAGCACCAGATAGGTGCCTTCGTTCTTGTGATTGATCTCATAGGCGAAGCGGCGCTTGCCCCAGTGATCGACCTTGGCGACCGAGCCACCGTCAGCTTCGACGGTCTCGGAGATCAGTGTCTTCAAATGACCCTGGATCGTTGCATCAGCAACGTCAGCATCAAAGATGACCATCAATTCATAGGCTCGCATATGTGCAAGTACCTCCCTCTGGACTCGGCTCTCACCGAGGCCCCGGATTTCGGAGCAGGGCATCTGTTGTCAAACAAATTTGGACTCGACGCACCCGAAGGTGAACCGGACCAGCTGACAAGCCTACAAACGCCTAGACGCGAAACCGAATCGAAATCTGACTTCGCGAAAACAATCGTAGTGACGACCTGTGACAGCGTCGCTGCAGACTGGCTGTCACGTGCGATCCCCGTCCGTTCTTCGAAGGAATTTGATCGTGTGCGAATCACGATCCTTCGAAAAAGCGCCCGAGATCACACTGTTCGTGGCGTGTGGTTCCCAGCTGAGCGTGGACGACCACAGTATGTGAGACTTGCCCTCTTCATGACCCCCGACTGGCAGCCAATAAGCTCTGAGGAGTTCGCAATCCTCTTTGCCAGTTCCCTCGACGAAGCCGGCGACCTTCCGCTGCGTTCGCGAACTTCACGACCAACCGCCGAGACGAACACACAACACTCGCCGTCGCGGTTCGGGTATGCGGAGCCCGCTGTCGTCGCTCATGGTGGCGCACCGACCGAGGAACCTGCTGCGCACGGGCCCAAGAAGAGCTTGCTGATGCTCGGCCTCGGAATCTGCGCGTTCGTCATCATCGCGACCTCGATTGCGGTTGCGAGCAACCCCGATCCCGCACCGTCGAGCACGGTTCAGCCTGCACCCTCGGCTGCTCGAACGATCAGCTCGGAATCCTCCGATATCGAGTCTCGAACACGCGTGCTGGCCGCACCTCTCGCCAAAGCGGTGGTGCCTGCAGCGCCCGGTGCGGATCGTGATCTCGCCGACTCCGCCCCCGCACCGACAGACCTTGCTGACGCATTCGTCGCACCGCAGATCGCCAGCCGTCACCGGAGTTCAATCCCGTTGCCGCCAATGCCACCACCGGTGTCCACGATCACCGCCTTGGCACCGGCGACAGCTCGTCCAACGACATCCACGACAGCCCCAGTGACAGTTCCGGCCAACACCGAAGCTCCGCAAACAACGACCACCGCCGCTGCACAAGTTGTGCTTCCGGCCAACACCGAAGCTCCGCAGAGTACGACCGCTCCAACAACCTCAGGCGCACGAACAATCGCGGCCCCTTCCCCAACGACCACCGGGGGAAACACCGAGGCACCGAGCCCCACAACAACGTTGATCCCGACGACGACCACTGCGGCACCGAGCCCTACAACAACGTTTCTGCCAACGACGACCACCGAGGCACCGAGCCCCACGACAACGTTGATGCCAACGACCACCGAACCGGCGTGCCATCCCGCCTACTCGGGAGCATGCGTGCCGTTCGCATCCGACGTGGACTGCGAAAAACACGGGCGAGGGAAAGGCGGCAACGGACCAGAATTCGTCTCTGGACCGTTCACTGTCGTCGACCCAGGAACGGACCCGTACAAACTTGATCCCGACGGCGATGGGATCGCCTGCGACAATTAGCGCACGGGGCCCCGTCCGTTTTTCGAAGGAATCTGATCGTGTGCGAATCACGATCCTTCGAAAAAGGACGGGAACGGCCCCAGGTTGAAAGCTCTAGCCCTTTGCTTCGATGAACGCGTCGCTGTAGTTGATCTCGAACTCGCCGGTATCGCTGATGAACTCGAGCTTCGATGTCTCGGTTGGATACACGATCGGGTTCTCGAGCACCTCAGGATCGATGAACTCGACAGATGCTTCGTTCGGGCTTGCGTAGAAGTTCCAGTTCGTCAACTGCGCACCACGCTCGGCATCGAGCAGGTAGTTGATGAACGTGTGTGCGGTGCACGGATGCGGCGCGTCCTTCGGGATGGCCATGTTGTCCACCCAGCGAGTGCCACCCTCGTCAGGAACGAAGTAGGTGTACTGGTCGGGGTTCTCGGCGGCATCGAACTGCACGATGAAGTTGCCGCTGTAGCCGTGAGCAACAGCCGACTCACCAGTGACAAGAAGCTCATCGTACTGGTCGGAGTCATAGGCAATAACATTGTCTTGGGCACCTTGGATGACCTCCTTTGCCTCGTTCAACTCGGCTTCACTCGCGCTGTTGAGCGAGTAACCGAGATATTTGAGCGCAGCGCCCATGAGCTCGCGAGGATCGTTCAAGAAGGTGGCGTAGCTGCCTTCAAGGTTGTACTCGGCAGCAAGCGCAGGATCGAAGAGCAGGCCCCAGGTGTGTGGGATTTCTTCGCCGGTGACCGCAAGGTCGACACCGATACCGGTTGTTCCCCACTGGTAGGGAGCCGTGTACGTGCCATCGGGATCGAATGGAAGACCGGAAGAGAACTCGGGCAAAAGGTTGCCGATGTTCGGAATCGCATCCTTTTGAAGAGGCTGGATATCGCCCGACTCGATCAGAATCGACACCATGTAGTCAGAAGGCACGATGAAGTCGTAACCCGAGCCGCCTGCCGAAATGATTGGCTGCATCGCTTCGTTCGAGTCGTAGTTGTCTTCTGAGACGCTTACCCCGAACTCTTCTTCGAATGCGGTCTTGAGCTCTGGGTCCATGTATTCGGACCAGTTGTAGATGGCGAGATCGCCATCGGTCTGGCCAGCTGCACAGGTGTCGCCGTCGCCGCCGGAATCACCCGAATCCGAGGCGTCGTCGCCCGAGTCGCTCGGATCTGAGCTCCCGTCGTCGCCGGTCGAGGCGTTTTCGGTGCTGTCACTTCCGCAGGCGCTGGCAAAGATCGCCACGGCTGCGAGGACGGCGAATAGCCGTTTGAGCTTTTTTGTGTTCACTGGGGTTCCCTCCAAGGAGTTTTTGGTTTGTTCAGCGACTAGGTGGTCGTGCCGCCCCGTGCCCGCTGGGCGACGAGGGACAACACTACGAGGACGATCGATGCTGCAAGCATCACCACAGAAACGGCGTTGATCAGCGGCGAAACACCACGGCGAATCAGTCCGAAGACATACACCGGCAGCGTCGTCGAACCCGGACCAGCGACGAACTGCGTGATCACGACATCGTCGAGCGACAGGGTCAGCGACAGGAGTGCGCCGCCGATGACACCGGGAAGAATGAGAGGCAGCGTCACGTACCGAAACGATTGCCACCGAGTGGCGTAGAGGTCCTGTGCGGCTTCTTCGAGGGTTTCGCTCATGCCCGCCAGACGGGCGCGAACAACGATCGACACAAAGCTGATGCTGAACGCGATGTGGCTGAGGGTCACCGTCGCAATGCCCTTCGAGAGCTGGATGCCGAAGAGCGACTCGATGACGCTGATGCCCTGGGTGAAGAACAGCAGCATCATCACGGCCATCGTCACGTCGGGAATGATCACCGGTAGATACAACAACGCGTCGAAGATTCGATTGCCCCGGAAGCGGAACCGCTCGAGCGAGAGGGCCGCCATCGTTCCGAGGATCACCGAGACCAACGTTGAAATTGCCGCCACACGGAGGGAAATCGAGAGCGCATTCTGCACTTCTTCGTTTTGGCCGAACGCGCGATACCAGTCGAGGGTGAATCCACCCCAACGCCCGACGAGCGGATCGTCGCTGAACGAATAGAAGACCAGCAATGCGATCGGCGCGTAGAAAAACACGTACACGACCACGGCGTTGAGGCTGAGTACCCAGCGGGTGTTGCCTCGAAGTGATTTGGCGTTCGCTTCGCTCACAGTGTCCTCCCGCCCTTGCGGAAGTAGATGAGCGTGGCGCCAAGCATTACGATCATCAGCACGGTCGATGTGGACGCTCCTACGGGCCAGTTTCGAGCGGTGAGAAACTGCGTCACGATGTAGCTGCCGAGCAGCGTGGTCTTCGCTCCGCCGAGAATTTCCGGGGTCACATACGCGCCAAGGCTCGGAATGAACACAAGGATCGAACCGGCGATCACGCCTGGCATCGACAGTGGGAACGTGACATGACGGAACGTCTGCGACCCCGTGGCCCCGAGATCTCGACTCGCTTCGATGAGGGTCCAATCCATACGCTCGATGGCGGCATACATCGGCAGGATCATGAAGGGCAGAAAGCCATACACCAGGCCCAATACCACAGCGGTTGGAGTGAACAAGATCGTGGTCTCTCCCAGCCCGATACCTTCGGTCAGGCGCGAGACCGGTCCGTTGTTGCTGAGCAACACCCGCCAGGCGTAGTTGCGCACGAGGAAGTTCGACCAGAACGGGATCATCACGAACACGAGCATGATGTTGCGGACCATGGGCGTCCGCGTCGCCAGGTAGTACGAGAACGGATAGGCGAACACCAGACATAACACGGTGGTGATCACTGCGAGCCACAGCGACCGGAACAGGATGTCTCGAACGATCGGTTCACCAAGTTTCGCATACGCCTCGAGGTTCCATCCCGACAAGTCGGTGCCACCGAAGCGGTTGCGGGTGGCGAACGAATACACGACCACGATTACCAGCGGGATGGCGAAGAACAGCACCAGGTACAGATAGGCCGGCAAGGCCAGGAAAAAGCCGCGCCACTTCTTGTTTCGTTCGTTGGCCCGCTCGAATTCGGGGGTCGCTGCCTGTGCCTGTTCGATGGGCTTTTCGGTCACGGCGGTCATGTGAGGTACCCCTCATCGGGAACGACCCAGTCACTACGGCGATCCCACCAGATCGACACTTCGGACCCGGGCTCGAAGCGCACCGACGTCGGGGTGGCGTTCGTGCGCACCTCGAGCGGCATCCAATCGACCTTCACCGTGTACACGTGCGAGTGACCGAGGTAGACGACGTTGCTGACCGTTCCCACCAGACTCGTCGGCCTGAATTCTTCGGGAACGTCGTTCGTGTTGCCAATGGAGATCGACTCGGGACGAAGGCTCATCGCCACTTTTGTGCCCGCCGAATAGGGGCTTGGTGCCCGGATCTTGGTGCCATTCGCGAGCACAACCATCTCTTCATCGGCAACCGTGGCATCGATCAAGTTGGTCTGCCCGACGAAGTCGGCAACGAATCGATTAACCGGCTTGTCATAGAGTTCTTCAGCCGTGCCGACCTGCAACAGTTTGCCGTCGTGCATCACCGCAATTCGATCGCTCATCGTGAGCGCTTCTTCCTGATCGTGGGTGACGAACACGAAACTCACCCCGAGCTCACGTTGCAACGACTTCAACTCGTTCTGCATGTCTTGGCGAAGTTTCAGATCGAGCGCACCGAGCGGTTCGTCGAGCAGCAGCACTTTGGGTTTGTTCACCAGCGCACGCGCCAGCGCAATTCGTTGCTGCTGACCACCCGAAAGCTGATTCGGTTTGCGTTTCTCTCGTCCGGACAGCTGGACGAGCTCGATCATCTCGGCGGCGCGTTTGGCCGCCTCACGTTTGTCGACACCCTGCATGCGCAGACCAAAACTCACGTTGTCGAGCACGTTCATGTGGGGGAACAGCGCGTAGTTCTGGAAGACGGTGTTCACCGGTCGTTTGTTCGGTGGGAGGGTGCCCACTTCATCACCGAAGATCTTCAGACTTCCCTCGGTCGGGAACTCGAGACCGGCGATCATGCGCAGCGTCGTCGTCTTGCCGCAGCCTGACGGGCCGAGCATTGCGAAGAATTCTCCGTCGGCGATCTCGAGCGTGATTGCATCGACCGCGACGACATCATCGAATCGTTTGGTCACGCCATCGATCGTGACTGCTGCAGTCATCGCCTCGCTGGCCACATCTTCTTGCATTGGTGATTCCCCCATCACTGTTTCCCCCATAATTGGCTACTCCAGCCCATATTCCTGTTTGACTGCCCCTGCCTTGACCGCCTGTACACAGATGAAATCATGCACGATCGTTGCCGCTGCCAACGCAGTGACCTCGCTGACGTCATACGACGGGGCGACTTCGACGACATCCATGCCAACGATGTCGAACTCGGACAATCCCCGAATCGCCTCCAATGCCTGCGCCGTCGTGAGGCCACCACTCACCGGCGTACCGGTGCCGGGGGCGAACGCCGGGTCGAGACAGTCGATGTCGAACGTGAGATATGCCTTGTTCGAACCAACGACGTCGCGAATCACATCGAGCACCGCGGGAATACCCTCTCGGTGCACCCATGGCGCGCCCAAGATGGTAAAGCCGTGGGTGTCGGAATTGTGCGTGCGAATACCGATCTGCACCGACGTCGCTGGGTCGATGATCCCCTCACGCAACGCCCGCAAGAACATCGACCCGTGGTCGATCCGATCTTCAGAGTCGGCCCAGGTGTCGCAATGCGCGTCGAAATGGATCAGCGAGAGTTTGCCGAACTTCTTGTAGTGCGCCTTCAGGATCGGATACGTGACGTAGTGGTCGCCGCCCAGCGAGATCATCATCGTGTTGCTCTCGATGATCTCGTCAGCATGTGCCTCGATTCGTGCGGGCATCTCGTCGATTCGACCAAAGTCGAGAAAACAATCGCCGTAGTCGGCAACTCGGAGCGTGTCGAACGGATCGAAACCAAATGGATACGCATCGAGTTCGGCAAGCTCGGTCGAGGCTGCCCTGATCGCGCGTGGCCCGAACCGCGCCCCTGGTCGATTCGAGGTGGCCATGTCGAATGCGATTCCGGTGACGACGATGTCTGCCTCGTCGAGATCGCGCGTGTAGTTGCGACGCAGAAATGACGTCGCGCCGCCCCAGGTCATCTCGCGGTCGCGGCCCGCAAGTTGCGTGCTGCGAAATGCTTGATCGCCATCGATTTTCATCCGACCCCCCAGTCGTACGTTTGTTTCGTGATGTCCAGGTACGACATGACCTCGACCGAGCTCACACCTTCCATCATTCGTATCGTGTTCGACAGATCGACAAATCCTTCACCATCACGGACCACGACCTCAACCAGCAGATCGAAACGGCCAGTCGTCATCACGACATACACCGCCTCGGAAAAAGCGCCGATGTCGATACACACTTTGCGCGTGTCACCGCTCACGGTGATCCCGAGCATCGCCTGATAACCCAACCCCAACTTCACGGGATCGGTGACCGCGACGATGTCGATGACGCCGTCGTCGAGCAACCGCCTGACCCGCTGACGACACGCAGCATCGCTCAGTCCCACGACGCGACCGAGCTGAGAAAACGACGTTCGCCCATCGGCTTGAAGTACGCGAATGAGCTCTCGATCGATGTCATCGATGGGGATGATGCTCACGGGCGATACCGCACGTTGTGCCACACGATCAACGCCGCATGGTTGTTGACCTCTGGATCTCGGAGATAGTTCGACAGCGCACACGGCGCCTCGAAACCGCTTTTCACTTGGAAGGTGAGGGTCGGGTCGTAGAGTTCGCCCGCAACCACCTTGGCCACGTACTCATCGGCCGTCAGCTCGTCCTTGTGGTCGGCATATCCAGGGATCACTCCCCCGGCGACGATGCCGGCGAGGTTGAGATCGACACACATTTGCTTGCGCATGTCGTAAAGCTCGCGCCCGATCCCTCGGCGTCGGTAGTTGGGTCGAACAACGATATCGGTGCCGTAGTACCACGGAGCATCGGGATCGTCGCCCGACTCGGTCGGGGAATCGGCGAGCATCTCCTTCAAGCTGTGTTGGGGATGGTCGAAATCGAAGTGCGTTCGCACGCCCAGCCCAAGGGCGACCGGGTAGTTGCGATCATCGCCGTCGAACCCTACGACGCTGCCTTCGGGAAAGTCCGCGGCGAGCTTCAACAGCTCGCCCTCGTCGTACAAATCGGCCGGATTGACAGAGGGAAACGTTTCGAGTTCGAGCACCGCGAGCGCTGGGCACATCGCCGGTGTCATCCGCACGTACTGCAACCCCGACCGCGGGCCAATACTCACGACATCTGTATTCTCCGCACCGCTCGGTCCGTCCGGGCCGGCGTTCTCGATATAGGCGGATTCAATATCCTCCGCACCGCTCGGTCCGGCGTTCTCGATATGGGCGGATTCAGTATCTTCCGCACCGCTCGGTCCGTCCGGGCCGGCGTTCTCGATATGGGCGGATTCGCTGCTCATGACGCCCGAGATCCTGGTTCGAACGAGATCTTCTCGTAGTCGTTCGACGCGGGTTGACCCCAACACGCCCAGAAGTCGAGGGTCGATGGCCGCATGACCGCAGCGCCACTCGACTCGATGTTGTATGGCGGCACCGGCGACTGACAGATCGCACCCGGCTCGCGTGTGATCTGGAAGATCCGCTCGACATCGATCTCGCCCTCGGCCAACAGCTCGGTCGCCGTGTCATACCGCGATGACGAACTGTCCATGAGGCCGGGGGCCTTTTCGGCTTGTACCGCCGTCGCCTCGGGAAGCAGCGTGTGATTCGTGTGCACGATCGGCGTGTCCGCGAGTTCGATCTGGGGACGCGCAGAGGGCATTGCCTCGACGGTGAATCCCACCCCGAGTTTGTCGAAGATCAAGAAGTTGTGCGCGCCTGCGAGGTCGGCGGCAAGGAGCACGTCGCGGGCTTCGACGGCGCTGCTGGTCTTGAGCATGCCGCGCACCACCGACGTCCAGGCAACACCTCGGGTTCCGTCGAGTCCGACGAGGTTGTTGATACCCACGCAGACTCCCTCGCTGTTCATTCCGATCTGCCCGAGACAGCCCGTGGTGGTGAACACGAGCGCTTCGGGTGCATCGTCTGGTCGCAGCCGAAGAAGCAACACGTGATCGGTGGCGTCGTCGTGCATGTCCCAGGTCTGCCCCAGAATGCCAGCTCCGCCTGCACGCGAGTCAGGGATGATCATCGCGGTGCAATCGTCTTCGATCACCGACTCGGGCATCGGGCCGCCGACCACGGAACGCACGGTGTCGACAAAGTCGGTGAAACCCCCAACGACGACCGCTTCGGCTGCGGAGATTCCCGCTGCGTCAGCCATTGCCAACATCTCTTCGTACAGCGCGGCATCGAAGTTTTCGTGTGCCGGGAGCATCGACTGCGCAATGTCGAGCACATCGCTGCGGCTGATCGGCCCGCCACTCCACAGTCCCGACGCCACCAGATCGACGCGAGCATTCGTGTACTGCACGATTTCGTCGGCATACGCCGCACCGTGCGCCGCGCCCATCTGCGATGGGGTCCCTGCGGCGTCGAGAAGACGAATCGGTGGACGCCTCATCGTTTTCCACTCCGCTCGATTCGTCCAGGCCGGTGGGCGTGACGTGGGCGGCTCATGCTGCGATCGCTTCTGCCATGGCCTCGCCGAGCACGCCAAGCGCTTCGTCTATCTGTTCATCGGACACCGTGAGCGGCGGGAGGAAACGGACACAATTGCTGTAGAGACCAGCGCGGATGGTTATCAGCCCGCGCTGCAAGGTCGCCTTGGTAATTGCGAGGGTTAGATCAGGATCTGGTTTAAGGTGGCCATCGGAGACCAACTCGATGCACAACATCGGGCCGAGGCCGCGGACGTCAGCAACGCGGTCGGGATACTGCAGCTTCAGCGCGTCGAGTCCGGCTCGAAGGCGTTCACCAACCGCGAGTGCCCGATCAAGGAATTCGGGCGTGTTGACGATCTTGATGGTTTCGAGCGCCGCCATACAAGCAACCGGATTGCCGCTGTACGTGCCGCCCATGCCGCCCGGGTGAGGGGCATCGAGCAGCTCGGCGCGTCCAGTAACCGCCGAGATCGGCATGCCTGACCCCATCGACTTCGCCATGGTGATCAGATCGGGAACGACGTTGCTGTGTTCGATCGAAAAGAGCTTTCCCGTACGACCAAAACCGGCTTGCACTTCATCGGCAACCATGACGATGCCGTGTTCGTCGCAGATCTCCCGAATCGCCCGGAGGAACGGCGCCGGCGCGGCGATGAATCCGCCTTCGCCCTGCACGGGCTCGATCACGATTGCGGCGAGGGCAGATGGGTCGACCTGGGAGATAAGTGCATCTCGCAATCGCTCGATCGACCAGCCCACGAACTGTTCAGGATTGGTGCCGGGTGGTCGGCGAAGAACGTTCGGGTAGGGAATTCGGTAGATCTCCGATGCGAACGGGCCGAACCCCTTCTTGAACAAGCCGTACTTGCTCGTCATCGCCATGGTCATGTTCGTTCGACCGTGGTACGCCCCTTCGAAGACCAGTATTCCTGCACGGCCGGTCGCGACTCGAGCAATTTTGACTGCAGACTCGAGCGCTTCTGCGCCAGAATTCATGAGCAACGTCTTCTTCGCGAAGTCCCCGGGGGTGGCGTCGTTGAGTGCTTCGGACAACTGCACCATCGAATCGTGCGTCGCCACAATGCCACAGATGTGCAAAAGGTCATCGGCTTGGTTCTTGATGGCCTCGACCACGGTTGGTGGGCAATGTCCGGCAGCGAGAACGCCGATTCCGCCAGCAAAGTCGAGGAGGCGATTCCCGTCGACGTCGGTGACCACTGCACCTGAAGCTGACTCGACGGCCAGGTCGGTGAGAAATGCCGCACCAGCCGACATCGCGGCGCGACGGCGATCGACGATCTCGACGCTTCGTGGACCAGGTATTGCTGTTGCCAGCTGGATCGAACCCATTCAGGCGAGACTACTGATTCCGATGTTCCATGTCGAATTCACCTCGGATTACGAAACGCCGCTGACATCTTTGTCGCCAAACGAGAGGTCATGCAGTAAGTTCTCGATTGATGTCGAACTCTGAAGAATTTCTCCGCGATGCGACGACCACGGCCCTTTGGCTCGATCAACTCGGATCGATCGAGAAACGGTCTCCCCTCTCGGGTGACACCGAGGTCGACGTGGCCATCGTCGGCGGAGGTTTCAGCGGCCTGTGGACTGCGTATTACCTGTCACGACTCGATCCGACACTCTCGATCATGATCATCGAGAAATACTTCTGTGGATACGGCGCCTCGGGCCGCAACGGCGGCTGGGCCGAGGGCGGCTTGGCGGTCGGACCCGAAAAGTATGCGCAGTGGTCGTCGATGGACGAAGCAATGCGGCTCACCCGCGCCATGCACGACACCGTCGACGAGATCGGAAGGGTTGCCGCGGCCGAAAACATCGCCTGCGGATATGCCAAGGGCGGTTGGATCCGCCTCGCGCGAAACGACCCACAGGAACGACGCCAACGGAGAGAAACATCCGCAGCAAACGCCCACGGTGAACTACTCGACTCCAACGAGGCTCGCCGGTACCTGAACGCCACAGACGTCCGCAGCGGAATCTATTCAGCCGACTGTGCTGCCCTCGACCCCGCACGACTGACACGGGGTCTCGCTGATGCGGTCGAAGCTGCTGGCGTCGTGATCGTCGAGGGAACCGCCGTTTCGCGAGTTGACCCGAAACAGGTCACGACAGACCGTGGCACGGTCCGAGCCGAAGTCGTCGTACGGGCCACCGAGGCGTACACACGCGATCTCGAAGGTGAACGGCGCACGCTACTCCCGGTGTACTCGTTGATGGTCGCCACCGAGCCGTTGCCCGACGACCTGTTCGAAGAAATCGGGCTCGATGGTCGGCCCACGTTTTCCGACGATCGTTTCATGGTCATCTATGGCCAGCGCACCGAAGACAATCGGCTGGCGTTCGGTGGTCGAGGCGTGCCATACCACTTCGGGTCGGCAATCACCTCGCGAGCCGAAACCCATGAGGGTTCACACGCGCTCATTCGCCAAACACTGATCGACATGCTCCCGGTCCTCAACGACGTCAGGTTCACCCATCGATGGGGTGGTGTGCTCGGCATACCCCGAGACTGGGTCCCGGGCCTTCACTTCGACCAGACCACCGGGTTCGGCGTGCTCGGCGGTTACGTCGGTGAAGGTGTCGCGGCAGCAAACCTCGCCGGCCGCACGATGGCTGAGCTCATTCATGGAGCCGACACCGAACGAACGACGTTGCCGTGGGTGGGACACAAGGTCCGACGATGGGAACCCGAACCACTGCGGTGGCTCGGCGTGAGAAGCAGCAGGCGAATTCTGGCAGCTGCGGATGATCGTGAGGACACGACGGGCAAGGACGCCACCGTCGCGTACAAGATCTCGCAGCTTCTCAAAGGAGCGTGACTCGATCACCTACGCTTTGCAGCCGTGATCACCATTCGAGCATCGGTCTTTCAAACACCAGCTATCACAACGTTCGAACATCTCGTCGATGTCGTCATCAGCGTTGTCGGCGACAAGATCATCAAGATCACACCGGCCGACGAACATGACGGTGACGTCGACGTCGTGCTCCCCACGACGACGGTCCTCGTCCCTGGGTTCATCGACCTGCACATACATGCCCCCCAGTGGCCTCAGCTCGGCACCGGGTACGACGTCCCACTCGATGAATGGCTCTTCGAATACACCTTTCCCATCGAGGCCATGTGCGCAGACATCGACCACGCCCGCCAGATCTGGGACGACATGGTGCCAACTCTTCTTGCCAACGGCACGACGACGGCGGTGTACTACGGCAGCACTCACGTCGAGGCGACGACCGCCCTCGCTGAAGCCTGTGTACGTCACGGGCAGCGAGCGTGGGTGGGTCGCACAGCCATGGACCACCCGGAAGGTACGCCCGAGTACTACCGCGACAACTCCGCCGACGAAGGTCTCGCAGCGAGTCGTCGCTCGATCGAGGAGATCTCAGCTCTCGATGACCCCCATGGTTTGGTTCGCCCGATCATCACCCCACGTTTCATCCCGGCGTGCACCGACGAGCTCTTAGCCGGGCTCGGCGCATTGGCGAATGAGACCGGTCATCTGGTCCAAACACACTGCTCGGAGAACGACTGGGAACATCGATACGTCCTCGAGCGGCACGGCATGTCGGACACGGCGTCACTCGAGCGTTTTGGGCTCGTTCGGGCAGGTTCGGTTCTCGGCCACGGGTGCCTGCTCAGCGATGAAGACTTCGAGATCATCGGCCGACAACAAGCCGGTGTTGCACACTGTCCGTTGAGCAACGTGTACTTCGGTGACGCGGTGTTTCCCACACGTCGGGCCCTCGGTTGCGGAGTTCGAGTTGGCCTCGGAACCGACATCGCCGGCGGACCGAGCGCATCATTGCTCTCGCAAGCTGCTCGCGCTGTCGATGCCTCTCGACTCCTCGAGGACGGTGTCGACCAGCGCCTCACCCCCGAAACTCGGGGTGTCCCCGACAGCCGCATCGATGCAACCACGGCATTCTTCTTGGCCACGCTGGGAGGCGCAGACGTCTTGGGTGAACCGCTTGGGTTGATCGAGGTCGGGCGTCGATTCGATGCGGCGGCCATCTCGCTCGACGAGATCGACCACCTGCCCGGAGGCGACAGTCCTGATCGTCAGTTCGAAAAGCTCGTGCGCACCGCAGGACGAGGCGACATCAGTCACGTGTGGGTGGGCGGGCAACTCGTGCATTCCGTGTAAAACGTGCGAATGCGTCACTTTTTGTCACTCGTTCTCCTCCTCTCGATTTCCGGGGTCTCCTGCGGTGGGTCGACACCGTCGGCCTCCGACCTGGCGAGCACGACCACGGAGGCCGCAACCACCACGATCGATTCGACGACCACGACCGAAACCATGGTCGACGCAGACTCCGACGAGGCTGTCGTCGACAAGTACTGCGCCAACATCAGCGAGATCGACTCCCGTTTCGATGCGGCCGACTTCAGCGATCCGGTTGCACTCGAAGAGGCGCTGACCTTCCAGATCGACACGATGAACTCGACCACCATTCCCCCCGCGATCCAGGACGACATCGCCACGATGCTCAGCGTGTCCGACGACTACTACCAAATCCTCGAGACCGTCGACTTCGACCTTTTCGCCGTCGAAGACGAGATCGCCTCGCTCTTCGACGAACCAGGTGTCGAAGCAGCAGGCCAGAATCTCGACGTGTTCGAGAGCGAACATTGCCCACTCACACTCGACGAAGACATCGAGATCGACGACAACCCGCTCGGTCTGACCGAGAGTGATGTCCTCGATCTGCTCCAGGATCCGGTCGGCCGCGCAGGAATTGCCGAAGGCATTCTCGAGTCGACATCGATGACACTCGAACAGGCCAACTGTTTCTTGGACGAAACCGACCCGAATGTGGTCGCGGCGCTCTTCTCCATCGGGGTGGGCGACCAAACCCAGGTCGACCCCGAGGTGTCCGGTGGTTTGTTCGAGGGACTCGTCGCGTGCGACATGTCGATCGACATGTTCGGCTGACCGTTTGTCCGATTGGCTGGACGACACCCAGACTGAGGTGGTGACCGAGCAGCCACCACCGCCAACGTGGACATCCACGCCGCCACCTCCGCCAATTCCTCCGCCACCCTCGAGTCAACCAGCGGGTTGGTACGCCGACCCCTGGGGCGAAGCGAACTGGCGCTGGTACGACGGACACAAATGGTCGCCACATGTGAACCAGCCAGCACCGATGATGCACCCGGGCGTCTCTTCGGCGACCGCAGCCAACAGCCAACGAAAGCCGCGCTTGCCTTCGTTTCTTTCGATTCCCGTCATCCTTGCCGCCATCCCCAGTCTGGCCTTGCTCGTGTACGCGGCGGTCACGAATCCGATCACGATCGCGCTCGGTGCGGTGCCACTGATCATCGTCGTACCCGTCCTCGTGTGGATGGACCGAGTAGAACCCGAACCCTGGGCGTCTCGAGTCCACACGCTCCTGTGGGGCGCCTTCGTCGCAGGCATGATCTCCTTGATCGTCAACACTCTCTTCGCCATGCTCACCAGCGAGACCGCCGCGGCGGTCATCAGCGCGCCATTCGTCGAGGAGCTCACGAAAGCAGGAGCACTGCTGTGGATGATTCGGCGACGCGAGATCGATGGGATCATGGACGGGCTCGTCTATGCCGGGTGGGCGGGCCTCGGGTTCGCTGTCATCGAAGACATGAGCTATTTCTATTTGGCTGATGAGCAGGACATCTTGTGGGAGACCTTCGTCGGGCGAGCGCTCCTCACGCCGTTCGCGCATCCACTCTTCACCGCCTGGACCGGACTGGCCGTCGGACTCGCTGTTCGAAACCGTCGATCGATAATGACCGCCTGGTGGGGTTTGTTGCTTGCAATGGGTTCACATGCAGCCTGGAACGGCTCACTCAGCCTCGCCGAAGAAGAAGGCGGCGCGATCGTGGCTGGGGTTGCCGTGCTCTTGTTCGTCAGCTTGTTTCTCGTCACGATCCTGGGGGTCATGCTGCTTCGTCGACGAGACCATCGCCGGTTCGTCGAACTCGTGCCCACGTTGGCGAACCGGTACGGGACACCAATCGATCACGTCGCGACCATGGTCAACGCGAAGTCTCGGCGACAAGCCCGAAAGTTGTTGCCATCGAAGGCGGCTCGCCGCTCATTCGACGATCGGGCCAGCGCAATCGCCCGCCTCGCCGCGTTGCTCGACAAACCCGGTGCCCCATCGTTTGCCCAAGAGGCACGGTTGATCACCCAGCTCTCGGCTGCGGAGAACGAGGAGAGCTGACAGACACCGAGACTCCCGTAACCTTGATCGGGTGTCGACTCTTGTCTGCTTTCATGCCCATCCCGATGATGAATCGATCTCGACCGGAGGTCTGATGGCCCTCGCGGCGCACGCCGGCCACCGCGTCGTCCTCGTCTGCGCCACCCGGGGCGAACAGGGTGAACCCCAAGAAGGTGTCCTCGCCGACGGTGAGGCCCTGTGGGAACGACGCATCGTCGAACTCGCCGCGTCGACGAAGATCCTCGGCGCAGAGGAGCCCCGACTTCTCGGGTATGAGGACTCCGGGATGATGGGAGAACCCACCAACGACAACCCTCGGTGTTTCTGGCAAGCCGATCACGACGAAGCAACGGAACGACTGGCGGCGATCTTGCGCGAGGTCGATGCAGACGTCCTCACGATCTATGACGAGAACGGCGGCTACGGACATCCCGATCACATTCGGGTGCACACCGTTGGAAGGGCAGCAGCGCAGATCGTCGGTCTCACCAATGTGTACGAGGCAACGATGAACCGCGACAGGATCGAACAGCTGATGCAGGCCGCCCGCGACGCGGGCGAAGACATCGATGACACCGATCGGAGTGAGTTCGGGACACCCGAAGCGCACATCTCCTACGGCGTCGATGTCGGTCAGGTCGTACGTCTCAAGAAGGACGCCATCATGGCGCATCGAAGTCAGGTGGGGCCCGAAAGTTTCTTCTTGACCATGCCCGACGAGGCGTTTGCTGCTGCGTTCGGCATGGAGTGGTTCAACATTCCCGACACGATGAACACCGGCGGACCAGCCATGGTCGAGACGTTGCCTGGTCTCGACTGACGATTCGTCAGGTTCCCGCCGTCGTCGTCGTCGTTGGAGCCGCCGTCGTCGTCGTCGTGGTCGGAGCCGCCGTCGTCGTCGTAGTCGGAGCCGCCGTCGTCGTCGTAGTCGGAGCCGCCGTCGTCGTC
>RCMY010000992.1_pt1 | contig 27044 bp, 30 predicted proteins | sample 2041341 | NCBI WGS metagenome assembly RCMY01 (sample SAMN09708234, study PRJNA481090) | Marine sediment metagenome, whole genome shotgun sequencing project.
GCAGCTCGATATACCCGTCGGGATGCCAGACGGCGACATCACCCGAGTGGAACCAGCCTCCCCGAAAGGCTGTCGCCGTGGCTTCCGGGTCGTTGTAATAGCCGGCCATTACATTGTTGCCTCGCATGACGACCTCCCCCATCGTCGCTCCATCCCGGGGCACATCAACCATCTCATCGTCGACCACTCTGATCGGATCAACCCCAATGAAGGAGACTCCCTGTCGGGCGAGAAGGGTTGACCGTTGGTTCGCACCGTTCCAAGCGGGCTGGTACTCGCAGACAGTGTGCGGTCCGTAGGTCTCAGTGAGGCCATAGACGTGAACCATCGTGGCACCGAGGTCTTCCATCTGCCGAATGATCGTGGGGCTCGGTGGCGCCCCGGCCGTGGTGACAATGGTGCCGTCCGCGAACCGCCCAGCACTCGCGTCGTTGGCGAGAGAAATGAGCACGGTTGGAGCGGCGTTCAGATGCGAGACGCCCTCTTGGGCCACCAGGCGCCAGATCTCTGCCGGATCTACGGCTCGCAGCCCCACGTGGGTACCTCCAACTCCGGTCACCGCCCAGGTTGTACACCAGCCATTGCAGTGGAACATAGGAAGCGTCCATAGGTAAACCGAGTTGGGACTGTGCTTGCTATGGATGATTTCGGCCAGGGCGTTCAAATAGGCGCCGCGGTGCGTGTACAAGACCCCTTTGGGTTGTCCGGTGGTTCCCGACGTGTAGTTGATCGAAATCGCCGACGATTCGTCGTCGACGGTCCACGGCAACGGCTCATCGGAACCCGTAGCCAGGAAACGTTGATACGAACTGTCGGGGCTCGGCTCAACCGGAACGACCACGACCTGCTCGAGGCGCGCTGATCGGCTTACGGCACCTTCCACCAGCGATTCCAATCCTTCGTCGACTACGAGCAGGCTCGATCCGGAGTGGTCGAGTATGTGCGCTATCTCGGTGTTGCTCAACCTGGTGTTGACGGCCACGAGCACTGCCCCGGCCAGAGGCACTGCGAAATGAGCGACGAGCATCTCGTAGGTATTGGGACTCAAATACGCCACCCGATCTCCCGGCTCGACTCCAGCAGCCTGTATGGCGTGCGCAAGACGCGTGGCGTGTGTGGCCATTTCGGCGTAGGTGAAGCGCTGCTCGCCCTGAACAAACCCGACTTTCGTACCGAAGACGTCGGCAGTTCGTTCGAGAAACATCAGAGGGGTGAGCTGGGTAGCGCTAACCGTCACGTTCGTCCTCCTCCTCTTCCTCCGGGCAGTCTATGGAGTGCAGTCTACGGAGTTCGCTCGACGGCGGTCGCTCGACGGCGGTCGGTAACCGCCGGCTAGCTGCGCCGCTGAGCGGCGGCTACGAGTTCGGCGGCATGATCACGACCCTGCTGGGAGTTATCGAGGCCGGCGAGCATACGAGCAATTTCATCAATGCGCTCATCGCCTTGCACGAGCTTGACCTCGGCACGGTCTGTGGTCCGGTCAACCACGAAGTGATAGTTGGCGAACGCGGCGACTTGCGGCAAATGGGTCACCACGAAGACCTGACGGTCGTTCGCCAGGCCAGCCAGTTTCCGTCCAAGCGACAACGCGGTTCTGCCGCCCACTCCGGCATCGATTTCGTCGAAAACAACCACCGGTGCGTCGCCGACTCCCCCGGCCAGGCGCAGCGCCAAAACCAGCCGGGACAGCTCACCTCCCGACGCGACCTTGCCGACTGGACCGGGGGTCAAGCGGTCATCGGAGGCGAATTGCAGTGCGAGCTGGGAATCACCCGACTCACGAAGTGGTCGTGCTTCAAAACGCACCGACACATGTGGTGACGTGAACCCCAGTTCGGTGAGATGGCCGACTGCATCCTCACAGAGCCTTGTCGCTGCTTGTCGACGCGCCTCAGTTAGGGCGGCGGAAGCGGCCTCGGCGTCGCGTTCGGCTTTCTCTAGGTCTACCGCGTAGGTTGCAGCCGCCTCAAGACTGGTCGTGAGGTCGGCTGCCCGCGCTTGGGCGGCGACCCCGTAGGCAAGGATTTCATCAAGCGAGTCGCCATATTTGCGGCGTAAGTCACCCAAGAGTGCCAATCGTTCTTCTTGGCGCTCCAACTGGTCCGGATCGTGATCAATCGTCTCCATGATCCGTCGCACGGTGAGGGACAGATCAGCAATCTCAGCTCCCAGACCCCCCGCCCGGTCGGCCAGGGTCTCCATTTCCTCGTCGAACCGCCCGGCACGCCGGAGCGCCTCGAGGGCAGATCCAACCTCGTCGGTTCCCTGCTCGAGGGAATCATGGGCGCCAGTTAGGAGTTCCGTCAGTTCGACGGCGTTGCGGCGACGAGCCAGATCCTTTTGCAGCTCGCTGTCGTCACCCAACCGGAACCCCGAACGATCTATCTCGTCCGCTTCGTACGCAGCCAGATCACGGGCTCGTTCGATGGTCCGGAGATCACCCTGGAGTGCGCTGGAGCGAATTTCCACCAGCTCGTTCCAGGCAGCGCGGTAGGCCACTTGGAAGTCGCGACCCTGGGCATCAAGAAGTCGATCAACCAGCGCCAGCACCGAGGCCTCTTTACCGATGGCGAGATGATCATGTTGGGCGACCATCTCCACCAGTCCAAGGCCTTCTTCGGCCAGGATCTTAAGTGACACCATTTCGCCGTTTCGATAGGCCCGGCTCCGGCCGTCCACAAGGCGCCGTGACAAAACGAGTTCTTCGCCATCAATCAAAAACCGGCCTTCGACCTTGGCCTCCGAAGCGTACGGTCCGATCAAACCGGAACGAGTCGGGTCACCAATAAGCAACCCGACCGCCCCAGCCAACAGGGTCTTACCAGTTCCCGTCTCGCCGGTAATGACAACCAGTCCCGGTCCTGGCTCGATATGGGTGCTTTCGATTACTCCAAGGTTTGTTACGCCGAGTTCCTCGAGCATTCAGAAACTTGCTCCGTCGAGGCCTTCGTACAGTTTCAGTTTCGATTTGACTGTCTGTAGGTAGGAATGCTTGGCGAGACTTATGAACCTGGCCCGATCAGGCCCACGTTCGATTCGCACCGAGTTGCCGGGATCGAGGGTGCCCACCACCACCCCGTCGGCTGAGACTCCGGCTGGTCGGTCCAGCGTGACCGTGCACACGATCTTCGTGGTCGGAGGAAGGCACAAAGTACGAGAGAACAGCGAATATGGCGCGACCGGCGTCACGATCATGGTGTCGATAACCGGATCGACGATTGGGCCGCCGGCAGAGAGGTTGTAGGCGGTCGACCCGGTCGGTGTGGCGAACACAAGACCGTCAGCCCGATACGTCAAGAACCGCTCTCCGTCGATGTGGAGGTCAAGGGAGACAAGTTGCTGGCTGTTGATCTTCTCAACCACGATATCGTTGAGCCCGACCCCCGAACCCGCGCCGTCAATGCTCGCTGCCAGGGTCATTCGAGACATCTCGGACCACGATCGACTGGCGATCACTTCCACCACGACGGCCAAGTCATCGACTTCGGCTTCGGCCAGGAAGCCAACTCTGCCCACGTTGACGCCCAGGACGGGGAGGTCGTTCGGCACCCCATATCGGGCCGCCTCCAAGACGGTTCCATCTCCGCCGATGGCCACAATGACATCGCAATCTGACATCTGACCCGGTTCGAGATCCGCACTTGATCCACGTTCGTGCACTGACCCGACTGCTATGCCGTGTCGAGCAGCAAGCGTGGTGAGTTGCTCAGCAGCAGCCGCGGCTGCCTCACTGTTGGAGCGGACTACAACACCAATTCTCATGATTTCTTTCTCAGCCAGACAAAGAACTCCTGGTTGCCGTCATTGCCAACCACGGGCGACTCTACCGTCATCCGGAGTTGCCAGTTGAATGTCGCAAACTCCGCCAAGACTCTGGCGATGGCTTGACGATGCAACTCTCCGTCAGTTACGAGTCCGGTGCGGCCAATGTGTTCTCTACCAACTTCGAACTGGGGTTTCACAAGCAAGACGACATCGGCATCGCCGGATGCCATATTGGAGATACCTTCGGCTACCAGGGTGAGGCTGATGAACGACAGGTCGGCGACTACAACTGGAAAAGGTTCACCAAATTCTCCAACAGCCACATGGCGGGCGTTGACCCCCTCATGGTTGATAACCCGCGGGTCCGCGCGCAGCCGAGCGTCGAGCTGGTCGTGTCCAACGTCGACAGCCACGACCTGGGTGGCTCCCCGTTCCAACAGAACCTGGGTGAAGCCGCCAGTTGATGCGCCGACGTCAACACAACGTTGACCCTCGACCGAGAAGCCGAATGTGTCGAGCGCCCCCCGCAATTTGAGTCCGCCCCGCCCGACCCGGTTTCCGTCGCGTACTGCAATCTGAGCATCGGGGGGCACCTTGCGTGCTGCCTTATCGGCGACGCGCCCATCAATGGTGACGAGGCCATCGGCGATGAGGCGCGCCGCATGTGAGCGCGTGAAAGCCATCGCGGAATCGACCATCGCAAGGTCTAATCGTCGATGCCCCACGCCGGGGATCACGTCAACTGTCCGACAGTTCTGCCCTCAACCGGCCCGCTAGTTCGTCGGCACGGTCAGGCGCTTCGGCGGCATCAAGGCCAGCCAGGGTCTCGATGGCCAGCTCAATCGATGGCTGGGCGCCCTGTCGGTCTGCACCGACGGTCGGGGCAACGCCCGATACATCAGTGACGTCCGACAAATCGGCCTGATCTTGATCGATGGGTGTATCGTCGAGTGTCTCAATTGAGGGCTTAGGTTTATCCATAGCTGCCATTATCGCCGACATCTGTGACAGGAAGTTGTTTTGATCCCTCTACGCGACCAAAACCCAGGAATCAAGTTCCCCACCATGACCGTTGCGCTGGTTCTGGCCGCAGTAGCGATCTACGTTTTTGTGCAGATCCCGCAAGGCGACTCTGCGTTCTATGAGTACGCCACCATTCCCTGTGAGTTCACGGGGGGAGGTCCCATCTCGATGAGCGAATTCAACAGCGGAATCTGCGACGTGCGTCAAGAACCTGGCCTGTTTGACGACAAGTCAATCCTGGCCAGCCTGATCTCGTCGATCTTTCTGCACGGGGGCTTCGCTCACCTTCTCGGCAATATGTGGTCTCTCTGGATCTTCGGGAACAATGTCGAGGACGCATTCGGCCGAGCCGGATACCTCGTCCTCTACCTGGTCGGAGGAGTGGTGGCCAGCGCTGCACATATCCTCATGAATCAGGGATCAACCGTCCCGGTGGTTGGCGCCTCTGGAGCGATAGCTGCGGTAATGGGAGCCTATGTCATTCTCTTCCCTCGCGCCCGGATCACGACATGGGCAGTGCTCTTTCCATTGGCCGTGCCCGCCTGGGTATTCCTGGCGATCTGGTTCGGTAGTCAGTTCTGGATTGCGGGTTCGTCGCCCGACGTGGCGTGGGACGCCCACGTGGCCGGGTTCGCGTTCGGCGTGGGTGTTGCTCTTCTACTGCGCCGAAGGCTCATCGACCGTTTGGCCGATCAGGCGTTCCAGTTCGTCAGGTAGGTCCGCGATCGAGTCCAGAACGAGATCCGGTCGCCACTGATCGGGCACCTGTTGGATCGAACTCGTGACGCCCGTGAGGACCAGCGCGCTCGCCCACCCGGCGGTCTTGGCCATCGCCAGGTCCGTGCTGGGACGGTCACCAACCATCCACACGTCTGCGTCGTCATCGACGAGGTCGGTTATCAGGTCAATCATCGGTTGGGCTGGTTTTCCGGCGACGATCGGCTCTGCCTCGGCAGCAATGCGTATCAGTTCGACGATTGCCCCCGCTCCCGGCCACTGACCGTCCGGCATGGGATAGGACGGGTCAAGATTCGTAGCGATGAAGGTCGCTCCATTGCGGACCGCCAGCGTGGCGTCGCGAAGCATGTTGTAGTGCACGTCAAGGTCTAGTCCAACAACAACGGCATCGGCCGTTGTTGGATCCTCAGTCAGCACGATGCCTCGAGCCTCCAGTGCACGGCGCACTCCCGACGCTCCGACCACCAACGCCGTTGAGACACCGAGTGATACCGCCAGCCTGGCACCCGCCAAGGCCGACGTAACTACCTGCTCGGAACGCGCCTGGTAACCGGTGACCGAGTGAATCTTTTCGGCAGCCGCCTCCGGGGTGCGGAGCGAAGAGTTGGTGGCGAACAGAATGTCGTAGCCGGCCCTTTCGCAGGTTTCCAACGCCAGGCCAGCGCCGGGGACGGGCTGACCACCGAGGTATACGACCCCATCGAGGTCGACGACGATGGTCGTCATTCGGCGCGACCCTCAAACGCCGTCAACGCCTCGCCAAGAAACTTGACACTCAGGACCATCGATTCGACCGATATGCGCTCGTCGTGACCATGGAACATCGTCAGGAACTCTGGAAACGAGACTCGTTCGCAGAACAGCCCGGCACCGTACGCAGTCGCTCCGCGCTTTCGCCAGAATCGGGCATCGGTTGAGGCAGGCGTCAACGTTGGCGCAACTGCGCGTTTGCCGAGGTTGAGTTCGTATGCATCGAGCAACGATTCCCACAGTCTTCCCTCAGGTCGCGATGAATTGGCAGCCGAGGTGCGGACCAATTCGACGGCGATCGACTCGGCGTCTCCCCCCAGGATCTTGGCCAGATGATGGCGGACCGTATCCTCGTCCTGGCCGGGCAGTAGTCGGGCATCAATTGACGCTACCGCTTCATCCGGGATGACGTTGGCCTTGCCGCCCGAATTGAAAACGGTCGGGGTCATCGTGAGATGAGTGCAAGCGTGGACATAGCGGGCAAAGTACGGGTCGGTCACGGCAATCTCGTCGATTACTCCGTCGATCATGTCCGGATCAACCAGGGCCGCCCGCTGAGCTTCGCTGATCCCGAGGGTGGCAACAAAGGCCCGCCAGTCTTGCGTGATGATCACCGGAGTTGCCGACTCTGCCACGCTGGTTACCGCTCTCGCCAGCGGAATTAGGGCGTTGTCGGTCCCGTAGGGTTGGCTTCCATGTCCGGGCGTTCCGGTCGAGCGCAGCATATGCCAGAACGGTCCCTTTTCGCCCACGTTGATCGCCGGGATCGGTCCGTCGGTTCCGGCGAGCGCCGGGTACGCAATTTCGGTGAGCAAGTAGTCGGCTCGCACAACGTCCCAGTGGTTCTCCACCAGATACTCCGCACCGTATGTGCCACCGGCTTCCTCGTCGGCGACAGCCAGGAAGAGGAGATCACCGAGCGGTGGTTCACCCGCCATTCGATCACGAAAAACAGTCGCCATCGCGGCGGTGAGATTCAGCATGTCGACGGCGCCTCGACCCCATATAAAACCGTCGTCGATCTCGCCCCCAAAGGGGTCGTGGGTCCAGCCAGAAGACGAGACAGGAACTACGTCCAGATGCCCCATGAGCATGAGGCGGGGCGCCTGCGGATCGGTCCCGGGGATCCGATACAAGACGTTCTGGCGACCCGGATGTGGTTCGAACACCTGACCGGGGGTTCCGAAGAATTCTGTGAGCGTATCCACCGAACGGAATTCGTGGCCCGAATCCGGGGACCCATCGTTGACGCAACGGTTAGCAATGAGCGCCTGAAGAAGGGTTACCACATCGGGTTGGGGCTCTACCGGAACTGTCATGGCTTCACCAGGCCGATCAGCTCGGCCATCGTCGGGGTTAGGGCGTAGCTCTCGAGATCGTCAAACGCCACCCACCTGGCATCGGCAGCGTCGTCGGAGGCTCTGAGTTCGCCGCCGACCACGGTGCCCGAGAAGTCGACCAGAACGTAGTGGCCGTACTCAGTAATCGCGTCGCCGGTCCACACCACCGGACCAAGCACAACGTCCAGTCCGGTCTCTTCCTTTACCTCCCGGCGCGCCGCGTCACGCATAGGCTCGCCGAGCCCGACTTTGCCGCCTGGAACCGCCCAATAGCCTTGAAACGGCATGCGGGCACGCTGCACGAGCAGTATTCGATCACCATCGACGCAAACCACCCCTACGCCAGGGATCGGGTGGTGTTCAGGCGTCGTCATCGTGATGCATGACGATCGTCCTGGCGGAAAAGCCTCCAGCCTCAAAGAAGTTCTTGACCAGTCGGTGGCCCGGCAACACGTGCGCATCGAACCGGGTCAATCCGCGCGAGCGCAGGTCCTTGAGAGCAAGGTCACGCATTGTTTCAGCCACTCCCACTTCACGACCCGCTTGCAGGGTGAAGATAAACCGAATCGCACCGATCAACGACCCGTCAACCAACGGCTCGACCGTCGCAATGAGGAAACCGAAGGGGATCGCATCAATTTCACCAACAATTACCAACGAGTCGTTGTCCTCGATCGCCTCTGCCAAGGAATCACGGACCGGTAGGCGCAGGGAGTCTGCTCGTTTCCACATGACATGGAGCGCGTCCATTTCAGCTTCAAGGGCGTCATACATACGCTCAATCTGCTCGATGTCGTCCAAGCCAGCGTATCGGGCGGTTACAGAAACAGTCACGGACGAGAGGCTAGCCGACCACTCTGATGGCGCTATCGCCGGACGATTCTCGTAAGTCCCCACCGGGTAACGAGCCACATTGCCTCAATAACGATGGGTAATCCCATCTTCGACTCGCCGAACTGGCGGTCCCTGAACGCAATGGGCACCTCCCGCACTGACAGCCCCGCTTCGACCGCTCGGCGAGTCATCTCGACCTGGAATCCGTACCCCGATGCCTCCGCCGAACCAGCCTCCAAGCGGTACAAAGCAGCCGCCTTCCAGGCCCGAAAACCAGCAGTACAGTCGTGAACACCGAGACCAAGCATCGCCTTGGCGTACCCGTTTCCGCCGACTGACAACAGCCGACGGTGCATCGGCCAATCAGGGGTCGACCCCCCACTGACATATCGCGAGCCGATCGCCAGGTCAGCCCCGGCTCTAATCTCGCCGATCAGCCTGGGCAGGTCGGCCGGATTGTGGGAGAAGTCAGCGTCGATCTGGCTGACGATCTCGACCGTCTCGTCCCGAGCTAACTGGCGGAATGCATCGCCATACGCTCGTCCCAGACCGGCCTTATCGGCGCGATGGAGAACAGCTACCTCGGGATAGATCTCTGAGAGTCGGTCAGCAATGCGTCCTGTACCGTCCGGAGAGTTGTCGTCCGCAACAAGAATCCGGTACCCATATTTCCGAATCGCCTCGACCATCGATTCGAGGTTTTCCGCTTCGTTGTACGTTGGAACAACGACAACGACGTCGGATTCATCCGGCACAGTCGTTACACACCAGTTTTCGCTTGTTGGCTAGCTGTGAGGTTCGTTTCACCATGTAACACACCGAACACTGGAACTCGTCCGAGCGCTTCTCCTGAGCTCCCCCGACGTTCAAAGACAGTTCTTCGCGTCGGATGTTGCGCAGCTCCTCGACTTCATCGACGGCCAGCTCAGCCGCTACCTCTTCCTCGAGGAGCTCCAGCTCCTCGGCCTCGAGCTCCTCAAGAGCCTCGGTGTCCGATTCATCATCGGAGTCGTCATCGTCATCGTCGGAGTCATCGTCGGAGTCATCGTCGGCGAGAGCCGCTTCGTCGACATCTGGCACGGCCGCGTCGTCATCGCCATCAAGGTCGGCGTCGTCCGGATCGTCGGTCTCGGTATCAGCGCCGTCGATATCTTCGTCGTCGAGTTCGTCGTCTGGTTCGTCAGACATGTTTCAAGGCTCCGTGAGGTTGATTTGGGGGCGGGAGTATACCCACATCGCCACTGAAGCAACGCATACGCTGGGATCCTATTCCTTACAGACGAAGGAAGAGTCGATTCTGCTCCACCCATCCAGTCACAGGAGTACGGCCGAGGACGTCGCCGTCAACCTCAAATGGCCAGGGAACCGACGTGCTTAGAGAAAATGTGGCGGTCCGAAAGCGCTTGACCGCTGGGTGCGTGAGATGGAGGCCCCGTTTGACCAGTGGAAACAACTGGAGCGCCTCCCAGCGTTTCGCCTGAATGACCTGCGCATCGAGGATGCCATCCATCAGCGCCGCCTTCGGGGCGACGTTGAAGCCCCCTCCAAAGAACTGACCGTTCGCTACCAGCGCCAGCAGCGCAGGACCGGAGTAGGTCCTTCGGTCGGTAATGAGCTCGATCTCGGCCGGAGCGAACCGCGGCAGCGTTGCCCAGAAAGCAGCCTGGTATCTGATGGAACCGATCGAACGCGGCAAGCGGGCGGCTCGCTCGACGCTCGCGGCTAGGAGACCGGCCTGGGCAACGTTGACGTACGCCCTCGTCCCCCACTGACCCTGGGCAAATCCAACGTCTATCGGATAGTCCGTACTGCCAGCCAGGTGATGGGCGGCTCCCTCAACATTCTGAGCTATCGCAAAAGGCCGGGCGAAGTCTGATCCGGTCCCAGCTGGCAGAACCCCGATCACCGGGATAGTTGTAAGGTCGAGTTTCATCAGCTCATCGACTACAAGACTGATCGTTCCATCTCCCCCAACGATGGCGATATGCCCTCGGCCCGCGTCCAGTGAGGCGCGTACCGCTGCCCGCATCGCTTCGGGTCCGTCCGGGGCGTCGATCGTGCCGGCCACACCTACCGTGTCGAGCGATCTTCGGACCCGCTCCATCAGGGCCCCAGAGCGTCCCGAGCGTGGATTGATGAGCACCGACCACTGTTCGCTCACGACGCTCCCTGCGCGGCGACAACTCCGCGATCGACCCTGCGGAGCGCCACGTTGACCGTGGCCGCAAGATGCGGTGCCCCATCTCTAATCTGTCGTAGCTGATCGATGAGTTGGCGGGCTTGCCGCACGAAGTCGCCCGGCGCCATCGTCAGGCCTTCAAGAATCTCTTCTAACTCAAGGCCTTGTGCCCAGTGGTAGGCCGCCTCCATGAAGCCGAACTCCGGAGCGGGACTGGGGCGCACGCCGAAGGAGCGCTCCACCCCCGCGAGTTCTGCCGCCAACCGAGAAAGCTCTCCGGCGAACTCGTCGAGGGCTAGCGGCACAGGCACCACCTCATCGCCAGACCGGGGCTCGTACATCAGCGCAGAGGCTGCCGCCACCATGTCGGGGGCACTCAGCCCATCGAGCAGCCCCATCCGGATGGCCTCGGCGACCAGCAGATCGCGCTGGCCATAAATGGTCCGGAGACGTTCACCGGCGGCCGTCAGTTGCCAATCAGACACATAGCCGCGGTCGGCGAGCACGGCGAGGATCGTGCGGAACTCTTTGACAAGCGAACCGCCGTCCGCTCCCCCAGCTTTTTTGATCTTCCGCTGCAATTTGAGCGCCTTGCGAGCATGACGTAGGTGGTCATCAAGGTCGTCACACCCGTTGACCGGATGGTCAATGCCGGAGGCAACGGTTTGAACCGATGATGAGAATGACCGGAGTCGCTGCGTCGCCTTCTGCTGGAACTTGCGGTCCGATGGCCGAAACGGACCTGAGAAGTCCAGCTGACCAAGCACTACGGCTCCCGACAACTCAGAACCAGTCATGTTGCGAATCTTGCCCCCAGAAGACAAGGCGACCATCGACTCTCCCGCCTCGCGACCGACGGAGAGCAAGAGGTAGCGTCCCTGCCGGCCACCCCGTCGGACCTCGAACACGGCTCCGGGCACCATCGATCCATCCTGCTTGGGGACGTGGGACTCGATCGCATCGAGAAACGACCAGATATCTCCCCGGTCACATTCCGCCAGGAATCGCTCTTGTTCAACGTCACGTCGAAGGTCCACGAGTCGGCCTTCTAGTTCGGCAGCCTGGCTCCGCAGCTGAAACTGGGCAAAGGACGCCTCAAGCAACTCTTCAGCATTCGCCTGGTCATAGTTGGCAACAAGATTAACGGCCATATTGTAGGTCGGCCGGAAACTCGACACCAGCCTGGTGGCGCCAGTTCCGGCTACCTCGGCAATTCGTTCGAATCGGATAAACCGCGAGTAGAGCGAAACTCCGTACCCGACCTCATCAATACCTCGTCTGCCGGCCCGTCCGGTTAGCTGGGTGTAGTCCGATGCGGTGAGCATTTCATGGCTTTCACCGTTGAACTTGGTCATCGACTCGATCACCACGCTGCGGGCCGGCATGTTGATCCCTAACGCAAGGGTTTCAGTAGCGCACACAACCTTGAGGAGTCCCGATTCGAACAGGCGCTCAACCGTTTCCTTGAAGGCTGGAACCAGACCAGCGTGGTGGGCGCCAACTCCTCTTTCCAGGTCAGCCAGCCAGCGACCGTACTCCAAGACATCGAGGTCTTCGGGTGCGAGATGATCGGTGGCCTCCATGGCGATTCGCCGAATATCGCGCCGCTCGTCCGGGGTGGTCAAGCGCAGCGTCGATCCTGCGATCATGTGACTGGCCGCCTCACATCCAGCGCGTGAGAAAATAAAAAGAATGGCAGGGAGCATCGATCTGCGGTGCAATTCTTCGACCACTTCTACCCGGCGGGGCGTCGCAAATCGCCGACGTCTGCCTGTTTTGGCTGCCAGCAACCGCTGAACTCTAGGGTTCGGCCGATCCTTCTGAAAAAGATCAAAGAGCTGTACTGGTGGCTTAGACCACAGGTCAGTGATCATATACAGCGGTTCAAGCGGAACGGGCCGGTTGGTTTCCAGGATCAGATTTGTCGGACCTCTCCGTTCCTGGATCCATGAGGTGAACTCTTCTGGGTTGGCGACCGTTGCTGACAAGCACACGAACTGAACGTGTTCAGGACCATGAATGATCACCTCCTCCCAGACCGACCCACGAGACGCATCGGCCAGGTAGTGGACCTCGTCGAGTATGACAATCGCCACCTCCGAGAGACGACCATCGCTGGCATAGATCATGTTGCGGAAGACCTCGGTCGTCATGACAACGATGTCGGCGTCTCCGTTTATCGAGTTGTCGCCGGTGAGGAGCCCGACCCTGTCTTCGCCATGTTCGTCAGAGAGATCGGCGAACTTCTGATTCGAAAGCGCCTTGATCGGTGTCGTGTAGAACGCCCGTTTTCCACGCTGTTTGGCAAGAAAGATGGCTCCGTCAGCGACGAGGGTCTTGCCGGCGCCAGTCGGAGCCGTGACGACCACAGAGTTACCCGCCTCGATTGCGTCAACCGCTTGACGTTGAAATGGGTCGGCGACGAAACCACGACTCGCGAAGAACTCGTCTGACTGGCTCACTTCCTGAGGATGTAGCGGATCATCAGCAACGTAATTTCGTACATGAGGTAGAGCGGAACTGCCAAGACCAGCATCGTGAAAGGGTCTCCGGTTGGGGTGGCGGCAGCCGCCACGATACTGATTCCAAGGACTGCCCAGCGGCGGACGTGGGCCAGTTGAGCCGACGTGACCAGCCCAACTGCCCCGGCAGCAAAAAGAAAAACGGGGTATTCAAATGCCAGCCCGAACACCAGCAAAAACCGAACCACGAATGACAGGTACTCACTGACAGTTAGCGCTAGCTCGGCATCGAGGACAGAGTTAAGGAAGAGCAAACTCCGGGGAAGAATCAGGTACGCGAACCCAACACCGGCAAGAAACAACGTAACCAACGCGGTCACGATTGGGATGGCCCAGCGGCGTTCCTTCGATGTCAGACCCGGGGCAACGAAACCCCACAGCTGCCACATGACGACCGGACTCGCCAGAAGAAATCCGCCGAAAAATGCCAACCGCATCGCCGATCCAAACTGCTCGGTTGGCGTGATGGTCTGGAGATTCTCGCCGGGGAAGATGTTTATGTATGGCGCTTTAAGGAGGTCGAGTATGTCGCCCCGAAACGCCCAAGCGATCATCGCTCCAAGAACGAGGGCAATCGCACTTTTGAGAAGGCGCCACCGCAGTTCGTCGAGATGCCCGATCATCGACATTCGTTTTTCTTCGGCGGTCATACCTCGTCGGACCGGTCTGCTTCGACCAAGGCTTCAGCTGAAGAGTCACCAGAGTCCCCGGGCTGGTGTTCCCCAGCTTCTGCCGCAGCGTCTTCCGCAGCGTTCTCAGGGTGCGCTTCGACACCAGCGCCCAGGTCGTCGATACCAGTCCCGGCCGCGACGTCGTTCGCAGGTCCCTCGTTCATCTCGTTGAGTTCGGCTGCATTCTTGGCGGCCCGCTTGGCTGAGATCTCTGGCTCCGCTGAGACCGCCGACATCTCCGCCCCAGCGGGAGCATTAGCGATGCCGTGGATCCGGTTGAAGTCACGGGCGGAGTCTTCCGGTGTTGGACCTGATCCGGTGACTGGGCCGGTCCAATCGAGCGGTTTCAACTCACCCGAGACCGAGCCGAGTTCATCCTTTATCTCGGTGAGCGGCTTGGCGACTTCATCGCGCATGCCCTTAAGATCCGAGCGAACCTCGTCAAGTTCAGCGATTTCGCGTTCGAGACCGACCCGGAAATCCGTGGCCATCGCCCGCGCCTCGCGCACCCAACCGCCGATCTTGCGCGAAAGGTCAGGGAGGTTGCGCGGTCCGACAACGATCAAGGCGATCAAGGCGATAATCATCCACTCACCGAAGTTGATATCTGGCATACCGAACATGGTAGATGGTCTGGAAGCGTGGGACGTCAAGCCCAAACAAAGACGCCCCGCGATGCGGGGCGTCTTTACGGGCCTGGAAAGCTGGGGTATGTCAGGTGGTGGAGGTAATCATGCTGATGAAATCTACGTCCTTGCCGAGGGCTTCGGAGAACCGGGAAATCTCAGACTCTGTAATGCTATCCGTACGAACCACTTCGTAAGGTACGCCGGTCGCGAGCAGGACGCTCACGACCCGAGCGTTTGCCGGGCGACGCTGCACCTGAGCGCAGGTCGGGCAAGAAAATCGATAAATGCCGCTGTCCTCGGCCGGATCCAGCTCAAGAGCCAGGTCCAGTGGCTGGAGTTTTACATCGCCGCATCGGCTACAAGTTGATTTGATCGTCGTCATGGCTTCTTTTCTCCGCAGACCGTTTCTGTTGTATCTGTTATCGGCGGCGGGGCCGTCAGACTGAAGAAAAAATCCGCGGGAAGTAGTGACGATTACACGGTAGGCACGACTCCGTACCTAGCAAGAATGCGGCGGCGATGATCATCAAGTCTCTCCCGGACCTCCGATCCTTCGAGTAGCTCCGCACTGCTGCCCAAACGGAGCAACAAACGGGCGGCCACCGCCGGATCGGATGCCGAGAATGACACCACGTTCTCCTCGAGCGTTTCGACCGGGTAATACTCGGCGACCCATCGAGCTGAAGGGCCGAGTCGGATGACGGCCCGCACGTCATCTTCTGACGGCGTGTAGCGAACCTCAGGCGGTGGCACTTCCGCCGGGGGTTCGAAGGTCGCGTCGGTTAGCAACGCGTCCCGGACCCGATCGATCCGAAAAACCCGTTCGGCTCCAGCCATCCGACAGAAGGCCGACACGTACCAATTGCCGAGCGACGAAAACACCGACCACGCCTCGACCAACCTTTGCGTCGTCGCTCCCGACCCCAACGACGTATAGGTGAGGTCAACGACCCAGTGCTCACGGGCCGCGGTCCGGAACAGATCGAGCAAGCTGGGTTCTGCGCCGGCCAGATCGACAAAGAGTGCGTCGTCAACGTCGGGGGCGACCACCGCCGCCAGCTTGTCGACCGCCCGTTCCAGCGCCGGTGGAGCCTGCCCCGTGCTTGTCAATGCCATCCCTGAGGCAAGCAAGGTCAGCGCCTCTGCAGCATTCAGCTTAAGTGGGCGCGAGAAGTAGTCAGCCATGTCGACAACCACCTCATCGTCCTCGATGTAGGCCTCCATCAGATCCCCGGGACCGTAACCAGGCAAGCCGCAAACGAACACCAACTCGAGGTCGGCGACAAGCTCTCGGCGACTGTATCCAAACCGGCTCTGCACGTCGTCGACGTTTGCACCTGGATTCGCAATCACCCAGGGCAACATCGAGAGAATCCGCGTCAGACGCTTGACCGTCTTGTCGCTCATCCCTTCACCCGCTCAACAAACCGGGCGCGTAATTCTGGCGGACCGAGAATTTCAGCTTCGTCGACAAACCCGATCACCCAACCGATGAAGGCATCCGCGTTGGCCACTGGCAGACGGGCGATTAGTCCGCCTGCATCGTCCGGGACCCGTTCAGCGCTAGGAGGAAGCTGCCGATCGGCCCACCATGCGACATTGGCGTCGAAGTGAACCTCGGCCACGATGTCCTCGTCGCCGGCCTCCCAAGGAGCGGTTGGGATCGAAGTACGAATCTCAAAATCTGCAGGTCGCACAAACATCTCCTGCTCAGCCCCGGCGACGAAGTTCTCTCCGCGATCGACCCGGAAGGCCCGCTGCTCTCCCTCGGCGTCACCAACGACATACCAGTGACCCAGCCGATGAATCATCCCATAGGGCTTGAGTTTTCGCATGCGGTCGCGGTACAGGAATGTCAAAACCCGATGCTCGGCTACGGCCGAGAATATCGTGCCGAGATCATCCGCAGACAGGCCGAGATCAGCGGCGAGCGGTTCGCCGGCGGCCGTCATCGGAGTACCGCCCAGCTTGAACATCGCGTCGGCACCCGCAGGCTGACCGCCAAGACGGACCACCTGAGCGGCCAGCCACAATGCGGCCCGCTCCTCGTCGGTAAGACCCAGGTCCGGCAGCTCATATTCCGATGGCGGAACTACATACCCTTGCTCGACCTCCCAGGCGTCGATAAAGACAAGGCTCAGTGGAATCCCCATAGATCGCAGCAAGTCTTTGTCGCGTTCGAACATCCTGTGGAAAGCAACGTCGTTGTCTCGATCGTATCCTGCGACGGTTTCGCGGATTTCATCGGCGGTGACCGGTCGACCGGCGGTAAGCAAAAAGGCCAACAGGTTGAGGAGGCGTTCAATGACGTTCTTCATACAGCCACAAATGTAGCTCTATAGGCCCGCGATGAGTTTTTCGACCCGCTCGTCGACCGATTTGAAGGGGTCCTTGCACAGGACAGTTCGCTGCGCCTGGTCGTTAAGCTTCAGGTGCACCCAGTCAACAGTGAAGTCTCGCTTTTTGGCTTTGGCCGCTTTTATGAACTCACCGCGCAACCGGGCTCTGGTGGTCTGCGGGGGCACCACCATGGCGGTCGCCACCGCCGAATCGGTCACTATCCGATCGACAAACCCGCGCCGCTGCAGGATGTAGTACAAGCCCCGCTGTCGGTTGACGTCGTGATAGCTGAGGTCGATCAGAGCGAGTTTGGGATCCGATCGGTTCAAGTCCCATTTGGCCTGGTACTTCTCAATCAAATGATATTTGGAGACCCAGTCGACCTCGCGACTCAAAGACAACGGGTCCTTCTCAAGATTCGTAAGCAGGTACTCCCACATTTCGATGGCCTTCTGGACCTCGGCAGGAAAACCAGTAGTTCGTGCATACCGCAGCGTGCGATCCAGGTACTCCCATTGAATGTCGAGTGCTGACAACTCACGTCCGTTCCGGAGCTTGACGCGACGCCGACAAGTGATGTCGTGGCTGATCTCCCGGATGGCCCGGATCGGGTTTTCGAGCGAAACGTCCCGGAACACCACATTGTCTTCGATCATCTGCAGCAAGGCGACCGTTGTACCGATCTTCACGTAGTTGACATACTCGGACATGTTCGAGTCACCGGCAATCACATGCAATCGGCGGTACTTTTCTGCGTCGGCGTGAGGTTCATCGCGAGTATTGATGATGGGCCGACTGCGAGTCGTAGCCGACGAAACACCTTCCCAGATGTGCTCAGCTCGCTGTGCAATCGAATACATCGGCCCCTTGGCCGTTTGCAGAAGCTTGCCTGCGCCTGAAAAGATCTGACGGGTGACAAAGAAAGGGATCAGCGTGTCGACGGTCTTTTGGAACTCCCCGTGCCTTGACACCAGGTAGTTCTCATGACACCCATAGGAATTGCCCGCAGAGTCGGTGTTGTTCTTGAACAGGTAGATCTCGCCACGAATACCCTCTTCGGCGAGCCGCTCCTCGGCGGATTCGACCAGACCCTCCAAAATACGTTCACCCGCCTTGTCGTGAGCAACGACCGACAGCAGTGAGTCACACTCGGGGGTGGCATATTCGGGGTGACTCCCTACATCGAGGTAGAGCCGCGCCCCGTTTTCAAGGAAGACGTTGGAAGAACGCCCCCAGCTCACCACTCTTCGAAAAAGGTAGCGGGCAACTTCGTCAGGGCTCAAACGCCGCTGACCGCGCAAGACGCAAGTGACTCCATACTCATTTTCGATGCCAAAAATGCGACGTTGCACCTGGTCACCCTAGTTGTCCCGGGGGGTCAAGCCAGGGTCAGATGCCCAACCGAGCCAGACCTGTGTGGCGAGCCACACGAGGGGTGCTGCCTGAGCTATGAGCCAGAGATAAAGCCAGCGATCTCTTCGGTGGTGAGCTTGCGAAACGCCCGTCGGTTCCCATCTCTATCGAGAATGGCTCCCTCCCAACCTTCTACTTCATCCTCGAACGCCCCGGCCGCCAGGCGGACAGCCTCGCCCAGGTTGAGCCCTGGCTGGTACCCGGCCGACAGCCGTTCCGACAGATCTTCGGAATTGCCCCCAATCGCCACGTACCCGGTCTGGTCGTACAGTGTTCCATCGTAGAGCACCCGGTACATGCGGTTGGGTTCGTCGCCGCTGCCTAGCTCGGCGACGAGCAACTCGACCTCAAACGGCTTGACTTCGTGCGTGAAAATATTGCCGAGGGTCTGTGCGAACGCGTTCACGAGGCTCTTGGCCGACACGTCAGATCGAGAATACATGTAGCCCTTAACATCAGCGTGCCTGATACCCGCCACCCGGAGCAGCTCGAATTCGTTGAACTTCCCCACCCCTGCGAAGGCGATACGGTCGTAGATCTCGGAGATTTTGTGAAGGGTCCCTGAAGGGTTCTCAGCGAGGAGAAGAATCCCCGTGTCATATTCGATGGCGGCAATCGAGCGGCCCCTGGCGATGCCTTTTCGAGCAAAGTCAGCCCGATCTTTTACGAGCTGTTCAGGCGGAACATAGAACGGCATCGTCATCGCACTGTCTCCAACGCGGATTCGGCGACCGGCGCCACTTCTTCGTCGTTCAACTCGGTGAGACCGTCAACATCGATGCGGATAACATTCGGGTAGATGCTGCGACGGATGTCAGGACCACTCGTGGCAACATCCTGTTCGGCGGCTGCAACCAATGATCGCATAGCTACCGACAGGCCCTCCTCGGCATCCATGGCGGGATCGTAATGGGCCCGTAGATAGGATTTGGCTTCACGCGAACCAGAGCCAGTCGCGCCGAAATCATCCTCTTCGTACCGTCCGCCAACTACGTCGAACGTGAAGAGTCGGCCGGATCCAACCGAATGGTCGAATCCGCAGAACAGCGGGACAACGACGAGCCCTTGAAATGCCATGGGGAGCTGCTGGCGGACCAGCCTGGCGAGGAAATTGGCTCGACCGTCAAGGCTGAGGCGGGTGCCTTCTAGCTTTTCATAGTGTTCGAGTTCGGTCTGAAAGAGTTTCACGAGTTCAATCGCCAGGCCAGCAGTTCCCGAAATTGCTACTGCCGAAAAGTCGTCCGAAGGAAAGACCTTCTTCATCCGTCGATGCGCAACGTTGTAGCCCTCGGTGGCCTGGCGGTCACCCACCATGTACACACCGGCGTCGTAGCGGACCGCCAGAACAGTGGTTGCCTCAGCGAGAGATAGATCGGCAGCGGAGCCCCGTACGGTTTCCCAGGAGGGTGCGAGGCCAGCGGCTTTGAGTACTTCAGCGAACCCGGCTGGAGACTCAGTGATACCGCCCAGTGCAGCCTGTCCGTTCACTCGCCGCCCTTCTGAACGTAGTTCTTCACCATCTCTTCAGCGTTTTCCTCGAGGACTGAATCGATTTCGTCGAGTAGGTCATCGGTGAATTCGACGGCTTCGCGTGAAGCCGGGTCGACTTCGGCAGCCTCCGTTTCAACCGATTCCTCTGATGACCGTCTCGGTCGTTGTTGTTCTTGCTCTGCCATGTCACTGACCTCCTAGACCCTCTAAAAGCTCTTGTACGGTGTCTGACTCGTCTAGTAGCCCGCCCACCAGCTCTTTGGTGCCGCGCAGCGGCTCCATCATAGGCACCCGCTTGAGATGCGCTGAGTCGGCATCGAAGACGAGCGAATCCCAATTGGCGGCAACAACCTTGTCGCCGTACTTCGTGACACATCGACCACGAAAGTACGCTCTGGTGTCATCTGGCGGTTGTGAGGCGGCGTTGCGCACCTCTTCATCGGTGAATAGACGCTGAATCGTGCCACGTTTCTGCAGTTTCTGAAACAGGCTCTTATTGGGATCAACGTCGTGATACTGAAGGTTGATCATGGCCAATCGAGCGTCGTCCCAGGCAGCCCCACGCTCGACGTAGGCCTCCATAAGGCGCTTCTTGGCGACCCAATCGAGGCGATCGGCTGTACGGGCAGGATCGAGCTCAAGATCATCGAGCAGTGCTCGCCACTCCCTAAGGACCCGGTCGGTGACGGGGCTATCGGTCGTCTGCTCTGCATATTTTGCCAGCCACTCGTAATACCGGTTCTGCATCTGGAGAGCGGTCATCGAAGCACCATCTACCAGCCTGTACGACCGGGTCATTTCGAGGTCGTGGCTGACCTGCCAGCAGGCCGCAACGGGATCCTCCAACTCGAGAGCTTCCGGGAAAAACCCGTCTTCGAGGGCGGCCAGGAACAAAGCGGTCGTTCCCAGCTTGACGAATGTCTGAACCTCCGACAGCGTGGCGTCCCCGATGATGATGTGGAGCCGGCGGTACTTCTCGGCGTCTCCATGCGGTTCGTCGCGGGTGTTGATAATCGGGCGTTTCAGCGTGGTTTCCAATCCAACCCGTTCTTCAAAGAAGTCAGCTCGTTGGGTGATTTGGTAGGTGGCTTCTGGACGGTCGTTCTCGGAGCCGAGCTTGCCTGCCCCGGTCAACGGTTGTCGAGACACGAGAAAGCCCGTCAGATAGTCGACGATATGGCCGAACGGGATCTGACGACCTATGAGATAGTTCTCGTGAGCCCCGTAGCTGTTTCCCTTGTTGTCTGAGTTGTTCTTGTAGACGCTGACAATCTCACCGGGACGGACGAGCAAGCCGGCATTGGCGGCCGCTTCGGCCATCACGTACTCCCCCACCTTGTCGTAGAGAGCCGCCGACCAGGCGTCGGCACATTCGGGGCCGGAATATTCGGGATGGGCGTGATCGACGTAGAGCCTCGCTCCATTGCCGAGCACAAGATTGAGCACGCCGGAGTCATAGTCGCCGGCGGTGTCGACCCCAAAACCACGCAGATCCCGCCCTGGAGACTCTTCTTCGTACGACCACTGAACCCTGGTACCACCGCCGCGGTAACAGTTGATCACGAGGCCGGATGCCAACGCCGGATTGAAGTCGGGCGAATTCCTAATCGAAATACCGAATTCCGTTTCGGTGCCGATCACCGTGGCCATGACTACAGGTATTGACCGGTCGTCATGCCGTCGATCGAGCGCGACTTGACTTCGCCTTTGAGCAACGTTCGTACGTAGACAATCCGCTCGCCCTTCTTCCCTGAAATCTTTGCCCAGTCGTCCGGGTTGGTGGTGTTTGGCAGATCTTCCTGCTCGTGGAACTCCTGAACCAACGCTGATTTGAGGTCCTCGAGTCGTATGCCCTGTGGACCGCCACTGATCTGGCGTTTGATGGCGTCCTTTTTGGCCCGGCGAACGATGTTTTCGATCATGGCTCCACTTGAGAAGTCTTTGAAATAGAGCACTTCGCGGTCACCATTGGCGTAGGTGACTTCCAGGAACCGGTTCTCGTCATCGGTCGAATACATCTGTTCGACAGCCTGATTGATTACCCCATCGACGAAGGCCCCGACGTCACCGCCTGAATTGTTCAGTTCGGCCTGGTCGTAAGGCAGATCGTCGGTGAGGTAGATCTTGAAGATCTGTCGAGCTGCGACTTCGTCTGGTCGACTGATCTTGATCTTGACGTCGAGGCGCCCCGGGCGAAGAATCGCCGGGTCGATGAGATCCTCACGGTTCGATGCCCCAATCACGATCACGTTCTTCAACGCTTCGACGCCATCCAACTCCGAAAGCAACTGAGGAACAATGGTTGATTCCACATCAGAACTCACTCCGGTGCCCCTCGTCCGGAACAAGGAATCCATCTCGTCGAAAAAGACGATAACCGGGACCCCTTCATCGGACTTTTCCTTGGCCCGTTGGAAGATGAGGCGAATCTGACGTTCCGTTTCGCCAACGTATTTGTTGAGGAGTTCCGGACCCTTAATATTCAGGAAATATGAGCGAGCATCTGACGCCTCATCAGCGACCGCTTTGGCCAGGGAGTTGGCGACCGCTTTGGCGATGAGCGTCTTGCCACAACCAGGAGGCCCGTACAGCAACACGCCTTTGGGCGCCTCAAGCGAGTACTCGGCGAACAGCGCCTTGTGCCGATAGGGAAGTTCAACGGCATCGCGAATAGCTTCAATCTGCTCGACGAGTCCGCCGATCTGTCCGTAGTCAATATCGGGTACCTCTTCGAGGACCAGTTCCTCGACTTCGGGCCGGGCCAACTTCTCGAACACCAGCCCGGTGCGCGGCTCGATACGAACATGGTCGCCAACCCGAACAAAGACATCTTTCATCGAATCTGCCAGCGTGACGACGCGTTCCTCGTCAGCGTGGGCAAGAACCACTAGTCGGCCGTCGTCGAGCCGATCTTTGATCAGGACTACATCACCAACCGGGTCAAAGCCGCTGACGTCGACAATATTGAAGGCATCGTTGAGCAGAACGTCTTGGCCGATTCGGAGTTCTTTGACCTCAATATTCGGTTGAGCCGAAACCCTGAGCTTGCGGCCCGATGTGACGACGTCGACTGTGCCGTCTGGGTGCACCCCGACGACAGATCCGTAGGGATTGGGTGGAGCGGAGAGTTTTTCGACTTCCTGGCGGAGTACGACGAGCTGCTCGCGTGCTTCCTGGAGTACGGCCGTCAGTTTGTCGTTCTGCTGCCCGGAGGCCAGCAGTTTCCCTTTGGTTTCGAGGAGTTGGTCTTCAAGGAGCCTCAACCGACGAGGCGTTTCCTGTAGTCGATATCGAAGGGTGGTCAGCTCTTCTTCGAGTTGTCCGATGGTGGCTTGCAGCGCAGCAGTTTCAACCTCGTGGTTCTCTGCAGTCATGACTCACCCCCATCTACATCTCGGTGTGGCATTCCTATCACCCTAGGACGCTTCGCATCTTTCCGTGCGTGATTCAACCAAAACTCATTCGTTATTGTCGGCAGCAATTCTGCGGTGCTTTAACGAGAAACGTCCAGCCGGCGCTGGACGTTCCCTACCCGAAAGCTCTTGCCTTATGGTTCGATGAAGATGCACTCACCAGGGCATTCTTCGGCCGATTCGATGGTGATGTCTTCCTGTCCGGTCGGCACAACGGCGAGACCTGCGGCACCCTCGGCATTTCCTTCAGCCTTGGCAAAAATGGTGGCACCTTCTCGTACGTATGCCAGACCGTCGTCGAGTAAGACGAACACGTCAGGGGCGATTTCTTCACATAGGCCGTCGCCTGTGCAGAGGTCTTGATCGATCCACACCTTCATGGTTTCTGTCTCCTCATCAATTCTGAGAGCGCCATATTACCGACAATGCAAGTAATGCAAGCATTTCACTCTTCCTCATCCCTATCGGCTGGACGGTCCCACGACTGAACTCGTCTCGCCACCGTCAAGAAGCCGGTGTGCCCAACCATTTGATGGTCGGGACGGACGGAACGGCCATCGACGTTCCAGGTCCGGATCAGGGACTCGAAGTTCATGATGTCGGTGAAGGTGTGCGCCGCTTTCAGGGCAGTAACAGTCTGTTCCATCTGCGGAACCGTCGGAACATAGGAGATGTAAACCCCGCCCGGCTGCAAGTGGGCTGCCGCCAACGCGGCAGCGTGCCAGGGCTCCGGAAGGTCAAGGACCAGACGGTCAGGCCCGACCTCTGCGATGACATCCTCAACGTCTGCAACTCTCAATTCAAGATTGGGAGGTATCTCACCAAAGTACCGGGCGATCGCCTTTTCAGCGAGACCGGCATGGTCGGAACGACGGTCGACACTGACCACCCTTCCGGTCGGTCCGACCGCCCGGATGAGAGCCATCGTGAGCGCACCGGAGCCGGTCCCCGCCTCAAGTACGACGCTTCCAGGTGCGATATCTCCATATACAAGGATCGGTCCGATGTCTTTCGGATAGATGATCTGGGCGCCACGCTTCATCTTGAGTATGTAGTCGGTGAGCTTGGGCGGCAAGGCAATGAAGCGCCCGCCTGAAGGCGTTTCAAACATGGCACCATGCAGCGCACCGATGAGTTGCGTGTGCGGTATCGTGCCCTGGTGGGTCGTAAACTGACCGCTGGTATCAAGTTTTACCAGGTAACGACGAGATTTTGCGTCGACGATCAGACAGATGTCGCCGACTGCAAAACTGGGAGAAGTCACCTAGCTCCCGAGTATCGAAACGGCGCTGGCAAAGGTGACGAGCACCATGGCGAGAACAATGAGCCAGATAATGATTTTTCGAATGTTGTCGTTACGCATAATGGGGACATCCTACGAGATAGGCTGAAAACGATGAATTTGCTTGGATTTGGCATCGAACGAATGCTGCGTGGGTTCCGCACCGGCGATCAAAAGATCATTGCGCTCGGCGTTGGAGCTCTGGCGCTCGCCGCATTACGGCGACCTAAGCAGCGAGAGTTGTTGGTGAGTAAACGCCTCGAACGGGGCGAGGAGTACGTCATCAAACTCAACGATCAGACTTTGTAGACCTCCACGACGGCTCCACCTTGGCGGCCGCGTCGACGTCCGAGGAAAAACATCACCACCAGGACCAAGAGCAAACCACCGATCGCCCACGTTGCGGTGTCTTTGGCTGTTTCCTGAGTCTGCTTGACAGCGTCTTCGACCTCACGAGCTTTGGCCCGGATATCGTCGACAGTTACCCCATTGTTATTCGACATACTTCTTCATCCTCCATCCGAGAATCGCGATCACGATCACCAGGACGCCCATGGCGATCAAATACCCCATCGCAGAGGCGATCGGCCCATCGCCAATGAACCTCAGAATCGTTCGCAACGTCGCCATCGACAACAGCAACCCGCCGATGGCGAACAGGACAGACGCAAGCAGACCCATCCCAGCCGCTTTGCCAAGTCGCTTGGCTGGTTCGATCGTCTCTTGGCGAACGTACTGCTTGGAAACATCAACCAGCTGGCTGACCATTTGCGGGATTTCTTGCACGTTGCTCATGGCGCCAGACCTTAGTACTGGTCGAGGCCGACGGCCATCAGCGCTTCAGCGTTCCCCGCAACCGAGGCCCGAAGACCCATGGCCCCTGGCAGTGTCTGGGTGATGAAGAAGCGAGCGGTTCCGACCTTGGCATCGTAAAAAGCTGCTTCGGGCGCTCCCCCCGCTTCGACGGTCTGGCTACGCGCAATGAGCGCGGACCTGCCCATAAGCCAGGCTCCAACCAGGGTGGCCAGCATTCGCAGATACGGCGTTGCTCCAGACAGGCGGTCGGCCGGCGAGCCGTCGTGAAGAAGGCGAGTTACCTCCCGGACGGTACCGACCGCCGCTGACAGCTCGGCGGCCATGTCAGAGAGTCCGGCAGCCTCTAATTCGGATGCGGTGGCTTCGATGTCTGTCAGTAGTCGCTCGACGACGCTGCCATCGTTCATCGGGACCTTACGCATGACAAGGTCGATCGCTTGAATCCCGTTCGTGCCCTCATAGATCGGAGCGATCCGGGCATCGCGCCAATGTTGGGCAACACCCGTTTCCTCGATGTAGCCCATGCCACCAAACACCTGAATGGCCAGCGAGGTCAACTCGACACCCAAGTCGGTGCACCAGGCCTTTGACAGCGGCGTCAACAGCGCAGCGAGTTCATCGGCCTCCTGACGGGCTTGCTCGTCGGGGTGATAATGGGCCTCGTCGATCGACTTGGCATTCAAATAGAGGAGGGCTCGCATTGCCTCGACGCCCGACTTCATCGTCAACAGCATCCGGCGCACATCGGGATGATCGGCGATCACCGCTGGTTCGCGGGTTCCAATTTGTGTGCCCTGGGTCCGTTCCCTGGCATAAGAAATCGCCTGTTGATAGGCCCGCTCGGACAGGCCAAGACCCTCGAGACCGACCGTAAGCCGCGCATTATTCATGAAGGTGAACATATATCGCATGCCCTGGTGGGGTTCGCCAACAAGATGACCGATCGCTCCCCCGTCTTCCCCGAAGGAAAGGACCGCGGTCGGACTGGCCTTGATACCTAGCTTGTGCTCGATTGACACGCAGCGAATGTCGTTGCGTTCGCCAAGCGTGCCGTCGGTGTTGACAAGAAACTTGGGCACAATGAAAAGACTGATGCCCTTTGTTCCTGGAGGGGCATCGGGTAACCGGGCTAGGACCAGATGGACGATGTTCTCTGTCAGATCGTGTTCGCCCCAAGTGATGAAGATTTTGGTGCCGGTGATGGCGTAGGTTCCATCTTCTCTGGGCGCAGCCTTCGTTGTCAGCGCCCCGACGTCAGATCCGGCCTGCGGTTCGGTGAGATTCATCGTCCCGCTCCACACCCCGGTAACGATCTTTTCTAGAAAGAGGGACTTTTGTTCGTCTGAGCCGTGCGCCATCAGCGCTTCGATCGATCCCTGGCTGAGCATGGGACATAGCGAAAAGGCCATGTTGGCCGACGTGGTGAATTCTTGATTGGCGATACCCACCAACCAGGGCAGTCCCCCTCCCCCGTATTCTGGATCGAATTGGATCCCGGTCCAGCCAGCCTTTTGGTACTGCTCATAGGCTTCTTTGAACCCCGGAGATGCCGTGACGTTGCCGTCAGAATCGATAGAACTCGGCTGCTGATCCCCAATTTGGTTAAGCGGCGCCACCACTTCGGCATTAAATCGACCCGCTTCGGCCAATAGACCGGCTACATCGTCGGTATCGACATGTGAGAACGGCTCGAGCTTGAGCAACCCTTCGAGGTCGAGTAGCTCGTTGATTACAAAAAGCATGTCGCGAATCGGCGGTTGATAGGTCATGCCCCGATTCTAGAGGGCCAGTATCGGGTGCACGCCCGCCGCGTGATGCGAACTGACGCCTCAGTGCTA
>RCMY010000993.1_pt1 | contig 27041 bp, 23 predicted proteins | sample 2041341 | NCBI WGS metagenome assembly RCMY01 (sample SAMN09708234, study PRJNA481090) | Marine sediment metagenome, whole genome shotgun sequencing project.
CCACGCTCAGTCTTTCCTGAAAGTCAGCAGTCTTTCCCGCTGGCAATGGTCTTTCCCATCGTCATCCCCCACTTCTGTTGCCAGGCTGTGGTGGAGTGGCCCCGTGCGACATTTCTGCTCACTATGACTCTTCGCTCATCTGATCAGATCAGGCGGCGAGAGCGAACTGCTCATCGGCAATTCTGTTGGTTTCCCCGTTTAACGAGTCTGAGAAACTCGAGTCGCAAACCCGAACAGCGTTACTGACGTCGAATCCAGTCAGCCCCATGTGTTCAGTGCCATTGTCATGGCGGTGTTCCTATGTGCACTCCACGCTACCGGGGGAGCACGGCTGATCTCCCACCCGTTCACGGTCGGTTCACGGTCGGTTCACGGTCATCGTGAAGGTTGTCTTCATGAGCAGAGTGAGCATCCGTGCGTCCGTCGTCGTGGTCGCTGCAAGCCTGGCGATGACCGGCTGTGGGGGAGGAGGCGGATCCGACGCCGAGCCAAGTACGTCTGTCGCCACGGCTGAGACGACCGTCGGAGCGACCGCCGAGCCAACCAGCGACTCGAGCCCGCCGGCGAGCGACGCGCCGACGGTCGACACCGGCGACTCGCCGTGCGCGACGATCATCGATGTCGGCGACTACGAGCGGATCGACTGCGCCGAACCCCACGACGCGGAGCTCGCCGGGTTTGCTGGGACCAGCTCGGATCCGTCAGATCAAGACGAGCTGGAGTTCGAGACCGAGATGATCGGGTTGTGCGCTGACGTCGTGTCGGTACTCACCGATCGCGCAGTGAGCCGCTTCGGTGTCGACATCCGTCCCGTCCATCGGCCCGACGCCGACGGCGACAACGTCGAGTGTTGGGCCACGTTGTCGACGCCCGGGGCACTCATCGGATCCCTGATCGACACCGAACTCGAGGTGGCGCTCGGCGACTACACCTTCATTGCCGACATGGACCCGGGGACGTGTTATGTCGAACCCGACCAGGGCTACGACGTCGGCGTGATCACCGATTGTGACGATGCCGATGTCACCCAACTCGTGGCGGTCGTCACCTCGGCGGTCGAGGAGTACGACAGCGACGCGATCGTCGACGACGGATTCGTGCTGTGCGAACAGGAGATCGCTGACGCATCGTTCGAGTTGATCGGGGTGTCGGCGTACACGCTGGTGGCACCGTACGAGGAGAACTGGAAGGCCTTGGATCGTCGATCGATCATCTGTCTCATGGGTCTCGACGAGGAGGCGCCTGCGGCCCCTGACACCGCAAGCGCTGAGCAGCCGTGTGCAGACGGTTCGGACGACAACTTCGCCGCAGTCGACTGCGATCAGCCGCACGGTGCAGAGTTCGCCGGCATGATCGCACCGCCCGTCGACGTGCTGCCTGAAGACCCCACCGAAGCCACGAAGCTGATCATCCAGGCGTGCCAGTCCACGGTCGAAGCGTTCATCGGCCGGGATCTGACAAAGCCTGGTATGGGGCTCGGCTTTGCTCTCGACAGTGGCCTCGGAGAACCGATCACCGAAGACATTCCGTGCTTCGTGAACACCAACACCGACGACGCATTGATCGGGCGGATCGCCGACCTCGGCCTCGACGGAGCCCTGACCCGACTCATCGTCGCCGATCAAGAACCAGGCACCTGTTTCCTGCTCGCCGACGACAGTTTCGCGCTCGCCGGTGCTGCGGAGTGCTCGGAGCCCGGCGCGCTGATGTTCATCGGCAACATCACGCTCGACGACGGGCCGTTCCCCGGGGCCGACGCCATTCGGGAACTGCGAGCGGTGGTGTGCGGCGACCTGCTCGCCGACTCGGGTCTGGCTGCAGACCCGGCCACCGTGTCGGGCACGTTCCCGAGCGAAACCGATTGGGACAACCTCGATCGTCGCAACCTCGCCTGCGACGCCACGCCGCTGTAGCGGCCCGTGGAGCTGTAGCGGGAGGGGAGAAGCGTTCAGCCGTTGCCGTACTTGGCGGCACGGTTGAACGCTGTCTGGATCTCGCGATCGTGATCTCGCTCAGCGAGGTTCTGCCGCTTGTCGCCCTTCGTGCGGCCCTTGGCCAGACCGATCTCCATCTTCGCTCGACCTTCCTTCCAATAGAGGCGCAGCGGGACGACGGTCAGCCCGCCCTGAGCGGTGCGAGCATCGATCTTGTCGATCTCGGCACGGTTCAGCAGCAGCTTGCGCTCTCGGTCCGGGTCGTGGGCGCCGAAGCCGATGGCGTTCGTGTACGGCGGAATGTGGATTCCGTCGATCCACATCTCACCACGGCGGACACGGGCGTATCCCTCGGCGATCTGTGCGTTGCCCTCACGCAGGGACTTGACCTCGCTGCCCGTCAGGACCATGCCGGCCTCGTACGTGTCGGAGATCTCGTAATCGCGGTAGGCGCGCTTGTAGGAGGCGATCAGCGTCGTGCCGTCGTCCTTCTTCGACCCCTTCTTGGTCTTCTTGCCCTTCTTCGCCATGAGTGGAGTCAGGGTAGCGGCGCTGCGTTCGGTGGTCCGATCGATTTCCGATTTCGAATCCCGGTGCGGGCGAGCGCGAACCAAGAGCAAGGATGCCTACGATCCGACGGGTGATCGAGATCTCACGCGATGCCTACAACCGGATGATCGGCCACGCGCTCGACGAGTACCCGTTGGAGATGTGCGGCCTGCTCGTCGGGCCGACGGCCGACCGGGCACCGGAGTTCCACCCGACTCGCAACGACGCAGCCTCCGCACGCGTGTACACGGTGAACCCGAAGGACTTCATGCACATCGAGATCGCTGCGGAGGATCGTGACTTCGATGTCAACGGCGTCGTACACAGCCACACACACTCCGAGCCGTACCCCAGTCCGACCGACGTCGCCGCAGCCGTGGACCCGAACTGGCACTACGTCATCGTCAGTCTGAAGCGTGAACTGCCCGAGGTGCGCAGCTATCGCATGGCCGGCGGAGAGATCACCGAAGAACAGATCGCCGTCGTCTGAACGCTCTGCGCACGTAGCTTCGGCTCGACTCATCTCGGGCTCGGCCTCTCACTCGGCGATCGCCGCCAGTACAATTCCTGACAACCCGGATCGGGTTTGTCGGAATAGAGAATCGGGTAGAGCGGTTCGAAGAGGAGATGAGTGACATGACGATGATTGCGCCCACAGCCCCAGCCCTGCCGAACATGCTCCATGCTGGCGTGCTCGGGATGATCGGCAACACCCCGATGGTCGACGTGTCCAACCTGTCGCCGAACCCCGATGTCCGCATCCTCGCCAAGATGGAGATGCAGAACCCGTTCGGGTCCGTGAAGGATCGGATTGCCAAGAGCATGATCGAGTCCGCCGAGGCCGACGGGCGGCTGACGCCAGGACAGACAATCCTCGAACCGTCGTCGGGCAACACCGGCATCGCACTCGCGGCCATCGCCCGGATCAAGGGTTACCCGATCAAGATCATGATGCCCGACAGCGTGTCGATCGAGCGCCGCCAGATGCTCGAGATCTTCGGCGCCGAAATCATCCTCACCCCAGGCGGTGAAGGCTCCAACGGTGCTGTCGCCCGGGCCAAGGCGCTCGCTGCTGAGCACCCCGAGTGGTACTTCCCTTACCAGTACGCCAACGACGCCAACCCCCGAGCGCACTTCGAGGGGACTGGCCCCGAGATCGTTCGTGACGTTCCCGACATCACGCACTTCGTCGCAGGCCTGGGCACGAGCGGAACACTGATGGGCACCGGGACGTTCCTCAAGCAGTACGACCCGACCATCCAGATCGTGGCCGTCGAGCCGCCGCTCGGCGAGCGCGTCGAGGGGCTGCGCAACATCGGCGAGGGCTACATCCCGCCGGTGTTCGAGAACTGGAACGGCTACGACCTGCTCGACCGCAAGCGCGTGGTCAGGCCACGCGAGTCCATCGAGTGGACACGCCGTCTCGTGCAGGAGTGCGGCATATTCGCCGGCATCTCCGCCGGTGCAGCGATGGCCGGGGCGGCCAAGGTCGCATCGCAGATCACGTCGGGCACCATCGTGTTCATCGTGTGTGACGGTGGGTGGAAGTACCTGTCGACGGGGGCGTACACCGACGACCTCGATGTCGCCGAAGCCAATGCGGAGAAGATCATCTACTTCTGATCATCTACTTCTGAGCGATCGGTTGGGCAGCACGACAGATGACCGCTGATCGCCCCCGATCGGTCGTGCCGGTGCCCACAGGTCCGGTTGACGGCCATCGGCCCGCACACCGCTCTGTGTGGATCTGCTCAAGTTTCGTGTCGAACCGCCGAAACAACATTTGTGACCAACCTTGCAACGCCGTCGCGTTCCGACCTGGCAGAACTGCCGGCGCCGACCGTCGATCCCGTCGCGGACACCGCAATGCTTCCACCGCCCGGCCTCAGAGTCCCCGCCTTGGCCCCTCCGGCGCTGCCCTCGCTCGCCGGTACGCCCGTGGTCCCACCGCTCCCGCGGTTCTCGCTCGATGAAGACGACGCCGGCGCCGGGTCGATTCCCGGTCTGCCAGACGCCCCCTCGACACCAGCCATCGAACTGACGCCGATCGAACCAGCCATCGAACTGACGCCGATCGAACCAGCCATCGAACTGACGCCGATCGAACCAGCCATCGAACTGACGCCGTTCGAACCAGCCGTCGAACTGACGCTCACCGACCCCACGCCGGCCGACCCCACGCCGACCAACCCCACGCCGACCGACCCCACGCCCACCATGGAGCTTCCGGTGGTGCAGTCTCACGAGTCGAGCCCGGCGCACGAGCCGGTCAGCACCCCGCCGGCAGTCTCCATGATGGTGCCGTCGCTCCCGACGCTCGCGAGCGCCGCACCGGCGCCGGCACCAGCGACGGCCGATGGAGGACCTGCACTGCATCAGCCGTCACAGGCCGGCATGGCTCCCCACGCCCCGTTCTCGATCAGCGACGTTGTCCTGCCTGGTGCTGCGAAGCCTGCAGCGCGAGGTGGCGGACTTCGCTTCCTCGCCAAGACCATCACCGCCGTTGCGCTCGCAGGCGTCGTCGGGGTTGGAGCGCATCTCGGGTACGACTGGTGGGAGCAGCGCGATGCCACTGCCGTCGCCGGAGTCAACGTCGACGGAACCGACCTCGCCTCCTGGCCGCAGGTCGACCCACCGGCGATCAGGTACACGGATTCCACGACGGTCTTCAGTACCGACGCCGGCACCCGGACCCTCTCTGCGCATCGCGAGATCTCCAGCGGAATGACACAGGCTGCAGTCACGACCACCGATGCAGCCGGTGTCGCATCCCAGATCGATCTCGACATCCGCACTGATCAGGCCTTCATGCGGTCGTCGCCGGAGGCAGCTTGGGCGTTGACGGCGTCAGCCGATGCCGTGGCCGTTCTCGGCGACACGTGGACGACCAACGTGTTCACCGTCCGCGAACTCTTCCCCGCAGAGGCGATGCCCTACATCACGGTCTTGGAAAGTGTCGAACGCGTCCTGCCGGTGAAGCCGTTGCAGCCCGCTGCAGGCCTCGACGCATCCGCTGCTGTCCCCGTCGCGATCTCGACCGAGCCGACGAGCATGGTCTGGCAGTACCGAGTCATCGTCGACATCGAGGCATTCCGGGCCAACGAGACGATCGTCTTCCAGGACTGGCAGCGACGACTCGGGCGGACCGCCGTCTCGCGGATCGAGGCCTGGGTCGACAACACCGGCATCGTTCGCCAGATCGCCGTCGACGTCGACGGCACCAAGGTGGTGCACACGCTCGTCGGCGGCTCGGCGAACTCGGCCCGATTCGACACGAACCCGCTGCTCGACTCGGCACCCGCGCCGGCGTCGATCGAACCAATCGATGCCGAGGTGAACGAATGAGCGCAGCACCGGCCCCAACCCAGGGGACTCCGCAGCACGCGTCCAGCCTGAGCGGCGTGAAATCGCTGCTCGGTCGAGTGGTCGCAGGTGGCCTCGTGGTCGCTGCCGGCCTCGGTGGATGGGTCGCCGTCGAGCGGTTCGATCTCAGCCTGCCGATCTCGAGCACGGGATCGTCGGGCATCGCCACTGCGCTGCCCACCCTGGGCGACGGTCTGCCGGCATCCCGCCTGCAGTCCCCGGCACCCTGGCGTCAGTTCACCCTCACCTACCAGTCGGGTGAACAGACCAACCGCTTCTGGGTCGACCTGGACGGCTGGCAACTCCGCATCGAGTCGAGCGACGCCGACGGTGATCGCTCCGTCGAGATCCACGGCGATCGCAGCTTCACCCGGGCGGCGGACGGAGCCGAGTGGGCGGAAGGCGACGTCGAGTCCACGCGCTCGCTGACCGCGTTCTTGATGGCCGACGTCGGGCCGTATGTGCTCACCGACCTCGTCCCTCCGCAGACGGCGGGCCTCACCACCCTGGAACTCGAGGGCACCAGCCGCGGCGAACGGGTCTATGAAGTGTCGATCGACTCCGCGACACTGCAGAACCAGCACCCGCTCGCCCACCAACGCTGGGCCAATGCGGTGCGCCTCGTCGGTGACACGACCGGCGTCTACCGAATCCGCGTTCGCGAAGACGGCTACATCGTGCGGATCGACGGCGAAACCGCTTCGGTCCAGTGGGATGACCTGGTCGGTGGTGTCGTGTTCTTCTCGCCGCTCGACGAGCAGCAGGCGACAGGCGCAGTACCGGGCCTACCAGAAACCGATCCTGCAGTGGATCCACTCGCCGAGTCGACGGACGTCCCGCCGGTCGCACCGCCTGCTGTCCTGCCCGCGGACCCGCCCGCCGACGTACCCGCCGGCGACTGACTACGATCCTGGGCCGTGGACCGGCCGATTGGGATGTTCGATTCGGGCTTCGGCGGTCTGACCGTTGCTCGTGCCGTCATCGACCTGCTGCCGAGTGAAGATCTGGTGTACATCGGCGACACCGGCCGCTACCCGTACGGCTCCAAACCCCTCGACGCCGTTCGCACGTTCGCTCGCGAACTGGCGCACAGCCTCGTCGACGACTACGGAGCCAAAGCGATCGTCGTTGCCTGCAACACCGCCACGGCCGCCGGCCTCGACGAACTGCGCGCTGAACTCGACATCCCGATCATCGACGTCATCGACCCAGGTGCCCGGGCGTTGGTGACCACGACGACGACGGGACGAGTCGGTGTGATCGGCACCGTCGGGACCGTTTCATCCGGCGCCTACGTTCGGGCGATCGCGCGGAGTGGTGCACCAGTGACGTTGACCAGCGCAGCGTGCCCTGGCTTCGTCGAGTTCGTCGAACGCGGGCAGACCGTCGGCGACGAGGTGACGGTGCTCGCTGAGCGATTGCTCGCTCCGGTGTGCGATGCCGACATCGACGCGCTGCTGCTCGGGTGCACCCACTATCCGTTCCTCGCACGCACGATCAGCGACGTGATGGGCCCGGGCGTCACGCTCGTCAGCTCCGCTGATGAGACAGCGTTCGCCGTGCAGCGCCGCCTCGCCGAACTCGGCGTGTTGCGTGCCCGTGACGGGCGAGTGGGCACCCATCGGTTCGCGTCGAGCGGAGACATCGACGAGTTCCGGGACCTCGGCCGGCAGTTGCTCGGCCCGGAACTCGATCGGACCGAGCGGTGGCCGCCATCGGGCTGACCCGAACGTTCACGTCGTGCCAGGCACAACGTGACCGGGTCAACCAGGCGATGTCGGCGCTACGTTGCGGGCCATGACAACTGCTCCGATCACACGGCCGGACGGCCGAGCCGACGACGAACTCCGCCCGTTTTCGTTCCAACGTGACTTCACCGAGATGGCCGACGGCTCCGTGCTCGTGTCGTTCGGCGACACCCGTGTGCTGTGTACTGCGAGCATCGACGAAGACGTGCCGCGCTGGATGAAGGGTTCCGGCAAGGGTTGGGTCACAGCTGAGTACTCGATGCTGCCCGGTGCCTCCCCGGAGCGCATCAGCCGTGAAGCAGCGAAGGGCAAGCAGAGCGGCCGGACCGTCGAGATCCAGCGTCTGATCGGCCGATCGCTACGCGCCGCCTGCGACATGGAGGCCCTCGGCGAACGCCAGGTCATCGTGGACTGCGACGTCCTGCAGGCCGATGGCGGCACGCGCACCGCCAGCATCTGTGGTGGTTTCGTCGCACTGCACGATGCACTCGAACGCGTCGTGCAGCGCGGTGACCTGCCGAAGAATCCGCTGCACTCCTTCTGCTCGGCGATCAGTGTCGGGATGGTCGGCGGCGTCCCGGTTCTCGATCTGCCGTACGTCGAGGACTCCATTGCCGAAGTCGACATGAACGTCGTCATGCTGCGGCCCGTCGCCGGCGGTGATGCGAGCTTCGTCGAGGTACAGGGCACCGCGGAGGGCATGACGTTCTCCCGCTCACAGCTGGACTCGCTGCTCGGTCTCGCCGAGGGCGGCCTCGCCACCATCTCGGATGCGCAGGCAGCGCTTGCTGCCGAGGCACCGTCGCCGCGCGCCGCCCGCTGAACGACGAGGTCCTGATGTTCCAGGTGGTCTGCGCGTCGGCGAATCCGAAGAAGGTCGCCGAGATCCAACAGTTGCTGGATGGCCTGGTGGACCTGCTGCCTCGACCGGCAGACGTGCCCGACGTCGTCGAGGACGCCGACACCCTCGTCGGCAACGCACGGCTCAAGGCAGCAGCCATTGTCGACGCGACGGGTCTGCCCGCTGTTGCCGACGACACCGGGCTCTTCGTCGACGCTCTCGGCGGCGCTCCCGGCGTGTTCACCGCGAGGTATGCGGGGGAGGGATGCAGCGATGCCGACAACCGGGTGAAGATGCTGAGCGCGCTCGAAGCGTTCGCCGATCCAACAGCTCGGACTGCCAGGTTCGAGACCGTTGCGATGATCGTCTGGCCCGACGGCTCCGAACTCGCCGTCTCCGGCGTGTGCCCCGGCTCGATCGCCGCCGCCGAGCGTGGCGTCAGCGGGTTCGGCTACGACTCGGTCTTCGTTCCGGCCGAAGGCGGTGGTGCCACGTTCGGCGAGATGCCGTCATCGACAAAACACGCCATCTCTCACCGGGGGCGGGCGTTCGCAGCGCTGCTCAACGAGCTGGAACGACGGTGACGACGAACCCGAGGTGATCGCTGCCGGGCACCGAGAAGTCCTCGATGTCGGTCGACACCAGACCGTTGCCGGTCAGCGCATGGTCGAGTCGGACGAACGGGGGAAAGAACTTGTCGGTCGGCCATGAGGTCGAGAAACCGCTGCCGTGTGCGACGTGAGCCGACACGAAGCCACGTCGGAGCACATCGCGAAACGCCGGATGCCAGTAGGAGGCGTTGAAGTCGCCGATGATGAGCGTCGGCGTGTCAGCGGCGTCGCCCAACTCGCCGAATGTCGCGAGGTCGTCGACCCAACCGTCGAACAGGAAGATGGGCGTCGGCGGGTGCACACCGAAGAGCCGCAGCGGTCCGTCGGGGGACTGCATCGTGACGTCCAGTGTGTAGTTGATCGTGTCCGGTCGCTGGCCCTCGACGATCGGGAACCGGCTCCAGAGGGCGACGCCGCCAGCGAACAGACCATCGCGTTCGATCTTGTACGGGTAGTCGGCCGACAGCGGATGATCGAGCAACACCGCTTGGTGCTCGACGGTGTACTCGCTGAACAGGATCACGTCGGCGTCGCGTGTCAGGAGCACGTCCGCGGCCTCCCCGACGATCGGGTTGCTGAACAGCAGGTTGACTGCGGCGACCGTGGTGCCGGTCGCCGCAGCGTCAGGGTCCGGCCGGTCAGGAGCAAAGACCATCGGAGACGCGAGAATCAAACCGCTGACACCGACGAGGCTCGCGGTCACCGCCAACCGGTCGGCATGCGTCCAGCACGCGATTCCAGCGAGGGGGACGAGCCCGAGGATCACGTACGGCGTGAGAGCCTGCACGGTGGCGACGTAGGTGAAGCCGTTCCAGCCGAAGGTCTGTGTCAACATCACGGCGCCGGCGGCGGCGGCGAGCAGCCAACCGACGAGCACGCACGCCCGCCGCAGGCCGCCAGATTCCACCTGGAGAGGATATGCCGGGGCTCGAGGCATCCCGAGCCACCGATGTGCCCCCTCGAGTCGGTCGTGCAGCCGAGTCAGTAACCTGCCACTGCGCCGACGTAGCCCAATTGGCAGAGGCACAGGCTTTAGGTGCCTGTCAGTGCGGGTTCGAGTCCCGCCGTCGGCACGAGCTCATTCTCACACCACTCTCACCCAGGCGCAGACGAGTTGGGTGACCTTGACGTCGGTCTTCTCGAGCCCGACCTCGATCGAGCTGATCTCCTTGCCGAGTTCCATCCACTTCGCATCGATCTCGGTGACCTCTTCTTCGAGCTCGATCTCGAGGTCCTCGATCTCTTCGACGAGGCGTTCCATCTTGGCCTCGGCGGTGTCGAGCCGACCTGCGGACGCCTTGGTCACCCCTCGGCGACGCGATGCCGTACCGGCCTTGCCGAGGAGCCCACCGAGCAACCCGCCTTTGCTCTTGCGGCCGCCGAGGAGCCCGCCGAGGACGGACCCTGCCGTCGACAGCAGCTCGCTGTTCCGCTTGTTCTTCGTCTGTTCTTCCAGTTCCTCGATGCGATCCTCGGACGCTGCGATCTTGTCGCGCAGCGACTTCGCCTTCGTCTCGTACTTGTCTCGGAGTTTCGCGATCTCGGCGTCGGCCTCGTCGTCGGCCGCCTTCAAGCAGCGTGCCTCGAAGGCGTCGGCGTCCTCCCCGGGGCGGCCGTAGAGCTTGAGGCCGACGTTCGCCGGGAGTTCGAGGCTGAGCGTGCGCGTGAGGTGGTCCTTGATGTCACGCTCGACCTCCGACCAGAAACCTTTGTTGGCGATCTTGCCGTCGCTGAGCCGGAAGATCGCTCCGTGCGGGGCATTGACCTGCAGATCGCGGTCGTCGTAGTCGACCTGGAGGATCTGTGACGCGTCGATCTGTTCGCGCAGTGGGAACAGCACCGCCTCGTACTCGTCGTCGTGGACGAGGTCGGCCTTCGTCTCGTCGTAACGCAGCGCGACTCTGGCGACGACAGCAGCTTCGAGGCGGTCGCCCCGTGGGTCGCCACCGATCTCTTCGATCCACGGCGCAGCGACGTCGACGTACCGAACCGGTGTCCCGTCTGCGACGTCGGGCATGATCGCGCTCTCGTCGTCAGCGAGCTCTGGCAAGGGTGCTGCAGCGGTGGCAGCGACGGTCGGTGCTGACTGCGGGGGAGCGGCGATTCCGGCAGCAGCGCCGGCAGCGGCGACCGGGTCGGCGGTCACCGCACGGTCGTTGCGCGACGGGCCCATCATCGTCTCGATCTGATCGCGGGTCATGGGACCGCGGAGGTACGACATCGCCCAACGTGTCGTGAACACCTCGGGGGTGTCCTTGCCCGCCCGGCGCAACATGAACTCACGTTTGCCGAGGCCGGAGATGGTGTCGCCGATCGCCGCGATGTCGACACCGCCAGCAGCCGAGGACATACCGTCGAGCAGCCGCGCCTTGTCCCGGTCGGTCTGCAACCGACCGATCATCCAGGTGCCGGCGTTCGAGATCGCTTTGTAGTCGATGTCGACGGGGTTCTGCGTCGACAGCACGACACCGACGCCGAAGGCACGGGCCTGCTTCATCAGCAGCATGATCGGTTTCTTGGTCGGCGGATTCGCGGTCGGGGGCAGATAGCCGGCGACTTCGTCCATGTAGAGCATCGCACGCAGGTCGGTCGTGCCGCTCTGGGCGCGCATCCAGGTCACGACCTTGGACAAGATCAGGGACGTGACGAACTGGCGCTCGGTGTCAGACAGGTGGGCGGTGGTGATGACGGCACAGCGGGGTTTTCCGTCCGGGGTGTACATCATCGACTGGATGTCGAGCGGGGCGCCTGCACCCCACGCTGCGAAGGACGGCGATGCGAGCAGGCCGTTCAGCTTCATGGCGAGCGCCATCCGGTCCTTCTCGGGGAAGAACTGGTCGAGTTCGAAGACGCCGAGTTTGCGGATCGGCGGCGTCGCGACCTGCCCGACCAGCGTCATCAGGTCGATGTCCTGGCCCGATTGCCACGAGTGGTTGATCAGGTTCGAGAGGAGAATGTGCTCGCGGCTCGACAGCGGGTCGGCGTCGATGTCGACGAGGCCGAGCAGTCCGGTCACGTAGCCCTCGATCTCGTCGCCGACGACTTCGGCGTCGCTGAGATCGCCGGGGACCTGGAGTGAGCCGACGATGTTCAGCGCAACTCCGGACTGCGAGCCCGGCGTGTAGATCGTGAAGTCGGTGTTGGCGCGCAACGCACCGATGTCGGAGCCGTCGAGGTCCCACCCGCTGAGACCCTTGGTCCAGAGCGCAGCCTGGCTGGCTGCGAAGTCGTCGGGTGTCTGGCCGGCGTTCTTGGCCTGGGCCTCGTCGATCCAGGGGCGGAAGTCGGTCGGGGCGAGGTTCGGGAAGGTCAGACAGAGGTTGGTGAGGTCACCCTTCGGGTCGATCGCGATCACCGGCAGCCCTGACTTCAGGGCCTCTTCGATGACGATCACACCGAGGCCCGTCTTGCCCGAACCGGTCATACCGACGATCACGCCATGGGTGGTCAGCGTGTCGGTCGCCACGCTCACGTGGCTGGACGAATCGTCAGTCGTTCGTTCGTGTGTTGCGGGGTCGATCGCGCCGCCGAGGAAGAGGTCTGCCATCCGCGGAACCCTAGTGTCACCACCGTTTTCGTGAGCTTTCTGCAGTCAGTGACTGCGTGAAGCTCACGAAAACGGGACGACGTAGGGTGAGGTGATGGGCTTCAGTGGCTTGCCGACCGAGGGCATCGACTTCTTCGAGCAACTGGCGGCCGACAACTCCAAGGCCTTCTGGGCTGACAACAAGCACCGGTACGTCGAATTCGTCAAGGCCCCGATGACCGAACTGGCTGAGGAGCTGACCGAGTTCGGTCCGTTCCATCTCTTCCGTCCGCACAACGACCTGCGGTTCTCGAAGAACAAGCCGCCGTACAAGACGCAGCAGGGCGCCTACGGCGAACTCGAGGGTGGTTCGGGCTACTACGTCCAGTTCTCCGCCGAGGGATTGATGGTCGGTTCGGGCTACTACGCGATGGCCAAGGATCAGCTGCAACGCTTCCGCGAGTTGGTCGACGCCGATCACACTGGCGAAGAGATCGCCGCGATCGCCGCCGAGATGCGCGCCGAGAAGTTCGAGGTCACCGCCATCGACGAGCTGAAGACGGCGCCGCGCGGCTATCCCAGGGATCATCCGCGCATCGAATTGCTGCGGATGAAGGGGTGCCTGGCGATGAAGAACTTCGGTGCGCCGAAGTGGATCCATTCACAGACTGCAGCGACGCGGATCCGCGACACCTGGACGGCGACGCGACCCTTGACCGACTGGCTCGACGCCCACGTCGGGCCGAGCACCCTGCCACCCGACGACCGCCCTTTCTAGAAACTGGCCGTTTTCGAAGAAGTCATGGGATGGTGGCGCAACATGTTCGGGTCTTTGACAGAATGTAAACGTGACCAACTCGACCGTCGATCCCTCCACCACGTCTGCGCTCGAGAACCAGTTCGGGTTGGCTGACCGGGTCGTCGACGAAGTAGCGCTCGAGAACAGCGTTCGACGCTTTCGCGAGCAGGGCATCACACTGCCGACGTTCGCCGAGCTCGCTGATCCGTCGACGTTCGACCAGGCGGCCAAGGTCGGCGACGCTGATCCGCAGGGGCCAGATGCGCGCAACCTGTGGCGGTGCCACTGGTACAACGATCTCGACGGCAATCGGGTCGACGTGCCCGAGCACGTCGTCCTGCCGACCTCGCTGACCGGGGTCGAGGCGCCGATCATCGTCGTCTTCGGTGATCGCTTTCCGATGATCACGGCCCACAAGGTGCTTGCGGCGTACGCCTGCCTGGCGCCGCGGGTCGTCACCGGCCAGTTCGACCCGACGGTGCACCGAGCGGTCTGGCCGTCGACCGGCAACTACGCACGCGGCGGCATCGCGATCTCCAAGATCATGGCGAGCCGTGGCGTGGCGATCCTGCCCGAGGGGATGAGCCAGGAGCGGTTCGACTGGCTGGATGAGTGGTGCGCCAACCCCGAAGAGGACGTCATCAAGACCGTCGGCACGGAATCCAACGTCAAGGAGATCTACGACGCCTGCAACGAGCTGGCCAAGGATCCGGGCAACTTCATCCTCAACCAGTTCTCCGAGTTCGGCAACCATCTCGGCCACTACAACGTGACCGGCAGGGCCTTCCAGCACGTCTTCGAAACGGTGCGTGATGAGCGCCGCGGATCCGGATCGGGCCGAGAGCTCGAACTCGCCGCGTTCACCTCGGCCACCGGTTCAGCGGGAACGATTGCCGCCGGCGACCGTCTGAAGGACGAGTTCGGCACCAAGATCGTGGCCGTCGAAGCGCTCGAGTGCCCGACGATGCTGGAGAACGGGTACGGCGAACACAACATCCAAGGCATCGGCGACAAGCACATCCCGTTGATCCACAACATCGCCAACACGGATCTGGTCATCGCGATCTCCGACAAGGCGACCGACGAACTGGACCTCACGTTCAACACCGACGCCGGGCGGGCCTATCTCGCCCAGTCGATGGGTGTCGACCAGGCCGTCGTCGATCAACTCGAGCACTTCGGGTTCTCTGCGATCGCCAACGTTCTCGCTGCGATCAAGACCGCCAAGATGCTGAATCTGGGCGCGCATCAAGCCGTCATCACCGTCGCCACCGACGGCGCCGCGCTCTACCCGAGCGAGCGCGCCAAGTTGCTCGACAAGCAGTACGGGAACGAGTTCACGACCACCGATGCCGCAGCCGCTGTCGGCGAACACCTCGTCGGCGCATCAACGGACAACGTGATCGAGTGCACCGACCTGGACCGCCGACGGCTGTTCAACCTCGGTTACTACACCTGGGTCGAGCAGCAGGGCACGCCGTTCGATTTGTTCGAGGCGCGCCGATCGCAGGATTTCTGGCGCGGGCTGCGCCGATACACGGGCGTGTGGGACGCGATGATCGACGACTTCAACCGTCGCGTCGCAGCCGGTTGAGCCGGTCGGGACCGACATGAACTCAACCGCCGACGAAGCGGACGCGATGACCGTCGTCGGCTGGGAGTGCGCGACCTGCCGGGCCACGCTGCCGATCTCGACCACGCTGCCGTTCCGGTGCCCGAACGCCACCCCACGGGATCCACGCCACGTCCTCCAGATCGTCACTCGTGCCGACGCGTCGCCGACGGCAGCATCGAACCCGACGACCTCGACGTGGGGCGAGCAGACCTTCATCGACAACGACCGAGATCTCGCGTGGGCTGCACACGCAGCAGCACACGGTATGAATCGCTCCGCCCGTGATGTCCTCGTCGCCGAACTCGACGCTGCCGTCGCCGATGTCGATGGCACCGGGTTCTCGGCGACTCCGTTCGGCCGGTCCGACGTGCTGTCTGACGAGTTCGGCATGAGCGCCGCCGGAGGTGTGTGGGTGAAGGACGAGACCGGGGGTGTCGGCGGCAGCCAGAAGGCACGATTCCTGTTCTCCATCCTGCTGCACCTGCGTGCCGCTGAGGACCTCGGGTTGCTGGCGACGCGTCCGCGACTTGCCATCTCGTCGTGCGGCAACGCAGCGCTCGCAGCGGCGACACTTGCACGAGCAGCGGACTGGCCGATCGACGTGTACGTCCCGGCGTGGATGTCCAGCGGCTTCGGTGACGTCTTGGATCGACTCGGCGCCCGAGTCCACCGATGCGAACGTCGACCGGCCGACCCGCCCGGTGACCCGGCGATGCACCGCTTCCGCGAAGCCGTGGCCGCCGGGTCGATTCCCTTCACGGTGCAGGGCCCGGAGAATGCGCTCGCCCTCGACGGTGGCCGAACGCTCGGCTGGGAGATCTGTGCCCAGTCCGTGGCCCTCGGCATCGACCGGTTCGACCGATTGTTCGTCCAGGTCGGTGGGGGAGCGTTCGCCGCCGCAGTGGGTGTCGCCGTCGGCACGAGGTGTGGGCCCGTGCCGCTCCACGCCGTGCAGACCGAAGGATGCGCCCCGTTTGCTCGCGCCTGGCAGCGCGCCCGGGGCATCGAGCACCCGGCGCAACGGTGGGCCGAGATGATGACGGTCTGGGAGGCGCCGGCGTCATTGGCTGACGGCATCCTGGACGACGAGACCTACGACTGGGTCGGCGTGCTCGACGCCGTGCGCAGCAGCGGAGGCCGACCGGTCGTCGCCGCCGAATCCGCCGTGATCGATGCTCACCGCCTCGCACACGGTGCCGGATTCGACGCCAGCGCCACGGGCACAGCGGGCCTCGCCGGGGCGCTCGCCATGCGCGACGAGATCGAACCCGATGAGCGGGTCATCGTCGTGATGAGCGGCGTCACCCGCTGAGGAACCGGCACTTCGGCGGCGAGTCGCGAGGGCACTGCGCCCCTGGGTCCGTCGGCGCCTGGGGCCCCGCCGGACCACGTGCCTTGCGGGGGGAGTAGGATCTGCGCACGTCTGATCAATCGCTTTCCAGATGGGCCCGCATTGGTGCCATCGGTGCGCTCGGCGTGGCCGCGATCGGCCTCGTCGATCTGTTCGGCGCGCCCACCGGGGCTCAGTCGGCAGATGCCGTCGCCGAACTCGTGTCGGTTGACGCAGAGGGTACGGCGCTCAGCGGCACCAACACCCGGCCTTCGGTCTCCGACGACGGGAACACGATCGTGTTCACCAACTTCAGCCCGGGCGTGGGTGACGAGCCCGGCGTGTACGACCTGGTCGTGCGACGCCGTGCTGCTGATGCCGCTGTGGCCAGCGCACTGCTCATTTCGGTCAACAGTTCGGCGCCCCTCGCCGCTGCCGTCAGCGGCGATGGCTGTGTCGTTGCCTACTCGACCGTCGTGCCGCGACCCGCCGATGCACTCGATGTCGTCGCCGATGTCCCGGCCGACGGCGATGTCCTTGCCGCCGATGTTGTTGCCGCCGATGTTGTTGCCGCCGATGTTGTTGCCGCCGCTCAGGTCGCTGCCGAGGTCGTCGAACTGCGAGCACTGAACCTCTGCGGCACCCCCGTTGTCGAGCCGACCACCACGGTGTTGGATCGGATCGACGGCGATGCTGCTGATCGAGTCGTTCCACTCTCGGCGCCGGCGCTCACGACAGACGGCGGCATCGTCGCGTTCGCGACTCAACGGTCGGTCGCCATGTACCAGGCCACTTCGACCCCTGAGACGCCTGTGCTGGTCTCGATCGAGGCACCCGGTGCCGATCTCCTCATCGGAGACCGGTTGGACCTGACCGCAGCCGGCACGACGGTCGTCTTCGAAGCCGGCCCGCTCTCGGCCGATCCAGACGATGCCGTCGATGCCATCGATCCGAGCGTGTACGTCGCAACGACCGAAGCACCGATCGGCGCCGTCCTGCCCGCGTACGCAGTCACGTTGTTCGCCCCGAGCGATGCGGGTTCATCGTGGCCGAGCATCTCGGCGGACGGAACCCTGGTCACCTACCAGTCAGACCAGCAACTCCCGATCGAGGGCATTCCGGCCGAGGGTGGCTACGTCGTGCTCGCCGAGCGAAGTGTCGCAGGCACCAGCCATCGGCTGCTGACCAGTGCCGCCGCCCGACCGGACCTGGCAGCCAACGGCGCGTCGATCGCCTACGACGTCTTCGGTTCGGTCCAGGTTCGTCGGTCCGAGTCCGTCGTGCCGTTCGAGGACTTCACCGAGCGCATCGTCAATCAGCGAGTCGACGTGCAGTTCGTCGAAGGTGCCGGCGCCTCGGTCAGTGGTGTGGCCCTGTCGGCCGATGGTGCGAGCGTCGTCTTCGACCAGCCGGCAGGCGCACCGCTGAGCGACCCGGCGCTGCCGGGTCAGCACGTCTGGGTGCAAGCCGTCGACCCACTGTTCGCTCCGCCACCGACATCGTCGACCATCGACAACACGACCACGTCGACGATCGCGGTGACGCAGCCGACCGTGGCCGATACGACCCCGAACACGACGCGGACCACCACCCGCAACACGACTCGGAACACGACTCGGAACACGACTCGGAACACGACGCGGAACACGACGCGGAACACGACCAGCAACACGGTTCGCCCAACCGTGAGCACCGTGTCGCAACAGGTGGGGTTCGTTCCTGCAGCGTTCGAGTTCGCTCCCACGATCATCAACGCCGGTCGACGCACCGCGACGGTCGAGCTGACCAACCCGACGACGGACAGCCTGACGGTGACCGACATCGTCATCGATGCAGCAGGGGCCGCCGACTTCACCGTCGACCCGACGGCCTGCACGGCCCTCGCTGCCGGAGCGAGCTGCACGGTGAACGTCGGCTTCGCGCCGACGACGATCGGCGAGCGCACGACGACTGCGGTCGCGACGCTGTCGGACGGTTCGACCGCCACGGTGGCACTGAACGGCATCGGCGCTCCGGTACCGGTGCTGTCCGTTCTCCCCGGCGTTGCGTCGAACGGTCAGGTCGTGGCCGTCATCGGCTCGGGTTTCCCGGCCGGAGCGACGGTCGAGTTCAGCTGGAACGACGGTCGCGTCATGTCCAGCATCGTCATCGACGATCAGGGTGGGTTCAGTGAGACCCGAGTCGTCCTGCCCAACACGATGCGTGGCCCACTGAACATGTCAGTGACCGCTCAGGTCGACCTGTTCGGCGAGGTCTCGGCAACGTTGCTCGTCGCGAATTCGTCGAGCAGCGGAAACACCGCAGTGATCAGCGGCGGCGTCACCGGCGCATCGCTCGGCCGCTGACCCGCGTTTCCAGCGGGGTTTTTCGACGTCCCGAGAACTCTGGAGACGGCGGCTCAGCCGGCCTGGTCGACGAAGCCGACGATCGAGATGCCCACGCTGCAGACGTCGTCGTTCGGCCCAGGTGTCTCGCAGTCGAGGCGCAACTCGACCAGCGCCGACTCGTCGAACCGGAACGGTGCGACGAAGTGTCGATCGAGGTCGCGGAAGTTGGCCAGCTCGGATTCCAACAGCACCTCACCGTCGCGGAGCAGCGCGATGCGACCGACCGCTCCGCCAGGATTCTCGAACACGACGTCGGTCACCGACAGGACCCGATCCGAGCCGACGGTGTAGGACTCGTTGGCTGAACCGCCGGCAGCGGCCTCGGCGCTGAGGCGGAGGTCCGCAGGGACGCCCAACGGAAGTTGACGGGCGCGTTCTCCGGCGGCTTCGAGTTCGGCGATGGTCTCGTCGAAGACGGCCTGCTGTTCTTCGAGGGCGGTGGCGGCGCGTTCGTCGGCAATCGACTCGACGGCCGGTCGAAGGAGAGCGAACCAGGCAATCGTGCCGATCGCGAGGGCGCCGACCATCCCGGCGGCGGCCGGAAGGAACCAGGGCCGGATGCGCGGGCCCTGCTCATAGACGCCCTCGAAGTGGAAGATCTGGTGGTCGCTGCCTGCGACGTCGACGATGAAGGGGTGCTCCTGAGTCTCACCCGACCAGAACTGCGTACGAGGATGCACCTTCATCTCGACCTTGGCGCTCTTGCCGGGGTCGACGTTGACGAGTGGTGCTGCGAGTTCGATGTCGACGAGATCATCGAGAGGCTGCGCAGTGATCTCGACCAGCATCGGCGTGTTGCCGGTGTTGTCGACCACGACCTGGTGCTTGCCGCTGCCGCCTGACGAGGAGCGCACCGGCAGCAGTGCGACGGAGTACGCAATGGATGCCTCGACAGCGATCGTTGCCTCGGCAGTCAGCTTGGCACCCGTCCCGCTCGACACCTCGATGCCGGACGTGTGCGAGCCGGACAACATCGACGCCGAGATGTCGACGATGACGGGCACCTCGAACGATTCGCCGGCGTCGAGATAGATCGTCTCGGACTGCAGCACGGTGTGTTCGGCGAGCTCTCCGAGCGCCTTGAGTTTCACGACCTCTTCAACGTCTGCGTCGTTGCGCAGGAGCAGTGTGAGAGCTGCGGCGCTACCGGGCGATGATGAGATGGTGGAGGGCTGGAAGGTAGCGATCACCGTCATGGTGTGGAAGGGTAGTTCGTCGGCCGTGAGACCGTTGTGCGCCGGTAGCCTGGCCACCATGTCGGACCTCACCACTGCTCACTCGACGACCGCCAGTCCCCTCGCTCTCGAAGGTGGCTTCGACCCGCGTTCGGCGGTCTTCGACCGTCTGCTCAAGAATCGCGTCGTGATGCTCGGTTCCGATGTGAACGACGAGATCGCGAACCAGATCTGTGCACAGCTGCTGTACCTCGAGGGTGAAGATCCGAATGCTGACATCTGGTTGTACATCAACAGCCCCGGCGGTTCCGTCACGGCCGGCATGGCGATCTACGACACGATGCAGTTCGTCGGATGCGATGTCGCCACGGTCTGTCTCGGTCTCGCAGCGTCGATGGGTCAGTTCCTGTTGACCGCCGGTGCCGCAGGCAAGCGCTACGTGCTGCCGAATGCACGGGTCATGATGCACCAGCCGCTCGCAGGTCTGCGCGGTCAGGCATCAGACATCCAGATCCAGGCCGAGCAGCTGCGCTACACCAAGCGTCGCATGGCAGAACTCATTGCGTTCCACTCCGGCAAGGAACTGGAAGAGATCCAGGCCGACTCCGAGCGTGACCGCTGGTTCACCGCTGAGCAAGCCCGTGACTACGGACTGTGTGACAGCGTGATCCTGAAGCGCGGCGAAATCCTCAGCTGATCATCTCCTCGCTGCGGCGAGGCTCACCTTCGTCGACGGTCAGTCGTTCTGGGCCACGATGGTGAAGACCGGTCCGATGTCGACGGCGCAGTTCGTCTCCAGCCAGCGGTCCACCTCGGCGGCTGACTCCTCGGTCGAGAAGATCGAGGCCAGCGCGACCTGCTCGGACTCCGGGTCACCCGGCACCACGGTGCTCGCTGTCTCGTAGGCCGAGATCAACTGATCCCACTCGGGCTCGATCGCCAATGGCGCGAGTTCACCGATGTCGCGGTACAGGTCGAGCAGTGGCTCGATGTCGTCACTGAACTGCAGGTTCGGTTGTGTCAGCTGTGCTGCGTTGGCCTGGACCTCGCCGCAGAACCGTTCGGCGTCGCCCGCCGTGTCGTTGCTGCCACACGCGGTCATCACGATCGCAATGAGCGTTGCGGCGAGGGCGACCCTGGCCCCGAGCACCGCAGGATCGAGTCGTTCGGATCGGTGTCGCCACATCGGTTGCATTGTTGCACGGTGATTCACCATCGCGCGATCGACACCCCAGGATCGACGCGTCCGGCAACTCTGTGACTGTGGCCAGGTACGTTGGTCTTGTCGCCGCACTCATCGAGTCGGTGTCCGGTCGTGGGGCCGGAATCGCCCCTCCTCTCTGTCCTTTCAATCGTTCGGTGCGGTTCGCCGCGCCACAGAGGAGGCGCCGTGTTCGCGTCCATACCATCCGCCATCGTGGTCGGTGCCCAGGGGCATCCGGTTCGCGTCGAAGCCCATGTCGGCCAGGGCCTGCCCGGCTTCTCGATCGGAGGTCGTCCAGACGATTCGGTTCGTGAAGCCCGTGATCGCACGCGGGCAGCCATCTTGAGCTCGCAGTTGCCGTATCCGAAGAACAAGATCACCATCAACCTCGCACCGTGTGACGACCGCAAGACCGGCGCGGGTCTCGACCTGGCGATCGCGGTCGGCATCCTCGCTGCCAGCGGGGTGGTGCCGATCGAATCGCTCGATCGATTGGCGTTCATTGGTGAACTCGGCCTCGACGGGTCGGTCCGGCCGGTGCTCGGCGTGGCGCCGATGGTCGGGGCGCTGGGTGATGTCGACGTCGTGGTTCCGGTCGGCAGCGCACTCGAGGCCCGGGTCGCAGCACTGGGGAGCGTCCGGCTGATCTCGACACTCGGTGAACTCGTCGCCGTGCTGAACGAGCTGAGGCCGTGGCCAGATCACGTCGTCGACATGCCGCCTGTGGAGCCTGCTCCGTGTGCCGACCTCGCTGATGTCCACGGCCAACCGATGGCGCGACACGCGCTCGAGATCTCCGCAGCGGGAGGTCATCACATGCTGATGGTCGGCCCACCTGGTTCGGGCAAGACGATGCTGGCGTCGCGGTTGCCGGGCATCCTTCCGCCCCTCGATCGCGAACAGGCGCTCGCTGCGACCATGGTGAGCTCGGCCGCTGGGATGCCACTCCCGCCGGGCGGCCTGGTGACGACACCACCCTTCCGGGCACCGCACCACACTGCGTCGAGTGCGGCGCTGATCGGGGGTGGCTCGGGGATCGCCCGGCCGGGCGAAGTGTCCCTGGCCCACGGGGGCAGCCTCTTCTTGGACGAGATCGCCGAGTTCGCTCCGAAGGTCCTCGACGGGCTGCGGCAGCCGCTCGAGGATCGGCACATCACCGTGTCCCGGTCGGGGTTGCATGTGGTGCTCCCGGCTGACTTCGTGTTGATCGCCGCGATGAATCCGTGTCCGTGCGGGGGAGGGGCGCCAGGGGAGTGCCTGTGCAATGCCGGCCAGTTGCATCGGTACGTCCGTCGGTTGTCGGGTCCGCTGCTGGATCGGTTCGACCTCCGGGTCAACGTCCACCGGCCGGGCATCGATGAACTGCTCGCTGTGACGCCGTCCGAATCGTCCGCGGTGATCGCCGAGCGGGTGGCGGTCGCCCGATCACTGGCCCTCGATCGACAGGGTTGCCTGAACCGGGCGCTGTCAGGACCGCAGCTCGACCAGTTCGCTCCCCTCAGCGAAGCGAGCCGCGCCGTGCTGCGTCACGAACTCGAACAGGGCCGCCTCAGCGCCCGCGGCTACCACCGCATCCGGCGAGTCGCGAGGTCGATCACCGATGTCCGATCGAGTGGCGACGAAGTGATCGGTGTCGAAGCCGTGCACGTCGCACTCGGGCTGCGTTCGGCGTTCACCAAGGTCCTCCCGATGGGACAAGTGGCATGACTATCGAGGCATCGGGCTCGGCTGCCGCGCAGTCGGAGACGGACGACCCGATCATCGGTGGCCTGCTCGCGTCGCTCGCGGGTTTCGACAAGATGACGCCGAGCAGGCTTCGGCACCTGCTGCGTGGCCGCACAGCGGCCGAAGCGGTCGGCATGGCCGCAGGTACGCATCGCCCATCACCCGCACTCGACGCAGTGTTCACCCGCGACAAGGAACTGCGTGGCATCTGGACCGAATCGGCGAAGCGACGCGATCCGGGCGAGTGCTGGGATCGGATGCTCGCAGCCGGTGTTCGGGCGATCACTCCTGACCACCCTGCATTCCCGTCGCAACTCGCCGCAGACCCGGCTTGTCCAGCAGTGCTCTTCACCCGCGGCGATCTCGACACTCTCGATGCGCGCAGAGTCGGCATCATCGGCACTCGCAATGCAACGCAGGCGGGCCGTTCGACGGCGGCCCGGTTCGGTGCGGAACTGGCCGAGGCCGGCGTCGTCGTCCTGTCCGGGCTGGCCCGCGGCATCGACGCCGCCGCGCACCGTGGAGCGCTGAGTTGGTTGGCCTCGCGTCCGGTCGGAGTGGTCGGCAATGGCCTGGATCAGCCGTATCCGAAGCAGAACACCGACCTCTGGCACGCAGTCGGCGAGCGAGGTCTGCTGCTGTCCGAGTGGCCGGTCGGCACGCGCCCCGATCCGTTTCGCTTTCCACTTCGGAATCGGATCCTGGCGGCGCTGACCGAGGTGCTGGTCGTCGTCGAGAGCCGTGACCGCGGCGGCAGCCTCATCACCGCGCGGGAGGCGTCGAACCGCTCGGTCGAGGTGATGGCAGTGCCCGGCTCGGTACACAGCGCTGCATCGGTCGGCACCAACAAACTGCTCGCTGACGGGGCACTCACTGCCAATGAGACCGCTGACGTCCTGATGGCGCTCGGGCTGGACCATCGGCGAGCGGGCCGGTCGCGATTCGACGCACGAAGGCCGCTGGTGGGGTCCGACGTCGCGGTGTTCGACTCGTGTCGACGCGAACCGCAGACCCTCGACGGCATCATGCTCCTGACCGGCGCCACCATCGGTGAAGCAGCGATGCAACTCGCACGCCTGGAGCAGGCGGGATGGCTCGCCGAAACCGGTGGATGGTTCGAGGCGATCGACGAGTGGGGGCCACTCTCGTGAGGCCCGAATGGCACGCCCGGTGGTGTGGTGTGGAGGGCCATCCCGCTTCTCCCTGGACGGGGACAATACGATTACCCCGTGGACCAGTGGCGCATCGACGACTTCGCGAGCGCGCTCACGTCGTTGTCGGACAACACGGTCACGTCGTACGTCTCCGATCTCCGGCTCTTCGAGGCATGGTGTGCCCGAAGTGACCTGACCGATCCGGCGCAGGTCTCGAGGATGACGATCCGGCGCTACCTCGCCCATCTGACCACCCGGCAGTTCGCCCGACGCACCGTTGCCCGCAAGATCGCAGCGATTCGGCGCTACTTCAAGTGGGCAGTCGCCACCGGTCGGGCCTCGGTCGACCCGACCAGTGGTGTCTCCGTGCCTGCCGGCACCGGTCGGCTCCCACGTGTGCTCGACAGTCGGGAGGTGTCAGGGCTCCTCGATGCCGCCGTCGATGCCGACGAGCCGGCATGGCGCCGCTGCCGTGACGACGCCGTCCTCGAAGTGCTGTACGGATCGGGGCTGCGGGTCGCAGAACTCTGTGGGCTCGACGTCGCGTCCCTCGCTCTGGCCACAGGTGCAGCAACGGTGTGGGGCAAAGGTGGCAAGGAGCGCCGCGTTCCGCTGAGTGAGCCCGCCGTGCGGGCATTGCGCCGGTGGCTCGACATGCGCACCGACGTGGTCACTCCAGATCAGGGCGACGCGTTGTTCGGCAACGAGGTCGGCAAGCGCCTGGCGCCTCGTGATGTGCGCCGCATCGTCGATCGTCGGTCTCCGACACCGACGCATCCACACGCACTCCGTCACAGCTTTGCAACGCACCTCCTCGACGGTGGTGCGGATCTTCGAGCCGTCCAAGAGCTGCTCGGCCACGCAGACGTGGCCACCACGCAGCGTTACACTCACGTCAGCCGAGAGCGACTCTCTGCTGCTTACCGCGAGGCCCACCCCAGAGCATGAGCATTGTCCCCGAAGACGCAGACCTCCAGATGCAATGGACGCGCTGGCTCAACCGGCGCAACTCCGCTGCACGCGACCACCTGATCGTCCACTACTCGCCACTCGTCAAGTTCGTCGCCGGTCGTGTCGGCGCAGGCCTGCCGTCGAGCGTCGATTCCGGTGACCTGATCAGCTCTGGAGTCTTCGGGCTGATCGACGCGATCGAGCGGTTCGACACCGAGCGTGGCGTCAAGTTCGAGACGTTCGCCGTGCCGCGCATTCGCGGTGCGATCTACGACGGCCTCCGCCAACTCGACTGGGTGCCGCGTTCGGTGCGCAGCAGGGCGCGCAGCGTCGAGAAGTCGTTCTCCGAGCTGGAGCACAAGCTCGGTCGTGGGCCGACCGACGAAGAGCTGTCCGATCACCTCCGGATCACCCCGGAAGAGCTCACGAAGTGGCTGTCGGCGATCGCGAGCACGACCATCGGCCCGCTTGATCGAGCGATTGCGGCAGGAGCGGAGCCGTCGTCACCGGACAACGCGATGTCGGGCTCGCCGTCTGCGGTCGTCGAAGAACGCGAACTCAGCCATCTGATGCGCGAAGAGATCAAGAAGCTTCCCGAACGCGAGAAGCTCGTGCTGTCGCTCTACTACGACGAGGGTCTGACCCTGTCCGAGATCGGCGAAGTGCTCGGTGTCACCGAGAGTCGGGTCAGTCAGATCCACACCAAGTCCGTGCTGCACCTTCGCGCCCGCCTCGGCGCTGCCGGCTTGACCTGACCCAGCACCAACTCGGCAGCGGCGCTGCCCATCGGTCGCACTGACGGCCCGTCGACGCACTGCGTCCATCACATTCTGCGATTCCTTCGGAGGAACTCTGATGCGACCACTCCGTCACTCGGCCCGACTCGTTGCCGACCCTGTACCAACCCTCCACTCGACATCAAGACTCATCCTCGAGTCGAACTCGATGGTCAGGTCGTTCGGCGGCAGGACTCTCGACCCGACCCGGACGCTGTACGCACGGGTTTCTGCCACGAGTCTGACCCTCATCGTGGTCCTGACTCTGTCCGTGACCTTGACCCTGACGCAGCCCGCGTCGGCGTTCGTTGCACCGTGTTGGCGACCGCCGGTGGTCGGCGAGATCGTCGATCACTATCGGGCCCCGAACTGCCCGTACTGCGCTGGAAACCGCGGTATCGAAGTCGCCACTGGCGGCGCCGTGCCCGTACGTGCCGTCGAGGCCGGAATGGTGACCTTCAGTGGCAAGGTGGCGGGAACGGTCTACGTGGTCGTCGAGCATGCCAACGGCTGGAAGGTCACCTACGGGCGCCTCGGAAGCAGCGAGGTCGATCGGGACCAGCGTGTGGCCCGCGGTGCGCTGGTGGGGACATCGAGCGGACACTTCTACTTCGGCGTACGTGTCAACGGCGAGTATCGCAACCCGGAGCTGTTTCTCGGAAAACTGACCGGTCGACCACGCCTGATCCCGATCGACGGCACGGTCAGGCGAGTCGCCCCGACACCAACCTGGATCTGCCGCACCTGAACGAGGGCGATGGTGGGCACTGAGCATGGTGGGCAATGAGCATGGTGGGCGATGAGCATGGTGGCCACGAAGACCGGGCGCATGGAGGTGGTTCCCCGGGCCGCTATCATCGTCTCGGTCGTTTCAACCGAAGCGGCATCACACTCAACTGTCTCGTCGATCCATCAGCGGTCGCCCTCGGGCGCCGATCGGCGGGAAGAACCGCACAAGGAGAACACCATGGCTGTCATCAGCATGCGTCAGATGTTGGAGGCCGGAGCACACTTCGGTCACCAGACCCGTCGTTGGAACCCGAAAATGAAGCGATTCATCTTCGGAGAGCGCGCCGGCATCTACATCATCGACCTCGAGCAGACGCTCGGTCGAGTCGAAACCGCGTACGGCTACGTCCGCGACCTCGTCGCCGGTGGCGGCAACATCTTGTTCGTCGGCACCAAGAAGCAGGCTCAGGACCCGATCAAGAGCTACGCCGACAAGTGCGGCATGCCGTATGTGAACGAGCGCTGGCTGGGCGGCATGCTCACCAACTTCGAGACGATGAGCAAGCGCGTCAACAAGATGCTCGAGTACGAGCGCATGCAGGCCTCGGGCGAGTTCGACGTGAT
>RCMY010000995.1_pt1 | contig 27025 bp, 29 predicted proteins | sample 2041341 | NCBI WGS metagenome assembly RCMY01 (sample SAMN09708234, study PRJNA481090) | Marine sediment metagenome, whole genome shotgun sequencing project.
CGGATGGGCCAACACTTCAGCTTTGCGGGCAGCGGGTATCGACGCCGACACCATCGATCCACCAGACGGCATCATCGTCAGAGACTCGACGGGGCGTCCCACCGGCACGCTCCACGAAGGCGCAATGAGAGTGATCGAGCAGGTGCTCCCTCCGGACAGTGACCGCGACACCGACGACGCACTCACCGAGAGCCAGGACTATCTCTTCTCACTGGGAATCACCGCCTGGCAGGACGCCTGGGTGACCGAAGCGCTTCATCGGGCATATCGGAGGCTCGATCATCGCGGGGCTCTCCATGCGAGGATCCGAGGGGCGTTCTGGTGGGAACGCGAACGCGGAATCGACCAACTCGACGAAATCAGGTCGCTGTCCCGAGAGTCCACCGAGCACTACCACCCGGGAACCGTGAAGTTAATGGTTGACGGGGTCTGCGAGAACTTCACCGCCAGCATGATCGAACCGTATCGAAGAATCGATGGGACCGTCACCGATAACCACGGCATCGATTTCATCGACCCGGCGCAACTCCGAGACATCGTGACGGCAATAGATGCCGCAGGCTTGCAGTGCCACTTTCACGCGTTGGGAGATCGGGCGGTCAGATCAGCGCTCGACGCCATCGAACACGCCAGAGAACAGAACGGCGTGAGAGACGCCCGCCCCCATCTCGCGCACCTTCAGATGATCGACCCGGTCGACATTCCTCGCTTCGCTGCACTCGGGGCCACTGCCAACATCCAACCTCTGTGGGCATGCGACGAGCAGGCCATGCGTGAGCTGACAATCCCGTTCCTCCCGCCGAACCGAGTTGGGCTCCAGTACCCGTTCGGGTCGATCGAGCGCAACGGAGGGCGGCTTGCGATGGGCAGCGACTGGTCGGTGAGCACGCCCGATGTGCTCGACCAGATTTCGGTGGCAGTGACCCGAACACGCCCCGAGAAGGGCGCCACCGTACCGTTCCTCCCCGACGAACGGATCAGCCTGGAGTCGGCGCTGACCGCGGTCACCGCGGGTTCCGCCTATGTCAATTTCTTCGACACGGACTCAGGTGTGATCAGGTCCGGAATGCGCTCCGATGTTGCTGTGCTGTCTGACGACCCCACAATGGTGGATACCATCTCAGACGTCACAGTCGACATGACCGTGGTGAACGGTCGGGTCGTCTACCGAGCCTGAATTCGCACATACCCACAACGACGAAGCGGAGACCACAACATGCCAACGTTCCAACAGTTCATCGGCGGGGAGTGGACGGACGCGTCCAACGGTGGCACGTGGGATCTCATTGATCCGGCCACCGAGAAGTCGCTTGGTCAGGTTCCATACGGAAACGGTGAAGACGCCCACCAGGCTATCGACGCAGCCTCCGACGCCCAGGGAGAGTGGGCGGCAACCAACGTGTACAAGCGGGCCAGAATCCTCACCAAGGCCGCAATGCTTGCCGCTGAGCGTCGAGACGAGTGCGGACGGATCACCACCGAGGAATCAGGCAAGCCGTTGGCACAAGCGACCGGCGAATGGACGACCTTCGACTCCTTCCTGACCTTCATGTCCGAAGAGGCAAAACGGGTCGGAGGGCGGATCATCCCAGCCAGTCGACCGGGTCGTCGGACCGACGTCACCTACATGCCCATCGGAGTGGTCGGCATCATCACCGCATGGAACTTCCCCGTCTACAACCCGATCAGGGCGGCAGCGGCGGGGAGCATCAGCGCCAGAACCCACCACCGTTCGTTTGCGAAGGCCCGGATGTTCAGAGCCCACCCCAGCGGCGACGCCCACGACACGCCGGTGGTACCGAGGTCGCCGACGGCTCGGAGCAGGAACGCTACGCCGAGCACGCCTCCGGCAGTTGACCGTGCTGATCGAGCGCTGCTGGCGACCTGAGCGGTCACAGCCGTTATCCCAACGAAGACCATGCCCAGGGCAAAACCCGCTACCGCATAGGCCGCGGCGCCCTGAACAGCCAAGCCGAGCACGGCAAGACCAGCGAACAGACCTACCGCCACCACAGCGTTGACTGCGGTGACCCAAAACGCTGCCGCTGCCAGGATGGCAAGACGACCAACACTGGCGGCCCGAACCAGTTCGGCCCGATCGGACTCCTCCTCGGCCCGGGTGTGGCGAACCATCAAGAAGACGCACATCAACGCGATAGCGATGAACGAGTACATCTCAACTTCGTTCATGACCACAGCGCCTTTGGTCACCATGTTCAGCCCGTAGCCCGGTCCCGCAATGGCTTTCAGCGCAGAGTCGGAAGTGACCAGATCGGCGTATTGCTGGAGCTCAGCGGGCGTGTTGTAAAGGGCGAGGGTGCTAACGGCCGACGCCACAACAAGCCCCACGATGCCGGCGATCCAGATCGAAGCACGGACACGATCACGACGGGCCATGAACCGAACCATCTGCCCGAATCCGGCATAGGGACGGGGCTGGGTTGGTCGCACTTTGGCATCGAGAATCGCTGCGGTCATGACCGCTCCGCTTTGGCCATCTGGGCGGTGTCGTCGCCATACTCACGCAGGAAAAGCTCCTCGAGCGTTGGCGGCTGGCTGACCAACGACCGGATCCCGAACGACGCCAAGTGGAGCATCAGCCCGTCGAGCGCGTGATTGTCAACCTCGAACGAAGTAGCGGCGCCTTCCTGATGCAGCGAGTGGACGCCCGGCATCGCAGTGAGTCCTTGGATCGGGCGAGCTGTCGATACTTGGATCGCCGTTCGCGTTTTTGTACGAAGATCGTCCAACGTGCCGGTCTGAGCCGCCCGACCGTTCCGGATGATCGTCACCCGATCACACAACTTCTCAACCTCGGCCAGGATGTGACTGGACAGCATCACCGTGTGCCCGTTGGCGCTCAGTTCAAGAATGCACTGTTGGAAGACCGTCTCCATCAACGGGTCCAGTCCTGATGTGGGTTCGTCCAACAAAAACAGTTCGGCGTGCGATGACAGGGCGACTACGAGCGCGACCTTCTGTCGGTTGCCCTTCGAATAGGTGCCAGCCTTCTTCGTAGGGTCAAGTTCGAACCGTTCGATGAAGTCTTTTCGCTTCTGCGCATCAACGTCGCCGCGCAGACGAGCGAAGTAGTCGATGATCTCACCACCGGTGAGATTGGGCCACAGGCTGACGTCACCAGGCACATACGCAAGACGTCCATGAAGCTCGACCGCATCGTGCCACGGGTCGCCCCCCAACAAACGAGCCTCACCACTGTCCTGGCGGAGCAACCCCAGCAGGGTGCGGATCGTCACGGACTTCCCGGAACCATTCGGACCCAAATACCCGTGTACTTCACCGGTCACCACCTCCAGATCGAGCTCGTCAAGGGCTCGGGTCGGTCCGAACGTTTTGATGACCTTCTTCAGCGAAATCGCAACTTCCATGACGAGACCTCCGGATCCTTGCCCTGCGACCACAAGTTGCGCCTGACACTCACATTGTTGCCGATCGACCTCCTGGGGTCAGCGTGTTGGCGATCTTGCCGGTTTTTGCGGCGAACGCAACCGACTCGTTTCCTCCTCGAAAAGCCGCCGCCTTCGCGCCTGGTCTTCGGTCGGGGCCGGCTGAGCAGTTGAGCTCACGGCGCTGGCAATACCTGCCGAGCCGGCGAGGACACCTAGCGCAAGCGCTAAAGTGGTGATGGTCTTTCGTACATTCATCGGAATTCCTTTCGGGGATTCGTCCTGCCGTCCAAAGCGGGCGGCTGAGATCAGCAAAGCACCAGCCGCCCTCAGCCCCGCTGAACGATCCTGAAGCCAGCCTGAACGGTTGACGCTGTTCTGAAAGCCTGGCAGAAGGTCCGTGGAGTTCGGCCGAAACGCCTGCTGGAGGTGAGCCAGCTAACCCGTGTATTCCATTCGCATTCCAGATCGATCTAATCCGTGAGGCGCGAGTACCTCTCGACTAGGTCACTTGAACTGGCTGAGGCGCTCCCGATATTCCTCGGTCGACAGTTCGCCCTTCGCATACCTTTCGGCCAGGATCTCCCGACCCCGGTCGGTGGGGTCGCGGCGCACGGAACTTTGACCGCTGGCGCCAGCGCCGGTTCCAGCGCGAATCAGCCAGACGACCAACACGACGAAGAGCGTCATCATCGCCACACCCCAGAGCCACATCCAGCCCCCGCCCCAGCCGTTCATGTGGTCCCAGCCATTGCTTTGGGCTATCAATACTGCACGGTCCAGCATGTGGATCTCTCTTTGAAGGAATGTCAACCTCAGACCCCGAGACGGGGGCTGTGGAGTGATCGTCCGCTTGGGCGAGACCAGTGCGTAGGGCCTTTAGTGCCCACGCTTTGCCCCAGGCCGCCGAATGAGGTCGTGATCCACACTTGCCAATTCACACGAACATCCTTGCCGCCACCGCAATCACCACCGCTGCGCCCGTCCTGTGGTCCCTGCGTCATCGCTCGTCGGCCGCCGTGAAAAACTGGTCCCCCTCGTCCCTGAGCGGCGACTCTGATGGGCCGCTCTACGCCAGATACGGCGGCGACGGAGAAACCGCCATTGTCCTATTGCACGGTCTCGTATCGAGCGGCGACGTGTTCGGGGCGTCGTACGATCGGTTAGCCGCAACCCATCGTCTGGCGGTGCCGGACCTGCTGGGCTTCGGCCGATCACTCGACGAGACGCGTGGATCTTTTTCCACCGATGACCATCTCGACGCCCTCGATCAACTTGCCCACCGCGCTGGCCTCTTCCACCGGCGATGGACGATCGGGGCTCACTCCATGGGCTCCACGGTCGCCCTTCGCTGGGCGCTCCGCCATCCCGACCACGTCAAGCGGATCGTGTGCTGGGGGGCGCCTATCTACCCGTCGCCCGAAGCGGCCCGAACGCAAATATCGGGGAGCGCTATGACCCGGCTTTTTGTCCTCGACACCAAATGGGCCGAGCGAGCCTGTGCGATCAGCTGCAATCACCGAAGAGCCGCGGGGTGGCTCACCGCCGCAGCGGAACCGGGCCTGCCCGTGCAGGTCGCCAGAGCCGTGTCGCTACACACCTGGCCCGCGTACCGAGACGCCATGCGCCATCAGGTCATCGAGGCCGATTGGCAACGGCTTCTCTCAGATCTCGACAACCACGGCATTGGTGTGGACCTGACCTACGGCGTAGACGACACGGTGGGCGATCAGGACCATGTCCGAGCGATCTCACCCGCCGGTGCGAGGTCGACCATCACGATGGTCCGGGGCGCCGGACATCACCTGCCAATGTCGCACCCCGACGTCTGTGTGGCTCAACTCAACGAGCACCGAGCATGATCGGGTATGAGTACCCGGCAGGGCTCGAGCGCATCCGAACGGTCAGGTTTGCAGACCTGGAATCGCATGATGCTGCTCGGTTGTTCTGGTCCCGAATGTACGTACAATAGCAACCCCCTATTGACCCGAACCAGGCGGCAAGCTTTCGGGCACCGCACATCCAGAAAAGGCCTCCCGTGACCAGACTATTTATCGCCCTCCTCGCCATCGTTTCCTTCACCGCCGGATGTAGCGGCAGTGACACTGCGGTCTCCGACGCCCCGAGCGAAGCCGCAGGTGCAACCACTGCCAACACTGCTGCCGCCGGAATTCGGTTGGTCTCCGCTGCCGACGGAGCCGAGATTCAAGCCAACCCGCCCGAAGGGCTGATCGTCCTCGATGTCCGTACGCCTGAGGAGTTCGCTGAGGGTCACCTCGAAGGAGCGACGATGATCGATTTCTACCGAGATGACTTCGCCGACCAACTGGCCGGCCTCGATCCCGACGCTCCCTACCTGTTGTACTGCCGTTCCGGAAACCGCAGCGGACAGGCCGCCACCATCATGGACGGACTTGGGTTCTCCAACGTTGCGAACATCGACGGCGGCATCGTCGCATGGACCCAGGCCGGTCTTCCAACCGTTACACCATGACCATTCCAAAACTCCCCCGGCGAAGAGCGCTAGAACTCCTCGCCGGAACCGGAGGATGGCTCCTACTCAGCTCCTGTACCAGCGATAGCTCAGCGACCGACGCGGTGGCGACCCCCGACGACACTCAAGCTCAGGCGAGTAATGCAGTGAGTCGGGTCGAGCTTGAAGCCGAAGTCCGCGACCTTCATCTTCGGCTCTGGGCAGCCCCGTCGGTTGCGGAGATCATTGCGGGAACCACAACAGAGGTGTACTCCTTCGCTGCTGAGGTGCTCTCTGGAGACCCCGCCAGCGTGGTCCCGTCAGGCTCCTATCTCGGCCCCACGCTCCATGTTCGTCAAGGCCAGCGAGTTCAGGTCAGCTTCGAAAATCAACTTGATGATGAGTGCATCGTGCACTGGCACGGACTTACCGTCCCCCAAGACCAGGATGGCCAACCCGGCGAAGCGATCGAACCAGGCGAGACCTACGAATATGACTTCACCGTTGCCAACGAACCCGGCACGTATTGATATCACCCTCACCCCCATGGCCGGACCGGCGAACAGGTCTACCGCGGCCTTGCCGGCTTACTCATCGTTCACGGCGATGCTGATGGGCTTCCGAGTGGTGACAACGACCTCTCCCTGGTGCTGCAAGATCGAACGATCAGCACTAGCGGCGAGCTGCAGTACACCTCATCCATGCACGACACCATGGCTGGTTTCGTTGGTAACTCCATTGTCACGAACGGTGTCACCGATCTAACGGTCGCAGTGCGGTCAGAGCCCGATCGCATCCGGCTCCTCAATGGTGCGAACTCTCGCACCCAATACCTCACGTGGTCGACCGCAACACCTTGTCACGTTGTGGCGACCGATGGCAACCTCATGCCCGAAGCGGTGGCTCCCGCGGGCATCGTTCTGACCCCGGCCCAGCGAACCGATCTTTGGATCGACTTCGCCCAGTTCACGGCGGGCCAGAGGGTAGGACTCCTGGTCGTCGACACCTTCATTGAATCCGCCGGAATGATGGGCCAGGGCATGGGCGGCATGGATGATGCCGAGGTCGATCTCAGCAGCAAGATCGCTGCCACCTTCGTAGTGGGCGACGGTCAGCGACAGACCTCCACCGCCCCAACCACGCTCGGGGCCGAACCGATCTTTTCTGCCGGCGATGCGGTAAACCCTGACGCCCCCAAGGAATTCGTGTTGTCCACAAGGCAAGCCACTCATTGGATCAACGGCAGCCAGTGGGAAGGGCGAACGGCCGCGCCCGTGGAGACCGTTGAAGCGAACACAGTGGAGTTGTGGGAGTTTGTCAACCAGTCACCAATGCCTCATCCCATGCACCTTCACGGCAACGCGTTTCGCGTCGTCTCGAGGACGTGGGACAACGACGGGTTGGCTTCGGGCTGGGAGTCAATTCAGCACGGGGTCGTGGAATCGGGCCTGCGTGACACGGTTCTGGTTTGGCCAGGCCAACGCGTCCAGATCGCAGTGCCCTTCGCTGACCACAGGGGCTTCTTCCTGTATCACTGCCACATCCTCGAACACGAGGACTCCGGCATGATGCGAAACTTCAAGGTCGTCTGAGAACTCCCTGCAGGCGGCTACCGGCTGGCATAGGCGCTGGGGAATCTGGCCAGGAACGCGATAGCGAGGCGTAGTTCCCGCTGGTCAACAAACTCGCCGACCTTGTGGGTGTTCTGCTCGATCCCGGCCCCAAACCCGAGCATCGCCGGGTATTTGAACCCTCCGGACTCCACCCAGGCCTTGGTTGGAGGGACGTCGATGGTCGTGTCATCCGCAGGGATCGGGTAGCCCACGCCGTCGGTGGAGAAGATCCATCGGTCCACCCGGGCCTCGGTCCGCATGCCCCCGTCCTCTCGTGGTGAGGGGACAACGTTGGGCGCAACAACGGACTCATACACCGTGACGGCGGTCTTGATCGCCTCGTGGTCAGCTGGCGTAGCCCACCCCATGTAGATCTGAGGGTTGCCAGGCTTGTAGCCCCGCCAGGTGGTTCCTTCATAGACCGGTACGGCGATGTCAACCTTCAGGCCGGCATCGCGCGCCGCCTTCACGGCGTCGAGCGCTTCCACATCGGCCAAGGCCTGGTCGGGTTGCTCACCGATGGTCAAACGACGGTCGAAGCGGAACGTGAACCGATCGGGAACCGCGCAATCGCTGGGGGTCTCCAGCTGTGACCAGGACGCCGTCCGGGTGCCATGGCCAAGGAATGGATCATCGGCGAATCCGTCTCGAGCGTCGTAGCGGCGGGCTGCCTCAACGATGATGGCACCCCCATACTCCAGCGGGTTCAGCCCTTCCCATGGCATGGATCCATGGCAGGATTGTCCGGTCACCGTCACTTCGATCTGCATCCGGCCCCGCTGCCCGCGGTAGATGCCAAGCGCTCCCTTGTGGGCGTCGCCGGTCCCTTCGGTGAGAATCACAACATCAGGAATCAGGTCGGGCGAAGCACCGGGCAAGACGTGCTGCACCAGGTACATCGGTCCTGCGCCGTCGTTGTCTTCCTCACACGCCGTGGCGTACGCCCTTACGATCACGCCGCGGAGAGCCCCCTCGGAGGCCAGTTCGAGAGCAATCTTGGTGGCGATGATCTGAGACACCACGCCGGCCAGCTGGTCGGCGGCCCCTCGTCCGAAGATGAGGTGTTCCCATTCGTCGTCAGGCGGCAAGTGGCCCAGTTGGCTGCGGAGGAAGTCTCGGTCGACCGCGTCAATGTCGGTCATGCCGTCATAGGAATCGATTCCGCCAAGCTTCTTTTGCCACGTGGAGCGGAGTGCCTGCACGGTGTCGGAGTGGCCATCGAAATAGATCACCTTCTTGTCGTTGGGGAAGACGCCGTCTTCAGGATCGGTCACCATCCAGACAAGGTTTCCGTAGTCGTCGAACCAGACATCTTCGGCAAACCGAACCGCGCCAATGTCGATGATGGTTTGTTTCAGGAATTCAAGGCGAGGGCCTTCGTGGTTGCTGAGCCCGCAGGCCGGATCGCCTCCCTCGTCAACTGGGCGGTCTACATAATCGGCGGGAATGCGAATGCACTCACGCAAGATGGCCGCCGCCAGCGGCAGATGGGTAGCGCTCAGCTCAGCCACGCGCTGGTCCAGCTGCTTGGTATCAACTTGGTCGTAGAGATTGGTCATTGGGTTGCCTCCTGCTCGAGAGATGCCAGCACTGCGGCCAGGTCGGGAACTTTCGCTCCGGCCAACAGCGCCATCACCACATACATTTTCCAGTTGGCCTCTTTGGCCACGTTTACTTTGTGTAGATCCATCACGCCCGGGCTTACTTCTGCTCCGATGTCCGCCGGGAGACAATGGAGATAGAGCGCATCGCCACCCTTGGTCCCGGCCATGAGCCGTTCGTCGCAGATCCAATCGGTATGCAATGCGTTGCGTTTCAGCGCCCGTTGCTCGATCTCAGCAAGGGCGGCCTTGTCGCCCGCTGCGTTGGCGCCCACCCGTTCGACCATCAGGTCATAAGCTCCCCAGCTCTTGGGGTAAACGATGTCTGCATCGGCGAACGCTTCGTCCATATTGTCGACCACCCGGAACGACCCACCACCGGCGGCGTTTGCCTCTGCGGCCGCCATGGCCTGCTCGGTCAGTTGATACCCGGGCGGGTGGGCCAACGTGACGTTGGCACCGAAGCGGGTGAGCAGGGTGATGATCCCTTGCGGAACGGACAGCGGCTTGGCATAGGAGGGCGAGTAGGCCCAGCTCATGGTGATGTTGCGGTTGGAAAGATCGTCGAAGTTGTCTTCCAGCCACATGAGGTCGGCCATGCTCTGTGTGGGGTGATCCACGTCGCATTGCAGGTTGACGATCGGTACCGAACGGGGGTCTTCGGTGGCATCCAGATAGCCGTCGATACCGGTCTTCACATCACGGATGAAGGTGTTGCCCTCGCCGAGGATGAGGTCATGCCTGATGCCCATGGCGTGGGCATTCATTCCGAGCATGGCTCCGGTCTCCACCGCCGTCTCGCCGTGCGAAACCTGCGTGGAAGACCCGTCCACGATCACTGGCTGCATGCCCAGCCGAGCGGCTGCGCCACCCCAAGCGCTCTTGGTTCGGGTGGACTGATCGAAGAACACCGCCCATGCCAGTTCGTTGGCACACAGTGGCGTTTTGATCCCGTTGCGGTCGAACTCGGCGAGCGTCCTCGCCAATTTTCGTACGGTGGCAAGATCCGCCGTTGACCACTCTTGGGTTGTCAGCAGACTCTGGCCCAGGACTGCGTCGAGTTCGTGCTGGTCTAGCGACCGTAGAGTTTCAATCTTGCTCATATGTTCGATTCTTCCACTTCTTGGTTGGAAGGCGCAGCCGGGCTGTCGCCTCTTCGGATTCGGGTGCCGGCTGTGCCGTCGATCGCTTGAACGAGGTCACCGGGGAGACAGATGATGGTTTCGCCGTCCACTGCGTCAAGAAAGGCCATGGCTGCCTCCATCTTCGGGCCCATGCTTCCCTCGGCAAATTGACCTTCGGAATAGAGAGCGTGGACGTCGTCGCGGGTGAGGTTGGTGAGCGGCCTTGGGTGATCGGTGTAGAAATCGGCATAAACATGATCCACGCTCGTTGTGATCACCAGCTGAGAGGAGTCCAGACCAACCGCCAGCAGCATGCTGGCTCTGTCCTTGTCGATTACTGCCTCCTGACCAACGATTCGGCCGTCTTCGCTTCGACTTACCGGGATACCCCCGCCTCCGCAGCAGATCACCGTGATGCCAAGCTCACTGAGTTTGCGAATAGTGGAGAGCTGCACGATCTGCAACGGTTCCGGTGACGCTACGGCGCGGCGCACGCCGCGTTTGGGGTCCGTCATAAGTTGCCAGCCGCGCTCCTGGGCCAAACGTTCCGCCTCGGCTCGCTCGTAGAAACGGCCGATTGGTTTGTTGGGGTTTTGGAACGCCGGGTCTTCCGGGTCAACCTCGATTTCGGTGACGATGGTGACCACGGGGGTATCGATCCCCCGCTGCCAGAGTTCGGCCCGCAGCGCTCGTTCGATCATGTACCCCATAGCTCCCTGACTGTCCGCCACAAGAGAGTCGAGGGGAACTTCGGGGAGGGCCAGGCTGGCCATCTCGGATCGAAGCTGCATGAAACCGACCTGCGGTCCATTGCCGTGGGTGAGCACAAGGTGCACACCGCGTTCGAGCAAATCGGCGATGGGCCTCATGGCCTCGCGAGTGACATCGAACTGATTGGCCACGGTGGGCGGCAAATCGGGATCGAGCAATGAATGCCCACCGATAGCGATGACGGTCGGTCCCGCCTGCGGGCTCACACCCATACCAACTCTGGCACACTGGCTCCGTTCTCTGGTTGGCAGCGGCCAATGGCTGCCTGGGTTCGATCTTGGTGAAGTCTGCGTGTGATTGGCAGGGTCCTAAGTCCCTGCCATTGGCGCCCGCTGGGAGTTCGGCCAGCCGGTGAGTACTGTCAGTAGCACCAGACAGAGGCGTCAGAATGAGGGAGAGGTATGCATCAGCTCGTGGGGTATCACCGACCGACGTCGATCGCCGAGGCGACCGGCTTACTGAATGGTCCAAACCGCATGGCTTTGGCGGGCGGCACCACCTTCGTCCACCACGGAGGTGGGCACCCCGTTGAAGTGGTTGATCTGCAGGCCCTTGGGCTCGGCAACATCTCCGCAAACGGATCGCGCATTCAGATCGGTGCAACGGCAACGCTTCAGACGTTGGTGGACAGCGACCTCGTTCCCGACCTGGTTCGGGATGCTGCCAAGGCCGACCAGCCCAGCACGCTACGAACCCTCGCCACCGTCGGCGGCAGCGTCGGTGCCGCCGAAAGCGAAAGTCTGCTGGTGGCAGCACTTCTGGTCCACGACGCAATTGTGAACTTCGCCGACGATCGATCGGAACCACTTCAGGAGTTTTTGGCCAACGGGCTCTCCCATGGCGATCTGATCCTCAGCATCACCGTGGCAACCGGCGGGGCCACAGCCATGGCGGCGACAGCTCGAACACCTCACGACGTTCCCATCGTTGCTGTGGTTGGCCGTCGCAGCGACAACAGCACACGACTGGCTATCTGCGGGGTTGCGGCAACACCTCAGCTCGTGGAGGACGGGTCGCTGGGTCAACTGGAGCCGCCGGGTGACTTCAGAGGGTCTGCGGAGTACCGCAAGCGCCTGGCCGAAGTCCTTATTGCTCGTGTCCTCGAGGAGCTGTCATGACCATGATCACCATCCAACTCAATGGGTCACCCACAACCGTCGAGGCACAACCGCACGATTCACTCTTCAGGATCCTGCGTCAACTCGGCATGTTCTCGGTCAAGTACGGCTCTGCCACCGGCGAAACCGGGGCTGCGGCGGTGCTGCTAGATGGTGCGCTGGTGTCGTCTGAGGTGGTGCTGGCATTGAAGGCCGACGGTCACAGCGTTACCACCGTCGAATCGCTGAACACCGAATCGGGGCTCCATCCGATTCAGGCCGCATTCGCCGCTACCGGTGCCCTGCAGTCGGGCTATTCCGCCGGCGCCATGGTGTTGGGCACCATGGCCCTGTTGGAGCGAAACCCTGACCCGTCCGAAGTAGAGATCCGTGACATGTTGTCCGGAATCCTGGATCGTGAAACCGGTTACGTGAAGCCGGTAGAAGCGGTGCTCCGAGCTGCCGCAGTTATACGCGGCGACCCGGTGGACCCGTTCGCCCCGCTGATCGTTCCCACCCTGACCGATGGCACCAACCCCGCCACGATCGACCCCCACGATGCCGGTCCCCTAGCTTCGCCGTCGGTTCCCCGGGTCGTTCCTTCCATCGACGTACCGGAGATGGCGGTAGTCGGTAAAGGTGAGGTCAAGGTTGATGCCTTAAAACTGGTGAAGGGCAACCCGGCCTTTACCGACGACATCGAACCACGCGGCATGCTCTATGCCAAGGTGTTGCACAGCCCCCACGCCCACGCTCGAATCGTTTCGATCGACGACGCGGCTGCCGTTGCGTTGCCCGGTGTTCATGCTGTGCTACATCACGGCAACACGCCGCGGGTGAAATATGCATCGGGAGGACAGTCGTGGCCCAACCCCCATCCGTATGACCAGGTGAGCTTCGATGACACCGTGCGCCATGTTGGGGATCGGGTGGCAGCCGTGGCGGCCGAATCGATCGAACTGGCCGAGGAAGCGGTACGACTGATCGACGTGACCTACGAAGTGCTGCCGGCGGTCTTCGACGAATTGGAGGCCATCCAGCCGGGAGCGCCAGTCATTCACAGCGAGACCGATACCGAAGAGATCTACGATCGTGACCGCAATATCGTTCATCACTTCGAGGCCGAACGGGGAAGTGTGGAAGCCGCATTTGCTGCCGCCCCAAAGGTGTACGAAGGCACTTTCCGTGTGCACCAAGTGCAGCAGGTTCCCATAGAGCCCCACATCTCCATCGCCTGGCTGGATTCCGACGAACGCATGGTGGTCAGGACGGCTACCCAGGTGCCGTTCCATACCCGGCGCATGCTCGCCCCGCTGATCGATATGGAGATCAAGAACATCCGGGTGATCAAACCTCGGATCGGTGGCGGTTTTGGCGCCAAGCAAGAGATGTTGATCGAAGACATCGTGGCGCATCTGGCAATCGCCACCCGCCGGCCGGTTCGTCTTGAGCTCACACGGGAAGAGGAGTTCTGGGCCAGCCGAACACGGCACCCGCAAACGATCACCTTCCGTTCCGCAGTCGACGGCGATGGCAACCTCACCGCCCAACACATGCGCTTGGTTGGCAATACGGGCGCCTATGGCACCCACGGCTACACCGTGCAGGCCGTTAGTGGTCTACGCGGTCTGACGTCATACAACGCACCCAACAAACGTTTCGATTGCGACGTTGCGTACACCAATATTCCGGTCCCTGGCGCCTATCGCGGATATGGCGCCCCGCAGGCCGAGTTTGCGCTCGAATGCCACATGGAAGACATCGCTCACGATCTGGGGCGAGACCCGCTGGAGTTCAAACGCCAGAACTGGGTGAAGCTAGGCGACGAGTTGAACATCGCCCCCCACATAGGCGAACGCGCCTCCGACGGAACCGTTGAACTGGACGAGTATCCCCGGGTGATGTCATCCGGCATCGAGGAATGTGTGGCCCAAGGACAACGGTCAATCGGGTGGCACCGCCGACTGGACCCCCAGTGGTGTCAACCGGCGGACCGGCCCCATATCCGACGAGGCCTGGGTTTCGCATTCTGTATGCACGGCTCGGGCATTCCGTTCCTCGACATGGGTGGCTGCAGCATCAAGATCAACGATGATGGCTCGTTCAACATGTTGGTAGGCGCCACCGACCTCGGCACCGGTGCCGACACCGTGTTGGGTCAGATCGCCGCCGAGGTTCTGGGGGTGCCGCTGGAGGACATCATCGTCTACTCGTCCGATACCGACGTCACTCCATTCGACACCGGCGCCTATGCATCCTCCACCACCTACATCTCGGGAACGGCAGCAAAGTTGGCCGCCGAAGTGGTGCGCAAGCGGATCAAGGAGCGGGCCGCCGAAATGCTCGGAGTAGAAGAACCGTGCACGCTCGAGCTTCACGACCGGCGGATATGGGCGCCCGACGGCCGTTCGATCACCATGGAGGAGCTGGCCCTACATACCCTGCACTGGGAAGACCAAGAGCAGATCATGGGTACCGCTTCGTTCATGTCGCCCGATTGCCCCCCACCGTTTGCCGCCCAGTTTGTGGAGATCGAAGTGGACATTCACACCGGGCAGGTGGAGGTCATCAAGATGACCATGGCGGTTGACTGCGGAGTGGCGATCAACCCCATCACCGCCTCGGGCCAAGTGGAGGGCGGCATGGTGCAGGCGTTGGGGTATGCCCACTGCGAGGAGTACGCCTATGACGACAAGGGTCGGATGCTCAACGACACCCTTGGTCCTTACAAGATCTATCGGGCCGACGAGATGCCGGCCACTGAGGTGTTCCTGGTGCAGACCTTGGAGGACTCCGGCCCGTTCGGGGCCAAGGCCGTTGCCGAAATCCCCAAAGATGGTGTGGCGCCGGCGATCCGCAATGCGATCATCAACGCCACCGGCGTTTCGATCAACAATCTGCCGTTTACGCCCGAGCGAGTGTGGTCGGCCCTGCGGTCGGCCGGCGTGTAAGGCCTCTGGTGACGACCGATCGGGAGATCGCTGTTGGTCTGGTGACGGCCCTCGAGGAGGGTTTTGCCGCCGTCATGGCCACCGTCACCCGCACCAACCGATCCGTTCCTCGCCACGCCGGCGCCAAGATGTTGGTGCTTTCCGACGGCCGTCAGCTTGGGACCATAGGTGGAGGAGAGATGGAGGCTCGCGTTCGTGAGGCCTCTGCGGAGCTCATCACCACCGGACAATCCACCACTATCGATTATGACCTCGTCGACCCCGGCCGTGGCGATCCGGGTGTATGCGGCGGTTCGGTATCAATTCACCTGGAGGTTTTTATGCCCCAACCCCATCTTGTAGTTGTCGGCTGCGGCCACGTTGGAGCGGCCGTGATCGAGCTGGCCCACTGGCTCGGTTATCGGGTCACCGCAATAGACGATCGTGACGAACTTGCCCACGAAGATCGCTTGGCAGACGCCGATGTAGTTCTGAGCGGACCGCTGGAAGACTCGCTTCGTGAGGCCGGCATCGATGAACGAACCCATGTGGTTCTTCTTACTCGGAACGTCGGCGTTGACGCCGAAGTTCTACCGTTTGTGCTGGAATCCGCAGCCCGGTCGATCGGTGTGATGGGCAGTGCCCGCCGTTGGCAAACCACTCGTCAGAAACTTCTGGACATTGGCGTGGCCGAAGATCAACTGGATCGGGTGGTCTCCCCCATCGGTCTGGACATCGCGGCGGAGACTCCGGCCGAAATCGCACTGTCGATCATGACCGAACTCGTTTCGCTGCGCCGCCAGGAGTCAGCTCCGCAATGACGCTGGCCCCTGAGCGGCCGAATCTCTGCGTGGTTAGAGGCGGCGGGGACATCGCCACCGGAGTGGTGTGGAGGTTGTGGACGGCGGGCTGGCCCGTGGTGGTATGCGAACTGGCTGCGCCGTTGACCATTCGCCGCACGGTTTCGGTGTCCAGCGCCGTCACCGAGGGCCGTTTCGCAGTGGAGGGCATGGAGGCAATCCTTGCTTGCGATGTGCAGTCCGCCGTCGCCCTGGCCACAGATGGTGTTGTGGGGGTGGTGGTCTCACCCGAGCTTCCGGTACTGGGGGCCGACGTCGTGATCGACGCCCGTCTTGCCAAACGAAACATCGACACCACGATCAGCGATGCACCTCTGGTGGTCGGCCTGGGACCGGGGTTCGAGGCCGGCATCAACTGCCATGCGGCGGTGGAAACCAAACGGGGTCATCGGCTGGGGCGGGTGTTGTGGTCCGGTGCTAATGCGGCGAATACCGGAATCCCCGGAACGATCGGGGGGAAGGCGGCCGAACGGGTCCTTCGAGCCCCGACAAATGGGACGGCCACGTGGAACGTGAGAATCGGCGACGTTGTTGAAAACGGCCAGCTCCTGGGCAACGTTGGCGATTCGCCGGTTTGTGCTCCGTTTGCTGGCACCGTCCGCGGTCTAATCGCAGAAAGCGTGGAACTCACGAGCGGCTTGAAGATTGGCGATGTGGACCCTCGTGTTGACCCCACCGCCTGTTATGAGATCTCGGACAAAGCACTCTCCATCGGCGGCGGCGTTGTGGAGGCGGTGTTGACATGGTCGAGGCGCGAGTCGTCCAACCGATAGCAATCAATCAGCTGGCCGAAAGGCTGGCGCTGGGGTCTCACGAGCTCATTTCGCTGGTGGGAGGCGGAGGTAAGACCACGATGTTGCTGGCGCTTGGCCGCCAACTGGAGGGAACAGTGGTGCTCACCACCACAACGAAGATGAACAAGGACCACACCCACGGCTATCCCGTACTCTTCAGCCCCAGCGATGCCGAACTCACCGATGCCCTGGCCTCGCATGGCACCATCGTGGCGTGGCGAGGCACCGACGGGCGCAAGGCGTTAGGTGTACCACCCGAGTTGTGTGACCGTTGGTTAGGGCTGGCCGATCATGTTGTGGTGGAGGCTGACGGAGCGCGCCGCCGACCGCTCACCGCGCCCTCACCGTTCGAGCCAGTGGTTCCGAAGCTGACCACCCTGTTGATTGCCTGCGTCGGTTCTGATGCATTCGGTCGGGTCATCGCCGATCAGTGCCATCGGCCAATGCGGGTTGCTGCACTAGCCGGCTGTTCGCCATACCAACGGCTCACGCCGGAGCGACTGGCCAGGGTCTTGCTGAGCGAGCGAGGCCTCCAGAAGGACCGACCGGGCGAGGCCCGCTTTGCGATCGTCCTGACCAAGGTGGCTGAAACCAACATGAGTTTCGTTGAGGAACTAGTGGCGATCATCGGTGATCGTGCCATGACCGTGGTGATCACGTAACGTTCCCTCCCAGACCTTGCCCAGACGCGTCGAAATGGTTGCAGTGCAACCATTTCGACGCATGTGGATGAGTTTGCCTCAGTCGTTCGCCCAGTTCGGCGCCAAATCGGCATTGGGGCCCCGGTTGACAGCAGGCGCTGCAGTCGTCCGACCGTCCGCCCAGTTCGGCGCCAGATCGGCGTTGGGCCCCCGGTTGAGCTCAGGGGCGACCCGAGTGGCAGTCAGCGTCCAATCGGGAGCCAAATCCACGTTCGGACCCCGGCTGGTATCCACGGCGCTCACGGCAACTCCTGGCGCACCGGCTTGAGGCGATTCGGTCCCGGCCTGCTGCACGATCGCAACGATTCCCGTTGCGGCAACCACAGCGGCGATGCCTAATCCGACCCAGCGCCGTTGTTGCCTCTGTGGACCCTGTGGCTGCTGTGGCCCTTCCTGCCCGAAGTGGGTTCGACGGGCTGAGCCGGGGTGGCTGATTGGAAGGCGCGATAGACGTGGCCAGTGGAACCCTCGCCGATCTTCTCACGCAGTTCATACCCACGCACGGACAGCCCCGGTTCGGCACCGCCGGTCAAGGTTCGCGCCGCTTGTGATTCGCGCAGTGACGGGTCGTCCAGGACGATGCGTTCTTCGAGCTGGGACAACTCGGCCGACGGATCAAGGCCGAATTCCTGGCCGAGCCGTGTCCTCATGGCGCCGAACGCGCGGAGTGCGTCACGCTGGCGGCCGGAGAGATGCAGAGCGAGCATGAGCTGGCCAACAAGGCGCTGGCGGAACGGATGCTGGCGAACGAGACTCTCGACTTCGCCGATCAGTTCCCTCGAGCGCCCCGCTCGCAGGTCGGCGTCGATCCGATCCTCCACCGCAGCGAGGCGAAGCTCCTCCAACCGCTCGATCTCACTTGTTGCGAACGCTTGATAAGTGAATTCTTCGAGGGCATGACCACGCCGGAGCGACAACGCCTCGCTGAGGACCAGAGATGCAGCGCCTGGGTCGGTGGCGAGCAAAGACCGTCCTTCGAGTGCGAGCGACTCAAACCGGCCGGCGTCAACATCGGCTGCATCGACCGACAGGAGGTAGCCGGGCGGTTTGGTCAACAGGATCGTGCCGTCGGTCCGTTTCTCCCTCTCGGGCTCCAGGACCGAACGAAGCCTGGAAACCACGGTCCACAGTGCGCTCTGGCGATCTCGACCAGCGGTATCGCCCCACAACTCATCGATGATCCGGTCCGTGGAAACCACCTTGTTGGCGTTGATCAGCAACAACGCCAAGAACGCCCGCTGCTTGTAAACACCCAGATCGAGCGCCTCGCCATCGCGACGAACATCCAGCGAACCCAACAGTCGATACTGCAAGTGTTCGCTCCCCTCCGTTGAAACCCTGACGGTTACTTCGACCTTTGGTTCGCTCGCGACTTTCCTCATGTCGACAACCAGAGCCTGGTCGACTTGCAGCCGACTTGCAATCCAGCATCCTGGGGCCTGACGGTGACTGGAGCTATCTGCTTCGTTTCAGCGAGGCGCTTCGAGATGCGTCGAAAGTGTTGCTATCCAACACTTTTGGCGCATGTCGGTACGCTCGCTGGTGGACTAGCGATGAACACCACCGACCTTTCCCAATTCCCACATCCTGAAAGTAACCATATGTTGATTGCACTCACCATCTTCACCGTCGCCCTCGCCGTGGCCGCAGCCATGTCTGCCGCAATGAAGATCACCAAGAACGAAATGGTGCTCGAAGGGATTCATCGCACTGTTGGCGTGCCACTTCCCTACTTCCCGGTCCTCGCCGGACTCGAACTGGCCGGGGCCGCCGGCATCGTGATCGGACTCTGGGTCAAGCCACTCGGCATCGCCGCCGCGATCGGTCTGGTTCTTTACTTCGTTGGTGCGATCGCCGGTCACGTGCGGGTCAATGACACCAAGGGCATGGCGAACCCGGTGGTCCCGCTGATCCTGTCGATCGCTGTGCTGGTCCTACGCCTAGCAACTAGCTAACCTGGCCCGCAACGAGACGCGTCGTAAGGGTGGTAGAACAACCCTTACGGCGCATGTCGCGGCCCTGTGCAACGCCGGCATCGACCCCCTCGTCCTCGCCGGACTCACGATTACCGAACCGGTTCTGTGGCCGGGAAGCTTCGAAGAAAGCCCGGTAGTCAACTGCGGGAGCGATGCGAAAAGGAGCCCCACTGGGCCCCTTAGCAGGAACTCTCAGCACTCTCAGGCTCATTCGACAAGGATCATACAGAACGTATATGGTTGCGCTCGATCGTTGAGACCATAGATCTCGCACATCAGTTTAGGGAGGACGTTCATGACAGATCTAGCCCAGAAGCCACCCTCCACCGCCACCGCCGATGCCACGCAGCAGATCGTCTCTGCGATCTCTCATGACTTCCAGGGGCCTACGCGCCTGATCCGATCGTTCCTTCAGTTGCTTGAGTCAGAGCTGGGCGACAACCTCAGCGAACAGGCCAAGGTCTACCTCGACCATGTCACATCGGCCGGGTCAACCCTTGAGGAACGGCTCGGAGCGATCACACGCCTTTCACGAGTGTCGACCCTGGGGCAGGAGCCACAGCCTTGTCGCATCCAAGAGGCGTTCGAAGATGCTCTAGCCATTCTGAACATCAGCATCAACGAATCTGGCTCTTCGGTTGAGATCGACGAGACCGATGCAGTGGTTATCGCAGACAAAGCTCAATTGGCCGAAATCTTCGTTCAGCTCGTTGGCAACTCACTGAAGTTCTGCACAGCCCCAGCAAAGGTACGAGTCGGGATCGAACCCCGCGGCGACCGCTTGCTGATTTCTGTGAGGGACAACGGACCAGGATTCAACGCTCGAGACAGTGACGCGGCGTTCAAACTCTTCCGGCGCTTTCACAAAGCAAGCGTGCCAGGAACCGGGACGGGGCTGACGATCGTTCGACGCATTTTGGAACGCCACGAAATGAGCGTCTCGATCAAGTCGAGCGCCGAGACTCAGACCACCGTCGAGTTCTGCCTAGACCAGGCCGCTGCCACGTATACAGCAGCATCGTGAGCATCGACACGGACAATCCCTCGCTCGTCAGCCGACTGCACACCACCACGACGGCTCAACTGATCTTGGTGATCGCTGTCGGCCTGACCGTTGCGGCATGGTACGTCTCGCGGCAGGCAGTCCAAGACGGTGCGAAAAAGCAGTTCGAGTTTAGAGCTGAGGAGCTCGAGACGGCTATTCACGATCGGATGATCGTGTATGAGCAGGTTCTCTGGGGTGGAGCGGGTCTGTTCAACGCGACCGATGAAGTATCGCGAGAGCACTGGCACCAGTACGTTTCGGCGCTGGACATCAACGAACACTGGCCCGGCATCCAAGGCATGGGGTTTTCGGTTCCGATCGACCCGGATGAGCTGGACGCCCATGTCGCCAGCATCAGGGCAGAAGGGTTCCCCGAGTACGAGGTTCGACCATCGGACCCGCGAGATGAATACACATCGATCATCTACCTCGAGCCGTTCGATGAGCGCAATCAGCGGGCGTTCGGATTCGACATGTGGAGCAATGACCTACGACGCCAGGCGATGACCACCTCCCGTGACAGCGGGCTCGCAATCAGATCGGGCGCGATCACCCTTGTACAAGAAACCGATGATGACGTGCAGCCTGGTTTCCTAACGTACGTCCCCGTGTATGCCTCAGGGACAGTGCCCACCACTACACAGGAACGCCGGGACTCGTTTGAGGGTTGGGTCTACGCCGCATTCAGAATCGGCGACTTGATGGAGGGGATCCTGGGGTCAGAGGTCGACACTGTCACCTATCAAATCTTCGACGGCAGTGAGATCGATCCAGACGCGCTGATCTTCGAGAGCGGGGGCGTTTCCGACCCAAGTCAGCCAGACGAAAAAGCCGACTTCGAAACATCGTCCCTCTTGGATCTGCAGGGCCGAGAGTGGCTCATCAAATTCTCTGCGGGCAGCGACCTTATCGGGGTGGCAGAATCCAGGCAACCGACCTACATCGGCATCGCTGGACTCACAATCGATCTTCTGCTCTTCCTTGTTATCGCCTCGCAACGTCGGGCGAAGTCCATGGCCGAATCGCTGGCGAAATCGATGACCGCGAGATTGCGGGCCACAACGGATGACCTTGAAGCAAAGACCATCCAGCTACAGGAACAGACCGACCAACTCGTGCGTTCAAATCAGGAACTCGAACAGTTCGCCTACGCCGCCTCACACGATCTCCAAGAACCCTTACGGGCCATGGGCAGCTACGCCAACCTGTTAGCCGAGGAATACGAGACAACGTTTGGCCCGGAGGGCAGCCGATGGCTGGGGTATATATCGGCCGGAGCACAACGCATGACGGCCCTTCTACGCGAGCTCTTGGGTTACGCCAGCATCGACGGCGAAGTCGATTCTCTCGTGCCTCTAGCTCTGGATGACGCATTGGCATCCGCCCTTCTCGATCTATCTCAAGCGATCGAAGACGCAGACGTCCAGATCACCCAAGAACCCCTACCCATAGTGTTGGGCAACGAGTTTCAGATGGAACGCCTGTTCCTGAACCTCATCGGAAACGCAATCAAGTTCCGGTCAGAGACCGAGCAACCCCAGGTCTGGATTCGCGTGAGCGAGACGGCGCTCGAGTGGCGAATCTCGGTAACGGACAACGGCATTGGAATCAAGCCTGAGTATCACCAGCGGATATTCGAGATCTTCCGCAGGGTCAGTCCTCGATCCGAGCACGAGGGCACAGGTATCGGACTCGCCGTCTGCGAGAAGATCGTGGCGGCACACGGCGGGACGATAGGTGTCGAGTCCACCGCAGACCAAGGGAGTCAATTCTGGTTCACGCTTCCTCGAACCGCTGACCCCGTGGCGCCGATCGACCTGCGAACCAACCAGCTCGCCAGTTACTAGGTCCAACAACATCGACAGAATCCTGTCGGAGGAAGAGGTAAGAGATGCTAAACGGAGCGCAAAGGATGAGACCGGTGGACATTCTTCTGGTCGAAGACAGCCCGGCAGATGCGGAACTTGCCCAGATCGGGTTGCGCAAAGGCAAAGTCTTAAACCAAGTCCACATTGTAGAGGACGGCGAATCAGCGATCGCCTTCCTCCGGCGCGAAGGCGACTACGTAGACGCACCAACACCAGACCTTGTGCTGCTTGACCTGAACCTCCCCGGTATGGACGGCCGTGAGGTGTTGGAGATAGTGAAGAACGACCCCGAATTGAGGATGATCCCCGTGGTCATTCTCACGACCTCTGACGCGGCCCCAGACATACGACAGGCGTACTCCAACTATGCGAATGCCTATATGACCAAGCCCGTCGACTTCGCCCAGTTCCACGAGCTTGTCGCGGGAATGGAAGAGTATTGGTTCAGTCTGGTTCACCTGCCAAGCGAGGTCGTCCGCTGACATCCAGCTAGTCCGGTCCGCAAAATGCGGACCCGGTCGTATTTTTGGGCCACAAGTGTGGAGATCAGAGAGTTCCGACGTATCGCAGCTTTTTCGTTTCATCTCGATGACCCATGCCGTCCGCTTCGTAGCCGGTGGCATACTTCGTCTTGGTGCGAGCATCGGGACGACAGATCTTTGCGGCGTCGACGATCGCTGGGGTGTTCTCGCTCGGCGTTTTGGCTGAATTGATGCATCTCCGGGCCGCTCCACGGCCTGTGCCGAGTGGTAAACACGCAGCGGTGGTCGTCCTGGGCTATCCGTCGTTGCCCGGAGGTCGGCCCCACCCGGTGCAACGATGGCGAGTAAGGGCCGCTAAGCGCACGATCGAGCGCTACGAAGCTACCCGCGTTGTACTGTCGGGTGGCGCCTCACGACACGGCCCAACCGAAGCCGCAGTGATGGCCAAGCTGGCCAAGGCGATGGGTATCGATCCGACGATCACAGTTCTCGAGTCGAATTCCACAAGCACCTGGGCAAACGTGGAGAACTCCGCCCGCCTCGTGGCGGGCTGTGACGTGGTGATACTGGTCTCAGACCCGATTCATGCGGCGAGGGCCCGCAGCTACTGGTTACGCCAGCACCCATCGGACATCCATCGAGTTTTCGTTACACCCTGCGTTGGAGTTGGGGCCTGGTGGATCAAAATCCCGACGTTCTTGTACGACGCAATGAGGTCGGCGCGGTCCAATCTAGGGGATCGATATGGGTGAACGATCGAAACCCTATTCGGCCACCCGACAGAGGCAGAATGGATGACCGGCCGGATCTAAAAAAACCCGCCATTCGTCCGGGCTTGGTTGCGTGTCGGTTTTGCGTGCGCCTACGTCGAGAACCGCCCGTTCGCCTTCATCCAGGTCCGGGACGTCGAAGTCCAAATGGGCCTGCTGCGGCAATCCGTCCGGCCACTGCGGAGGTTGGTAGCCGTCATTGCGCTGAAACCCGAGGTCAGAGCCGTCGGACAACCGGAGCCGGACCCATTCGTCAGTGGCTGACTCTCTGATTTGCCCTCCAACGATCCGTTGATAGAACTCCGCTAAGGATCGTGGATCGGGGCAGTCCAGCGCCACAAGAGCGAAACGAGCGATGGTCATACCACAACCCTAGTTTCGTCCCCGGTCCCCCGGGCACCGAGCACTCCCCCAGGCGCTGGGCCTTTGCAGGCGCAGCTCGTCAGTCGTTCCGAAAGACGCGTTGGCGAACCGAATCGACCGCAGCCGAACCGTTCTCGGTGAGCCGTTTCAGTTGCCTGGACCCAATCTCGCTGGATTTCGAGAAGGCGTCGGTGGTGAGTTTGCCGACTCGTTCCCTGACGCTTCGATCGTTCCCATCAGGATCCAGCAATGCCGTGATGGCGTGCTTGTCCGACTTGTCGTACTCCATGGTCACCTTCCGCAAACCGCCCCTGCGCCCCAGCGAGATCCGGCTGGCGTGGGCGCAGGACAGCACCACCTCATCTGCCGGCAACAACCGGTTTGCGTAGGTGATGCCCGATCGGGTGATGAAGAACCGGGCAAGTCCCTTTGGTGTGCCGCCGGCGACGGTGTCAGCTTTCGACTCCAACGTCAGAACCGACACATCCACGAACTCGATCCCCGGTGCGACCGACACCGTCTCCCGGGCCGCTAACAACGCAGCCCCTAGAACGAACTGCCGATAAGCGTCGCGGCGCTCCATTCCAGTTGCCCGCACGATGCTCGGGGCGCCCTTGCGGTTGACGCCCGGCTTCTTCTTCGGGATGGAACGGTCCAACGACGGTGCGATCAGCTCAAGCACAACGCAGTCACCGGATACCTCAAGCGCACGGGTGGCCATTTCGTCATCTCGAAAGGCGATCGCCAACACACCGGCTACAACATCGGGCTCGTTGACCAGCAACCGTTCCCATACGTCTTCCAACATGGATTGCTGAGAGAGCTGTGCGTACTCGGAATCCACCCGGAGCGTGTCCAGCTTGACGGCCGCGGCGGTCTCGGAGATCTCACGATCCTTGTCTTTGATACCTCGCAACCGGCCCGACGCAACACCCCGGTGCGCCAGGTCTTCCTCAACCAACTCGTCGAACTCGGGCAACGGGCCGGGCGGCGGAACCATCGGCGCCGCCGCCAGGGAGAAATCGGCTCGATGGATACCCAGAACCCGCTCCCACGCTTCGGCAACAGTTTCGATGGGATCTGTGGCGGGAGAAGGAGTCCGGCCGCGTTGCAGCATCTGGCTCACGGTGTAGGCCAAGACCGAAGCGCGGGGATCGGTCACCAACGTGGTGGCCCCGTACTGTGGTTTGCCAACGATGTTGTTCACAATGAATTTCGTTTCGCCTTCGCCCAACACCCTCCCAGTCTCGCACCGTTCACGGGATCCCACACAGCGGATATCGATACGGTCACTGTCGTGATGGTGACCGGGTCGCCGGACCCCAACGGGGACCTCGTGTTTGACCGATCCACCGTTGAGGTCGGCTGACTGCATCCGGCGGACAATGTTTCACGAGACGATGGTTTCAACCCGCTGAAATGTGATAGATCTTGTGCATGGCTTCGGCACAGGATGTTGCGTTCGCCCAGAGGCTTCGATCCACGTCGAACTGGCGCGCCGGTCTCGCCCACGATGTTCGATCGGACTGGCATCCACCGGCTTCCTCTTCCCTCGGACAGCATGACCCGTTCGCGCTAGCGGCCGCCCGGTTCGCCGCCGAACTCGAGCTGACCGCCGCAGTTTATGACCTGGTGCACCAAGGGCTTGGTCCCACCGACGAAACGTAGCGAACCGATCTGCACGAACGTCGATCTGGATTGCGGCCGTCCGGCGTGCAATACCGGCCTGGCCTCAGTCGCCGAGGCCTGTGTTGATCTCAATTCCGAGATCGGCTTCCACGCCGGCGTCAACGCTCACGTCCGCACCCGGAGTGTTGACGGACTGACCAGTCGAGCCGTTAGCGCCAGCGTCTACTCTGACGGTGCCGTCGCCGGTGTAGGTCTCAATCCCGCCGTCCACAACGGTTGAACCGTCGAGTTTCGAACCGACCGAGCCGGTGACGGTCTCCACCGTGCTGTTGACTTCGCCGGCGGTATCGCTCACGATCGTCACGGTCTTCGTGGTGGCATCGGAGACGAAATCAACGATCACGGTGGTGTCGGTATCGGACACGATCGACGCGTCCCAGGTGCCGCTGGCGTCCAGACCAACGATGGTCAACACACCGTCTACAAGCTGGAGCACTACTTCGCCGGCGCCGTCAACATTGATGCGAACATCGGGGCGGGGTAGTTCGATTCCCGCGACTTCGGCGATGTCGGCTGCGCCGGTTTGGAGCGGGTCTGGGAGGGCGCCGAACACGGCGCCTCCGGTAGCGATCGAGCTGGCCAATGCGGCGGACACGGCGATCTTTCCCATGGTGGATGCAATTACTGATGACAATGTTTGACCTCCTGTAAGTGCGCCGGCGGAGTTGCCGGCGGCGGCTGCAAGAGTTCCGGTGGACACCAATGTCGTCTCGGCGGCGAGCCCAGCCATGGTTTCCACCACGGTTGGTTCGAAGTCGCTGACGACCGTTGCCCGAAGATCGGTGGCCCAGGACGAAAGCAGATCCCCGAGGGGTTCTTCACTTCCTACTGAATCCACAGCGTCCGTGGACTGGTGCGTTGAGGTTCTCTTGATCATGTCACAGGAGCAATCGTTGGGGGATGGAGTTCGTTACACATTTTTTTCGAGATTCTTTCGCATGCGGCTCAACGCTCGGTTCTGGATCACCCGAACGTTGCCCGGAGACTTCCCTACAACAGCTGCGACCTCGTCTGAAGAGAGCTCACCGATGATGCGCAGCAGCACAACGTCACGCTCGAGTTGGCTGAGGTTGTGGAGGGCGGCCAACAGTTCGTCAATGGTCTCTCGCTGCATCACCTCTTCTTCAGGTCGGCGTCCGCCGGGCATGCGAATGGCGGCACTGTCATCGAAGATCAGGCAAGGGCGTCGGGCTTTTCGCCGGTGATGATCGGCGATGCGCCGATAGGCGATGGTGAAGATCCAGGACCGGAACCCGGCCCAGTCACCATGGAACCCACCGATGCTTTTGGCGGCGTCGAGAAAGACGTCTTGGGTCAGCTCATCCGGTTCGGAAACTCCGCGGGCGCGAGCGAAACCTCTGATGGATGGGCCGAGGACTTCAACGATCTTGTGCCACGCCGAGATTTGTTCGGTCGACCATTCCATCTCGAGTTTCGAGCGGACGAGATCGCCGTGCACGG
>RCMY010000996.1_pt1 | contig 27005 bp, 27 predicted proteins | sample 2041341 | NCBI WGS metagenome assembly RCMY01 (sample SAMN09708234, study PRJNA481090) | Marine sediment metagenome, whole genome shotgun sequencing project.
GCCGACGTCGTCACGCCCGACGACGGCGGCGAACCGCCCCTCGAGCCCCAGCAGCGGCAGATGACGGCCAGGCCACCAGCTCGGCGACGAGGTGGCAAGGCCGACCGGGATGTCGGCGGCATCGAGCGCGTCGAGGAGCTCGACCACGCCGGGGAGCGGATCGGTCGGGATGGTCGTGGCGTGTCTTGCAACGACTCGCTCGTACGTCGCCTCGAGGTCGACGGGCGCCGTGGCGCGGCGTGGAAGATGCTCGCGCGGGGAGAACGCACCGGGGGAGTCCACGCTCGAGCCGATGAGCGTGGACCACTCGGCATGGGTGAAGGATGCGCCGTGCTCCACGAACGCGGCGAGCCAGGCGTCGTGGATGGAGCCCTCGGAGTCCAGCACGGTCCCGTCGAAGTCGAACACGACGGCGCGCAGCCCGGCATCGGTCATGGGTGCGAGGGCGGGGCGTTCACGGCGTGAGCCGCTCAGCGCGTCGTGTCGTCACCAACACCTCGGCGTCGTCCTCGCCCGCCATCATCGCGACCCGCCGCAGCACGTGGCACCACATGTGGAGCTGGACCTCCTGCGCGATGCCGAGGTCGTGGTGGAGCACCCGCATGATCGGGTCGCCCGAGCGGGCCCACGACTCGATCTCGACCGTGACAGAACCATCGGTGCCGTCCTCGGCCCGGAACTCGATCTCGCCCGCCTCGAGGTGTCCGGGAAGCGTCGCGAGGCGGAACGAGGTGTCGGTCACGTCGACGACGCGGACGGGGCCGTTCCACGGACCGGGAAGCCGGACGATGTGGTCGGTGCCGAGGCGAAGCGCGGGATCCTTGCCGACGACGGGGTCGAAGACGGCGATCTCGGTCGGCGCGGCGGCGTTCGGCGCGCCCTGGAGCATCGAGATGAGGGTGGCCGCGGTCCGCGACGGCCGCCTGATGCTGGTCGTGTAGCGGCGGTGGTAGACCGGACCGTGCCCGTCGCGCACGCGTTGGAGGTCCTCGTCGTTGCCGAGCAGCACGACCTCGAGATCCTGGACGTCATCGGCGCGTCGGTGCGTCACCCGCCGGCGGGTGAGCGCCCACCGCCCCGCGGCGACGGCGACGCCGAGCGTCAACCGGGCAGCGGTCTCGATCGACGTGGGAAGCTCAGGCATCGGGCGACTCGATGACGAGGGGACGTTGGCCGAGCCCGAACTGCACCATACGACGCTCAGCGGCTCTCCCGAAGCGGTGCTGCATGGCCCGTCCGAAGACGAACATGCCGAAACGGATCAGCGGGTTCGCGATCGCCGCGCGCTGCGACCACGCGTCGAGCACGAACAGAACCTCGCCCGTCTCGTGATACTTGCGGACCTCGAAGTCCATCTGCCCGCGCTCGAGATGTCCTTCGAGCGTCTGGTAGTTCCAGCCCCAGCGGGTGCACCGTCGTCCGTCGATGACGTCCTCACGGTCGAGCACGCCCCCGACCCGCAGCCCCATCACGAAGCGCAGAAAGGTGAAGCGCCCCTCGATGACGAGGTCGCGCCCGAGGAGCGGGGCGTCGGCGAACCAGCCCGCACGCACGATGGACGGGTCGACGTGGCGGTAGGCGGCGATCGCGGTTCGGGCGCGCACGAACGGACCGTCCCAGGTGGGCGTGCCGCGGGCTTCGCGACCGACGAGCGCGCTGCGGTGGTCGACGGCCCAGGAGCCGGACGCGAGGTAGTCCTCACGCTGTGAGGGGTCGAAGTTCAGGCCGCGGTCCGCGAGCGTCGGGAGATCCTTGAGCGCGTTGCGCGAGAGCGGTGCCGTGACATGGACGCCTCGCCCATGGATCTGCTGGAGCTGCGCGAGGTCGCCCAACAGCGGCGAGGGGGGACGGGCGGGGGCGTGGTCGAGGGTGGTCATGCGGACATGATGCCCGCTCGAGCGACGTCCGAACCAGCTCATGGGTGTTGCACCTCGCACCCGCGGGCATGCTTGTCCTCGACCACGTCCTCCATGAGGTGCACGATGACACGTTTCTCCGTCCGCAATGCTTCACGCGAGGTCATCACGGCCGCGCAGGGCGACGTCTGGGCCGTCATGACCGACCCGTCGATGCTGGCCGAGCTCACCCCGCTCGTGGACCGCATCGTCGCGGACGGCGAGCACTGGACCTGGCACCTGACCGGTGTCGAGGCCATGGGTGTGAACGCAAGACCGCGGTTCACCGTCCTCATGGAGTTCGAGGAGCCCCGTCGGATGGCGTTCGATCATGACCCGCCGGCCGACAGGCGTGAGAACAGCGGCTCGACCGGCGAGTACCTCATCGAAGACCTCGGAGACGCGACCACCGCGCTCGAGATCGATCTGACCATGTGGGTCGACCTGCCGCTCCCGAAGTTCTCCCGGGGCGCAGTCGAGCGGATCATGCAGTCATCGACACAAGCTGCAGGAGACCGGTTCTTCGCGAACCTGCTCCGCCATCTCGACGCCGAGGCCGTGACCGTCTGACCGACGATCAGACGTTGAAGCGGATGTGCAGGCAGTCGCCGTCCGCCACGACGTACTCCTTGCCCTCCACCCGGAGCTTGCCCGCATCGCGTGCCTTGGCCTCGGAGCCGAGCTCGTCGTAGTCGGTGTAGGAGATGACTTCGGAGCGGATGAACCCGCGCTCCATGTCTGAGTGGATCGTGCCCGCGGCGGCCGGTGCCTTGGTGCCCTTGCGGATCGTCCACGCACGCGTCTCGGTGGGCCCTGAGGTGAAGAACGTCACCAGGCCGAGCAGCTCGTAGGCCTTGTTCACGAGGCGGACCAGTCCGGACTCGGTGATGCCCATGTCCGCGAGGTACTCGTCGCGCTCCTCGGCGCCCAGCTCCGCGAGCTCGGCCTCGACCTGTGCGGAGATCACCACGACCTCCGCTCCCTGCATCCGCGCGCGTTCGCGCACGGCGTCGACGTGGTGGTTGCCGTCGGGGAGCTCGTCCTCACCGACGTTGGCTGCGAAGATCACCGGCTTGCCGGTCAGCAGGGAGAGCTCGCGCCATGCGACCTGCATCGGCTCCGGCACGGCGAAGGTACGCCCGCTGTTGCCCTCGCCGAGGTGATCGTTGAGCGCGGAGAGCCAGTCGTGCTCCGCGACCAGCGACTTGTCGCCGGTCCGCGCTCCGCGCCTGGCGCGGTCGAGTCGCTTCGCGACCGTCTCGAGGTCCTTCAGGATCAGCTCGGTCTCGATGACCTCCATGTCGGAGGCCGGGTCGACCTTGCCGTCGACGTGGATGATGTCGTCGTCCTCGAAGCAGCGGACCACCTGACAGACGGCGTCGACCTCGCGGATGTGCGCGAGGAACTGGTTGCCGAGGCCCTCGCCCTGTGAGGCTCCGGCGACGAGACCTGCGATGTCGACGAACTCGAACGACGTCGCGACCACCTTCGCGCTCTTGTTGAGCTCGCCGAGGCGGGTCAGGCGGTGGTCGGGAACCGACACCATCCCGACGTTGGGCTCGATGGTCGCGAACGGGAAGTTCGCGGCGTGCGCACCGGCCTGGGACAGCGCGTTGAACAGCGTCGACTTGCCGACGTTGGGCAGACCGACGAGGCCGACCTTGAGCGCCATGGGTGAGTCCTTGACCGTGCGGGAGCGGGGATCGTGAGGCTACCGCTGACCGGTCGGCGCCAAGATCCCGTGTCGTCCTCGCGGCCGCCTAGGCTCGTGGCGCGCAAGGATCCCGGACCACGGCGCTCATCCTTCGGGAACGGAGCTCGACGTGACCGATCCACCGAGAAGAACAGGGAGCCCGCGTTCGCTGCCGCGTCGAGCGCTCGACCGTTTCCTGCGGGCACTGGTCTTCGTCGCGCTCGGGGCGTTCTACCGTGAGGTCGACGTCGTCGACCGGCATGTGATCGGCGAGGAGCGACCGATCCTGATCGTGTCGAACCACTTCAACGGGCTCATCGACCCGGTTGTCCTGATCAAGGTGTTCGGGCGGCTCCCACGGTTCCTCGCCAAGGCGGCGTTGTGGGATGTCCGCGGCGTCACATCGCTCTGCCGGATCGCGGGCATGATCCCGATCCACCGGCCCGAGGACGGTGACGTCACCCAGAACCGAGGGGTGTTCAGCACCTGCCACGCGGTGTTGGCAGCTGGCGACACCGTGGGGATCTTCCCGGAGGGAGACACCCACGACGTGCCGTCGATCCAGAGCGTGCACACGGGCGCAGCACGGATCGCCCTCGGCGCGCACGACGCCGGCGCGCCGGACCTGCTCATCGTGCCGGTCGGGCTGACCTTCGATGACAAGCTCGTCCTGCGTTCTCGCGTCCTCGCGCAGGTCGGTGAGCCGATCGACGTGGGCACGTGGGTGGCGGGGCAGCGCGCGTCGGGCCATGACGCCACGGAGCACGATCACGACGCCGTGCTCGCGCTCACCGCGGAGATCGACCGCGGGATGCGGGCAGTCGCACCCGACTACGCCGACACCTACCAGGCACGGGCCCTCGGCCGAGCAGGCGAGATCGTCGCTCGAACCGGCCGCGAGCCGGGAAACGCCCACGTGCCGCTGTCCGAGCAGGAGGCGGTCGCGCGACGCCTCGCTCAGGGCACGGCAGAGCAACGCGACGACGTCATCAACGCGCTCGGCAGGTACCAGCTCGACCTCGAGCTGCTCGGGTTGCTCGACCACCTGCTCGTCCCCGGCTTCGCGCCGGGGCAGCTCGTACGCCGCATCGTGTGGTCGACCGTCCTGCTCGTCGTCCTGGCGGTCCCTGCTGCCGTCGGCCTGCTCTGGAACTTGGTGCCCTACCTGGTCGTGACTGCCGTCGGCAACCGCACGACGACGCCCGTCACCAAGGGCACGGTGCGCCTGTCCGTGGCCTTGGTGGTCTTCCCGGCCTTCTGGTCGCTGGGGATCCTCGTTGACGACCGTCGGAGCCTGGCCGCCAGCCTGACCGTGCTGGTGTTCGCCCCGCTGCTCGGGTTGCTGGCGATGCGGCTCCTCGAGACGGCCGTGCGTGTGCGCCGCTCGTGGCGAGGGGCCCGTGCCCTGCGCGCCAAGTCCGCCATGATCGAGGAAGTTCTCCAGCAACGCGCCCACGTCGTGGCGGCAGCAGGAGCCATCCTCACGCCGCTGGAGGTGGACGCATGACCGGCGCCATCACCGTCGCAGCATCCGTCGTCGCGCAAGGCCTCGGTGACTGTGAGGCGGTCCGCGAGGGCGTCCTCGCCCAGCCCGCCAGCGCGCTGTCCAGCCTGGCGTTCGTGGCCGCCGGGCTCTGGATCATCGCACGAGGCGGGACGCCGCGGCGGGCCGTGACGGCCTTCGGGATCGCGGTCAGCTTGGAGGGGCTCGGCAGCCTCGCCTACCACGGTCCGGGAGGGCTCCTCGCGAAGCTGGCCCACGATCTCGGCCTCATCGCGCCCTCAGCGGTGCTGATCGGCGTCGCGGCCGGGGCGCTTGCCCGATCCCACGCCCCGGTCCTGTGGGTGGCCGGCGGCTTGACGGCGATCTCGGGGGCGGTGCTCGTCGGCGTGCAGACCTCCACGAACCTCCTGGTCGGCATGGGGTTCCTCGCCGCCGCAGCCGCGTGTGCGTTTCTGCTGCGCACGCCGCACTCCCACGTGACTCGTCCGGAAGCTCGGCTCCTGCTGACTGGTGGGGTCGTGAGCGTGCTCGCTCTGGCAGCCAACATCCTCGGGCGCACCGGCGGTCCGGTGTGCAGCCCCGCCAGCATCTTCCAGCTGCACGCGGTCTGGCACGCCCTCGCCGCCGTCGCGCTCACCCTGCTCGCGCGGTTCGTCTTCCACGCGCCAGACGAGAACCTGCGATGAGCCCCGTGACGCAGGAGCGCGATCCTGTCGACGGGCCAGACCGACGCAAGCTCGTTCAGCGAGGCCTCATCGCGTTGGTGATCGCCTTGGCGGCGTACACGGTCCTGCTGTCCTCGGGGGACTTCGAGGCCTCAGTGCGTGCGCTTCGTGATCTCGACCCTCTGGCGGTCTCCGCGGCCGTCGTCGTGGAGGTTGCCGCGATGCTCTGCATCGGGGCGATCTATCGGGCGACCTCTCGTGCCGTGTCGTCACCGTTGCCGTTCGGCGCTGCCCTGAACACGTCGATGAGCACCTTCGCGGTGACGCAGGTCGTGCCGGCGGGAGGTGCCATCGCCGCGGGCCTCGCGGTCCGCCGGATGATCGGATGGGGCATGTCCGCGGCATCTGCCGCGATCGCGTCGGCGCTGGCGTCGACGATCCCGCTGATGGCGCTGGCGTTGCTGGCCGGCAGCGGGGTCGCCGCCCTGTCCGTCGGTGGGCAGCTGGACAGCCCGTGGTATCTGGTCGCCGTGACGGTGCTGTTCGTCGTGCTGGTGGGCGCGGTCGTGGCGATCCTGCGGCTCGTGCGCTCACCCGAGGCCGGCGGACGTCTGATCGACCGGGCCGAGCGAGCCCTGTCTCGATGGGACGTCGACCTGACGTCGTGGCGGGGCTCCCTTGCCGACCTCTCGGCGCAGCCGCCGACGCCTCGCTCGCTGCTGGCCATCTTCGCGTGGGCGCTCGCCAGGTGGAGCCTCGAGACCCTGGTCCTCTGGTTGATCTTCGCCGGTCTCGGTGCTCAGCTGCCCGTGCAGACGATCGTCGTCGGCATGAGCGTCCAGCATCTCGCCGTCATGATCCCGGTGACCCCGGGCGGGCTCGGCCTCGTGGAGGCAGGGATGTCCGGAGCCTTCGTCGCGTTGGGCACACCTGCGGCGGTGGCGATCCCGGCGGTCCTGGTCTTCCGCGTCGTCTCGTACTGGATGCCGCTGCTCGCCGGGGTCCCGCAGTACCTCCGCACACCCGTGCGGGCCTGATGTCTCAGGTCGGCGGGACGGGGGGGCGGGTCTCCGACGTGCTCATGACGATGTGCGACGTGAACTTGCGGACACCGGGCAACGACGTCAGCCCGGTCCGGGTGAAGGCGTCGTATGCCGCAAGGTCACGGACCTCGACGCGGAGGAGGTAGTCGAAGTTGCCGGCCATGTGGTGCAGCGCGATCACTGGCTCCAGCTCCATGGCGAGGCGCTCGAACTCGACGACGTCTTCATACGCGAGGACGGCCAGCTCAACCGCGATGAACACGAGGAACCCCCGCCCGACCCGGTCCGCGTCGAGCACGGCCCGGTATCCGAGGATGATCCCGGCTTCCTCGAGCCGCCTGACGCGTCGCAGGACCGGAGATGGTGACAGTCCGACACGGTCGGCGAGCTCCACGTTGCTCAGACGTCCGTCACGCTCCAGCTCATCGAGGATCGCAAGGTCGATCTGGTCCACATCAAGTGTGGTTGGGGCAGAAGTCATCGGCGTTTCTCGAGGTCGCGCATGATCGTTGCGCGTGAACGTACCTGAGCGGTGGATGTTTGCAGTCGCGTTGCGTGGGTTTTCCGCCACTCTGTGCACCTGTGGAAGGAGCCCCCATGACGACCATCACCTCGCAGCGCACCGACCTCCGATCGGTGGCGGTGCTGGCTGCCGCATGCGCGGCATGGGCCCTGAGCTTCGTCGCCCCTGAGCTCATCCCAGACGTCGGCCCCTTCACGATCGCGGGCGGCCGCTTCCTCGTGTTCGGCACCCTGTCGCTGATCTTCTGGCGCCGGGAGGGGCCGGGCGCCGGCGTCGAGATCCCGTGGGACCGCGCGATCCGACACGCCCTGCTCGGCTTCGTCGGCTACTACGTCCTCGCGGTGGCCGCTGTGCAGCTCGCAGGGTCGGCCATGATCGTCGCGGTGGTCGGGATGACCCCGGTGCTCTACGCGCTCGTCTCGGCTCACGCCGACGGACGTCGTCGCCGCGACTTCGCGGTCTCGCTGACCATCATCACGACGGCGCTGCTCATCGTCAACGGCTCAGGCCTCATCAACGCCCCCGTCGGCCGCGGTCCGGTCGCGATCGGAGGAGGCATCCTGCTCGCGCTTGCCGCGATGACGATGTGGATCACCTACGCCTTCGACAACGCCTCGCTCATGCGCGATCACCCGGACATCACGCCGCGCGCGTGGACGGCCTGTGTGGGCGTGGTCGCCGGTGCGCTCGCGATCCCGCTGTTCACCGTCGGCATCACGCTCGACGGTGGCGTCGCGACCCCGGGCCGGTTCCTGCTGGTCGTCGTCATCCTCGGCACCCTGCCGTCGTTCCTCGCAACCCGCGCCTGGAACACGGCTGCGCGCAACCTGCCTCGCACCCTCACCGCGCAGATGATGTCGATGGAGCTCGTCTTCGGGCTGCTCTACAGCCACCTGTGGCACCACACCCTGCCGACGCCGTTCGTCGCGCTCGGCTACGTCCTCCTCGTCGTCGGCGCGCTCAGCGCCGTCGCCGGCACCCAGGCCACAGGTGGACGCTCGGCGGTCGCCGGCGTCATCCGGTCGTGGGCCGTGAACCCGCGCTTTGCCTACCGCGATGCCGGATGAGTCCGCCGGCCGTGCGTGTCGTTGTGGCGGACGCCGACTAGGTTCGCGCGTATGCGCGTTCTTGTTGCCCGGTGCTCGGCCACCTACGACGGACGGCTCTCGTCGACCCTGACGTCAGCCGTCCGGCTGCTGATGGTCAAGGCCGACGGGTGCGTCGCCATCCACGCCGACGTCGGGGCGTACAAGCCCGTGAACTGGATGAACGCGCCGAACGTGCTCGATGAGTCCGAGGACCGCTGGATCGTGACGAACCCCAAGGGCGAGACGCTCACGATCGACCTCGAAGAAGTGCTGAGCGACGAGTCCTACGTGCTCGACACGGAGCGCGGACTGGTGCTCGACGGCGTCGAGAGGGAGCTCCAGGAGCTGCTTGCCGCCCACCCGCACCACATCGAGGACGGGCTCGACCTCGTGCGTCGCGAGTTCCCGACCGACATCGGGCCGGTCGACCTGCTCTGCCGCGACGCTGAAGGCGGCGCGGTGATCGTCGAGATCAAGCGGGTGGGGGAGATCGCCGGGGTCGAGCAGATCTCTCGCTACCTGGAACGGCTCGGGTCGGACTCGATGCTCCAGCCGCTGCGGGGGATCTTCGTGGCGCAGACGATCAAGCCGCAGGCCAAGGTGCTCGCGACATCGCGCGGCATCGGGTTCGCCGAGGTCGACCTGTTCCGCCTCCGCGGCGAAGCCGATCCCGAGCTCCGGTTGTTCGACCTGTGAGCGGCGAGCCGACCTGCGAGCCGCTCGCGCCGTTCCCCGAGGACCTCCTCGACGGTCAGCACATGGTCGAGGCGCTCGGCGTGGGGCTGATCCCGCGCCGGCCGGAGAAGGTCGGCCACCGGCGCGGGATCCTCCGGCGGTGGCACTACGCCGCTGCCGCAGCCGAGGGCATCGCCGTGGGCGCGGCCATCGTCTCGATCGGACCGATCGGGACTGCCTTCGCGTGGGCCCAGCACGGCGAGCGGACGCTGACCTGGGAGGTGAAGACCCGCACCTTCGGTCCGGGTCGTTCCGGCCGGGGCGGCAACGTTTCCACGAGCCCGCTCGGCGGCGCGTCGTGGACGGGTTCGGACGGGCTGATCCGGGTGGGCCCGGACGCATCGCTGCACCTCGATCTCGAGATGCCGGACCCCGACCGCGAGGGCGCGACGATCCGGGTTCGCGCTGCCCTGCTCTCGACGATCACCCGACCGGTGTCGCTGCTCACGCGTACGCCCGTCGGCGGCTGGAACGCGACCGTGAAGGTCGCCGGGTACTCGGTGGACGGTGAGGTCCGGGTCGGAGCCGAGGTCCTCGCGTTCGACGGTGGGGGCTGGACTGACTGGACCGCCGGACGGCAGGACCGGCGCACAGACTGGCTCTGGGCCGCCGGAACCGGCCGCACCTCGGACGGACGGCGGGTCGGGATCAACCTCTCCACCGGCATGAACGGCGAAGGGCCCGGCGAGGATGTCGTCTGGTTCGACGGGACCCCGTTCGCGCTGGACTGCACCACGCTCGGGTACGACGACGGGCCTGAAGGGTCGTGGACGATCTCCGGGCCTGGTTGGTCCCTTGGCTTCGTGCCGGTGGGAGTGCGTGCGGCCGATGAGAATCTCTACGTCGTGAAGTCGCGCTACGTGCAGCCCATCGGGGTGTTCAGCGGGACGCTGCCGAAGCCCGGCGGCGGAGTCGTCGAGGTGCGTCTCGATGGCGTGGTCGAGGACCACGATGCGACGTGGTGAGCGTGCGGCCGGCCGACAGATGGTGAAGCGCGGGAACGCGGAGATCGCGGAGCGGCGGGCACGGTCGCGCGCGTCGCGGGAGGTCGAGGCGATCCAGCGCCGCCTCAAGGTCGCGGTCGGCGTGTTCGTCACGCTGCTGGTGACCGGGGTCATCGGCTACCGCGTCATCGCCGGCGTGAGCTTCCTCGACGCGCTCTACATGACCGTGATCACGGTCTCGACCGTGGGGTACCGCGAGATCGTGGACCTGGATCCCGCTGGGCAGATCCTGACGATCTTCGTCATCGCCGGTGGCGTCGTCACCGTGTCCTACACCGCCCTCACCGGGGCGGAGTTCATCATCGAAGGCCACCTGCGCCGGATCGTGGAGCAAGGTCGCATGGACCGCGAGATCGCACGTCTCGATCAGCACATCATCATCGCGGGCTTCGGCCGCGTCGGGCGCCACCTCGCTCAGGCCCTCGAGGACGAGGGGGAGTCCTTCGTCATCATCGACAACGTCGACGCGAAGGACTCCGAGGTCGACAACCTCGGCTACCTGCACGTCTTCGGCGATGCGACGGAGGAACACGTGCTCGAGGAGGCCGGCATCGAGCGGGCCCGTGCCGTCGTCGCGACCGTGAACGCCGACGCCGAGAACGTGCTCATCACCCTGACGGTCAAGGGCATGACCCCGGGGTGTCTCGTGATCGCGAGAGCGAAGGCGGACGAGAACGAGCGCAAGCTCGAGCGGGCCGGGGCGGACCGGGTGATCGCCCCGTCGTCGATGGGCGGCCAGCGGATCGCCCAGATCCTGACCCGCCCGGCCGTCTCGGACTTCCTCGACGGTCTCGGTACCGGGATCGTCGACTACACGCTCGAGGAGATCCCGCTTCTGCGTGGGTGTTCGCTCGTCGGCAAGACGCTGGTCGACGCCCGGATCCGCGAGACCCACAACTGCACGGTCGTGGCGGTCCGCCATGTCGGTGAGCTCCGCCTCGACACCCACCCCGAGGCGAGCCGGCCGCTCGTCGAGGGCGAGGTGCTCGTGGTGATGGGCAGCGGTGACGACGTCCGCACCATGCGCGAGCTCTTCCTCTGACTCCCGGCTCCCGTCACCGGGTGAAGCGGTCGCCGAGCGCGGTGACGGCCAGGGCGAGGGACTGGTCGGCGACCTGCAGCGCGGCCGCCGGGGTGAACCAGGCGACGTCCGCGCTCTCGTCCTCGGCCGGCGCGAAGACCGCGTTGGCTGGCGCGAAGAGCAGGTAGCGCAGGTCCAGGTGGACGTGGCCGCGCGGGCCCTCGTGGACGTCGACGTGGAGCAGGGTGGGCTCGCCCCCGGGGTGGACGGCAGCGAGGCCGGTCTCCTCGGTGACCTCGCGCAGCGCTGCGTCCGCAGCGTGTTCGCCGTCGTCGATGTGACCGCCGGGCTGCAGCCAGATGCCGAGGCGCTTGTGCTTGTGCAGGACGACGCTGCCCGCGCCGTCCGTGATGATCGCCGACGCGGTCAGGTGGTACGGGTCGTCGTGCTCGTCCAGCGGACGACGCAGCCATCCGCTCATGTGCCGGATGCGCTTGAGCGAGGCGATCTCGCGCGGCGAGGCCGGGACGTGGTCGTCGAGGAGCGTCATGACGGCGTCGAGCCGCGCGGTGTCCGTGGGGTTGCTCATCTACGACTCCATGGCGTCGGCCAGGCCGACGCGTCGAATCTTGCCGGTCGGGGTACGGGGGAGGTCGTCGACCACCCGGACCTGCTTCGGGATCTTGGCCGTCCCGAGTCGGTCTCGGCACCAGGTGCGCAGAGCCTCGGGATCCACGTCGCTGCCGGGATGCGCGACGACGGCTGCCGTGACGCGCTGGCCCCAGTCGGCGTCGTCGACGCCGTACACGACGGCCTCGCCGACGGCGGGGTGCGCCAGGAGGACGCGCTCCACCTCCGCCGGGTAGACGTTGACGCCGCCGGTGATCACGAGGTCACCGGGACGGCCCTCGAGGTGCAGGCGCCCCGCGTCGTCGAGGCGTCCGAGGTCGCCGACGGTGAAGGCGTCGCCGTCCCACGCCGCGGCGGTGCGCTCCGGATCATCGAAGTACGCGAAGCGTGCGTGCTCGGGCGTGTGGCACCAGACGGTGCCGATGGAGCCGTCCGTGATCGTGGTGCCCACGTCGTCGCGAACCTCGATGCGACGCCCCGGTCGGGCGTGACCGACTGTTCCGGGAGCAGCCGCCCAGACATCGGTCGGGCACACCGTGAACTGGCCCTCGGTGGCGCCGTAGAACTCCCAGACCGCCCCGTCGGGGGCGAGCTGCGTGATGCGCTCCTTCGTCTCGGCCGGGCACGGGGCGCCGGCGTGAGCGAGGAGCTGCACCGACGCGAGATCATCGGCCCGCAGATCCGGATGCGACAGCAGCCGGTGCAGGTGCGTGGGCACGACGAACAGCGAAGTCGGGCGCACGGCTCGGAGAGCTTGGAGCAGGGCGTCGGCGTCGAACGACGGCAGGACGGCGATCCGAGCGTCCGGCGCGGTCAGCGCGGTGACCGCGGCGAAGCGGAACGGGCCGGAGTGGTACAGCGGGGAGACGACGAGATGACGGTCACCGTGGCGACGGTCGAAGGCCGCGTGCTCGTCGTCGATCACCGCATGGCCCCATGCAGCGTCGTGGACGCCCACGGACACGCCCTTGCGACGGCCGGTGGTTCCGGAGGTGTAGGCCATGGGGCGGGTACGAGGGGCGTCAGAGGACGGCTCGGCCTGTCCTGCAGCGTCGAGGACGCCCGCGTCGACCCAGCGGGCCGGGAGATCGGTCATGGCCCCGCCGGTGACGCCGGCCCAGACCTCGCGTGGCCGGCAGTCCTCGAGGATCGCGGCGAGCTCCGCAAGCGCGAGATCGGGCGGCGTCGGGACCTGCACGACGCCGCGGAGCATGCAGGCCAGCCCGATCGCGAAGGCGTCGGGCGTGTTCGGCAGGACGGTCAGGAGGCGGTCACCAGCCGCCATCCCGGCAGCGTTGAGCAGCGCCGTGGCAGCGCGGACGCGCGGCCACGCATCGTGCGCGATGAGGGACATGGCGATGGCCGGTTCAGGCGGCGTCGGTCGGCAGCCCGATCTCGGCCGCGAGCTCCAGCGGCGTGCGACGGATGCCGACGACGAAGTCACCGAACTCGGCGTAGCGCGCCGAGGCCACGTCGTAACGCATCGTGTAGACGATGTCCTTGAGCGACTCGAGGTCGTGGGCGAACAGCGTCACGCCCCACTCCCACTCGTCGAGCCCCGTCGAGCCGGAGACCAGCTGAAGGACCCGGCCGGTGTAGGCACGACCGGACTTGCCGTGGTCGTGCATGAGCTCCTTGCGGCGGTCGAAGTCCAGCGAGTACCAGTTGTCCTCGCCCTCGCGTCGGTGCGACATGGGGTAGAAGCAGGCGAGCTCCCACTCGGGCATCTGTGGGTGGAGCTTGTGGTCGACGTAGCCATCGATGCGCTCCTGCCACTTCTGGACGCGACGCTCGAGCTCGTCGCCTTCCTCGCCGGCCTCGATGAGACGCGCACGCTCATCGGCCTCGGTCGAGATGTACTCGCCGGCCTCCGTGAGCGACAGGTAGGACCAGTCGAGCATCAGCGCGGGCCCCGCCTGGCACGTGGAGACCGCCGTCTGGAGCGCCCGGAGCTTGGTGAGGTCCTCGTCGAGCGCGAACAGCATGATGTCGGCCTTGTGGCCGATCGCGGTGAACGCGTGCAGCTGGATGGCCTCGGCGTGCTCGGTCAGAACGCGAGCGAGGTCCTTGCCCGCCGTGGGCGGCAGGTCCGCGAGCGCGGAGGCGTCCACCCGGTAGAACAGGTGCAGGACGGGCCAGCCGACCTTCGGGACGACAGGGGCGAGATCGGGCACGCGACGAGCTCCAGCGCAGACGGAACGGTGATCTGTGCATCGTACGGCGCTTCGTGGTGGTCTCCGCGCCGGGGGACGTCAGCCGAGTCGTTCCTCGAGCTGCCAGGCGATCCAGCGACGCATCGCGCCGGCTCCGCCGACGAGGGTGAAGCGGTCCGGCTGCCAGTGGTCGAGGAGCGGCCCGACGGTGGTGGTCTCGTCGAGGCTGAACCGTTGCGCCAACAGCAGGATCCCACCGGTGCGCGCCGCGTACGGGCCCGCGACCAGCGCGTCGGAGAACGCACGACCGGTCGACAGGACCACGTGCGACGGACGACCGGTGAGCCCGGCGGACCACGCTGCGAGCCCCGTGGCCGTCGCGTAGCGGTCCGGTCCTGCGACTCGCTCCACGCCGAACCCTTCCGCGCGGAGCGCCGCCACGACCTCCTCTGACAGCGCCGCGGGTCCACCCACGACGACGACATCGGTGATGTCCAGGTCGTGCAGGGCCGCAAGCGTGGTCGGCATCAGCCGCTCGGTGCGGGTCAGGAGCACGGGTGCCCCGGTGACGTGGCCGGGGACGGCTGCGGCGAGCGCGTCCGGCCAGGCCCACGCCGAGGCGAGCAACGCGGTCGTCGAGCGGAGTCGCGGCACCAGGGGGAGCGCGCTCGCCGCCATCGTGTCCCGACGGATGGCGATGGCGACGGCCGTCGCCATCCGGTCCTCCCCGTACAGCCGACTGACGCCGAGCCCGAGGGCGCCGAGCTGGCGCACGACGTCGTCGTCGATCGCGGCCGGACCACCGAGCAGGGTCACGTGCGTTGCGCCGAGCTCGGCGAGCGCCGTGGCCGTGTCCGGGGACAGCTCGTCCGGGGCGGTCAGCAGGAGCGGTGCGTCCAGGTCGGCCGCGAGCGCGCCTCCCGCGAGCCCGTCCGGGAAGTCAGCGCCGCTGGCGATGACGACCTCCCCGCTGCCGTCCGGCCAGCCTGCGAGGGCAAGGTTGCGCGAGGTTGCGTAGCGCGAGGTCCCTTCGATCCGGGCGATGCGGTCCGGGATGCTGCGGGTGCGGATCACGATGCTCGTCGCGACACGACGGGGTCCGCCGTCCGAGGGACGGTTCTCGGTGACGCCGTCGACGACGAGCTGGGTGGAGCCGCCTCCGTCCAGCGCCAGCGCATCGATGGCGTCGAGGTCGATCAGCAGCTCCTTGAGCTCGGCGATCGACGCCCCGACCGACCAGCCGGGCTGGCGACCGTCGAGCGCGATGAGCAGCGTCTCGCCGGATCGGGTCCGGGCGATGACGGAGCGGGGATGGGCGCGGTCGTTGTGCACTGACGGAGCGAAGCCCTCTCGCTCCCAGTCCGCGGGGCCGGTCTCGACCCCCTCGTCGATGAGCAGCGGACCGGCGGTGAGGCCTTGGGTCGCATCGGCCCACGGCTCGCTGAACGTGCCTTCGAGGTAGACCCAGTCGCCGGGCTCGAGGCCAGTCAGGCGCGCCGCGGCCTTGCCGCGTGCCACCAGGACCGCGTCGCCGTCCGCGAGCGGGCCGCCGGGGGCACGAACCTCGAGGATCTCGTAGACGCCGGTCGTCTCGATGGTGACGGGTGGGCCGGTCAGCACGATCTCGACCGCGTCGTCGGCCGCTCCGCTCGTGGCCGCGAAGCCCGGCGTCATCAGCACCAGCTCCTTCTCGGCCGGGCGGCGGTTCACGGCAGCGACGTCGAGGATCGCGCCACCGTGGAAGTACGCCTTCGTCGTCGAGACGGGGCGGGCGACGTCCCATGAGCCGTCGGGGAACAACGCGAACGCCCCGCGCGGGCCGCCGCCTCGGGTCGCAGGCTCCGAGAGATACGCGCCGTCGCGGATGACGACGCCCTCAGGGTCACCCCACGGATCGGAGAGCCAGAACCCACCGTTGATGACGACCGCCGCGGACGGACCCAGCCGGGCTGCGGTCTCGTTCGGGGTCTCGGTGCCGGGGATGACCCCGCCGGCGATCTCCGTCGTGAGCTCGATCCGAGGATCGTCGGTGCGGACGCGGACGACCTCGACATGCTGGCCGCCGCCGGCGGTCGCCCACGCGTGCACCTCCCGGACGATCCCGGGCGCCACGTCGTAGCGCTGGACGAGCGTCGGGGGGGCGAGATCGTGCTGCCGGACGCCCGTGTCGGAGCGGGGCACGGCGGCGCTCGGTGGCGGGCCGACCAGCGTGAGGGCCAGGAGCAGGGCAAGCACCAGGGTCCGGGCTCGGCCTGCGGAGGTGACGGTCGTCAGAGTGGTCTCGCGGAGAGGAAGGTCACTCCACGATAGTGCGGCTGAGGACCGTTCCGTCTGATTCCAGCTCGTACACGAGCGGGACACCCGTGGCGAGGTTGAGGTCGAGGACCTGCTCCTCGCTGAGCTCGTCGAGCTGCATGACGATCGCGCGGTTCGAGTTGCCGTGGGCCACGAGCAGGACGTCGTTGCCGAGGCGGATGTCGCCGAGAACGGCGGAGTTGAAGAACGGCAACGTCCGCTCAGCGGTGTGCTTCAACGCCTCGCCGTTGGGTGGCGGGATCGCGTAGGAGCGACGCCAGATGTGGACGATCTCCTTGCCGAACCGCTCTGCCGTCTCCGCCTTGTTGAGACCCTGCAGGTCCCCGTAGTGGCGCTCGTTCAGGGCGGCGTCACGGATGATCGGCAGCCCGTCGTATCCGCCGGACTCGATGATGAGGTCGAGCGTTCGCTGCGCCCGCTGGAGGCCTGACGTGTACGCGACGTCGAAGCGCTGACCACGGTCCCGCAGCAGCCCTCCGGCGTTGCGGGCTTCGGCGACTCCCTGCTCGGTCAACGGGACGTCAACCCAGCCGGTGAAGCGGTTCTGCTGGTTCCAGAGCGACTGTCCGTGTCGGACCAGGGTGAGCGTGGGCACGTCGAAGTCCTCGAGGTCGGGGGAGGCCCGACGGAGGGTAACGACCCGGGAGACCGACGCCTCAGGTGGGCGTGACCAAGGTGCTCAGCTCGAAGTGCATCCCGTCGGGACGGCTCCAGCGGCCTCCCCACGTGAAGCCCCACTTCTCGAAGATGTTCACGATCTGCATGTCCATCTTGGGGTTGCACCGCAAGCAGTTGTCGCGGGAGTTGATGTCGACCGCGAGGCCCCAGGCGTGCATCGACAGCGGCCGCGTCGGGCTCCAGTCGATGTGCCGAGGAACCCAGCCACCCGCGAACTGCGACGGGTCGAAGTGGCTCAGCAGCCCGGCGGCCTCGACCTCGTCGATCGCGGCGAGCAGCTGCGGTGCCATCAGCCGGTGCACCCGCGTGCGACCAAGGCCCTTGAGGTCGACCAACACGATGTTGCGCTGGACCCACGCCGGGTCGATGACGATCATGCCGTCACCGAGGTCGGTGTAGGCGAATGCTTCGAAGCTGCGCGACGAGCCGGACATCTGCGCGGTCTGCTGGCTGGCGGCCTCGCGGACCTCGACCTCGGCCCCGATCTCCGAGCGCAGCTCACGAGCCGTCCGGGTCAGGGAGCGCTTCGGCTTGACGGAGAGGAGGAGCAGGTCGACATCGGAGTCACCGAGGCGGTCGGCGACCGTCCAGTTCACGATGACGTCGGCGTAGGGCGGGGCCCCGTTCGACGCGAGCGCGCCGATCCTGACGTTGACGACGCCGCCGTCGTCGGTCTTCAGCGGGTAGACGCCGCCGAGCTCCAGGCCGAACTCATGGGCGATGTCATGGCGCACGAGGACGTCGCCGGCGATGAGGCGTTCCCAGACCGCAGGGGCCTGCGCCGTCACGTCCGGGGTCAGCGGGCGGAAGTTGAACGGGTCGACCGCGAGGACCTTCACCCGGTGGCCGACGTCGCCGACGACGAAGTGCGCGGAGACCTCACCGACCGGGGCCACGTAGGAGATGTCGTCGTCCGCCTGAGCGGCGATCACCGCAGCGCCGGCGCGGTTCTCTGCCGGACGCAGCAGCAGCCGGGGATCGGTCGTCTCGACGGTGTCCGGGAGGTAGGCATCCAGGGCTGCACCGTTGATGGCGTTGGACGAGGACAGGTCGGCGCTCGGGACGGTGGGGCGCGCTGACGGCGCCGCCGTCTCCGTGGTGGCCTCGGTCTCGAGCGGCGTCGTGGTCGCGACGACCTCGGCCTGGACCGGTGCCGTGAGGGCAGCCGCGTAGGGGACCTCGGTGTAGCTCAATGGCCCGACACCCACCCCGCAGGAGTTCGCGAACACGGCGACGAACCCGAACGCGGCGGTGGCGCGGGCGAGTCGTGGGGCGCGTTTTGGGCTGGGCAGGCGCACGGAGTCGGCAGTCGATTCGGCGTCGGGGCAAGAAGAGGGGGACATCTAGGCTGTCGGCGCACACACCTCGCGTGTTGAGGGGTGTTGTTCGTGACGTGGCGACCGACTTCCTCCCGACGGGGCGTGAGGTGACCGATCTGCGCACAGTTGCAGGTCCGTCGAGGACGCGCGGGTGTCCGTGCTTCGATGCGTACTCAACGATAGGTGGGGTATCGAACCGGGGCGTGGGACGAGTGTCCCACACTGGCGACACATGAGTAGGTTGTGTATCGGCCCGGTTGTGGCCGGTCGAACGCACAGATCCCAACGGTCGACCATCCGTGTGGTTCCGTTGGGCCCACGAACGTCTCGAGGAGTTGTCTGATGACCGACGCCAGCACCGTGGGCCCCGGGTCACCTGACGTCGTGCCGACGGAGTCGCCCATCCGGCCGGACGGGGAGCACGCGAGCTCGCTCGTCCTCGTCAACACCGGGGACGGCAAGGGCAAGACGACGGCCGCGCTCGGCACGCTCATGCGCGCCCATGCCCGAGGCTGGAAGGTCTGCGTCGTGCAGTTCCTGAAGTCCGAGGACTGGAAGGTCGGCGAGGAGGACGTCGGGCGCGCCCTCGGCTGGGACTGGTGGACCATGGGGGACGGGTTCTCCTGGGACTCTGAGAACCTCGAGAAGTCCGAGGCCATCGCGCAGGCCGCGTGGGCGCATGCCAAGTCGATCATCGAGGCCGGTGAGCACGACGTCGTCATGCTCGACGAGATCACCTACCCCATGAACTGGGGCTGGTTCCCGACCGAGGAGGTCGCGGCAACGATCCGCAACCGTCCACGCAACGTCTACGTGATCGCCACCGGGCGCGACGCCCCCGACGCGCTGGTCGACGTGGCCGACACCGTGACGGAGATGCGCAAGGTCAAGCATGCCTACGACGCCGGCATCATGGCGCGCCGGGGCTTCGACTTCTGACCGCTCAACAGCGTTCGCGTCTCCGAACCACGAGTGGCACCCTCGCAACCAAGGAGCCCAGCCATGATGTTCGGACGCAAGCCTGCCACGATGATCGACCGCGAGGACGCCCTCCCCGGTCGTGACGAGCCGATCGATGCGCCATCCCAGCACGTCGTCCTCGAGACGCCGATGACGGGACCCTGGCCGGACGGGTTCGAGGTCGCAGTGTTCGCGATGGGCTGCTTCTGGGGCTCCGAGCGCCTGTACTGGCGCCATGAGGGCGTGTGGTCGACCTCCGTCGGCTACGCGGCGGGCTTCACCCCCAACCCGACGTACCGCGAGACCACGACCGGCCGCACCGGCAGCACCGAGGCCGTCCTCGTCGTCTTCGACCCGACCGTCACCTCCTACGAGGCGCTGCTGAAGATCTTCTGGGAGAACCACGACCCGACGACGCCGAACCGGCAGGGCAACGACGTGGGCACCCAGTACCGCTCAGGGATCTACCCGACCTCGCCCGAGCAGCTCGCGCAGGCCATCGACTCCGCCTCCCGGTACCAGCAGGCGCTCACCGCCGGCGGGTACGGCGAGATCTCGACGGAGATCGTCATGCTCGATGAGGCCGGCGACGGTCAGTACTACCTCGCCGAAGAGGACCACCAGCAGTACCTCGCCAAGAACCCGGGCGGCTACTGCAACCACGGCTTCTGCCAGGTCGGCTACGACGTCGCGGAGCACGGTCAGGTCGCGGTCGCCCAGCTCCCCGACGTCTGAAGGTGCGCGGTCTCCCAGAGGCCGAGCAGGGGACAGGCTGCCGAGCGGTCGCGGCGCCGAGCTGACCGTCAGTCGACGGCAGCCAGGTGGACGATGGCGTCGCCACGGTTCACGAGCGGACGCTGGGAGTGGCCGATCACGACGCCGTGGATCCGGGACTTCACGCTCGCGAGCCGCTTGCCGAACGGGTCGCGGATGATGGCGAGCACGCTGCCCTTGGTGACCTCTTCACCGAGAGCGACCTCCAGGCGGCAGATGCCGCTCTGGCTCGCGCGCATCCACGAGGACTGACGCGACGTACGTGTCAGGACGGACCGTGCGGGAGCCTCGGAGATGATGTCGCAGGCCTGGAGGACGCGCAGCACGCCGTCCGTGGCGACCTGGATCGCATCCTCGTCGAAGCGATCGTTCTCGCCGCCTTCGAACAGCAGCACCCGCGCACCTTCGTCGCGGGCCGCCTGCCGGAGCGAGCCGTCACGGATCTTCGCGTGCAGGCTGACTGGCGCCCCGAAGGCCTGTGCCAGCCGGAGGACCTCGGGGTCGTCGAGGTCGCCCCGGACCTGCGGGAGGTTCGTTCGGTTGCCGGAGCCGGTGTGGAGGTCGACGCCGACGGTGCACTGCGCGACGACCTCGTCCATCACGAGCTTCGCCACACGTGACGCGAGCGAGCCCTTCGACGCGCCGGGAAAGGAACGGTTCAGGTCCCGGCGGTCGGGCAGGTATCGGCTGCCGGTGTTGAAGCCGTGGACGTTCACGACCGGGAGGATGATGATCGAGCCGTTGACCTTGGCGGGGGTCAAGACGTCGAGGACCCGCCGGATCGAGTCCACGCCGCCGATCTCGTCGCCGTGGATGGCGGCCGAGATCCAGGCGGTGACGCCGGGCTGGCGGCCATGGAACGCCACGACCGGCAGGGACACGGGTGTCCCTGCCATGAGCCGGGCGATCGGGATCTCGAGCTGAGCCTTCGTGCCCGCCTCGACGACGTTGCCGGCGATGACGAGCGGTGCGCGCTTGGTCCGCTTGGCCATCAGCTGTGCTCGTTGTGCATCTCACCGGCGTCGGCCGGGAGCGGTCGGAGCTTCTGGCGGGCTCGCTTCTGGCGGCGCGCGGGCACGAGGTCACGCATGGACTCGAGCTTGCCGAAGCAGAGCAGCTTGTCGTCGGTCTCGAGCACCCGGCTGCCGCGGGGGTTCGGGATGACGCTCGTGCCGCGGGTGAGCGTCAGGACCGAGATGTCCTTGTCGCGCAGCCCCGATTCCGAGATCGTCTGGCCTCGGATCGTCGCGGTCTCGCCGACGTGGATCTCCGCGACGCCGTAGCCGGAGCTGACGGTGAGCCGTTGCCGGACGTCGAGGTCCGGGAAGGCAACCTGCGTGGCGACGTAGTCGATGATGGCGCCAGCGATGTCGAGGCCCGTCGAGGTCTCGATGCCCTCGAGGCCGGGGGACGAGTTGACCTCCATGACCGACGGGCCGTCGTCGCTCTCGAGCATGTCGACGCCGGCAACCCGCAGACCCATGATCTGGGCGGCGCGGACCGCGGTGCGCTCGTACTCCGGGTCGAGCGTGATCGCCTCGGTCTGGCCACCGCGGTGGACGTTCGAGCGGAACTCATCGCCCTGAGCGGTGCGACGCATGGCGGCGACGACGCGGTCTCCGATGACGAAGGCGCGGATGTCGCGGCCACGGCTCTCCTTGACGAAGCGCTGGATCAGCACGTTCTGGCGCGTGGACTGCAGCGTCTCGACGACGGCCTCGGCGACCTTGGTGTCGGGCGCGAGGATCACGCCGATTCCCTGCGTGCCTTCGAGCAGCTTGATCACGACCGGCGCCCCACCGACCTCGTTGATGGCCGGGAGCACGTCAGCCCGGTCGCGGACGAACATCGTCCCAGGCATGCGGATGTCGTGCCGGCTCAGCGTCTGGATGGCGCGCAGCTTGTCGCGCGAGTTCGCGATGCCCGCCGCGGAGCTCGGCGTGTAGACGTCCATCTGCTCGAACTGGCGGACCACGGCGAGGCCGTAGAACGTGATCGACGCCCCGATGCGCGGGATGATGGCGTCATAGTGGGAGATGGACTTCCCGCGGTACATCAGGTCCGGCGTGCCGTCGGACAGGTCGATCGCGAAGCGGAGGGTGTTGAGCACCCTGACGTCGTGACCGCGCTCCGCAGCGGCCTGCCGGATCCGGCGAGTGCTGTAGGAGTTGGGCGAGCGGGAGAGGATCGCGAGCTTCACGTGGTTGGTCCGTTCTTCGTGGCCGCCGGCTTCGTGGCCGATGGCTTCGTGGCCGATGGCTTCGTGGCCGCCCTCTTCTTCGTGGCGGTCGTCTTCTTGGTCGTGGTCTTCTTCGTGGCGGTCTTCTTGGCGGGCTTGGCAACCGCGCCGGGCCGCAGCGACTGCACGTGCGAGCGGCCCGGGTTGACCAGGAACCGCCTCCTCAGTGCTGCCCGCCCGAGCAGCATCCGGAACCCCATCTGGTCACGCGAGGTGAGCGTGATGTCGATGGGCCACTCGATCTCGCCGATCATGGCACGCGTGCGGATGACGGGACGTCGTTCGACGTGGCCGTTGGAGGACCGCACGTCACGCATCTCGTGGATCGGCACCTCGACACGGATCGCGTCGGCCTTCGAGCGCTGGCGTGGGTGGATCTCGAAGGTGGCGGTCGGGATCCCGTCGCGGTCGATGACCTGGAGGGCGAACGCATGCAGCGCGCTCGTCCGCGCGCCGGTGTCGATCTTGACCTTCATCGGGGTCGGGCAGAGGTCGGGGAGCGTCAGCAGCTCCCGCCAGCCGATGACGTCAAGGGGGCGGGCACGTGCCAAGCGAGATCGCTCCGACGGGAAGATGGCGGTCGCCGAACGGCGTCGGATCGCAACGTAGTGCAGGGCCGCACGCGATCGTCGCGCTGGGCATCTAGGGTTCGCGTCGACGACGCCCCACCGCTGCCGTCCACGGGAGATGTTGATGCCGTTGCTGCTCGTCATGCGCCATGCCAAGTCGGACTGGGACGCAGCCACCCTCGACCATGATCGGCCGCTCAACCCGCGTGGCGTTCGCTCGGCCGCGGCGATGGGGGAGCTGCTCGCGAAGATGGGCGAGGTTCCCGACCTGGCGGTCAGCTCGTCGGCCGTCCGGGCCAGGACCACCCTGGAGGGCGCGATCGCCGGGGGCGCGTGGCCCACGCGGACCGCGATCGACGAGGCGCTGTACGCCACGACGGTTGACCGCGCGCTGCGCGTCGCATCTCAGGCCGACGACACCGTTGAGCGGCAGATGATCGTGGGACACGAGCCCACGTGGGGAGCCCTGGTCGCTCAGCTGACCGGCGGCAGCGTCGCCATGCGGACCGCCACGATCGTCGGCATCGAGGTGGGCTCGAGGGGGTGGGCAACCCTTCCCACCGACTCGGGGACCATCCGGTTCGTGCTCCAGGCGAGGAACTTCGTCGACGGCGCCTGATCCGAGGCAACCAGCCGGGCCGTTGGCTCCGAACCCCTGCACGTCGGCGCGCGCGGCCGTGTCGACGTTCAATCGTCACACCGCACCCCGATCCGGACACAGGAGTCGACATGCCCCGCTTCCAGGCCTGCCCCGAAGGCACCCAGAAGTGCGTCTCGACGCTCGACACCCAGAAGTACTCCGCCATGGACCCGGTGCCGTTCACGGGTGCTCCTGCCGAGGCGCTCGCCGCGGTCAAGGCCGTGATCTCCGAGTACCCGCGGACGTCGATCGTCGATGAGGACGGGACCTACATCAAGTCGATCTTCAAGACGAAGGTGATCCGATGGAAGGACACGGTCGAGTTCGAGGTCGACGCTGACGCGAAGGTCATCCACTTCCGCTCCGAGTCCGTGCCGTACGCCGGCTCGGACCTGGGCGCGAACCGCAAGCGCATGACCGAGGTCCGTGGGATGCTGGTCCGGCAGCTCGGCTGACCACGACCTCGACCCGGGAACGCACCGATGGAGATGCACGAGTTCAACCAGCAGGTCATCGCGGAGTTCCGCGCCAACGAGGGGCGCGTCGGAGGCATGTTCGAAGGCGCCCCGATGGTGCTGCTGCACCACGTCGGTCGGAAGTCAGGGGTGGAGCGGGTGGCACCGCTCATGTACCGGTCGGACCACGGACGCGTGGTGGTGTTCGGGTCCAAGGGCGGAGCCGAGGACCACGCCGACTGGTATCGCAACCTGGTCGCGAACCCAGACGTGACCATCGAGGTCGGGACGGAGACCCGCGAAGTGCGAGCCCGCGTCGCCGAGGGTGACGAGCGCGAGCGGCTCTGGAGCGCGCAGAAGACCGAGGTCCCGCAGTTCGCGGACTACGAGGTCTCGGCGGGCGATCGGGTCATCCCGGTGGTCGTGCTCGAGCCCCGCTGACGCGGAGTCAGCGGAACGCGCTGCAGGTGGTGGTCGAGACGTTGGGTCCGCAGACCACGGCAGCGTCGCCGGCCCTGGTGACCGAGGCGTCGAGGGTGCGGCTGGGGTGCCCGAGCAGCACGACCACGGTGTGGTCGCGTGCGAGTGACGCGGCAGCGAACCCGGCGGCCCAGCCGTCGGGGTCGTAGCCGTCGACGATGAACGCGGTCGGGGCGTTGGGGTTGAGGGCGTCAGCGATTTCGACCGCGGTGTCCTGCCGAGCCTCGCCGAAGAGCCGGACCACGGTGATCCCGAGGGCACGGATCTCGTCCTCGACGGCCTGGGACACGGCGGCGGTGCCGCCGAGGATCGTCACGTGGGTGATCTCCGAGAGCGCTGCGGCGGTCTCGGGCGGGATGCGGTCCTGCCGGGTGAGCAGGATCCGGGTCCGTGACGAGGCCGCGAGCGCGCCACCACCGATCGAGTCGGCCCATGCCGAGGACGGCGACTCGATGGTGCCGATCCCGCGGACCAGGATCGCGCGGGTCGAGGTCCCACCGAAGCCTTCACCGGTGAGCTTCGCGGTGTCGTAGCGGGTCTCGCCGGCGAGCCGGGTGATCGTGAGGCCCATGCCGCGCAGCTGGGCTTCCACGTTCGCGGACACCGCGGCCGTACCGCCCATGATCACGGCGCGGGTCGCACCGAGCCGGGTGATCTCGTTGCGGGTCGCGGTCGGCAGGCTGGCGGTCGCGGTCAGGAGCAGCGGTCCGTCGATCTCGGCCTGCACGAGTCCCGATGCGGGGGAGTCCGCGAACTTGTCGTCACGTCCGATCACGACGCCGTCGGCGCCGCCGGGGAACGCGAGCTTGGAGATCTCGATGACCTGGTTGACCAGGCTCGACGAGGTCGTGAGCTGATCGACGACGACCGTCACGGACTTCGAGGTGGCCAGACCCGACGTCGCGGTCACGGTGACCGTGATCGTGTGCGTGCCCGGCGTCAACGTGCCCTCGGGGATCGTCGCGGTCTGGCCGATGGCGAGGTGGCCGTCACGCGACGAGGTCCACACGACGTCGGAGTCGTCCAGCCCCGCGGGATCGTCGAGGTCGTACGCGAAGCCGTCGAGGAGCAAGGAACGCGAGGATGACATCGCGAGGCCGTCGTCCGGGGCGAGGATCTCGAGTGCGGGAGCAGCCGGCTCGATCGTCAGGTCCTGGGTCTCCAGGGTGCGTGCGTGGATCCCGTCGGAGACCTCGATGCGGACCCGCGTGGTCGTGCTGGCGAGCAGACCGAGGCGGGGAACGTCGACCGAGTCGCCGGTGAGGCTTGCGGCGGCGATCCGCCAGGTGTCGTCCGAGGCCGAGCGGACGTAGACGGAGTGTGTCAGATCGACATCGCCGTCGACGTCTGAGGACGTCCACGTTGCAGCGATCCCGTCGGCGCTGATGCTCACCTCGGCGCCCAGCGGCGGGCGCGACGTTCCAGCAGAGCGTGTGGCGAGCGTCTCGCCGTCCTTGGTGACTCGCAGCTCATCGACGTTGTCGACGGAGAGGGTGGTGTAGACGGTGAACGTCGTGTTCAGCCCCGTCGTCTGGCCGGGCTCCGTCGGCTCGATCGTGGAGACCTCCACCTCGAACGGCAGGGTGGCGATCTGCGCGCCGTCGGCGTAGAACTCGAGGTTGTGGTCGCCGGTCGCGTGGACGCCCCCGGCTTCGCGGTGGCTTCAGCTTGGACGAGCCCGGTGAACTCGTTGTAGAGCAGGGTGTAGTTCCGCCCGCTGACGAAGGATCCCTGCAGTTGCCCGAAGCAGTACGACATCATCGGCGGGACGAAGTACGGGCTGACGATCGACTTCGGGTCGTCGGCCTGGAAGTCGCCCCAGAGACGGGGGATGAGGCCCCAGATCTCGCCGCGCAGCAGATCGTCGAGGTTGTCGAGATCGTTGACCGGCCCAAGGGTGGGGACGAGGTCGCCGTCCTCGTTGAAGTAGATGAACGTCTTGCCGAAGTCGTTGAACGGAACATACGCGCCGGCCTCCGCCGCCGATCCGCAGAGCCCGCCTCGGTACTGGGGGTAGTCCGGATGCGGTGCGCTGGTGGTGGCATGTGGCAGACCGGAGATGTGTCCGAGCTCGTGAGGTGCGACGTTGCGGAGGAAGAGCAAACTGCTGCCGTCAACTCGGTTCCCGGTGGAACCCATCGCAGCAAGCAACGTGCCGGACGGCGCCGGATAGCGGCTGACCTCTTCAGCAAGGCCGCCGAGGTCCACTCCGTCGACGAGTCCATAGACGAACCCGTACTGGTCGGGCTCGGGCTTCCACCACGACCGGTACTTCGCCCCAAGGATCTGGCTGCGGTACGACTGGGCGAAGGCCAGGACCAGCGCATCGTTCGCGTCTTCGGGCATGCGGGCGAGCGTGTGGATGACCGGCGTGACCTCGTGGACCGGGAAGGCGTCGTACACGCGTCGCTGTTGATCCGCGACGTCCGATAGCGAAGGCATCGAAGCCCTCCCCACTCTCACCCAGTGGACGATCATGGGCTTCACGGGACGGAAGGTGGCAGTGATCCCACAGCGATCGCCCGGGGTTCCCCGCGTCGGCGCGTAGGCGCCGCAGGCCAGCGTTTGCTGAGCCCGGAGGTCATCCTTGGCCGTGATCTCGAAGCGCGTCACGCCTGCCG
>RCMY010000997.1_pt1 | contig 26999 bp, 7 predicted proteins | sample 2041341 | NCBI WGS metagenome assembly RCMY01 (sample SAMN09708234, study PRJNA481090) | Marine sediment metagenome, whole genome shotgun sequencing project.
TTATAGGACAAGCCGAACGATAAAAACTCATCATCATAGCGATCTAAGGTCAAATGGTGCGCAAAAGAAATCCTGGCCCCTTGTTGTTTGGTATAGCCGTTCTTATCGTTATATAAAAATAGACCTATGCCCGATTTTTCGCCTAGGCGCATATCGGCGGCCAGAGACTGGGTCTGTGGCGCATCTTTGATACCCACCCATTGGGCGAGTCCGTTCAGGCGTATCTTCACATGGTCGCCTATACCGGCATATACGGGGGACAATACAAAGGGGTTATCTGCCAGGTATTGAGATAACTGTGGCGAGTTAAGCTCTTGGCCCCTTGCAGCGAAAAGGCCGCATAAACACAGCAGGGTCAGTAATATTTTTCGCATGGTGAAGTAGGTTAAGATTTTAGCGATATAGAGTAAAGTGTCCGACGAACTCACGATCATCGTTCTCTCCGTTGAGTTTTATAATGTACCAGTAATCTCCGGTAGGAAGCTCGGTCTGTTGGTAAAAACCGTCCCATCCGCGATCTCCGGCACGCATTCGATAAACCTCCCTACCATAACGATCGAATATGATGGTTAGTATTTGTGGAAAGCCCTCATCGTTACGTGGTTTCCAATATTGATTCTCACCATCTCCATTTGGGGTAAAGAAATTCGGAATCTCAATATCGATGAACTCGATAAAAATATTGGCCGTGGCCTCACAGCCGTTTTCATCTACTACGGTGACGACATAGGTGTCAGTGCGGTTTATCATAAAGGTGTTATCCGAACCGTTGTTCACATCGCCGAAATAGATAATATAATCTTCCCTGCCACCGTTTACGTGTGCCGTAATTTCGTTGATGTTACTTTGCTCTAAGGCAATCGTTAAAGGTTCGTAATTATCGATTTCGAAACTATGGGTAACGATACATCCATTGGCATGGGAAATCGCGATGTAATGCGTTCCCGGGGCAATATCCCTAAAAAACGGGTTCAACTGCATATCGTCCGGATTCTCCGAATCAAGTGCATAGAGCAACTTATCGGTGACGCTTGTATCCTCCAGCACAATGTTGATATAATTACTGGGGATGTTATCCTCGCACCCAAATACCGGCTCTACGCGGGCATCAAGGTTTACGCCGGGATCGATGGTTACCGACACAAATTCCTGACAGCCCATTGCGTCCACCACAAAGACGATATAGCTACCGGATGCCAGATCACTAAAGACCGTCCTATCTTGTACATAATTGGTATCGCTGTTCAAACTGGTACTGTAAGGAGCGGTGCCTCCATATATTAAAAGTTCGATCGAGCCATTTTCTTCACCTTCACAGACTTCTGGCAAAACCGTTGGGGCCATTTCCAATGCAGCAGGCTCCAGGATCGTATAATCTAGATACACAAAGCAACCGTTCAGATCAGTGGCGATAACCCTATAAGCTCCTGGAGCCAAGTTTTCAAAAGTATTTTCGTCTTCAAACTTGTTAAGGTTAGGTGAAATAGCATATTGATATGGGCCCACGCCTCCGGTCAGTTCTACGGTAATCGTACCGTCACCGGCACCGTTACAGTTAACATTGGTGAAATCATTCGGGTTGACTATTGTTACGGCATCTGGCTCGGTTATGACAACCTCTTCCGCGGGAGCTGTGCAATCTCTGGTGGTTGCATTTCCACTGGTAACGTTTACGTAATAGGTACCCATAATCAACCCACTGAATACTCCATCGCCTTGTGGTCCGGCCACAAGGGAAGCTGAACTTAACGAAGCATCGGAATAAAGCGAGTACTCGTAGTTTCCAATCCCACCTTTGGCAACAGCGTATATAATGGCCGTATTGTCGCCGTTACAGTTAATGATGGCAGCCGATTTGTCAACGGTCAAAAACAAAGGTTCGATAATGTCCTCTTCAATAGAATTCGAAAGTACGGACCGACATAGGTTCACGGCATCCCTTACGTAATACTGATAAACACCAGCATTTAGCATACCGCTCAAAGGTAAGTTTACACTATTGCCAGGCATGGCCGTCCAAGATGTATTGTCGGTGCTGTAATCGTAATTACCGCTACCCCCCGTGGCGCTCAATGTTAATTCAACCCCGGTTTCACATGTCAGCGGACTGGTTCTGATGAGTTGTGGTGAAACTTCGGTGGGATTGACGATTTCAATGATATTACTGGGAACACTTAAACAGTTTACGTTATCTCTCACAACAACACTGTAAAAACCAGCGGAAAGACCGGTAAATGTGGGGTTTGATAGTTGAAATACGGATTTTTTTGGCGTGTTGGTATCATCATCCCCATAGCTCAACAACTGATACTCATACACTGGTGTTGTCGGATTTGTTCTTGGCCCAATACTAGTTGTAAGGCTTGCATTGTTACCATCGAAACACGTTAGGGGCATTGGAGTTATCGTCGGAACAATATCATCTGGCCGTATCAAGGTAATCGTACTCGTTTCGATACAGCTTTTTGTATCGGCCACCGTAATCGTGTAATCACCTGCCGACAGGCCGTAGAAAATCAAGGCCTCGACGTTAAATTCTGTATATACCTGCGAGGAGCTTGTATTGTTCAATTCGATGGTATACGGGCCGATTCCGCCGGATGGATCTACAAAGATTGCACCTTGGTCATTGGTACAGCTTGGACTTGCATGTTCGGTCCGGGCAATTGTTATGGGAGCAGCAGGTTCCAAAATCGTAACGCTTTTCGATTTCCGGGTACAGTCTGGCGCATCAGTCTGTATTATAGTTGCATAATAGCTGCCCCCGACAAGGTTGTTCACAGTGAAAGAGGAAGTCGTATTTCCGGTTATCAAGGCCGAAACAGGGTTGTCGTTGGTATCGAAAATCTGATAATCATAGGCACCAGTGTACTTATCTATCGTCACCTGGAAACTTCCGTCAACGGTCGCATCGTTCAAGCATTCCTCATCGGTAAGTTTGGTTGCGTTCACAAGCATAATATCGGGATCCGCTACAGTATGCACGGTATCGATTTGACAACCGGTATCTAAGTTCGTAATTTTTATTGCATAGTTGCCTACGCCAAGGCCGGTAAACACACCAGTGGTATTGTTTTGATTATAGGATACGTTGATTCCGTCAACATCGTATCTCAAATTGGGAGTAGCCATTGCAGGATTGACCGTAACGGAGACTGTTATGTTTTCATCGAAAGTGGCACAGCTTATGTTTTGATCTACGGTGATTAGCGCATCACTGATACTTACGAACGGAGCGACACTGGTCGTCGTCGAGTTCATACAACCTTGGCTGTCATAGACGTTAATCGTATAATCTCCGCCGGAAAGGTTGGTTACGGTATAGGATGAATTGGTACCGTCTTGAACGGTTCTGGCATCCCCTACGATAGGTGTTTCAGGATCATCATCGTTAATGAACTGATAACGAACATACACTCCCGAACCTCCTGTTACACCAACGATATCGATGATAGGATAGTCAGTAACATTGCCCGTAGAACAATTAAAAGCAACAGCTGCGGGAGCAGGAACATTCACCGCTGCCGTTGGTTGGGCTATGGTCTGTGTAATCGTTGTCGTGCAACCATTGGTACCTGTTGCGGTTATAATATAACCTGATGCCGTTGATGTGTTGGCCAGGCCAATAAATTCCGCAGTGGTATCGGTAGCACTGGTCGGGTCAATAGCGACCGCGGTACCGTCCATATCTGTGATTCGGAAGGTATAGGGTCCTACTCCGTTATCGAGGACGCTTACGGAAATGTTTCCGTCAGCATCACCGAAACAAACGACATCGGTAAAATTGTCCACCTTTAAAATAGGGTCTACTTGAGGTTGGAGAGTTCTTTTTATCGTTTTTGAACAAGAACGGTCGTCAGTAACCGTAAAGGTATATTCCCCTACTTGCGTCAAGCCGGTGAAAACACCTGATGTATTCGAAGGTTGTGGTGTTGAACCATCAGGGAAGGTAACCGTATAGGTAAACGTTCCCGTGGATCCGCCGGTCTGCGAAATAGTAATCTGACCACCGAAATCTGCCGTACAATCGATAGTTTTCACTACGGAAGTCAAAGGCATGATTTCTTCGTATAGGTCAATGGGGGCCGAGGTAGCATTGCTACAACCCCATTGGTCGCTAACCACAACCTGAAACCTCCCTGCTCCAAGACCGCTAAAGACATCCCTGGTTTGAATAGGTCTCAGATTTTCATAAACGGATATTGTCGTATTGTAAAGTTGCAATTGATAGCTATAGTTGCTGCCTTGGCCGCCAGTTTCGTTGATAACCTCGATACTTCCCTCAAAATTACTGCAGTTTTCCACGTTCACTTGAAGGTCGGCGGATATGGGGCTTGGATCAATAAGGTTCACATTGGGCAACGGCACCATACAGCCTTTTGAATCGGCTATCCAGACTTGGTAATCTGTGCCTGCTACCCCTCCGGAAAGGTTGTTAAACAAAGGATTGCTTTGGAAACCATTTGTGTTCGCAGGAGCCGGATTGGTGGCGATATCGACGTAATAGGTGTAACCGCCCCATCCTCCGAGCACATCGACAACCTCGATACTGCCATCATTAAGCACACAGGTCACATCCGTCTTTTTGGTGTCACCGGAAATAGCAGCTGTTGGGCCGGCTATCGTGAAGTTTTCGGTATTTTCACAAATAGGCGCATTGTTTTGGCTTACCGTGACATAATAGCCTCCAGCAGACAGGTTGATTCCCGCGGTCGGACCATTAGTGGCCTCGGTACCCGTGGCAACGGAGGTATCATCGGCGATATTTGCAGGAGTCCCGTTGGTATCAAAGATTTCCCAATCGAAACCACCAGGGTAGGTGGTATCGACAAGGGCAAACGTTATTTCGCCCGTTGCCGTACCGAAACAGACCACATCACTAATTTTGGAAATATCGATAGTAAAGGTATTCGGATTCGCAAGCCTTTGGGATGCAGTTACCATACATCCGGTATCTACATGGCGGATCAAGAAATTATGTGTTCCGATACCCAGATTCGGGAATACGTTGGAGGTCTGGTAGGTCGTACCGTTATCTAAACTGTACTCGAATTTGGTTTTATCGTTGTCCGTCGAGGTAACGGTAAGGGTTATTTCACCATCATTCCCAGGGTTACAGGTGATCGGGTTGGTAATCGTCGTTGATGCCGACAAGAGTTCATCATATGATTCTATGATAGCAGTCTGCGTCCCAAAACAGCCATTATCGTCATAAACATTAATGGTGTATGTGCCCCCGATATTGTTCGTTTCGATGTAGGTGCTGTTCGGACCATTCTGTACGGTGATGGCATCACCTATTGGGGCGGTCGCCGGATCATCCAAATTGATGAATTCATAACGTACAAAAGCGTTAGAACCTCCATTGGCACCCGTAATCTCGATGCTCGCATTGTTCGGATCATTACCAGAAGTACAACCGAACTGGACTACGGTAGGTGAATCTACAACTATAGCATCAGGCTGTGTAATGATTTGAGCGATATCTGTAGTACAGTTATTATCGCCCCTTGCGGTAATCGTATAGCTGATACCTGTGGCGCTCCCTTCCAGACCGACGAACGTGGCGCTCAAACTGGTCGTTGAACTCGGTGCATAGGGCAAAGTCAAAGAACCTCCAGTAGCTGCGGTAATTTCAAAGGTATATGGGGAAACTCCATTATCCGCCGCACTTACCGTTATCGTACCGTCAGTGTCACCGATACAAGTAACATTTTCAAAGGCATCTATTTGGATAACGGGCTCTACCTGGGGGAATAGTTCTTGTGTAATCGTTTTGACGCAGGCGTGACCTACGGCCTGATCCGTGATGGTAAAGGTATACACCCCTACATCGGTCAACGCTGTGAAGATACCCGTCGCGTTCGTCGGCTGTGGTGTCGAGCCATCAGGGAAAGCAACGGCATAGACGAAATTGCCTGAACCGCCGGACTGCGTAACCGTAATTTCCCCTCCAGGGCTGGCGGCATCACAATCGATAGCTTTTATAACCGTTGCTACCGGCATAATTTCATTATAAACCAATTGCTCGACGGTCGTGAAGTTGCACGACCATTGGTCAGTTACCACCACTTGGTACTTGCCTTCTCCAAGACCATTGAATACAGTGGTGTTTTGCGCACTTCTGGTATCTACAAAAGCGGTACCGTCAAATTGCTGTAGTTGGTAGGTATAATTACTTCTTTGCCCACCCGCAACGTTGAAGACCTCTAATTCGCCCTCGATATTGCTACAGTTCGCCACATTGACTCTTAAATTTGCGGAAATTGGTGTCGGATCGATGAGGTTGACGTTCGCGAATTGGGTCAAACAACCACCGGAATCGGAAATCCAAACTTGATAATCCGTTCCGGCAATACCACCAGAAAGGCCAGTAAAGTTCGCGGTTGTGACGAAAGCGGAATCATCCGCCGGAGCGGGGCTTATTGCATTGGCCACATAGTATTTGTAACCGCCCCATCCGCCTAGTACATTGCTGATTGTAATGGCACCATCGTTCAGTGCACAGGTTACCTCGGTTTTTAATACATCCGCAGTTATAGCATTGCTTGGTCCGGCGATGTTAAAGAAATCCATTGCCGTACAGTTCGGATCGGAATCTTGGGTGATATCCGCACGATAACTGCCGGCAGGAAGCGCAAATGGCGCGGTAGGGCCAACATTGGCCGAAACCCCTGTTGCCGTGGCGATTATTGCGTCATCGCCTAAAGCCGCAGTACCTTGTGAATCATATATCTTCCAAATAAAACCTCCCGAATAGGAACTGACAGGGTCATTGATTTCGAAGCTTGCCGTACCATTGTCACCAAAACAAACCACGTCCGTAGTGATCGTACTAACTTCGAAGGTATTCGGATCTTTGATATTAAAAATTGTTTCGACGATACACCCAGTGTCGTGATTTGTAATTCTTCCAAGATAGTTTCCGACGCCTAAACCTGTAAACAGGTCCGAAGCCTGATTCGGCGCGTTGTACGGATTATCGGTACCCTGAACCGCATAGGAAAGATCTGGGGTCGCCATAGCCGGGGTAACCGTAACCGCCAGGGTGACTTCGGCGTCATCGCCCGGTGCGCAGGTAACATCGCGTGTTATTGTCGCCGTGGGGTCGCTAATCCCCACAAAGGGAGCTACGGAAACGTTTGTTGTGCCAAAACATCCCTTGTCGTCATAAACGTTAATAGTATAGCTGCCGCCAACGATGTTGGTTTCAGTATACGAAGTATTTGTGCCATTCTGTACTACGATGGCATCGCCGATCGCTGGGGTGGTGGGATCATCGTCATTGATGAACTCATAGCGTACGAAATTCCCGGAGCCCCCACTCTCTCCTGAAATGGTAATAGAGGCATTATTCGCACTGTTACCCGTGGTACATGCGAATTCTAATATGGATGGTGCCGGTACGGAAATTACCGCAGGCTCAGTGATGGCAATCGCAAAAATATCTTTAAAACAGTCATTTATACCTGTTCCCCTAACATCATAGGTTCCTACGGGAACATTCTCGAAGGTGTTGCCGGTCAATACAACGCCCGCTGGCATAGGATTAAGTGTATACGTTAACGGATTTATTCCATTGTTGATTTCTTGAAGGGTTATAGTACCATCGGCACCGCCGTTACAGGTAACATCGGTATGTGTTTCGGTGAATTCAGGGAGGTCCGCATCGGGCACATCGATAATGACAATTTTCATACAGTTCGGAGGACTGGTACCTATATCGTACACATTTACGGAGTAAGGTCCTGCTGCACTTGCATCAGGCCATGCAAACGGGTTTGAAGGCAATGCTGTCCGGGCTTGGTCCACAGCTCCCGGACCATCGATGGCATACTCGTAATTACCGGATCCCGAAGTTACTTGAATGGTAATTTCGGCGTAGCCGGCTGATCCTGGCTCGCAGTCCAATAATGCGGTCTGCCGCACCGTGAACTGTAATGGAGGCTGAATATCAAAAGTCTCCATGTCGGAACAACCGTTCAGGTCTCGTATGGTGATGGTCTGTCCGATACCGGAACTTAAACCCGTAAGGGTATATTGATTGCTTCCGTTGAACGCCATATTTTGAAAGGCCGCCCCATTCAAACTGATCTGGTAGGGCGATAATCCGGCCGCATCCAAGGTTACCAACACTTCAAAAACACCTTCGCCAACACATTCGTTGACTATTGACAATGAAATATTCGGTGTTGGGTCAAGCGCCACTGTGACAGCATCCGATTGGATGCAATTGTTGGCGTCCTTCACATAGACGATATAATTGCCCGATTCAACATACGCAAACGGATCGGTCACCCATCCTGCAGAAGCAGCGGTAGGTGCAGCCGCCGTATCCAACAAATACTGGAATTTATAAGGCGCGGTACCATGTTGGGCCTGTGCGGAAATGGTTCCGGCATCCACATTACAGTTATCGTTTTTAGACGACGTAGCGGTCACGGTCAACAAGTTCGAAGACTCGATAATCGTAAAATCAGGGCTGCTTATGGAACATCCGTTGTAGGGTCCGTTAATTTCTTTAAGCAGAATATAATACACTCCCTGTGTCAAGGAGGCAAAGTTCGATATGGTTACACTGCCGGCCGGAGGGTTTACAGCCGTACTCCCCGTGACGCTGGCCGAAATGTTAGATTGTGCATTGAAAATCTCGTATTCTACTGAAGTTGCTCCGGAATCGTAACCGTTAAACGTAAAGCTTACGTTGCCGTCCGCGGCCCCTTTACATGTTACGTTGGACACAACATCTAAACTGGCGGTCATATTGGACAGCGAATTTATAGGGGTGGCCGCCGTTTCAAAGTAGTAGCAGTTCGTGGTAAGATCGTGCACTACAAAAGTATAGGTAATACCTGGGGTAAGCCCCGTGAACGTAGTTGTATCGCCACCGACAATATCCGCTGGTTGATAGTTTGTCGAATACGGTGTCGAATACGTTTCCAAGGTCGCAAATTCATAGTTACCGCTACCGACCGCTGAAGAAACGGTTACTACCGCGGTACCGCCAATGGTACAATCGACCGTTGCCGTACTCACATCGATATCGAGATCGTCAGGGGGCGAAGCGATGATATTTGTAGTACGTACAGAACAGCCGTTGGCGTCGACCACATCTACCTCATAAATGCCGAATTCAAGAATGGCAAAGGTATAGTCTTCTCCGCCCGCTGTGGTAGGATAGATATCGGAATAGCCATTGTTTCCGGTCAAATGATAGGTATATTCCGCAGTTCCACCGATTAGATTTTCTATAGTAATGGACCCCGGATCCGTCCCGGAAGCTGGATTACAGGTAATCGGCACCAAATCGACATCGTAGATGATGGCGTTCGGTTCGGTTATCGATACCGGGTAAGGTATCGATACACAACCCTTGTCATCCGTAATTCGGACTTCATAATCTCCTGCGGGAAGTCCCGAACCCTGCGTTCCGTAATTGTTCAGGGTATTGGTCTCGATAACTTCGATGGTATATTGTGGCCTTCCGATGCCGGTATCGACGACGACATTCAAAGAACCGGTCAAATCGCCATTACAAAAAATATTTGTCGGCGTAACCGAGGTAATCACGGGAAGGTCTGCAGGAGTCACTGTTACGGGCGAGGTAATTACCGTACAAGTCGTAGGGGTACTGTTATCGGTAACTCGGAAAATATAGGTTCCGTTGGCATTCGTACTAAATACGCTGCCTGAGAAGTTCGATGTGGCGTAGGTAGTTCCGTTGTCGGCTGACCATTCGTAACTATAGGACCCCGAACCGCCGTTCGCATTGATTGTGACTTCCGCAGGAGCAGAACATGTCAAGTCCGGATCAAGCACCGCATTTGCGGTCAATTGTGGGTTAACGTTTACCGGTACGGCTGTTCCGGTACAGCCAAAACCATCCTTTACGTTTACGGTATACGAACCGTTGGATAGATTTTGAAAGGTATAGGTAGTTGCGGAAGAAGGACTAGGCGTCAACCACGGACCACCATTTAAACTAAACTGATAGTTTCCATTTCCGGAGGTAACATCGATTTGTATGGTCGCATCGTTGTTTCCTGAATAACAGATAACGGGGGTAACGTCGAACGTCGGGTTTGTTGGTGCGACAACAGATATTGTCGTATCGATATCATCAGTGCAACCATTGGCACCCCGACCTCTAATGATATAAACGCCATCAGTAACTATGGTAAATGTGGTCGCTGATTGGTAGGGCCGAATGACCGTTCCGACGTTATCCTCAAGCCGATATTGATAGGTGGGCGTACCCCCGGTAACCGATGCCGTCAAAGTCGCGCCGCCGTTATCACAAGTATATGGCGTTGTAACGCTAGCCATGGTCGCCAGTGCGGCAGGTTGCGTAATGGTTGCAGCCAGGGGAACCGAACAGGCGATATTCAAAACATCACGAACTATAATGTTGGCTGTGCCTGCTGCAAGACCTGAAACGGTTATGGAGGCCGCATTTTCCGGACCGATGAAGGTAGCGCCATTGTCAATGGAATATTCAAATCCGTTAACGGTATCGAAATTGGATATCGCAAAGGTCGCCGTACCATCGGAAAGTCCGTTACAGCTTACGTTCGTTGAACCTGTCAGGGTCGCCGAAAAAGTATTACCGGGCTCGATGATAACGTCGGTATCGACCGTACAACTTTTGCCATAATCTACTGTAATGGTGTGGGTGCCTACCGCAATAGTGTTGAATATATTGGAGGTTTGGGCGGTTCCCCCATCGATACTGTATGTATAGGTCGGATCGTTCGGTGTTACGGAAATATTGGCTGTTCCGTCGCAGTTATAATCCACAGTTGTGGTTAGCGTAGGTTCCGTGGGCAATGGGTCAATAATTACAGTAGTCGGTATCGTGTACACGCAACTGGTAGCATTCGCATCGCGCACCTCGATAATATAAGAATCATCATCAAGATCGGCAAAAGCAATGCCGCCCGTTGTCGAAAATGACCATGCGCCGCCGTTGATACGGTACTGGTAATCGCCCGAACCTCCTGTTGTAGCGGTTACGCTGCCCACAGTGATTTCGCCGAGGTCGAGGCAGGTATAGTCCTTCGTAATTTCCGCTTCCGCAACGATAAGGTCAGGTTCCGATATGGTAATCGGCAAAGTCGTATCACAACCGCTGGCATCCCTTACGCGCACAATATAATTGGTTCCTGCAGGCAGGTTCGGGAATATTGAACCGTTTTGGTAGGCGGTCAATATGGTTGATGAGGTATTCTCCAATTGGTATTGGTAAGGCGTATTGCCACCGGTCACCGCCAAATCGATTGCCCCAGAAGAATTGCCGTTACAGCTAACATCAGTAACGTTAGGGGTAATGACAATCGAAGCATCTTGAACAACGGTGATATCGGTGAACGCCTCACAGAACGACGAAGTCCCGAAATTATCGCGTACATATACATCGTAGTCTCCCACGCTTCTCGCAATAGGGTTGGTCGTCGAGAAATCCGTGGCAATAGGCGTGGCTCCATCGGCAACAACAGCATACACATAGGTGCCGTCACCACCGGCAGCGGCAATATTGATATCGGCATTTGTGCCACAGGCGGTAATGTTTGCGGCTGTTGCGGAAACCGTGATTTCCGGCTCGATAACACGTTGTATGGTCGCGCCCTGACATCCAAAGACATCTTTGACATTGACGTCGTAAGTGCCTGATCCAAGGCCGATAAACGTGTAGGTGGTCGCTGAACTTGGCGAAGGGCTGAGCCATGGGCCACCGTTGATGTTGAATTGATAGGTGCCGTTTCCATCGGTAACGTCGATGACGATTTTCGCATCAGTATTGCCGGAATAACAAGTGGTTTCCGTAGCTGTAAATACAATGGCATCAGGAGCGTCTACCGTGATAGCAACCGTAGTCTCGCACATATTGGCATCAAGAACCCGGATTACGTAGTTGCCTGCGGTAATACCGGTAAAACTATCGGAAGGTTGATAGGCCCTCAACACTATGGGGGTAGCGGAAGTGTCTTCCAGTTGGTAGGTGAAAGTCGGTGTTCCACCGGTAGGGGTTGCCTGAATCGTAGCATCGTCCAAACAGGTATCTGGTGAGAGGACTGCTGCTGTGGCAGTCAACGTAATTGGCTCCGAAAGGGTTGGTGAGATGGAAACGCTACAAGTATTGTCCGCTACATCGCGAACCACGATGTTTGTGGCGCCTGCTGCCAGACCATTGATGGTTACGGGAGATGTAGTTAACGGCCCGATAAAGTTAGTACCCCCATCGGTGGAATATTCGAATCCGGTTGTCATATTAAAATTTTCCACATCGAAGGTGACTGAACCATCGGAAGCACCGTTACAACTTACATTCGTAGTAGCAGTGACATTGGCTTCCAAAGCCTTTCCGGCCTCTACAAGTACGTCGATCGATACTTCGGCGGGACATTTGGCCGGTGGCTGTGTGGCTAAAAGATCATCAATAGCAAGGTCGTTACCATTCACGACCGCAGAATTGGTGCGGATGACGATATCAAGATTAGGATTACTACCGGGATTAAGGTTTACCGAGTAGTTCCTCCAATCATCGGCACTGGTGTTTTTAGGCACAAAGCCAGTGGTGGTGCTGGCAATAACAGTACCGCTAGGATCTACTAGTTGAATTTCAAAAGAAGGGTCTCCTCCGGAAGTCCCTTGGCGTAACAGGTTCATGGCCCATAGCGAAATGGAAATGTCCTGGTTGGGCAGCACTTCAATATTTCTTTTGGCGTATACGATACCTCCGACGCCCGCTACACCTCCGACATTGATGGCCAAATATCGGCCATCGGTATTTCCGGTATGGTCATTGGGGCTTATCCAGGTACCATAAATATTGGTTAGTCTGTTGGTTACCACATACTCTCCATCCTGTAGATTAGGATTCGTTCCAAAGACAGGGCATGATTCTGTGCCGTCTTGGGGCTCATAGCAGTACACGGGATCGATTTCGGTGATGGGCGTATTGTTCCCAAAGCCAAAGTCTTCTGTTAATAATGTACTGGGCGGGATAACCGTAGTAATTACATAATTAACGGTAACAACATGGTTTCCGGCAGCTACATCTGTGAAAACGTTAGATTCGGCAGGTGTATTTAACACATTGTCTATCTCGTAGGTATAATCGTATAAGGGATCATCCGGATTAACCGTTATGGTCGCATCGCCGTTACAGAAATAATCAAGACTGGTGGTTACCCCTGGTGGAGTTTGTGCAGGGAGCACGGTAAGGTCCATCGCAAGTGAACAGTCATTTGCATCCCTTACGAACACCGTATAATCCCCTGGAAATAGGTTTGATATGTTACTGGGTTGATACGTAGCTCCGCCATCGAAACTATACTCATAAGGTGCGGAACCACCACGGGCGTTCACAATTCGAACTTCAGCGCCTGCAATAGGATTACATTCGATAAGCTCGGCGACCAAAGCGGAGGCGGATAAGGTAAAAGGCTCGGAGATAGTATGTATCTGGGAAACCTCACAATTGTTACTATCCTGAACTCGAATATTGTAGCTGCCTGCGGGAAGGTTCGAAAAGGTATTCGACGTTTGGTAGGTGGTGCCGTCGTCAACACTATATCGATAGGTCGTGCTGCCTCCGGTAGCGGAAATCGTAAGGGTAGCCTGTGAAGTGCCACTACAAAGAACTGGAGTGCTGGCTACCGAGATGGCCAATGGAGCATCTTTGGTTACGTTAAGGTCGTAAGCAGCACCGCAATAGTCCGTGTTTCCATTCTTGTCCCTGACATACACATCATAATCGCCGACTGAGGAGACCGTTCTGGTATTGGTGATGTTGAAGTCGCCTGGAGAGGGAGTTGCCCCATCGGCAACCAAAGCATATATAAAATTGGTATCCCCGCCTGCCGCGATAATGGTTACTTCGGTAGTCGTGGCACATTCAGGGATTGGTGCTGCCGAAGCGGTAACGGTTACTGCCGGGGCAATGTCTACGGTCTGAGTTGAAGAAGAACAGCCATATTGGTCCTTCACGTTAATCGTATATGAGCCGGAACCCAAATTATCGAATGCATAGGAATTCGGGGTGGCCGCAGCGGGCGATTCAAAAGGATTACTGTTGATGCTGAACAACAAACCACCGTTTCCACCGGTTACGTTTACCGTTATGTTTGCATCGTTGCCACCTAAATAACATGTAGTTGGGGTCGCCGTATATGAAAATGTTGCGGGAGTGGTAACGCTGATAGGCGCGTCGATTTCATCATCACAGCCATTATCGTCCCTGGCCCTGATAATGTAGGTGCCATCGGTAACTGCGGTAAAGGTTGTTGAGCTCTGGTAAGAACTAATGACCCCTCCCGAAGTGTCCTCTAATCGGTATTCATATGGGACTATACCATTTGTCGCACTTGCCGTAATGGTAGCCCCCGTGTTGGTACAGGTGTAGGGTGCCGTAATGTTGGCATCAGCGACCACGGCTGTTGGCTCCGTGATGGTTCTGGTCAGACTTAAGTTGCAAGAGGGTTCATCAACTTTTCTGAGGATGAACGTATATGTGCCGGGATTCAAAGTAGCTGTTGTGGTAAAAGGCGACGTGGTTGAGCCTATATACGAAGCACCCCCATCGATAGAATATTCAAAACCGGCGGCAGCATCAAAATTCGAGGCTTCAAAGGTGACGCTACCATCGTTTTGACCATTACAACTGACGTTGGTCGAACCGATTATATTGGCGTTAAATGCGTTTCCGGATACAACGGTAACAGGGGTATCTATGGTACAGTCACTGCCATAATCAATGGTAATTGTATGAGTGCCAGCTGGGACGCTATTGAACAGGTTATTGGACTGTGGCGCGCCTCCATTTAGACTATAGGTGTAGGTCGTGTCGGTCGGTAAGACTACTATGTTTCCACTTCCGTCACAATTGTAAGAAACCGAAGAACTCGGAGTCGGAGTGGTGGGCAGTGGCGCAATTACGATATCGGGAAGCGAAATGCTGCAGGAAATCGAATTGGCATCGCGTACACGAATGGTATACGTACCATCGGTCAGATTCGTAAATACAGTACCTCCCGATGTGGCCGCGGTCCAAGTTCCTCCACTAATGCTATATTGGTAGTTTCCGGAACCCCCAGCAGTCGGCGCAATACTTCCAACGGTTATCTCGCCCGTTTGATTACAGGTATAGCTTTGGTTTTGGACGACTTCGGCGGTCAATTGATCCGGCTCCGTAATGGTATAGGTCTGCTGAACATCGCAACCGGAGGCGTCGGTAACCCTAAGGTTATAGTCACCTGCAGTCAAGTTTACAAAAGTATTTGTAGCTTGGTAATTCGTACCATCATCGATACTGTACATGTACGGACCCACCCCGCCCGCAGTTCCGATAGTCAAATTTGCAGTCGACCCGTTACAAACAATCGCAGTATGTGATGGAGATACTGTCATTGTTCCGTTATCAAGAACCGTGACTTCGTTCGAAAAGGCAAAACAGTTATTGGCATCAACGATAACAAAAACATAAGTGCCATCCTCACCTGGAAAATATTCATCTATGTCGTCAGCATCAGTATCCCTCCAGCCAAAAGTAAAAATTGGGTCGGTTTCATAAGCGTCACCAGGTATCTCGCTTACATTGGTGTACGGACTTGTGCCATTCTTGCTCCAAATTGCAAATGAATAATCAGGGTTGGGAAAACCATTGATGCCGGTAAGTTCGACAGTTCCCGCGGTACATCCGATATCCCTTGTTGTCAGTGCCGAAACGGTGGGATCTAGGGTGCGGGCTACGGTTACGTCTTGTGTAAATGCGCATCCATCGTCCGTAGTAACTTCAACGATGTAGTCCCCAGAGTTTACATTAAAGCTATAGGTGTTGTCGGGTTGGGCAGTCTCATCATCTATAAGGGTGCCGTCAGATCTACGCAAAATATAGGTATAGTCCGGTTCGACATTAAGAACATCTATTTTAATGACGCCCATGGCATTGCAATTCGCCGGCGTAGTGGTAATGTCAACCTGAAAATTCCTGTCGAGTATTCCGATATCCGGTGTGCTAAAGACACAGGCATCGGGAATAGGGTTTCTAGAACCGTCTAACTGGGTAATGTCAACCCGGTAGGCGCCATTGGTTGCGATATCAAAACTTGGTCCGTTATCGGCGCTGAAGGGTACTACGATGGTGCTGTTGGCCACATCCACTAATTGGTACCCGTAGTTGCTGCCCAAATTGGTTATGGTAATATTACCGTCGGAGGTACATATGACGTCTTTTTTATTGTAAATTATATCGAGGTTGTTCCGAAATACATCGAAGTAGAACCGACTGAAGCAACCGTTCGTATAATTTATCACCAACCGGTATTTTCCTGAAGTATTAGCGTTATAATTGCTTCCCATGGCGACTTGGGACCAATTACAGCCCAAGTTTTTATTCGCGCAATCGTTGGGTGCCGCGCTACAGCTAGCTTCGTCCAGTTTTTCCCAAGACATACTTTGTGCATCGAGTATGTTGAGCTGAATTGGCTGGGAATCATTCGTGCCGCAAAGGAAGATTTTGGGCAACAAATCGCCATCGACACTACACTGCGCAATTTCTCCCTGAATATCGTTAGTAAGATCTGCATCGCTATTGGTGTCGTTGAAATATTCGACCAAAGGATTAGTTTGGGTGGCACCAAAGCGCTCGACAATCATAGTTTCTTTAAAGCCCTTACAGGGATCGGCAACAATTTTATCTACAATATAAGTCCCGACATCATCGACTAACAAGGTAGTCGGATCATTATCAGGGTCTCCATCGTCCATTATCGGATCGGAAGCATCGAATTCACCGTTGCCATTATCGTCGCGGCGCCATACATACGAATCGAAATTGTCCCCCGCATCCAATATTACATTGTCTCCGCAAAGTTGCACGGTTCGGGTGTAATTACAATCGGAGAGATCATCTAATAGAAAGTTAGTTGCCCCAGGAGTAACAAATCCGCAATTATCGAAATCGGAAACACTGGGATCATCCGTGATCTGGTTATCATTTATTTTGCCCTCATACGTTGAATATGCCAGGTTTTGGATAAGGTCGGTACAGGCATCAATAAAATCAAAACAATTGCTAGCGACCCGTACCCGCATTCGGATTTGGGCAATAGGACGGCCTACCCGTATCAGTTTGTCGGGAATACTGAAAATGACTTCTCGCGTTGAGGGATTATACGTGTATTTGGTACCCGACGGCATAGTCAAATTTGTCTCGTCGAAAGTTACATTGAGAGGAAGTATATCTCGAATGGTATAGTTTGTGGCATTATCATTCCCATTGTTCTCAAAGGAAAGCACATAATCTAGAAGTTGGCCCAACTCCACGCCTTGACCGGTAATATCGTTCCCGGCAATATCTTCGACTTTTTTCTCAAGAAGGATGTCCGGTTCTATTATTTCAATATTAAAAGAGTTGAAAAACGGATAGTATGAGTCGCCATTAGTTTCAAATCGGAATACCGCGGCAGTTTCACCATTTGGTATGACCGAGTTGGTAGGATTGTTCAACTGAAAAATGTCGGTATCAAAACCTAAGGTATTGCTACTATTGGGCGTTCGGTTGTTCGCTAAAGCGCCATTTAGGGTTATATTACTATTAAAGAAGTTGTTTGCCGGATTGGTAGCGTTGCTTAGAGTGGTAAACCCACCATTGCTAGCGGCACTTATGCGCAATCGGTCTCCCGTAATACGGTAATCCCCCTCTAAAGCCGCGGTACCTATGTCGGCATTAACAGGGCCGGCAGGGATGGTTTTAAATCCATTGTAGGAGACATCTACCCGATCAGAATTCCTTACACGTGCAAAACCGTCAAATGTAGTAATCAATTTACCGGTGAGGTTAGGGTTTTCGTAAACAATGACCAATGTCCAACCGGCAGCTGAACCTCCTTGTCCTGCAAGGGCCCCCTCGGTAGCACGTACATTGGCTACCGTGTAATCGCCAGTAGGGTCCGCTAATGGCGTAAGAAGAGATGTAACATCGGCATAGCATGCATAAGGACTATTCGCACGGACCGAATTATCGCCACTTGTAAAACCGTCGAACAATACTTCATCGGCGGTAATATCTACATAACTGCCGCTGGGCACCCTAAATCGAACTTGATTAAAATCGCTTTGCCTACCCGTACCAACAGGTACGGTATTTGGGGTATAATTATTCCCATCATAAGAACCATTGGCAGTAGCGCTGGGGTAGGTGGCGGACCAGTAAAGCCCAGCATAACGGATACGGTTACAATCTGCACTGGGGAAAACCAAATTGGCTGTGCTTGAACTGAATGTCGATGTTTCTGTATCTACATCGATATACTGCATGTTTTTATAGTCGTTGTAATTTTGACGACCCCCTGTCTCCGGGTTGTTATTGAAATTAGTGCTAAGGTTGTTATAGGCATCTTCGGGCTCTGTTGCGGCAGTACCGCCATCTCGGTTGAGTATGTTGTTCGAGATAAAGGTAAGATCGCCCTTGATGTTGTTCTGGTAGCGAACATCAAAGTCGTTATATTCTTGTGAGAATCCTTGAAAGGCCAACAAAAACAGTACGGGGAAAAGTATTTTCTTGATAAATTTCGGTGCCATTAAGCAAGTAGGTTTGGTCTAACCCGCATAATCCACATTTTGTCGGAATACGAGTCGTTTAGGTTGGTATAGTATGCTAGTAAAGCACTGTTCCAAGAGGCGTGTTTTTTCAGGTATACATATCTCCAGTTGTTCTCGGGGTTGATAAAGTATCCGGCGCTAAGCCCGTGGGAATTCAATAGTTTTACGAAACGGTTGGCGTTTTTCGGGTTGGCGAACACATTGGCGATAATGTAATAGCCAGAACCGATACCTTCTATTTGAAAGGTCTTGGCCGAAAGTTCTTTATCCGCGACTTGGTCTCTTACGACTACGTTTTTCTGTAGTACGTCTGTAGCGTATTTTGCGGATTTATTCTTGAGCTTATCCACATTGCTGGCGTAGGCCTCATTGGTATAGCGGTTGTCGACGTTCATGATCCAAAGGTCTCCAGCATAGGCGCCGTTCATTCCTGATTTATGGGCGTCCAGGGCTTCTTGCCAAGTATCATAGCGTTTTAGGTAGACGTATTTCAGTCCGTTTTCGGGATTGTCGACATAATCGGGACTAAAACCTTGGTTGCCCATATCGTTGATGAACTTTTCCATGTATTTGCCGCCTTTATAAACGTTCGCCACTACATAGTAGCCGTCCTGCACGCCGTCAAGGTTCCTGAATTTTCGTCCTTTGACGTTACTGCGCTTGGCGGATTCGGTAAATTCGTCGACCTCGACTTTGTTATGGGTCTTGTCCTGAACTACAGGAGGCCGTGATCGGTTGCTGGAATTTTTGGCTACCGCGTCCTTCCCGCCCGTGTTTATCCCATTGGTTTTATTACGATTGCTAAGGGTAGCCGAAGTGGCCGTATTTTGACCGGTTGCAGCGTCTGTACCGTTCGTTATATTTCCGTCGTTGCCTGAATTACCCACTGCAAACGAAGGCCTTTCTTCCTTTCCCAAGAAAAGTTCTTGTGCTTGTTTTTCTAAGTCCGGACGCTTACCGTCGGTCTCGTTGCGCACCATGCTCATGACCATATTGAAGCGGCGCTCCAAATCTTGTTGACGCCCGTTTTCTAAAGAATCTTGACGGAACATTAGTTCTTGTATGATGGCATCGTTCTCGGCCAGCTTCCTTTTTAGTTCGGCGATTTCTTCATTGGTGGCGAGGTCGTTTTTGTTGGCTTTCTCTTCATTTTCCGCAAGCGTATCCTCATAATCCTCTTCCAACATCACCCGGTCTTCGGTAAGGTTCGGGGTGAAGGAATAGGCAAAGGATATTTCATGGGTAACGCCCAAGTTGTTAAAATCGTTGGAAAAGCCTTTTTCCATGGTATATCCGAGGGATAGTCTTCTGTTGATGTTAAACCCGGCTCCTGCGGATGCGCCGTAGAAACTGTCATATCCACCTTGCAACCAACCCAGCTTGGGCAGATCGAGAATCATTCCACCGCCATAGGCAAGGTCTTGGGGTTCATCGGCATCGAAAGCAGCTCTGTTCTGGCCGTTCATACGTACTCGCGCTATAGGCATCAGGCGGCTACCTTCCATAATACCGTCTCCGTTTTGAAAGGGATAGGTATACTGCAGGTGGCCGGAATAGGTCTTATCACCAAATTCGGTCAATGATTTACTGGTCTTCAGGTTATAGTCGAAAAGGTTTTCCGCAAATACGCCGAAATCGAATTGTCCGTACGAAATATTGAAACCGGGTTGAAAGGATAATACGTTGCTATCTTCGGTACCGTTCAAGCGAAAGTCGTTAGAATCGATAACGTCGACGTTGTTACGATCAAGTCCAGTGCTATAGTAGGCAAGGTTTCCACCAAAGGTAAAATTGCTCTTATCGCTCAATTTGATACCGTAAGCGTAATTGGCCAGAATGCCGATGTTGGAAACCGGACCCAATTTTTGGGTATAGGCGCTAAGTCCCAATCCGCTTCTATCTCCTACCCTACCGCTATAGCTTAAGAAATAGGTCTGATCGTTATCCTGAAACTGTACCGATTGGTTTCTGTGTAATAGATTGACATATGACTTATCTTCCCTCACCGTTGAAAAGGTTGGATTGATCAAAAACCGGTTGAACTTCAACAGGTTTTGTGATGCGGGGCTGTACAATAAAATGGGGTCGTCTTCCTGAGCCTGAACATTCGTAAAGGCCAAGACCGCGATAATCGCAAATGCTATGTTTTTTACAAATTTCATAGTCGGTTATCTGATAACGGTTATGGTGCCTTGTTTCAAAGTCTCGGTGGCATTCTTGATTACATAATAGAACACCATGTTCTGTTTGGCGAAAGACGTTGAGGATTCGGGCCAGTTGTTCTGATAGTTTGTGGCGTTCAACACCTCAACACCCTTGGCATTGTAGATAATGACGCGAACATCGGATTTACCGGAATAGGAATTCGGAACGACCCATTGATCGTTAGATCCGTCACCGTTGGGCGTAATCACGTTCGGTATGTTGAACAGGTCGAGATAGCCAACTTTAATCGGTTTGCTCACCTCACAGTTGTCGATATTGGCGATCAGCAGATAGCTTCCTTCCCGGGTAAAGGTTATCGATGCCCCTGTCGCGATTTCCACGGTATTGGCATCGAACCATCGGTAGGCCGTTCCTCCGCTGGCGGCTACTGTTTTTGAACTTCCTTCGGGGAAGATTACATCGCCGTCGATATTCAAGGTAATCAGGTCCGAATCTAACGGGGAGATTGAGATTTCGTTGGAAGTTAATGGACAGATTCCTTTTGATATCACCAAGCGGTAGGTGCCCGGTTGTGTCACCGTCAAAGCACTATCTGTAGTATTGATAGAAGTACCATCCCGTTCCCAAGCGTAGCTTTCTCCTGTCAAATCGATACCGGTACTTAAGGTAATGGAATCCGAAGCGCTACAATACACGGTGCTTGTGCTTGTAATCGTGGTCGACGCACTGCTTCCCAACTGAACAGGAAGGGTATTCGAAGTTGCGCTAAAGCTTCCCGACCCTCCTTCTATAGTATAGGTTCCATTTTCATTGTTCGAGGTCAAACTGACACTCCGCGCGTTTTCCCCGGAGACATTGCTGCCATCCTTCTTCCATTGATAGGCAAAGTTCGTGGCCACATCGGCGGTTACATCGATTTCACTGTTATCGTTTAGTTCCGCATAAATTTTATCTATTTCCAATACAATGCTCGAACTGTTGCAAGAATCATAAGCTGTGGCATAATCGATTTCGAATCGGAAAGCACTTGGACTAACTACCTCGGTTGTTTCCGAAGTTATTGACGAACTACAGGAACCGCTGGATGTTACTACGGCATAATAGGTACCCGCTTGGGCAACCGTTAGAGAGTTGCTGTTGGAGGATGGAATGGCAGTACTGTTTCTATACCATTGATACGTCGGTGAATTGGCGTCAGTGGTAATAGATAAGGTCTCGCTGTCCGATGGTAGAACCACAACGTTAGCGGCGTTGATTCTTGATACGTTGAATTCGCCCGCATTGGTTATGGTAATGGCTGCCGAACGTTCGGTACAAATTCCTGTACCGGAAATTTCAACTTGATAGTTCCCGTCGAAATTTGCAGTGGCGCCATTTACCGTGTAGGCTGTTGCAACAGCACCTGGTATGGCCGTTTCGTTTTTATACCATTGATAGGCCCAGCCAGGATCGGTGGTGTCGATGCTGAGAGCCTCCGATTCGCCCGAACACAGTCCTGTTTTTGAAGGGACGTTAATGGCGATGCCTTGTCCCGATGCGTTCAGGGTAACCTCAGTGGCATTGGATTCGGTAGTTCCGTTATCGGAACATATACCATAATCAATTTGTACCGTATAGTATCCATCTTGGGTCGCCTCGATAAAGTGGGTTTTGGCGGGAAGGGGCGATCCACTGCGGTACCAATTATACTGATAGGTTTCTGGAGCGGGTAGGTTGTGGACTTCTAAGCGAACGGTGTTGGTACTGCTACAAACGGCGCCGATTACGCCATTGCCATCCTTACTAATGGCAAGGGCGGAGGTAAAGTCCATATAATAGAAGCTGTAGGATGCTGCTGACGGTTGGCCGATAGATGCCGGGCTGGTGCTTCTAACCCTAATCTTATACGCTGCACCACGGGTATTGTTCGGAATGGCAAATTCGAATCCGGTGGTCTTTACCGTTGTGTTATTTGATTCACGGGCCAATTCAACGGGGTTGGTAAAATTTTCTGAGGCATTCGATAGTTCCAATATCCATTCGTTATCGGCATTGGGGGTGCCGGCATATTGAACGTTGGCAAAGTATTGGTTAAAGTTGCCGTTGGCACCGGCGCAAACCTTGTCCCATTCGTTGTCGCATGGCGGTTCCGAACACAAATTATTGTTGTCTGCCGGTTTGGGCGCTAGAATCGTAAGGCTCTGCGCTGAAAGCTGAGCGGCTCCAAGGAGCAGAAAAGCTATGAAGAATTTGGGTACGGAATAAAGTAGTTTTGTTGTCATAAGTAGGCGTAGTTTTTGGGTTACTACAAGTTTTTTTCAGATTTGGGATCTGGATATATTGCTATACATCAACAAATATGGTGTATATAGTACGCGTGGGAAATTTAATGTTGTGGCATGGGATAAAAGTGTTGTGAAATAGGATATTTTGTATGAATGGGATAAGGAAAGAAGGGAGATTATCCCATTTTACTTACCTTTGGGCCTTTAAAAAACTAATCTATGGGCGAAGCTGGCGAATCATTGAATTTTATCGAGCATATTGTAGAGGATGACCTGAAAAATGGATACTCCCCTGCTGACCTACGTTTTCGTTTTCCGCCCGAGCCCAATGGCTATCTGCACATTGGGCATGCAAGCTCTATCTGCCTTAATTTCGGATTGGGATTGCGATATAATGCGCCGGTTGTTCTGCGCTTTGACGATACGAATCCCATCAAGGAAGAAAAGGCATATGTAGATGCGATTAAGAAGGATGTCGAATGGTTAGGATTTACTTGGGATACCGAACGATATGCATCTGATTACTTCCAACAGCTTTACGACTGGGCAGTGATGTTGATTAAGGAGGCAAAGGCGTATGTCGATAGTCAGTCCTCAGAAGAAATGGCGGCTCAAAAGGGGACACCGTACGAGTCCGGAAGCGATAGTCCACATAGAAATCGTTCAGTTGCCGAAAATTTGGAATTGTTTAGAGGGATGAAAGATGGAAATTATGAGGAGGGTGCTCATGTTCTCCGTGCCAAAATCGACATGGCGGCACAAAACATGTTGATGCGGGACCCTATAATGTACCGAGTGTTACATAAAAGCCATCACCGCACAGATACCGATTGGTGTATTTACCCGATGTACGATTGGACACATGGGGAGAGTGACTATATCGAACAGGTCTCCCACTCCCTGTGTACCTTGGAGTTTGCGATGCATCGAGAGCTGTATGATTGGTTTTTAGACCAAGTGGTAGATTCCAAAAAGGTACGCCCCAAACAACGCGAATTCGCCAGGAGAAATCTGAGCCATACGGTGGTTAGCAAGCGAAAATTGTTACAGTTGGTCGAACAAAATGTAGTCGATGGATGGGACGATCCGCGAATGCCGACGATATCCGGTCTTCGAAGAAGAGGATACACCCCGGAATCCATCAGAAATTTTGCGGATACTATCGGTATCGCAAAACGTGAAAACCTGATTGATGTATCCCTTTTGGAGTTCCATGCCAGAGAGCATTTGAACAAGATCGCCATCAGGGTTATGGGCGTTCTTGACCCGGTTAAAGTGGTAATAACAAATTATCCCGAAGGAGAGGAAGAATGGTTGGAGACCGAAAACAATCCCGAAGATGAATCTGCGGGAACGAGACAAATTCCTTTTTCCAAAGAAATCTATATCGAAAGGGCCGATTTCAGGGAGGAAGCCAATCGCAAATTTTTCCGCTTGAAGTTGGGCGGGGAAGTCCGTTTGAAGTCAGCCTACATCATAAAAGCAGAAAGCTGCACTAAAGATTCCGATGGGAATGTTATGGAGATCCAATGCACTTATGATCCTAATAGTAAGAGCGGCAGCGGTACCGAGGAGAGTATGCGCAAGGTAAAAGGTACGTTGCACTGGGTTTCCATAAAACACGCCATTAAAGCTGAAGTAAGATTGTACGACCGTTTGTTCTCGGATGAAAGTCCGGACACGCACAAGGACAAAGATTTTATGGAATTTATCCATCCAAATTCGATGGAAGTTATTACAGGGTATCTTGAGCCCAGTCTCAAAGGAGCGAAGATTGGTGATCGCGTCCAGTTTCAGCGACTGGGGTATTTTTGTGTCGACCCTGATTCATCCAAAGAAAAATTGGTTTTTAATCGAACTGTCGGTTTACGGGATACTTGGGCCAAAATTCAGGGTTAATAGCAAATATCTATATCAACACGTTTAAGTATAGATATTCATTATTGAAAACAGTCGTGTTTAGAAATGAATACGACACTTTCGATAAAATAAAGGTTCAAAGGTCATTTGTTTTGTTTTACGTTGCGGAAATCGTTTCTATGGGGCAAAATGGTTATCAATCAGTTGTTAAGTCAATTTTTACTCTGATTGGGGCAATGGCGCAAGCTATTATCGACTATATTGCACTTTCTTGTTCGACGGGGTATTTAAAGTTGTCCGTGTTCAAGATTTAATATCAACTTTAGCAACCGAATAATTAAAATTGAAAATTATGTCAAAAGATAGTGGAAGTATAATGTTAGCTTTATTAACTGGAGCCGCAATCGGAGCCGGTGTTGGAATTTTGTATGCTCCTGACAAAGGAGATAATACCAGAAAAAAAATCAGTAAGCAGGCAAAGAAGACTAGTGATGATATCGTTAGCCGAATTACACATGCTACAGATGAACTGACTAAGACGGCAGAGGCCAAAAAGGTCGATTTCGAAGCAAGATTGGACAAAACCATTTCGAACATGAGTTACAAGGCAGATGATATCATATTAGGTCTTGAAAAGAAATTGGAAGACTTGAGAAAGAAAAATGCCCAACTCCAGAAATAATGTATGGCATTTGAAGAAGTAAAGGAGAACCTTTCGGAGGCGGAAGCTTCGGCGCGCTCTTACATCGAATCGAGCAGGGAATTTTATAAGCTTAAGGGCTTTAAAGTTCTTATGCAAGGTGTAATGGTGTTCGTTAAGATTGCCTCAGTGGGTATAATGTTGATGATGGCCTTGTTGTTCTTGTCGATCAGTGCCGCTTTTTGGATAGGAACCGAGTTGGAAAAAACTTCAATGGGCTTTCTAATAGTGGGTGGGTTTTACCTGATTATAGGATTATTAATATATCTTTTCAGGCATGCTTTGCGAAAACCACTATTGAAAAAGTTTTCTGAATTCTATTTCGACGAAATATGATACCCAAAAAATATACTTCCTTTAAGGAAATCGATAACGACCTTAAGATTCTAAAACTGCAGCGGGAAATTGATTTGGAGAATCTAAAGATGAATTTCAGTCAGACCAAGCACAGCCTGCAACCGTCCAATCTTTTCGGAGGTTTTGGAGGTTTGGTCAAAAGTTTTCTGATATCGCTTTTTGCTAAAAAAGTTTTGAAGAGATTCAGTAGATAAGTGTATTGAAATCTTATACTAAAAATCCCGATAAATCTAAACTTATCGGGATTTTTACATTTTCGTAAACTCACAAACTATGGAGTTCGGCCCCGAAACTTCAGGGGATTTTCCCTCTAAATTCTATTTCTTCTTACCGCCCAAATTCGGGGGATTATTCTTTTTCATTTCTTCCCCAATCATGTTACTGGCAGTAAAGGAGGCTACCATATTGTTCAGCATTTCACTGCCCGCTTGCGGGGAATTGGGTAACAGAATGAGGTTGGTGTTGGTCGCCTCCCCAATAGATTGTAGCGTATCGTAGTGTTGGGTCACAACAATCAAGGCAGATGCTTCCTGTGAATTGATACCGACCTTGTTCAATACTTCAACGGACTCTTCCAGACCACGGGCGATTTCGCGTCGCTGGTCTGCGATACCCTGCCCTTGCAGCCTTTTGCTCTCTGCCTCCGCCTTGGCTTTTTCTACGATAAGGATACGTGCGGCATCCCCTTCAAACTGGGCCGCAATCTTTTCACGCTCCGAAGCGTTGATACGGTTCATGGCTTCCTTGACCTGTGCATCGGGATCAATATCAGTTACCAAGGTCTTTATAATATCAAAACCATAGTCGAACATCGCCTCCTGTAACTCGGTCTTAACGGCAATGGCGATATCGTCTTTCTTGACGAACACGTCATCAAGCTTCATTTTGGGCACCTCTGCACGCACCACATCGAATACGTACGAAGTTATCTGTTCATGCGGGTATTCCAGCTTGTAAAAGGCCTCGTAGGCCTTATCCTTAAGGACTACATATTGCACCGATATCTTTAGCTTGACAAAAACATCGTCTAAAGTCTTGGTCTCCACGAT
>RCMY010002365.1_pt1 | contig 26994 bp, 21 predicted proteins | sample 2041341 | NCBI WGS metagenome assembly RCMY01 (sample SAMN09708234, study PRJNA481090) | Marine sediment metagenome, whole genome shotgun sequencing project.
GGGGTGGCTCCTCTTATATGCAGATATGGACTTCTGCAGTATGGCGCATTGCGACGCCGGTTGGAGCAGGAGCCATCCACCCCATCAGCAATCCGCCCGTGGTGTCGATAGACACGAACGGCCTAAACCCGACCGTATTAACCACGGCCCTATGCTGCGGTGCGGCCGTTCATTTTGACTATTCGTACAAAACGCAGCATTTGGTGACTGAAACGTCAATCAGAACGAGGAAGCGTCCAAAAGTGGTGCAGATGAAATTTGATCGTCAGGTTGCCCTGAACTCTCTACGGCGGTATCTGTTACGATGAAGGCTGGTCAGGGAAGGGAACACCTTGTGCCGCAAAGTACATCCACACTGACGCTTTTCCAAAACCAGACTTTCCGGATGCTCTGGCTTGCCGCCCTTGCTTCAAATTTCGGAGGGCTCGTACAGGCTGTTGGGGCGGCTTGGATGATGACATCGCTGACAGATTCCCAAAGCATGGTCGCGCTTGTGCAATCCTCGGTTACGCTTCCCATCATGATCTTCTCATTGTTGGCAGGGGTATTCGCCGATAATTTCGACCGCCGCAAAGTTATGCTTATTGCACAATCCTTCATGCTCATTGTGTCGATCATTCTTGCGATTATGGCCTATGAGGAACTGCTATCCCCATGGATATTATTGGGATTCACATTTTTGATCGGGTGTGGCACGGCATTGCACAATCCGTCTTGGCAGGCATCGATGGGCGATATCGTCTCGCGTGATGAATTGTCGGCAGCGGTGTCACTTAACAGTATGGGTTTCAATCTGATGCGCAGCATCGGGCCTGCAGCCGGTGGCGCGATCGTGGCCATCGCGGGTGCCGCGGCCGCGTTTACGGTGAACGCCTTTAGCTATATTGGCATCATCACGGCTCTGTGGTTCTGGCGGCCGTCCACGCCGCATCGGCGCTTGCCGCGTGAACGAATGGGAAGCGCGTTTTCCGCAGGCCTGCGCTATGTCGCGATGTCGCCTAATCTAATGAAAGTGATCTTTCGCGGTTTTTTGTTCGGCATGTCCGCGATCGCAATTCTGGCGCTCCTCCCGCTGATCGTCAGGGAATTGTTGCAAGGTGGAGCCTTTGTTTACGGTGTGCTGCTGGGCTGTTTTGGAATGGGCGCTGTATGCGGTGCTCTGCTGAATGCCCGCCTGCGGACACGGTTTCAGAATGAGCGCATTACTCAGACGGCATTCCTTACCTTTGCGGTGAGCTGCATAACTCTGGGCCTGAGTCGTCACTACGTATTCAGCGGCGCGGCCCTGCTTCTTGCTGGCGGCAGTTGGGTCATGGCGCTGTCCCTGTTCAATGTTACAGTTCAGTTGTCTACACCGCGTTGGGTCGTCGGCAGGGCTCTTGCACTTTATCAGACCGGCGTGTTTGGCGGCATGGCTGGGGGAAGTTGGGCATGGGGCGCAATAGCTGAAAACTTCGGTGCGGACAGTGCGATGTTCGTGGCAGGGATATTGTTGGTCCTTGGTGCCTTGGTGGGGTTCATCTTACCATTGCCAGATTCCGCCGATCTCGACCTCAATCCGCTCAATACCTTTAAAGAGCCTCCCCTGCGACTGGACCTGAAACAGCGTAGTGGACCTATTATGATCATGGTCGACTATGAAATTGCTCAGCAGGATGTGACAGAATTTCTGGCCGTGATGAGCACGCGGCGACGCATTAGAATCCGCGACGGGGCGCAGCAATGGGCGCTCTTACGTGATCTTGAAAGCCCAGATATTTGGACAGAAACCTATCACGTCCCTACTTGGGTCGAATATGTTCGCCACCACGAGCGTCGGACACAGGCCGATGCTGAGTCCTACGAGCGCGTTCTTAAGCTGCATCGCGGCAAAAATCGGCCCAAGGTACATCGCATGATTGAGCGACAGGCAATCTCGCTGCAGGATGATACACCGCTAAAAGACGTGCCGGACAAGATTGCTGAATAGCGGATACTATTCCGCTCTGGGCCATCTTTCTGCTTTGTGGTGCACTCAATTTTCAGACCATCTATGGCCAGCAATCTAAGCTGCGCGGTGGTGAGTAGTTCAGGCTCCGGGCGTACTTTTCTTGCGTTGCCGAAATCGCGCAGTCTGCCAAACCCCGCGCCGTCATTCACGGCCCTTAAGAGACATTCGTCGGCCAGTTCGTTGCTGCGCTGCGGCCCGCCGAACCAGCCGTTCGTGCAAGTTGCAGCATATTGATGGCTCAATCGTCGGTCAGCGGGCATACTGCAGCTTCTCCCTTCGAAGCATCGCGGTGGAATTTTCCCGCTATGTCTCGATCAATGCGAGAATGGTCGTAACTTCTCGCGATTGTGGATTCGATCCGCAGTTACATAGGGAACGCGCCCAAGATGCAGAATCCGATTAAAAGGAAACTTGCTATGATACTCTATCCAATGATTGAACTGCTTGATGGCCGATGTGTCAGCCTATTTCGGGGCCGTACTGAGGAACCTCAAATCTGGCACGTCGATCCCTTAGAAAAGGCGAAGAGCTTCGCCAAAGCTGGCGCGGAATGGATTCAGATCACTGATTTTGATGCTATGTCGGAAAATGAACGCAACGCGGATCTAATCCGCGAGATTATCCTGACAGCGGGCATTCAAGTGCAATTGGGGGGGGGCTTTCGAAGCTTGGAACGCATCACTTACTGGATCGACCAAGGTGTCGGGCGCATCGTTGTCGGAACACTGGCTTTGCTTCAGCCCGACCTTGTCAAGGAGGCCGCAAAGCTTTTCCCCGATCAGATCGTGCTCGCGGTTGATGTCTATGAAGGCCTGGTCGTCAGCGATGGTTGGCGGCAGAAAAGTGCCTTTACGCCTTCGGCGTTCCTCAAAGCTTTTGAAAATGATCCTTTCGCTGCGATCATCGTGACCGACATTGATGCAGACATAGGTGATGCCGAGGACAGCATTGCCTTGATCACGCAACTCGCAAGTGAAGCGCGAACGCCGGTGATCGCAAGGGGCCTGACGCGGACGCTTGATGACTTGTCGCGACTAAAATATGTGCCTCATGTTTCGGGGGCCCTCATTGGCCGCGCCTTGTTCGATCGGAGTATTGATATTGAAGCTGCCCTGAAAGTCGTCAAACCCGAAGTGGAGAGTCGGGCAAAGTTCATTTGAGGTAATTTTGATGTTTTGACGGCTGATTTCCTGATCATCATTTGTGCGTTTCAAACAGCCGATGCAGATTCGTCGAGTTAAATTTAGTATCACCTCGTTATGAACGGCCCTTAGCTGCCCTTGGAGGCCTTCGCAGCGAACGACAGCTTCGAGCCCATTTTGACCGATGCTGCAATCTGTACGAAGGACCGGCAACGACCAATAGAAACTTTTGGCAATGCTAGTGTGACTTGCGCGTTTAGAGCGCTGCAGGAAGTTTGATCGGCCTGACCACCATGCTGGGGATCGGATCAAAAGGTGCTGTCAGACGAATGCGGACCAGTCTCAGTTTTCCAGCAACCTCAATCTGTTAGGCTGTGCAGGGGCCGCGCCACTCGATAAGAGCGGCGGCACGGTTCAGCTTGAAATTCGATCGGCTGTAGAGATGGCGTTCCTGGTTGAAATGGTTGTGCACGGACGCGTGGACGGCGACGAATTTCTGTAACGTTCGCATTCGTCTGAAGCGAAGCATGGCCCGCTCTCTTCGCCTAAATGGTTGGTGTGAATTCTCAGCCCGATTGTTGAGCCAGCGGCCAATTTCCTGTTTGTCCACATTGCCGATGACCTTCAGCGCTGCGCCGTAGGAACGTAGCTTGTCGGTGACGAAGATATGTGGGCGACCATGGTCGTTTCATGGCTTTCCTGAGGGATTTCAATGCAGCTTTGCGATCACGGCGTTTGGTCACATAGCTTTCCAGCACTTCCCCTTCGTGATCCACAGCCCGCCAAAGGTAGTGGGTCCCCCCATTGATCTTTACGAAAACCTCGTCCAGGTGCCACTGCCAGTTTGAATATGCGCGCGTCTGGCTGACCCTTTTCCTACGAATTTCTGCGGTAAACATCGGGCCAAACCTGTTCCACCAATACCGAACCGTCTCATAGCTGATGTCGATCCCGCGCTCGTGCAGCAGATCCTCGACATTGAGGAGCGAAAGCGGAAATCGAACATACTTCATAACGGCCAGGCGGATGATCTCTGAGCCCATCTTGAAGTAGCGAAAGGGGCTGCGTTTTGTCATCCCGAGACGCTAAGTGCTCGCCCTGCCCGCCTCAACAAGTTTTCTTCTGACAGTGCCCGTCCGAAACCTCAGAGCAACTCTGATATTACTGCCATCTGTCGATGGCGCGACGTTTGGATCACTCATTCTCCGTGTACCTTGTCATGGCGGTTCATCCAGTCCGGTCCCGCAACAACATGCCAGCCCTGTCCGAATGCAAGCGGCACCAGACTTGCCCCTGCAGCGAGGGCTAATCCGTCCCAGCCGGGATCTGGCAGACCAAGAAGGATCGAGAGCCACGGCACCCACAGCGCCAGGCCGATCAGCGCGAGGCAAAGCACAATTGCACCCCAGACATAGACGTTGCGCGTTACCTCATTCTTGAATATCCCCGCATCGGGATCACGCACGTTGAATACATTCCAAAGTTGCGCCAGTGCCAAAGTAAGAAAAGCAACTGTGATGGCGGACCCGCTCTCCAGATCCAACCAATAGAGCGCTAGAGTAAAAGCCCCAATTGTGGCCACTGTTATGGCAGCCCCCAGAATGCCAATCAGTATCCAACGCGGGCGGTTGACGATCTCCTGTTCGGGGTCGCGCGGCGGTTTATGCATGATGTTCACGTCACCACGCCCCAGCCCAAGCGCAAACGCCGGAAACACATCTGTTACGAGATTCAGAAACAATATTTGCAGCGGCAACAGCGGCGCGGGTAACCCTGCACCAACCGCAATGCCAACCACCAGAACCTCGCTGACGTTGCATGACATCAGATATACGACGAACTTGCGAATGTTGTCGAAAATCACGCGACCCTGACGCATCGCTGCAATGATGGTTGCAAAGGCATCGTCCTGCAAAACCATATGCGCGGCCTCTTGCGCGACCTGTGTGCCACGTTGCCCCATGGCTATGCCTATATCAGCTTTCTTGAGGGCCGGTGCGTCATTGACCCCGTCACCGGTCATCGCCACAATATGCCCCGCATCCTGATAGAGCGATACAAGCGTCAGCTTTGTGTCAGGTGCTACACGGGCAAAAACGTCCGCCGACAGAATACGCGTGCGATCTTGATCACTGATCTGGTTGGCATCCAGATCGGCCAATTCGCGGCCTTCGACCACGGTCAGATCACCATTCCCCAAACCCGCCTCTCGTGCAATCGTTTCGGCCGTATTGGCGTGATCGCCGGTCAACATAACGACACGTACGCCCGCCGCCCGGCTTGCCGCGATTGCATCCGGCACATCCGCGCGCACAGGATCAAGCAAACACACGAGGCCTACCAGCGTGAGCGCCTCGTAAGGCGCGGCATCTTTGCTATCGGCGTGCTTCATGGCCAGCGCCAGCAAGCGCAAGCCTTCGCCCGCAGCTTCTGCGCTGCGGTCTTTCCAGTCCTGCAGCGCGCTATCGTCCATGTCGCGCGTACCGTCTGATGTCCAAACCTGCTGGCAGACGTCAATCACTGCCTCGGGTGCGCCTTTCACAACCACCAGATAGTCAGCGGCGGCGCGATGGACGGTGGCCATCATCTTGGCGTCCGGGTCAAAGGCGTGTTGGCGGACTTCTTCGCTTTCTTCAAGCAATGCGCCCCGTCCAAGTCCGGCTTTCTGGGCAACCGACAGAAGTGCGATTTCCATTGGATCGCCCGAGCGATGGTCCTTTGAACCATCACCCAAATCCGCATTATTGCACAGCGCCCCGATCCGAATTGCCCACCCGAGACGGTCATCCTCGGCAGGATCAATAGCTTCTTTTTGAAGGACAAATGTTAGCGCGTCGCCTTCACTTTCGACATTTACATCGGCATCAGCCAGCATGTAACGCACGGCACTCATGCGATTTTCGGTCAGCGTGCCAGTCTTGTCCGTCAGAATAACCGTCGTGGCCCCCAGCGTTTCCACTGACGAAAGTTGCGTAATCAATGCGTTGCGCTGGCTCATCCGCCACATCCCACGCGCAAGGCTGAGCGTCGCGACGACCGGCAATCCTTCGGGCACGGCAGCAACGGCCAATGCGACGCCCGTTTGCACCATCTCTGCCACGTCATGGCCGCGCAGGATGCCCACCACGATCGTCAAGACAGCCAGTGACAGCGTCAACCAGACCAGCCGATGCCCTAGCGTGTCCAGCCTGCGTTCCAGCGGGGCGGTCTCGCTTTGTGCACTTTGCGCCAGATCGCTTATTTGGCCGATCTCGGTATCCATGCCCGTCGCAACTACCACCCCCTCGCCAGCACCCAGCGTGATCGCCGTGCCCTTGAAAGCCATGCTGGTGCGATCGCCCAGAGAGGCGTCCAGCCCCGTCGCGTCGGTTGATTTGCTTACAGGCACAGATTCACCGGTCAGCACGGATTCGTCGACCTGAAGGTTCGAGACTTCGGTCAGGCGCAGATCTGCCGTAACCATATCGCCCGCCTCAAGGATCACTACATCGCCGGGCACGATCACATGTGCATTGATCCTGCGTACTTCGCCGCCGCGTCGTACCCGCGTCTGCACTTCGGCAATCTGCATCAGTGCCTCCATTGAGCGCGCTGCCCTGAGTTCGGTGAAAAAACCAATTGTCCCGTTGATCAGCAGAACAACGACAATCGCAATCCCTTCTGCAATGTCCCCTAGAACGAAAGACATCAACGCAGCAGCGGCAAGCAGCCAGGCGATAATGCCGTTGAACTGGTGAAAAAGGATCGACAGCGTGCCTTTCTTCTTCTGTCGACGCAGCCGATTTGGCCCATATGCATCCAGCCTCGCCAGCGCTTGGGATTGGTCAAGACCTTGCGCAGTATCGACTTCCAGTCGGGCGTTTATTTCTTCCACGGATTGTGCGTGCGGGTTCTCAACCAAGTATTTGGACATCAGTAATCCTGCCTTATGGGGTGAGGGTGCGCCATTCTGCCTGCCACAAGTTTCCGGTGATAACTGTCACGCTGCGCCTGATGTGGCTTTGACTCTGATCAATTAGCCGCCCAGGTTCGCCTAAATCAATGCACGCTGCTGGCCGAATTTTATCACTAACTAAGGTGTACAATTCCCATAGGTGGCACCCATGGTCGCTCTGGGTTGGTTACTTATTCATCCTTGATTTGATGACCGCTCCAGAGTGACCGCTACGCCATCATTGAATGAGACTAAAGCTTCGCTAGGTCAAGAATACGGATTCCCAAATGTCCGAATAACAGACTTCTGCTCAGGGCGCAGCGAAGGTCCGCTATCCGCCCTTTTATGCTGTGGACCCTGGGCGATAGTAGTTCTCACGAATCTTTCGATGAGGTGTTAGCACCACTGTAGCACCAGACACTGCCTCCAAAACGCAAAGCGCCCCAAAGGGCGCTAATGCACTGATACTAAACCAGGATATTGGTTGCGGGAGGGGGATTTTAACCTACGACCTTCAAGATATGAGCCTGACGCGCATATCATTTTATGATCGCGCGGCAACTTCTCAGAACCGCATGTTCATAAACCGCAAAGTTGCCCGACAAGGCTCACATACCCGGTCCAAACTCAATCTTTCCCCTTGCAGTTTAAAGACATGAGAGCATTGCTTGTCTACCGCTCGCGCAGGGCGGTGGCAGAGAGTCGCGTGACCTCTGCCCTGGGTGTTGTCAGACAAATGCGAACCAGCCTCTGTTCTCCAGCGATCTCAATCCGTTAGGCTGCGCAGAGACCGCGCCACTCAATAAGGGCGGCGGCGCGGTTCAGCTTGAAATTTGATCGGTTGTAGAGATGGCGCTCCGGGTTGAAATGGTTTTGGACTGAAGCGTGGACGGCGACGAATTTTTGCAAGGTTCCCATCCGTCTAAAGCAAAGCATAGCCCGCTCTCTTCGTTTAATTGGCTTATGTGAATTATCGGCTCGATTGTTGAGCCAGTGGCCGGTTTCCTGTTTGTCGACATTGCCGATCTCCTTCATCGCCGCGCCGTAGGAACTCAGCTTATCGGTGACGAAAACATGTGTGCGGCCATGGCGTTTCATTGATTTCCTGAGGGATTTCAATGCTGCCCTGCGATCACGGCGCTTTGTGACGAAGCTTTCCAGGACTTCCCCTTCGTGATCCACAGCCCGCCAAAGATAGTGCCTCTCGCCGTTGATCTTCACGAACACCTCGTCCAAGTGCCACTGCCAATTTGAATATGCGCGCATCTGGCTGACCCTATTCTTGCGGATCTCTGCGGCAGACAGCGGGCCAAATCTGTTCCACCAAAATCGAACCGTCTCATAGCTGATGTCGATGCCGCGTTCGTGCAAAAGATCTTCCACATTGCGAAGCGAAAGCGGGAAACGAACATACATCATGACGGCTAGGCGGATGATCTCGGGGCTCGTTTTAAAGTACCGAAAGGGTGAGTGTTTTGTCATCCCGCGACGCTAAGTGCTCGCCCTGCCCACCTCAACAAGTTTTCTTCTGACAGTGCCCTATTGTTTGATGCGAACCGTTAGACTGGTGACATATCCTTATAGATTACAGCATTCGGGCAATGAGCGGCATCAAAATCAACCCCTAAATCCATCGAATTTTGACATGCGTTGGCAGATTGACAATGACCACAGGTCTCGGCCAGTTCCAATGCTAACCCACGATCTGCGTCAATCACCGCGGGGGTCACACCAAACTGTGCGGCAAGCGCTTCCATGCGAGAACGGGTACCAACAGAACTTGAAATCAGCCGTTGATATGACGCGCGGCTCAGGCCGAGATCGGAGAGTTCAAAGTCAGTCGGCGCACGCTCCCTGCGTTTGAACCAGCTTTCTAAGAGAGTGATTATAGACACAATTTATACCTCCCAATTTCCATCAAGTTAACAGAGTGACCCATATCACACCTTGACCTAGATCAATTTAGCGGGTGCTGTCAGACAAATGCGAACCAGTCTCTGTTCTTCAGCAACCTCAATCTGTCAGGCTGCGCAGAGACCGCGCCACTCGGTAAGGGCGGCGGCGCGGCTTAGCTTGAAATTTGATCGGCTGTAAATGTGGCGCTCCGCGTTGAAATGATTGTGGACTGAGGCGTGGACGGCGACAAATTTTTGCAAGGTTCGCATCCTCCTAAAGCGCAGCATGGCCCGCTCTCTTCGCCTAAATGGCTGGTGTGAATTCTCCGCCCTGTTATTAAGCCAGCGGCCGGTTTCTTGCCGATCTGCGTTGCCGATGACCTTCAGTGCCGCGCCGTAGGAACGTAACTTGTCGGTGACGAAGATATGTGGGCGACCATGGCATTTCATGGTTTTCCTGAGGAATTTCAATGCGGCTCTGCGATCCCGGTGCTTTGTGACAAAGCTTTCTAGGACTTCCCCTTCGTGATCCACAGCCCGCCAAAGATAGTGCATCTCGCCGTTGATCTTGACGAATACCTCGTCCAGGTGTCATTGCCAGTTCGAATATGCGTGTATTTGGCTGACCATTTTATTGCGGATCTCTGCGGCAAATATTGGGCCAAATCTGTTCCACCAAAATCGAACCGTTTCGTGGCTGATGTCGATGCCGCGTTCGTTCAGGAGGTCGTCCACGTTCCGAAGTGAAAGCGGAAACCGAACATACATCATCACGGCTAGACGGATGATCTCGGGGCTCGTCTTGAAGTAGCGAAAGGGGGAGTGTTTTGTCATCCCGCGACGCTAAGTGCTCGCCGTGCCCGCCTCAACAAGTTTTCCTCTGACAGTGCCCAGCCGCACCTTCTGGGATTGGAATTCCCGGCGTTGACCCATCTGTCATGAGACGGTCCTCCTTGTTGTTTGCATTTTTTATTATTGATCTTATTCGCGCACGACAAAAACCGAACATTTTGCGCGCTCGGCGACCTTTCCGCCATTGGACGGCCAGACGTAATCAAGCACATTCGGCACGTGGCTGGCGATCACGACCAGATCTGAACCTGTGTTAACTATGGCTTTTAGCAACGAGTTATCCAAGTCGACGGTCGGATCATTGCTGATTACCGTGTCCGCAGACGTGGATATGCCATGTTGATCCGCTTGCGCGGCTGCAAAAGCATTTAGTTTTCCAGTATATTCGGTCGGGTTATGCGCAGTCGCGCTCGCTAATGGAGCCGTAACTCCAACATAGACGACTTCTGCGCCGTAGTGTTTAGCAAGGTCTGCTGTGCATCGCAGTGCCTTTTCCAGACTACCTAAATGCGCCAAGTCCACCGGCGTCATAATTTTTTTGAACATTCTGTTGTTCCTCCCCTTTGACTATCGCGGCCAGCTACGACCCTAACAGGCAGTTCGAATATCTCTTTCGTCCGCCTTCAACCGACATTCCCCAAGTAGAACACCGACCGGTTGATGTTGCCGCCATCTAGTGCATCGATCAAGGCAATTGGGCAGGCTGCGGCGTTTTTTTGTGTATCGGATGTCCTGACCGAACGCCATTTTTGGTATCGGCAACGGATTTGGCCTGACCATTTGATTGATTGAATTCAGTTTGGGCATACCTCCCCAGCCGCTTTCGTTCAGTTGTTGCTGACGTCCTCATGCGGGAAGCGGTGGTGCGCGCAGTCGCTGGATGGCTGCAAAAATGCTGTTGAACAGATCACTACTGACTGCAACTTCGGCCAATTGGAATTTGATTGTGCGGGCGTGACGGACGTCTCGTGCGCCGATTTTGATCACCCGTGTCTGGAGGCTGGTCAGCGACCAATCGGCTAGGGCGGCTCACCAATATGCCGCGCCATGCTCAAATGGCAGCAAGGCGAAAGCTGCCGCGAGGCGGAAACCTGATCTGTGAATGTCCGCTCCGGGCCGGGAGCGTCATCCTTCGAAAAGGGCGGGAAGTGGACGTTCGCTGCGAGCGCGAGCCCGGAATGCGCCTCCAGCGGGTGCGGACATTCAAGTGACATAGAAAACAGGTTTATCTCTGCACCGCCGCAGGGCTGCTGAGAGCCATAAATTGGAACTTGCGACGGTGAAATAAATGGCTCAGTCCCAAGACTGTTCACACACTTAACTGCTTTGAACGTTCTTGAGCGCCATTGCCTTCGATGTTTGACTTGGCCATTCTTCCAACAACAACATCTTCGTTCAGGAAGGTCTAAGAATGCGAAGCACAAAGACAATTCATGTCGTGTCATGCCACGCGGAGGGTGAAGTCGGAGATGTCATTGTTGGGGGGGTAGCTCCGCCTCCCGGTGATACTTTGTGGGAGCAGCGCAATTGGATTGCCAAAGACCAAACGCTTCGTAATTTTGTTTTAAATGAACCGAGGGGTGGGGTTTTTCGCCACGTGAATCTGCTGGTGCCGCCCAAGCATCCCGACGCCCAGATGGGTTGGATTATCATGGAGCCAGAAGACACCCCGCCGATGTCAGGCTCAAATTCTATCTGCGTAGCTACAGTGTTGCTGGACAGTGGGATCATCCCAATGACCGAACCCATCACCGAGATGGTTCTAGAGGCCCCAGGTGGCATTATTCGGGTCCGGGCAAACTGTCTTGATGGTAAGGCAAAAAGCATAACTGTTCAAAACTTACCGTCGTTCGTGGGTGAAATTGGTGCTGTGATTGAAGTTCCGAGTATTGGACCACTCACTGTCGATACTGCTTATGGTGGCGATAGTTTTGTGGTAGTGGACGCGCAGTCTTTGGGTTTCAAACTGGACGCCCCAGAGGCCGGGCAGCTTGCAGAGCTTGGCGTGCGCATCACGAATGCAGCCAATGACCAGCTACGCTTTCATCATCCTGAAAATGCTGAATGGAACCATTTTTCGTTTTGTCTATTTGCGGGGCCCTTGGAACGAAAAGGTAGCCATCTGACTACTACTGCAGCAGTTTCAATCCAGCCCGGTAAAGTTGATCGTTCACCAACAGGGACGGCGGCATCGGCTCGCATGGCCCTCTTACATGCATCAGGGCAGATGGCGGTAGGCGAAACCCTTACGGTGCGCTCAATTATTGGCTCCGAGTTTCACGGAAAGATCGTGGGCACGACAATGGTTGGGGATAAACCTGCAATCGTTCCGGAGATCACAGGGCGAGCATGGATTACTGGCACGCACCAACACATGCTCGATCCTGATGATCCTTGGCCTGAGGGCTATCGATTGTCCGATACGTGGCCATCTTACTAATCCCTCGCGTCATACTGTCAGGTCGAAAGCAGGCTTAGAATAGATTTGGGAACGGAAGCTTTGTCCGCTGGATGGCGCTTCATCCAACAAATTGCTGCGCTAAGCATTAATGGCCGCTCTGACAGGCGGCGTGGCAGGAGAGATATGCCTGTCTATCGGCAGGCCTGAGCCGGAACCGCCAACTTCTTTGGGTGGGGCCACCATTCCATGGAGAAGTGCGGGTTTGGGCTTCGCTGTCATCTGCTCTGCTTTTGGGAACGCTCGAACCCTCCGAATGAGGGCGGTGCAGGGCATCGGGATACGTTGGCCTATTCACGGCCCGGTGACGCCCTCTGTCTCGATCTTCAACGGCTCGCCACAATGCTTGCAGTGAATCGCATCCGGTTCGTGCCGGTTCAGGCCACATTCCGGGCATTTATACTTAATCTTAGATGGCTGGAAAATGGTTCGGGCCAATTGCAAGAAAAGCGCCACGCCTACGACCATGATGAAAACTGACAACAGCTTCCCGCCAGTCGTCGTCATTGTGATATCGCCGAAGCCTGTCGTTGTCAGCGTCGCCACCGTGAAATAGAGCGCGTCGACGTAGCCGGCGATGCCAGCCTCTTCATCGAAGGCCAGAACGAAGACAAGCGACGTGGTCACGAAGATGAAGACGAACAGGTTTACCGCAGCAAGGATGGCGTCTTCATGGCGGCGAAAGAACAGGCTCTCGCGCCGGAGATCACGGAGCAGATGATAGGAGTGTATCAATCGCAGTCCGCGCAGCACGCGTAGAAAGGCGAGGTTTCCAGTCAGAAGCGGCGCAAGCAGCACCGACGCCACGACGAGCAGATCCACCAGAGTGTAGATGCGGGTCAGCTCTCGGCGCGGGTTATCTGAAATCCATAGTCGGGCCACAAGGTCCAAGAGAATGAGTAGACCGAGCGAGAAGTTCAACGCGGCCGTGGCCGGCGTCGCTGGCAGCGCCGCGGTCGCAATAAAGTAAACGATGGTCAGCGCATCGAAAAAGATCAGTCCATAGCGAAACCGCCGGGCGCTTTGACTTTGTCCGGTGTAGAGCAACCTGATCGTTCGGTGCAGTTCTTCCATGTGGGCAACATGCCACAGGTTTTCGCCTGGGACCATGCGCCAAATCCACGGCGTGCTTGCGGACAAGCTCGGGGCGCTCGCATTGGGATCATCCGGCGTCGCCAAGTTCTTGCACCCGCAGCGAACTGCAGGTTTGACGGGCCGCACTGCAGCGACATAAGTTGGTGACGACCGGCGGCTTAGGGCCGTTCGTGTTCCTCCGACACAAGGGGCGTAAAGTTTGCATTCGCTGCAGGCGGGAGGTCTCTTGCTCTTGGGATGAAAGCCGACCTTAGCGTCCCGCTTCTTTGAAAAACCAGTCGGTTAGATATCCTCACAATTACCGACTGCGGATCACGCCACCGCTGATCGCGCGAGCGGCTTCGGCCGGGCGGGTCTATTTTCGACTGATGGCCCCAACCGTCAGGATGTTGGAACCGAGAACGCCTCAAGAAAACGGTCAACCGTCCGTTCAATTGCAGGGCCTGAGTTTTCTGGGCAGGGCATCCGATAAATGTGCTGCCGGATGCCGATATAGACGATGCCACCGTGTAGGTTCCAGAGGTCTTCCATGTCGGGCGTGATCGCCTGAGATGAGGCTATACGCACTTCTTCCAGCAAAGGATGCAGGATCATTTGGTGCATGTGTTCAAGGTATCGCTTGTTCAACTCTGCCCCGGCCAGCCCGGAAAACATAAAGATGCGCATCCATTCATGTTCGAAAATCAGCTTGCTGTAATCTGAGTAGAAGGCCAGCAGTCGGCTTCGCAAAGGCACGTTTCGATCTGCCAAACGGACAGGCCAATCGGGCGAAAGGCTTTCCAGATATACCTGAGCATATACCGCCTCAATCAGGGCGTCCTTTGATTCGAAGTACTTGAAAAGCAAGGACTGTGTGATGCCGAGGTCCTTGGCGAGATCGCGGGTTTTCCCCTCCAGCCCGACCTTCGCAAAGAACGCAACCGCTCCGTCAACTATTTGTTGGCGACGTTCATCTGCAGGCAAACGCTGCCGCTTGGCCTTGCGTGGAGCATCCTTTGGGGTGCCCGTATTCTTGCTCATGTCCATGCCCTGACTTTTGCTCAGAAAAGATTCTTCTTGCAATGATATTCGCTTTATAGATCATATGATCAATAGTTGGCTGGGAGGATTGCCAACTATCAGGGAGAACAGCGTATGAAAGCTTCGGCGGGCGGATATGCTCGGGCAAATGACCTGAGTCACGCGATCGAAATGCTTGACTCGGCTGATGGCATGGGGCGCGTTCTTGCCGGTGGGCAAAGCCTTGTGGCGGCCATGAACATGCGGCTGACGACCGGGGATCTGCTGGTCGATATCTCGCGCATTTCAGAGCTGTCGGGCATCACCGAAGAGGGAGGCAGCTTGCGCATCGGCGCGCTGACACGTCATGCCGAGATCGGAACCGACCCGCTGGTCAGGACCCATGCGCCGCTTTTGCGCGATGCGGTCGACTGTATCGCCCATGCGGCAATCCGCAATCGCGGCACCATCGGCGGTGCGCTGGCCCATGCGGACCCCGCGGCAGAGTTCCCGGCGTGTGTTCTGGCGCTTGACGCCACGATTCATGTGACGGGTCGAGACGGAGAACGCGCAATTCCCGCTGACGACTTTTTCCGCGAGGTTTTTGAAACCGCGCTCCAACCGGATGAAATCCTGACCGCGATCACTTTTCCCAAGGCCGAACAGGACGAGCGGCAAGTCCTGCAGGAGGTCACCCGACGGTCTGGTGACTATGCCCTGGCCGGGCTTTGCCTTGTGCGCTGCAGTGCCGGGCATCGGGTCTCGCTGCTTTCGGTGGGGCCAAGGCCTGTGCTGGCCCGCAACGCAATGATGCACCTGGATGAAGGCGATATCGACGGCGCAGTTGCGGCGCTGCGCGCTGAAATCGATCCGCCTTCGGACACACAGGCAAGCGCCGGCTATCGTCGCCATATCGCCGGCGTACTTTTGCGCCGCGGGATGGCGAACCTAACAGGAGAGACGGCATGAGCGAGTTTTTTCGCGCCAAGGTCGACATCGACCTGAGCGTCAATGGCGAACAGGTGGAGGCACGCGTGCCCGCTGGTCAGCATGTCATCGACTTCCTGCGCCAGGAACTGGGCCTGACCGGGGCGCATGCGAGCTGTGAACATGGCGTTTGCGGGGCTTGCACGATCCGGGTGAACGGACAGGCCATTCGGGGCTGTCTGATGTTGGCGGCGCAGTTGGACGGTGCCGATGTCTGGACGGTCGAGGGGCTGTCTGACAACAACACGATCCGCGATTTGCAGGACGCCTTTGTCGCCCGCAACGCTTTGCAGTGCGGCTTTTGTACCCCCGGCATGCTGGTCTCGGCAGAAGAGCTTCTGGCACAAGGTGGCATTCCGGAACGCGGGAAGATCCGTGAACACATCTCAGGCAACTATTGCCGGTGTACGGGATACGAAGCCATCGTCGATGCGATTGAAACCGTCGCTCGACAGCGCGCTGGAAAGCCAAGTTCATGACCGTCAAGTTTGGTAACCCCGACCGCCCCAATTCCTACATCGGCAAGACTGTCCCGCGCCCAAATGCCAGGCGGCTGGTCGAAGGACGCGGCAAATACGTGGACGACATCGCGCTGCCGCGCATGGTGCATGTCGTCTTTGTCAGGTCTCCTTTTGCCCATGCCCGGATCAACGGAATCGATACCTCCGGGGCGAAATCGGTCAAAGGCGTGGTGCGGGTTTTTACCGGCGCGGATCTGGCCGAAGTGTGCACCCCTTGGGTCGCTGTGCTCGCGCATCTCAAGGGGCTGAAATCGCCACCCCAACACCCCATGGCTATCGATCGTGCATGCTGGGTCGGAGAGCCGGTTGTCGCGGTTGTCGCGACCTCCCGAGCGGCAGCTGAAGATGCGGCAGACCTGGTTGAAGTGGACTACGATCCGCTGCCGGTAGTTGGCGACATGATGACCGCGCTCGACAAGGATACCCCGGTGCTCCATCCCGAGATGGGTGACAACTTAGCGTTTCAGCGCCTGCACGAAGAAGGTAATGTCGAAAGCGCCTTTGCCTCTGCGCACAAGGTCGTCTCGGCGCGGTTCAGCACCGCACGCCACACGGGCGTCACCCTTGAACCACGCTCGATCCTTGTGGATTGGAACCCAGCAGAGCGTCAGCTGACCGCCTGGCACTCCACGCAGGCACCGCACATGATGCAATCCGTATTGGCCGAGCATTTGGATATCCCTGAATCTCGCGTGCGGGTGATTTGCGGCGACGTGGGGGGGTCTTACGGCATCAAGGTGCACGTTTATCCCGATGAGATGGCGACCGCGGCGATTGCCAAGATCTTGGGGCGGCCGGTCAAATTCATCGCGGACCGACTGGAAAGCTTCAGCACTGATATTCATGCCCGAGACCATGACATCGAGGCCAGAATCGCGGTGGATGAAGCTGGCAAGATCCTCGCCTTCGACGTCGATGACTGGACCGCGATCGGGGCTTATTCAGTCTATCCCCGCACCTCGGCGATCGAGGGCAATCAGGTGGTCAACCTGTGCGGCGGACCATATGATTTTGCCAACTACCGCGCCAAGACAACAGTAGTTTTCCAGAACAAGACCCCGACCTGCCAGTATCGCGCTGTCGGACACCCCATCGCTGTTGCGATCACCGAAGGGCTGGTGGACATGGCCGCGGCAGAGTTGGGCATCGACCCGGTTGAGATCCGTCGGCGCAACATGTACGGCGATGACGTCTACCCGGTGAGATCGCCTGCCAATATGCGGTTCGAGGGCCTGTCGCATCATCAAAGCATGGACAAGCTCATGCAGCTGATGGATTACGATGCGCTGCGGGCTGATCAGGCCGAGGCCCGCAGCCGCGGCGTGCATCGCGGCATCGGTATCGCCAGTTTTATCGAACTGACCAACCCCTCGCCCTTTATGTACGGCATCGGCGGCGCGCGCATCTCTGCGCAGGACGGCTGCACGGTGCGGATGGATCCGGACGGGTCGATCGTGGCGCTATCGGGCGTGACTGAACAAGGGCAAGGCACCGAGGCGATGCTCAGCCAGATCGTCGCCGAAGGTGTCGGAGTGCCACCGTCTAATGTGCGGGTCATCACCGGCGATACGCAGGTCACGCCTTATGGCGGCGGCACATGGGCCTCGCGCGGGGCAGGAATCGGCGGCGAAGCGGCGCTTTTGTCCGCCCGTGCGCTGCGCGACTCAATCCTTGAGATTGCGGCGGCGATGCTTCAGGCGGATCAGGCAAGCCTCGACATTCGCGATGGCGAAGTGGTCGACAACGATACCGGGGCTGCGCGTATGCCGCTGGAGGAGTTGGGCCGGATCGTCTACTTCCGGGGTGACACACTGCCCGAAGGTCTGCCGCGTGAATTGGTTCAGACCCGGCACTACATCACCACCGAATATCCTTTTGCCTTCACCAACGGCGTGCAGGCCAGCTATCTCGAAGTCGATACGGAGACCGGCGTCGTGACCTTGCTAAAACACTGGTGTGTCGAGGATTGCGGGCGCATCATAAACCCGCAGTTGGTCGATGAACAAATCCGCGGCGGGATTGTTCAGGGGCTGGGCGGGGCACTGTTCGAGGAAATTCACTATGACGAGGACGGTCAGTTGCTGAACGGGTCCATGGCCGACTACCTTGTGCCGATGGCTGCAGAGATGCCCGACATGGTGATTGGCCACGTCGAAACCCCGACAAAGGAAAGCACACTCGGGGCAAAGGGTGCCGGAGAGGCCGGTACCGCCGGGGCCCCTGCTGCAGTGATGAATGCGATCAATGACGCTTTGCGCCCGGTGGGCGCACAGGTGACCGAAATGCCCTTCACGCCGGAACGCATTCTGCGGGCGCTTGGGGTAATTGACGACTGAAACAACAAGAAGATCCGAGGAGGGATCTTCGCCAAGGGAGGAAAAATCATGAAATTTACGACATTCAGCGCTGTTGCGGCGCTAAGCATTTCCGCAGCGGGTTGGGCCTCGGCCCAAGAACAGGTCACTGTCAACATCGGCTCTTCGCATCCAGAGGCCAATATCTGGGTCTACGCGATGAAGAATACCTTTCAGCCCGAGGTAAACCGGATCCTGCAAGAGGCCGGCAACGCCTATCAAGTGAATTGGGTCGAGGCCTACGCCGGCACGTTGTATAAATTCACCGACACCCGCGAAGCGGTCATGGACGGCATCGTGGATGTAGGCATGGTCGGCACCGTCTGGGAAGGGGCCAACATGCCCTTGCAGAACGTCACCTATTTCACACCGTTCGCGACCTCGGATCACAAGATGATCATCGAGATTTTTGACGATCTGAGCCAGAATCTGCCCGAGCTGGCCAACAGCTGGTCCGAGAACGGAATGGTGCACCTGTCTTCGTTGATAACCGACAGCTATGATATTTACGCGACCTTTCCGGTCAACACGATGGCGGACCTGCAAAACCGCAAGCTGAACGCGCCGGGCACCTCGGCGAACTGGCTGCAAGGCACAGGTGCCACACCCGTCGATGGGGCGCTGACCACCTACTACACCAACATCCAGACCGGCGTGACCGAGGGCACCTTGTCCTTTGCATCCGGCATCCTACCGACTCGTGTCTACGAAGTGGCACCGGAGCTGACCCGCGTTGGCATCGGGTCGATGTATTTTGGCGGAATCGCAGCCAACGAAGACTTCTTCAACGGTCTGCCCGAAGCCGTGCAGCAAGCATTCCGGGAAGCTGCCAAGGCGACATCCGTGGCCCACGGTGACTACGTTTCCGATCTGGCCGCCAGGGCGATGACCGAAATGCAGGCTGCCGGCCTGACAGTGCGCGACCTGCCCGAGGCGGAAAAGGCGGCCTGGGTCGATGGTCTGCCGGACATCGTTGCCCCGTGGCTTGAGCAGACCGGTGAGTCCGGCAAGGTTGTGCTGAAGGCCTATTTCGACGCGCTGCGCGCACATGGTGCGACACCGCTGCGCAATTGGGACGAAGGACGCTGATCCTAGGCGTATCGAAAAACAGCACCCGTCTGGACAGCGTCCAGACGGGTGTATTCTTGACATCTCCAACCGATGAGTGAGCGCGGATGAGCCAGGACAACCCCATCGACACCAACGAAACCCTTGTGCCCAAATTCGCTGATGCACCTGTCGGCGCAATCTTGGGAAGCGTGGCGGCTCTCATGTCCTCTGTTGGCACACTGTGTATCGGCGGCCTTATGGCGCTGGTCGTGGCGGATGTTCTGGGACGAAACTTCTTCAATGCGCCAATCACCGGCGTGTCTGAAATCGCTGGCCGCACTGTCGTGGCAATTGTTTTCCTGCAGGTCGCCGCCGCCATTCAGCAAAAGCGTCTGACGCGGGCGGACTTTCTTGTTCGGCGGCTCTATCGCGCCTCACCGCGTATGGTCTTCTTACTTGAGGCGTTCTTTGCCCTCATCGGTGCCGTGGTTTTTGCGCTGATCTTCTGGGCGTCTTGGCCCAAGATGATCGACGCCTGGAATGGGGCCGAGTATTTTGGTGTGCAAGGAGTCTTTACCATCCCGACAATGCCCTTCCGCGCCATCACTGTTCTGGGGTCTACGGTGGCCGCACTATCCGCGCTGTACCGGTTCTCCGAGGAACTGCGCAATTTTCGGGGTTATCACTCATGACCACACTCACCATTGGATTCATTCTGATTGCCGTCCTGATCGGACTGGTGCTGCTGGGCTTGCAGATCGCCTATGCGCTGTTTGCCGTGGCCTTTGCAGGGATCTGGATCATCCGCGACAACATGGGCCTCGCTTTCAAGATGCTGGAGCTGACCGCCTATAGCGGCATTGCGGACTATCTGTTCGCGACCATCCCGCTGTTTGTCCTGATGGGGCTATTGGTCAGTGTATCGAATGTCGGTCGCGATACCTTCGAGGTCGCGGAGGTACTGCTGCGACGCATGATCTGCGGGCTGGGAGTTGCCACCGTTGCGGCCAACACGATCTTTGCGGCTGTGACCGGCGTCTCGATTGCCTCTGCTGCGGTGTTCACGCGTGTCGCCGTACCCGAGATGACGCGTCACGGGTATCGACCGGAATTTGCCGCCGGAACGGTTGCCGGCTCATCAGTACTGGGCATGCTCATTCCGCCCAGCCTGTTGCTGATCATCTATGGTGTCTTGGCTGAGGTTTCGATTGGCGGCATGTTTATTGCGGGAATTTTCCCCGGTATCATGCTGGCTGGCGGCTTCGTGGTCATGCTAATCGGCGTGACTTACTTGTTCCCGGGGTTTGTCCTAACCGATCCCGAGGCATCAAAGGCCCGCCGTCTGGACGCAGAGGGCATAAAGATGTCGCTGCCGACCATGGCGGCCAAGCTTTTCCCAATCGTGATGCTGGTCGTGCTGGTTCTAGGCGGGCTTTACACGGGGTATTTCACCCCGACCGAAGCGGGTGGTATCGGGGCTTTCGGTGCCCTTCTGGTAGCAATATCGCGACGGTCGCTGAACCGGCACAAGCTGTGGGAAGTGATGAAGCAGACCGGCGTTATTTCGGTGTCGATTCTGCTCTTGCTCATTGCGGCAAGTTTCTATTCCAGGATGTTGTCTATTGCCGGCCTGCCCAATGCGATTGCCGCATTGGTACAGGGATCTGGTTTCGGCCCAATGGGTTTTTTGTTTTTCTACGCTTTTATAATTCTTTTGATGGGAATGATCCTCGACAGCACTTCAATCCTCCTGATCATGGTTCCGATTGCCGCCCCGATTGCGCAAAGTATGGGCATTGACCTGAGCCATTTCGGGATCGTGACTGTTCTGGCAGTCGAGATCGGGCTGCTCACTCCACCCTTCGGAATATCGGTTTTCACTGTGCATAACACGCTCAATGATCCGAACGTCTCGGTCGAGCAAATCTTTGCGGCGACCATGCCGTTCATCGGTGTGATGTTGGTCGTGTTGGCTATGGTTGCGCTCTTTCCGATTATATCCACGATTTTTCTATAGGCGGATAGCGCGGGGGGCGGTGGTCCCCAACGACTGGTTAAGGGCCGGAAGCGTTCCTGAAAGGCGCGGCTCTTCAGATGGCAGCCGTTTGCCAAGCACCCTGACGCCAAGCCGTACTCCTATCGAGTACTGAGTTGAAACGCCCTTAAACCAGCCAGCGCACCAACAGCGGTACGATCAGGCTTGTGAGCAGAGCGTTTAGTGCCATGGCGATGCCAGCATAGGCCCCTGCCACAGGGTTTACTTGAAATGCGCGGGCTGTCCCGATTCCATGTGCGGCAACACCGACAGCGAAACCTCGCGCCTGCCAGTCGGTGATCCGCAATAAATTCATCAAAGGCGTTACCGTCACAGCCCCGATGATCCCCGTCATAATGACCAACACTGCTGTTAGTGCCGGAATCCCTCCAATTGATTCAGAGATACCGAGAGCCACGGGCGCGGTAGTAGACTTTGGTGCCAACGACAACAGGACCTCCATCGGTAGACCAAAGGCACGCGCCAGCAGAATAGCCGAGCCTGCCGCGACAATCGAGCCTGCAAGCAAAGCCAGCAAGATCGGCGCTACCGAGGTTCGGATTGTCTGTCGATTGTCCCAAAGCGGTAAGGCCAATGCCACCGTCGCGGGGCCGAGCAGGAAGTGGACGAATTGGGCACCCTCGAAATAGGTCGTGTAGTTTGTCTGTGTCAGCCAGAGGACTGGTGCGATCAGAAGGACCGACAGAAGCACGGGATTGGCCCAAGGTGGGTTACCCAACTGCCGCGCCAACCCATCTGCAACCAGATAAGCGAGGATCGTTGTGGTGAGCCAAATCAGCGGTGTAGTCGCCAGATAGCTCCAGAGGCTTGCGACGTCTGTCATGTCACCCAGCGTTCAGTTGCGCGCCGAACGCCAATAAACGTCCCAACAGCAGCCAGCATGGAGAGCACAGTCGAAAGGGTCAGGATAACCAGCAGTGCAATCCCGTCTTCCGATAAAACCTCAAAGTTGCCAATCACACCGACACCCGCAGGCACGAATAGGAAAGACAGGTTCGCCAAGATGATCGTAGTCGTCGGCCTGAGCCGTTCAGCGAGTGTGGGCATTGCGCCAAGTATCAGCACGAGCAGGGTAAGACCCAGAACCGGGCCGGGCATCGCGAGGCCAAAGCCCCGCACAGTTATTTCTCCCAGCAACTGGCAGCCCAAGAGAAGTCCGAGTGTCTGGAGCATAGGTTTTCTCTCCTGAAAATTATGATCTAAGGCATTCTGACGCCAAACACGTATCAGAACCAATGGAAAAATTCTGCTCTGAGGCATCACGAGAACGACGCGCCCGTGCAAATGTTGTCCAGCGTCATCAGTCCAACGGTGGCAGCGGGCTCGAACTATGCCGCTGAAATTCATCCTAACAGACTGCTATGGGGAGGCTGCGCTGCGGCATCAGATAGGATGACCAAGGGCAGCTATGGGCCGTGAGCACCCCGCTCAAAACTTTTACGATAGGTGGCCCAACGGTCACACTAGTGAATCTGCTCCGGCTGCTTCCACAGTGCTTCCACAGCTTGTATTCCCAGAATGCATAAAGCGCCCCAAAGGGCGCTATGCCACTAAGCCGTTGTTTTATTTGGTTGCGGGAGGACGCAACCAGCGTTGTCGAACTAAGCTCACTTGTAGGCTTATCTAATTGCGAGAACTGCGGGTCGAACTGGGATCTGTCGACCACTTCATTCATTCGACGATATGCTACGAGCAATCAACGTCATGCCTACATCAAGGGCGGAAACCATACATTCGCCGCACCCGCAAACTAAATTGGGCAACTTGTAGAAAGCGGACGCTCGGGGCTGCGACCCGTTTTTTATGTCGTGCAAACGCAGCGAAGGTCGGCAGTGAGCCCAAGATAGCACTTTTGGCATAGGTGGACTGACGCAACACTAGAGTCCCAATTCTTTCTGCAGGAACGCTGTAAATCTCACAGGCCCTTCGACAGTATGAACATCGCTGGCCTCCGAGAAGAAGAAGCACTCAGGGTCTTCTTCGGAGGAGGTAAGATCAAACCAGGCGGCCATATATCCTTGGTGCATGAAAAAACAGAAAGGTTCAGAAATCTCTTCAAGGGATAGATCGTTCTCCGCCAAATAATCCTTGAGCGAAGCATTGTTCAAGCTCAAATCACTTAAAAACCAATCGCTCCCTTTAAGAAAACCTTGTTTGTCTCTGCCCATCCAGAGGAGTAATTCTCGGTATGCACCGGGAAGCTGTCGACCCATTGTTCTCTGAACTTGCTGCAGCTCGCCCTTTGAACACCCCACGGGTTGGCTGAATTGGCTGCCATGTTTCTTGAAGAACGCGTTCTTGATCGGCCTAAGAAAAGTCGCTTCCATCTCTTTTGCATTCCTAAAATAGGCTGATGCCGGTTTCATCATCCGAACTGTAGATATTTCGACTTTAGTGGCCAAGATACGGTTACACAAATGGCAGAAAAGTCCGCTCTACCGACATTGGTCCGGGGTGCAGCGAAGGTCCGCTCCGAGCCCACTTTGACCGATGCTGCAAAGCGCACGAAGGTCTACTACCGCGAGAAAGACACGAATCTTCAGCAACCGCTTTGGCTTTGAATGGGATTTTGGGTGCCATCAATCGGGGTTGTATCTGCGTGTTCCAAAAAATGAGGGTTTTAGAACGCTCCCGAATGTCCTGAGCTTATTTTCCCCTGTCCTTTTTGCCTGTTTCAGATAGTTGTTGCTGGGAGGCTTGGGTTGCAGCGGCCGAAATGGCGGCAGTGTCTTCAGCTGTCAGTTCATGGGCATGCTCCATCGAGGGCAGGGCCACGCGCACTTCGCGGCGGGCAAATTCGATGCCGTTCTCTTCAAAGGCGACATTCACGCGGTTGAAGATTTCCTTTCGGATCATGAACTGCTTGCCAGGTTTGGCCATAAATTTGCCCCGGATCACCATGCCGACGTCGTCAATCTCCAACACACCCTGCGATTTGAAGGGTTGCAGGAAGTCTTCGGTCAATTCGGGTATCTCCAGCATGTCCTGACCGATTTTCTTGAAGATCTTGCGGATTTTCTCAGGGTCGCTGCCGAAGGGCACGGTAAAGCGCAGCTTCATGATTACCCAGTCGCGCGAGAAATTGGTGACCTTGGGAATTTCGCCGTAAGGAATGGTATGCACCGGCCCCTTGTGGTGGCGCAATTGCATGGAGCGGATTGAGATTTTTTCGACTGTGCCCATGGTGCCTTCGACCTCGACATATTCACCATTGCGAAAGGCATCATCGACCAAAAAGAAGATGCCGGACACGACATCGGTCACCAGCTTTTGCGCGCCAAAGCCGATGGCCAGACCGACAATGGAGGCACCGGCGAGAAGGGGTGTGGTGTCCACCCCGATGTTGCTGAGGCCCAAGAGCAGGAACAGCACGACGATGAAAGAACGTGAGACCAGGAGGATCAAGGGCAACACGGTGGAGAGGCGCGAGCCGCCCGCTCCGCCGCCATCGCCGCCGATTTCCTCTTCATCCGGATTATAGCCTGCGGCGGTTTGTTCGGCGGCCAGCTTGCGGTTGATATAGAGCGATACCGCCTCATAGAGCAGATAGCCGATCGACATGATGATCAGGAATTCGATGATACTTGCCGCGAATTGCGCACCGACGCTTGCCGCTGCGATTGAGGTTGCGCTCATGCCCCAGAAATCGGCAATCGACAGGATAACAACGGCAAAGATCACCACGCGGCCAATGCGGATATAGGAGCGTTTGGTGGCGTAATAGGCGCGTTCAGCCACGGGGCCTTCGCCGGTCATAGCGGGGGTTAGATGGCGCACCAGCCCGCGGATCAGCGTGTCCATGGCAGGCGCGAACATCAAAAGCAGCATGGTCTTGTAGTGCGGCGCGCTGGCCAGCAGTTCCAGATTACCGTAGCTTATGATGATCCTGCTGACCCACCATAAGGTAACGAAAATCAAGATATTTGCATAAGGATAAAGCTGGGCTGCGCGCTCTTCCATGGGCGTTACGTCCGGGTCGGCACCGCGCATCATCGAAACGCCGCCTTCGCGGTAGCGCCAGAATATAGCAATGAGGTAGATGTAGAGTGCCAAGTTCAGCCAAAAACCGAGGCCGCTTAAGCTCATAGGCAAGCCGTTGTTGGTGTTGAACGCGATAATGGCACCAGAAAAGCCGATCAAGAAGGCAATCCAGAACTGGTGAAAACAAAAGGCACGCGCATGTTTGGTGTCGACGCTCAACAAGCGGTACTCGGGATTCATCGGGGCAAACAGGAAAAACGCGATGGCCAGCATGAAGCGCGGAAAACCGATGAGGAAAAGGCCGACAAGCTGCACCGTGGGGACAAGCATTTCGGGCAGGATCAGCATGCCTGTCGCGCGTGAGGCTAAAACGAAGATGATCACGGCTACGACTTGGGTGGTTAGACGCTGGGCGAGCAACTGTACAGTTTCGCGCAGGGTGGTGTTTTCGGGATCAGCAGGCGGCAGAATGCGCCAGTTGCGGGTAAGGCGGCGAAAGATCAGCTCAACACCAGCTGCGACGCCGAATACCATGGCCATATAACCCAGCAGGCCCAGTAGCCCTGCAAGGCCACCAATGCTGTCATAGAAGTTTGAGAATGCACGGGCTTGATCCGTGAACAAATCCGGCAGGCGCTGCACCGAGATCACCACGGATTGCCATGCGCCCGTGGTGGCGTGGTAGAGGAATTCCGAAGAGCCGCCAGAGTCCTGCGCCGTTGCCGCAGCCTGCGTGTTCAACTGATCTAACAGCAGTGCGCGCACTTCGGTATCCGACAGCCGCGAGATCAGCGCATTTGCTGCCTCGGCCGTCAGCGGGTTCGGCAAAGTCGGAGTCTCCTGAACGGTTATTGAACTGCCAAGGTTGAACTGGGCCTGCACAGGCTGGGTTGTGCAGATAAGGGCAAACAAAATGGCACATGCTTGCGCCAGCCGAACGCGATACTTCATGAAATTTCCCAGATCTATTCCCGCTCTCAGCAAAACTATTAAATCAACATCTTGAGCGCAGGCTGTTCCTGTCGCCGACACCCGCACTGTTGCCCATCGCCAGATCAAAATTGTTTTCTGTCTTGCCGTCAAGCTTTCGTAACAAATAACGAAATTGGCTTTCGTTGCCACGACTAACAGGGAGCCGCGCCTGTCGAGATGGCTCACAGCCGACCTTCACTGCAATTGCATAGGTCAATGCTGCGCGGCTGAACGAAGTTATCCTATCTAATCTGACATTCTATGAAGAGCCCTCTGCTGGGCATTTTTCTATCCTGCCGGTCTTTCCAAAATACACATCGGATGAGGTGCTGCTGGTGCTGTCAGACCAATGCGAACCAGTCTCACTTCTCCAGCAACCTCAATCTTTTAGGCTGCGCAGAGACCGCGCCACTCGGTAAGGGCGGTGGCGCGGTTCAGCTTGAAATTTGATCGGTTGTAAAGGTGGCGCTCCGCGTTGAAATGGTTGTGGACTGAAGCGTGGACGGCGATGAATTTTTGCAAGGTTCCCATCCGTCTAAAGCAAAGCATAGCCCGCTCTCTTCGTCTGAATGGCTGGTGTGAATTATCGGCTCGATTGTTGAGCCAGTGACCGGCTTCCTGTTTGTCGACACTTCCGATGACCTTCAGCGCCGCGCCGTAGGAACGTAGTTTGTCGGTGACGAAGATATGTGGTCGACCATGACGTTT
>RCMY010000999.1_pt1 | contig 26968 bp, 28 predicted proteins | sample 2041341 | NCBI WGS metagenome assembly RCMY01 (sample SAMN09708234, study PRJNA481090) | Marine sediment metagenome, whole genome shotgun sequencing project.
ACTTCTAATCCGTAGGTCGCAGGTTCGAATCCTGCCTGGCGTACCAATAACAACAGCCGCTTAGCTGAATCAGCTAAGCGGCTGTTGTCGTTTCAGGACCAGTATCCCCAACTATTTCTCAAATTTTGCAATAGGAACCCTCTGCAGGACAAAACCCAACATTGGCCGAAGCTTATAGTGTTTGCAGAAGAGTCAGGAAAGATTGGGGGCTGAAGGAAGAATGGTGATGTTTTTAAGTTGCGGCAGAGCTCTCGCCCGTTAAACCATGTTGGGATGGTGTTTGGCATTTCGGAAATAACTATTGTGGATAATTTCAAAACACGATAAGTTTTTGACATATTTAGAGCTAACTTGGTGTGGTCAATAGTTTATTTTTCGGGCCACCCTTAATCGCGGAATTTTTCCTAACTCCATGAACAAGCAATTGCTGTATCTGCTCCCTAGAATTGTTACCTTTATTTTCGAGAAGCTGCGCCAAGCTTGCATTGACCTGTTGCCCATTGCCTTGGTAATCGTTTTTTTTCAAATGGTGATCATTCGTCGTCCATTACCGAATCTTTCCGAGATTGTTATTGGGACCGGTCTGGTTATCGTCGGTCTCAGCATGTTTATTCAGGGATTGCAAATGGCCCTCTTTCCTCTGGGGGAAAATATGGCCGAAGCCCTTACTCGAAAAGGTAGCCTTTTTTGGCTGATGACATTTTCCTTTGCACTTGGTTTTTCCACCACTATAGCAGAGCCCGCCCTCATTGCCATTTCTGCTGAGGCCGCGGACATTGCCATCCAAGGAGGACTTTTGGCCAATGATCCTAAAATAGCGGCGTCCTACGCCCTCGGTCTCAGGCTTACCGTCGCCTTTTCTGTAGGATTTGCGATTCTTCTGGGAGTCCTCCGCATACTCAAGAACTGGTCACTGCCTATACTTATAATTGGTGGTTATGCTTGTGTCATGCTGATAACAATCATCGCTCCGGAAGAGATCATCGGCATCGCTTACGATGCCGGCGGAGTAACAACCTCGACCATCACTGTACCACTTGTTACTGCCCTGGGAGTTGGCCTGGCCACTATTATCAGAGGCCGTAACCCTTTGATCGACGGATTCGGGCTCATTGCCTTTGCTTCGCTCCTGCCAATGATATTCGTCATGGGGTATGGTATTGTTGTCTTTTAATACCTTGGTAACGTTATGGATTTATTGACTGATTTTATAAAGACATTGTTTCTCACATGCCGGGATGTCATACCGATTGTGTTGCTGTTCGGTCTTTTTCAGCTGCTCATTGTGCGCAAGCCAATCCCAAATTTTAAGCCTATTCTGGTTGGGGCAGTGTATGTGCTGCTGGGACTCACGCTTTTTCTGCTTGGGCTTGAAAAGGCGCTTTTCCCTCTCGGCAAGATCATGGCAGCGCAACTTTCAGATCCGGTCTTTCTTCAGGGGAGCAAAGAGACCATTGATCTCCTGGATTGGAAGAATTATGGATGGGTTTACCTCTTTGCAGCAATGATTGGCTTTGCCACGACTATTGCCGAACCATCCCTCATCGCTGTTGCCTACAAAGCCAAACAGGTGTCCGGGGGTACCATTAACGATTGGGGACTGAGAATTACTGTCGCCATTGGTGTTTCTTTCGGAATCAGTCTTGGCACCTTTCGAATTGTTACCGGCACTCCTCTCTACATATATATCATGGTAGGCTATTTTATCGTGATCGTTCAGACCATTTTCGCTCCCAAAACACTTACAGCCCTGGCCTATGATTCCGGCGGCGTTACCACCTCCACCGTGACAGTGCCTATAGTCGCAGCTCTCGGACTCGGCCTTTCTGCTGCAGTTCCGGGCCGAAATCCAGCTATAGATGGTTTCGGATTGATTGCTTTTGCCAGTCTGTTCCCGATCATTACCGTTCTTGGATATTCGCAATACGCTCACTGGGTCGCTACGCGGCCAATGAAAAAAGCAGAAAGGGAAAAAATATGAAATTCAAAGTCATCCTGGCTTCTGTAAAAGCCGATATTACCGACAAAGTAGTTGATGCTGCCAAGAGTTCGGGGGCCACAGGCGCGACTATCATCCCTGCCCGGGGCACAGGTATCAGAGAGGCGAAAACTTTCTTTGGGCTGTCGCTTGAGGCACAGACTGATATCATCATGTTTCTGGTAGAAGAGCACATTGCTCCCATCGTACTTGAAGCAATAGCCAAAGCCGGAAAATTTGACCAGCCGGGCACTGGTATCGCTTTTATGATAGCCGTTGAAAATGTAGTCGGCCTGGAAAGCCAGATTGAGCGGTTCAAACAGGACGTTCGGGATCAATATTTTTAGTAATTCTAATGTAATAACGGAATATTTTGCAAAATATAATAAACAGCATTAAGAGGAGCAAGGGAATGACTGCAGAGCAAGACAGAATTGTACGAGCCAGGGATGTAATGAGTTCCAGCATTATCTCCATTGATGGCATGGCAACGGCCAAAGAAGCCGCTCAGAAAATGAGGGAGGAAAATGTACTGTCCCTGCTGGTCACCAAGCGGCACGAGAACGACGCCTGGGGACTCGTGGCCGTTCAGGATCTTATCACTGGTGTTCTGATTCCCGCAAAAAAAGCAGAGGATGTAAATGTCTATGAAATCATGACCAAGCCTATTCTCTGTGTTCCAGCAGACATGGATATCAGATATGTAGCGAGGCTGCTGTATCGATCTAATATGCGGCGCGCACCAGTGGAAGACAAGGGGCAGCTGGTAGGCATGATCACCCTCTCGGCACTGGTATTGGAAAACGATTTATTCTAGATTTTTGATCTTCCTGTCCGTCACCTGACCCCGCAGGGAGTTGCCGTTTCGACTACTCCTGATTGGTAGAAGTCTCCCTGCACACAACCTCTTGCTCAGGGTCAGAAAAAATTAATAAGTTGGACTGGCGTTTTCAAAGCGGTTTTCCCTGCTTTCTTTCTGTATGCCGGGGTTAGGTCATTACCCCATAACGAAATTCTTTTGATTTCCGCTGCCCATCATGTTGCTTGGTTTCTTTTTTATGATGTGCCAGCTTTACCTTTTTAGCGATCATTTTTTGATTGCCCGAGTGGCACTCAAATTCAACGGTAGCACCAACCTTTAAGAATTGACAGTTAACCAGGTCGGCCTTGTACACAATTATATCCGGGCCGCTCCCGTTGTCGAGAAGCCCAGAGTCCTTATCACGAAACCATTTTTTCACGACTGTATGCAAAAAATCACCTTTAATTTGTGGTTATCTCAGCACCTTTGTGTTGGGAAAAAAGTGCAATGAGAGAGTTGTGTTGATAGACCAGGCAGACAGATGCTTAGGCTATTGTTAAATTTCTGTATCTTTTATTGCAGATATTTTGACAAGATGTTTGGCACCTTGGGCAATTGATACCTGCTTTTGCCCTTCAAAGATAACTTTAATGGTGCCACAAGTATCTACTGTAACGATTTTGCCGATGCCCCATTCAGCCTTTGCCTTATGTCGGACATTTTCGCCTGCATATAAATTCGCTTTCATTGGTACCTCCTAGGAAAAAGAATTATACATAACCTTTATAATCTATACATTAATTTAATAAAAGCTTTCATTGTTTGACAAAAGTAGTAAAAAATGGAAATTTATACCGGTATAAACAGCCGAATTCATTGATTGGTGGCAAGTCTTCAATGATTTGAGTAGGAATTGACGTTGTTTGTTGTTCTTACTTTCTTTAGTGTTGTGACAGTGACGCCGTTTAAGTGTGATTATTCATCAATAAGTATAAGCGCCTGTATAACCTGGAAAATCTATGTTTTTATCATTACGTGCTATGTCTATCTACAAAATACTCTGTTATCTGTTGTGTCTTCTTTTTGTCAGCGTATCCACCCTTTGGGCGAAGACTTATCCCATGCCGCCAGCAGACGTTGACCTCATCGGAGATACAGAAAACGTTCAGGCCCTTGCCGAGGATACTTTACTCGATATCGCTCGTCGCTACGATCTGGGGCAAGATGAGATCCTGCTGGCCAATCCGAAGGTCGATCGTTGGATACCTGGAGAAGGTGCAGAAGTTGTTCTTCCCACCCGGTTTATCCTGCCTCGCGCCGAACGTAAGGGTGTGGTGCTTAACGTGCCTGAGATGCGGCTTTATTATTTCCCCGACCGTGGTTCGGCGAGCGAGCCAATTGTGGTAACGTATCCGGTGAGTATTGGTCGAATGGACTGGAATACGCCTTTAGGGAAAGCAAAGATCGAAAGAAAGGACAGGGATCCATCGTGGTATCCGCCGGAATCTCTTAAACTCGAGGCCATTGCGAAAGGAGATCTCTTGCCGGATGTCGTTTCGCCTGGGCCTAATAATCCTCTTGGCCGTTATGCTCTGCGTTTGAGTATTCCTGGATACTTGATTCACAGCACCAACAAGCCATTTGGCGTGGGGATGCGGGTAACTCATGGATGTGTGCGCATGTATCCCGAGGATATTGAGGAATTTTTTCCCATTGTACCAGTACAGACTATGGTTCAGATTGTGAACCAGCCTATCAAGCTTGGTTGGCAGAATAAAACTCTTTTTCTCGAGGTTCATCCTGCGTTGGATGAAGACCTGAGTAAAAACAAGGATGTACAATGTATTGCCTATGAAATGATCTTTGATGCAATCGAAAACAAGGATGCAATACTGGATATAAAAACTATAAAAAAAGCACTGGAGGAGAAGAGCGGCATGCCCGTGCCCATCACAGTTTTTGTCGCAGATGGTTTTCAGTTTTAAAAGATTTTATAGAATATTCTGCTAAGAAAAAAGAGATGCCCCGTCGGGGAACGGCGGGGCGTTATCAAAAATTGCGAACAATTATTTGTACATAGCCTTTTTAAACATCCGGTCTAACTTGCTTTCCGTGGTTGCAGCAGTTGCTTTAGCTTCCTCAGCAGTTGCTTTCGCCTCTTGTGCAATGGCTTTCGCTTCTTCAGCCGTCATTTTCGCTTCATTCGCCGTCTTCATGGCCATTTCGGCAGTCGTATTCGTCTGCTGAATTTGAGACCTCGTCGACTCCATATCCTTGGTTGAGGCGCAGCCTGTTAAGCCAATTGCGATGAACAGAGCTAGAACTTTAACCGTGTGCTTCATGACAAATTCTCCTTGTATAAGGTTGTAATGGTCTTTACTGCTAACAGTTTTTAGCAGTTGGTCAATAATTTTTACTATAATAAGACGGGAGGACAGGATCGGCTATCTTTTTTCTGTGGTAGAAAAAAATAGTTGGTCAATGTATTTCAACTGAGGTTCCGACCTGTATCCAGGCCGCAAGACGGTCAATCTGCGCATTGGTCAGCGCAACACAGCCATTGGTCCAGTTATACTGTTCATGGATACTTTTATCGCCCTTGCCGATGCCATGTATTCCCAGATTGCCGCCAAGAACGGTATTCTGGGGCGGAAGACGTCCTGAAGCAAATGCCCGACGGATTCTGTTCCAGGTCTTTTGGTCCAGTAGACCTGTCTGGAAGGCACGTTCTGCATATTCCTTGTTTGGATAAAGAAGACCAAAAAAACGGTGGAAGGACGTTTTGTCAGCTATCCAGCCAATGACGAAATGCCCCAGCGGCGTCTTGTTGTCTCCTTGTCGCTTATCGACAGCCGTACCATAACGACCGATGGCGATATTCGAAAAGCTTAGTTTTTCCTGATTTCCTTGCATTACTTTCAAGGTCAACGCTTTGGTGTCGATGATGATTCGGGTGGTTTCTTGGCCGCCAATTATTGGAGAGGCCAGCAGAATCGATATAAGAACTACACACAGGCCAGTACACAGGGGGGAAATAGTACTTGAGTGACGGCGATACCAGGGGACTGCGCGGCGATGGTTGACATTCATATCAATGACCTCTTTTCTGCAGTCTGTTGCAGAAGGTCGAGCATTGCAACGGAACTTTCTGCGCAGAATATTGATTGTTGGTATGGGCTTTTCAAGAAGCCTTCTTTTTCGGCAGTATCCAGCATCAGTTCAAGCGGCGCATAAAATCCGTTAATATTGAGCAAGCCGCAGGGTTTAGTGTGAAAACCCATTTGACCGAGGGTGTATACCTCAAGAAATTCCTCAAAAGTACCAATGCCGCCTGGTAATGCAACAAAACCATCGGCAAGCTGGACCATTAGATTTTTCCTCTCATGCATGCTGGGTAAAACGTGCAGTTCCGTCAGGTTTTGATGAAAATTTTCCCTCTCCTTGAGCGCCTGCACCGTCACGCCAATGACTTTCCCACCGGCAGCTAAAGCGCTGTCGGCCAGCTGGTTCATGAGTCCGGTACGGGAGCCGCCATAAATACAGGTCAGGCCCCGCAGCGCAAGTTCACGGCCCATTTCGCGAGCTGCCATCATATATGCAGGATTGTTTCCGTTGCTCGATCCAAGAAAGACACAGACTGAATTCATTGCACTCCTTTGTTTAATAATTGTTGACCGGTACATTACTTTATCCCGGTAACTCCTTTAATATGTCTGCTTATCACGATTCTTCTTTTTTTCTTCGGTAATCTCTTTTTCATTAGAGCGAAGCCGCAGAGAATATTTGTTTGCTATTCTCTGGAAAAAGTAATCATGTATGTCCATTAACTATACAACTGTTCTGCGTAAAAGCCGATGGTAAAAGTGATTCAGTAACTCTCGAAAAAAGATGGTTTTTAACAATGCGAGAGCACCTTTTGTATAAGCTTTAAAATTTTTTCAAGAACCTTGATCAATGAGCTGGAGATTATTATCATTGCATTAATTCATTAATTAAAGATGATATTCAATATAACCGTATATTAATTGAGAGGAGTAGGAATGGATGACTTTTTGAGAATTATTACCCATGCCCGTCGTTTTAAAAGTGCTATAAAAGAATTAGGTATAGAACAATTAGAAGAAATAAAATTAAAACTTCAAAAAATCATTGATGATAGAATCGCTGAAGAAGCAGCTGCAAAGATTGAGAATGCTGAAAGGTTAGAGAAAATACGCAAGTATAGAGAGTTACTTGCTGCTGACGGTATTGAGCTAGATGAATTGCAGGATGGACTCTCCTCCGAAAAACAGAGCAAACGCATGCCGCGCCAGCCAAAATATGAGATCTGGAACGAGGCAGGAGAGCACATTACCTGGACTGGACAGGGACGCATGCCTAACGTTTTCAAGGCTCGCGTTGATGCAGGCGAAACGCTTGAGACATTTTTGATTGATCAGTAAGTTCTTTCAAATAAAGGCAGGCCTTCTCAATAGAGAACGCCTGCCAGTTGCACTCTCATCTCAAAGTACTATTCAATACATCTGCAATAAAAAGGTATGAATTTTGCCCTTCGTAAGTTGTAATCGTTTACCCGTGGAAGAGATGCGTTGATGAGAACTTTAAAGGATACCAATTTTTTGAACGGTACCCATTACGATTAAAGGTTGAAATTAAACAGATGAGGTGTCGGTGAACGATTCTGTTTTTTATTGCAGCAACCTGGGAGTCTGTTGGATTATGCCCTTTTTCTGGGCAAAAATTGCTATAACCCGACAGGCTCCTGGAAAGTAATACGTCTTGTTCGAATTTTCTTTGTGAGTGATTATCGTAACAAAAATACAGCTCATTTCTAATCTCATACCACAATAACTTCTGGGTAAATTATGTCAGATATTCTTCTTCGGGCGGAAAGACTCTCAAAGCATTATTCTCTTGGTGACCAGAAAATAATGGTTTTAAAAGATGTCTCCCTCACCATTAACAGGGGAGAGTTCGTAGTTATTGCAGGCAGCAGCGGTAGTGGCAAAACAACCTTATTAAGTATATTGTCCGGGCTTGACAGGCCGAGTAGCGGTAGAATCAGTATGGCGGAAAAAGATATTACAGATTTGTCCGAGGATCAACTGGCACCGGTGCGCAACACCATGACCGGTTTTGTGTTTCAGGCCTTCCATCTGATCCCCTCTCTTAACGGTATCGAAAATGTCATGTTTCCGGCCGAGCTGAAAAAAGACCCCGATGCCCGGAAGAAAGCACAGCTGCTTCTGGACCAGGTGGGGTTACATGACCGGGGCGAAAATTTTCCCGAGCAACTCTCCGGCGGGGAGCAGCAGCGGGTCGCTATCTGCCGCGCCCTGATCAATGATCCGGACATTATTTTTGCCGACGAGCCAACAGGCAATCTTGATTCTGAGAATAGTGAAGGGATTATCCAACTACTGGTCGATCTACATACAGACCGTCAGGTGACCCTTGTTATCGCCACCCACAGTAAATCGCTGGCCAGCCGCGCCGATAGAGTCGTCCGTCTCCATGACGGCAGGATACAAGAGGGGTAAAGAGGGCGATGAATATTAGGTTTCTGATTCGGGAGATTTTGCATAGCAAGAGCCAAGCGGTTGTTTTTGTGCTTTGTGTGGCATTATCTCTAGTGAGTATCGTTGCCGTTAACAGCTTTCGCAGCGATGTGCAGCATTCCATTGCCAGTGATGCACGAGGATTGCATGGTGGCGATGTTATCGTTCATTCGCATTATGATTTTTCGCCTGCGTTGCAGCAGGAAATCGCCACGCTTGCCGGGGAACCCGGCATACAGGTCGTTTACACCTGGGAGTTTTATTCCGTTGCTCGAAGGGCTGATGGTCGGGATTCACTGTTTAGTAATATTAAGGCGGTAGAAAAAGGCTATCCTTTCTATGGCGAGGTGGAGTTGCTTTCCGGTCGTGATTTTTCGGCGGTTTTGCAACCGGGCAAGGTCATTGTCGCCCCGGAACTCCTTGAGCGCTTAAGGCTTAAGCTCGGTGACAGGCTACTGCTTGGGGAAAGTTCTTTGGAAATTGTCGATGTGCTCAGCAGGGAATCTCTGCGGCCTGTCGATTTTTTCAATTTTGGTCCGAGAATACTGGTCTCTGCTGCTGATCTTGGCCAAATGGATCTGGTCAAAAAGGGCAGCAGGGTACAGTATGAAGCCCTGTTGAAAGTCGCCGAACCCAACCTGATTGATGGCGTTGCAGCCCGGTTGCAGGGCAGGATAGTTGCCGGGCAGGAGCGCGTTGCCACCTATGCGACGGCGAGTTCCCGGGTCAAACGGTTTTTTGACAACCTGTTGTTTTTTCTGTCTCTTATTTCCGTTTTTACCCTGCTGCTTGCCGGGATCGGTATGCAGAGTTCCCTTGCCGCGCTGTTGCGTCGAAAAGAAAAGAGTTTTGCCATCCTTCGATCCCTGGGAGCTACCGGTTCATTTTTGCTGCGTCATTATCTGCTGATAGTCTTTGTCCTGAGTTGCATCGGCTGCACCGTGGGGATAGTGTCGGGGCTGCTGCTTGAAAAGAGTTTTTCCGCCCTTTTTGCCGGGCTGCTGCCGGATAAGATAGTCCTCGGGGGCTCACTTTTCGATGTATTGGAAGGATTGGGACTCGGCCTGGTGGTGGTGAGTTTTTTTACCTTTTTGCCGCTGAGTAGGATAAAAAATGTTAAACCGGCTGCCGTGTTCAGGAAGGAAAACGATAACGGCGGACAAAGTCGAGGTTCGTATGTGCTGATTGGCTGTGGCATCATCCTGCTTGCCGGCCTTGTTGTCCGGCAACTCGATGACCTGCGTATCGGCTTATACTTCATCGGCGGTGTTTTGGCTCTCATTATGGTAATCTCGGTGCTGATCGGCATACTGTTGCTGCTGCTTTCCCGGTTGCAAATTGCTTCCCTGCCGCTGCGACAGGCCGTGAGAAGCCTGCTGCGACCGGGCAATGCTACCCGGGCGATAGTCGTGACCCTGGCGTCTGCTCTCTCAGTGTTGCTGACGATTTACCTGATGGAGTACAATCTTCACTCTACCTATATTGCCTCCTATCCAGAGGATGCACCGAATCTTTTCTGTCTGGATATTCAAAAAAATCAGCAGCATGACTTTGTGGAGCTTGTCGGCAAGGAAATGGAGCTCTTTCCCATTATCCGCGCTCGTCTCACTTCGATCAATGGTGAAAAGGTTCAGAGAGAAGGTGAGATGAAAAAACGAGGTGATAGTTTAGCCCGTGAATTCAATCTTACCTATAGGTCAAAACTGCTCGATGACGAAATGTTTATCGAGGGGGACTCTCTTTTTGGTAAAATGAATGAAGAGAGCGGCCTGATACCGGTTTCTATCCTTGATACGGTGGCCGAGATGGGCGAAATGAAAATGGGCGATGTGCTGCTCTTTAATGTGCAGGGCGTACCTATGAAAGCTGAAGTGAGCTCGATACGCAGTCGCACTAAATCGATGCTGTATCCGTTTTTTTATTTTGTCTTTCCGGAAAAAAATCTGCGTGCTGCTCCGCAAACCTTCTTTGGTGCACTTAAAGTAAAAAAGAGCGAAATAGCCCTGCTGGAAAATACCATTGTCAATCGTTTTCCTAATATCAGTACTATCAATGTCGGTGAGACTGCAGCTGAACTTGAAAAAATTATGCAGAAGCTTTCTTCGATCATAAATTTTTTCGCTTCTTTTTCAATTCTAGCAGGTGCTTTGATTCTGGTGAGTTCTGTTCTGGCTACGAGAATGGCCAGAATAAAAGAGGCTGTCTACTACAAGGTTCTCGGCGCTGATACCTGGTTTGTTCTGCGGGTCTTTTTTCTTGAAAATTTGTTGCTGGCCCTGCTCAGCGGTGGATGTGCCATTCTTGTCGCCCAGGCCGGCAGTTGGGGGCTCTGTCGATTCCTCTTTGCTATTGATTATGATCCGAGCTGGCAAATAAGCATAGTCATGCTGGCGATGACCGTCTGTCTGGTTGTTACCCTGGGATTGCTCAGTTCGGTGTCGATTCTGCGCCAGAAACCAATACGGTTTTTAAGAGAACAACAGTGATGATAAAGGTCATAAAAAACATTAAAATGGGATGGCTGGGTAAAGTATGGTAAAGACGCTTTGTGTGATTATGCTCATAATCTTCTGGTCAGTTGCCGGCTGCAGTCAGGAGCAGGAGAAGACCCCCGAGACGAAGAGAGACGGTGGAACGATGAAGACAATTGTGGCGGTTGGGGACAGTCTGACTGCAGGATACGGAGTTGATGAAAGTGGTGCTTATCCGGCCTTGCTTGAAAGAAAATTGCAGCAAGATGGCTATGATTATCAGGTTGTCAACGGCGGGGTGAGCGGGGAAACCAGCAGTGGAACGCTGAGTCGCATGGAATGGATTATGACCCTGGCACCGGATATCGTTTTGTTGGAGACGGGAGCAAATGATGGTCTTCGTGGAATCGATCCACAGGTAGCTGAAAAAAATATCCGTAAAATTCTGCAACTTCTCAAAGAAAAAAACGTGGTGGTACTTTTGGCCGGTATGAAAATGGTCTGGAATCTGGGGCCCGCTTATGTTGCAGAATTCAATGCTATCTATCCAAAGCTGGCCAAGGAATTCGATGTAGTGTTTGTGCCGTTTTTTTTAGAGGGGGTGGCGACGAAGGGTGAATTGACCCTTGGCGACGGCATCCATCCAAATGTGCAGGGGTATAGAATAATAACCGAAAATATCTATTCGTATGTCGTGCGGGCGATCGAAAAAAGAGCAGAGCGATGAAAGATAAAGATTCTTCATCAATAGCAAAGGCTGCCAATGAGATAATTCTCGAATCCATTTCCGATGGTGTTTTCACCGTTGATCATAATTGGAGGATCATGAGTTTTAACCGGGCCGCTGAAGAAATCACCGGTACCAGCCGGGAGGAGGCCATCGGTCGCTACTGCTGGGAGGTCTTTCGCTCCAATATGTGCGAAGGGAACTGTGCCTTAAAACGGACTATGAAGGAAGGCAAATCCTTTGTTTCCAGTTCCACATATATCATCAATAACCGGCAACAGCGGGTACCTATTGCTGTCTCGACGTCGCCTCTGAAAAATGAAAAAGGAGAGATTCTCGGCGGTGTCGAAACTTTTCGTGATCACAGCCTGGTGGAGGAGTTACGGCGTGAGTTGGTTGGCAATTTTGAAGTCGGCGATATGGTCAGTCGCAGTAAAGGGATGAAGAAAATCTTCAATATCCTCCCACAGGTGGCGGAAAGTGACAGTACCGTGCTTATCGAAGGAGAAACCGGCACCGGCAAGGAACTGATGGCTTCGGCCCTGCATACTCTCTCTTTGCGAAAAAAAGAACCTTTTGTCGCAATCAACTGCGGCGCCCTCCCCGATACGCTTCTCGAATCCGAGCTCTTTGGGTATAAAGCCGGAGCTTTTACCAACGCCGAAAAGGATAAACCTGGTCTCTTTCAGGCAGCCGGGAAAGGGACGATTTTGCTTGATGAAATCGGCGATACCAGTTCCGCCTTTCAGGTCAGGCTGCTGCGGGTGCTTGAGGAAAAAGAGTTCCACCCTCTTGGCAGTGTGGAAAAGATCAAAACCGATACCAGGATCGTTGCCGCGACCAATCGAGATCTGAGCCTTATGGTTGAAAAAGGCCAATTTCGCCGGGATCTCTTCTATCGAATAAATATCATCCGTTTTCAGTTGCCGCCTCTACGTGAACGAAAAGAGGATATTCCCCTGCTCATTGAACGATTTATCAAAAAAATGAATCATATCAAAGGTCGTTTAGTGTCCGATGTGAGCAAAGAGGCGATGGCACTTCTTCTTGCTCATGAATATCCTGGAAATATCCGGGAGCTGGAAAACATCATCGAGCATGGCTTTGTCCTCTGCTCGGATGGAGAGATCGAGGTAGCCCATTTGCCGGGGTATCTAGCGCAGGCTGGAGAGAGTCGGCCCGCTCACCAACTCTCCATGGAAGAGAGTGTTGGTCTTAGTGAAAAAGAAAATATCATCAAGGCATTAAAGAATAATAACTACAATAGACTTGCTGCAGCAAAAGAGCTGGGAGTCCATAAAAGCACTCTTTTTCGAAAGCTCAGTAAATATCAGATCACCCTGCCGGAAATCGACGGTCGCTCGAGTCGCAAAGAATCTCATTAGAGTCCCATTGGTGCGACTCTGACGGGTCGCATAGAGTCGCACCGAAGCGACTTTAATCATCTCAACGATGCCACTTCTGTAGCAATACCCATTCTTAATATTCTGAAAATACTAGATTTTGTTTCATTTCATTTGAGATGGTTCGTTCTTTGCTTATAATCCGTATAACAAAGGAAAAGGAGTATCGGCTATGAATGTCGCCATTACCGTATGGGGTGATCGAATTTCACCGGTTTTCGACTCGGCGCAAACTTTATTGGTTGCAGAAATCCGGGAAAAGCAAGTGATTGACAGAAAAATACAGCGATTTCAGGCAACCATGTTCAGCCGGTGTCTCGAGTTGCTCCAAGAATTAGACGTTCGGGTACTGATTTGTGGAGCTCTCTGCGAGGGACCGGTGAGGCTGTTGGAATTTCATGGTATTGAGGTCATCCCTTTTGTAACCGGTGAGGCTGAAGAAATTTTGGCATGCTATGTCCAGGACAAGGATTTGAAAGAGTTCGCCATGCCAGGTTGTGGTCATGCGCGATGCTGTCGGTGGCGAGATAATCGGCATGTACAGCAAGAAATTAAAAATAATGTATAAGGCCCTTGCAAGAGAGCTATCAGGTACGCTTTGTTGGGCGTGCAGAAAAGGAAGGAGGGTATCAGAACCATGTTGAGTATATTGTTGGTCGGCAAAAATTCTGATGGATTGGCTGATGGATTGGCTGATTTATCCGCTGCATTAACTCAAGAAGAAGGGATCAGGGTGAGCAGGGCAGCGTCGGGTGAAGAGGCGTGGGGCATACTTGGCAATTCCCCGGTAGACGTTGTCGTTATGGATGAACAATTGGCCGACGGGGAACCACTGCCTTTTGTCAAACAAGTGGTGAAGCAGCATCCGCTTATTAATTGTGCCATGGTCAGTACTCTTGCAGCAAAAGATTTTCATGAAGTAACCGAGGGACTCGGTGTTTTTATGCAGTTACCAGCGCATCCCGGGGCTGAAGAGGCTGCGAAAATGTTGCAGTTACTGCAATCGATAGGCGCGCTCATGGCGAAGCAATAACAGCGGGCGGACATCAGGAGAAGAACAGTTATGATTATAAGTATAGCGAGCGGAAAAGGGGGGACAGGCAAGACAACGGTTGCCACAAACCTTGCCTTATCCCTTGGAAAAGGGACTCGATTGTTAGATTGTGATGTGGAAGAACCGAATGCGCATCTTTTCCTCCATCCGGAGATAACTGAAACAGAAGACGTGAGCACCGCTATTCCTGTCATTAATGATGCATTGTGCACTGCCTGTAAAAAATGTGCGGAAATCTGTCGATTTCGGGCACTGACGGTGGTCGGTAAAAAGGTTTTGGTCTTTGCAGAACTCTGCCACAGTTGTGGCGGTTGCATGGAGGTGTGCCCGGAAGGTGCTATAACAGAGGGAAAACGCCAGTTGGGGGTGATGGAATCGGGGCACTGCGGTGAGCTTGGTTTTAGTCAAGGCCGCTTACGGATCGGTGAGGCGATGTCGCCACCCCTTATTAGAAAAGTGCAAAAAAATCGCAATGGTGCCAAAACCATAATAATCGATGCCCCTCCTGGAACTTCCTGTCCGGTCATCGCCGCCATGAAGGGAAGTGATTTCGTATTAATGGTAACCGAGCCCACTCCTTTTGGCCTGCATGATTTAAAGCTTGCCGTGGAGGCGGTGAAAATTCTCGGTATTCCCAGTGGCTTGATCATCAACCGTGCGGATATCGGCGATGATGGGGTGGTTGCGTATGCGAGGGAGGAAGGTCTACCTATTCTTATGGAAATTCCTTTCGATCGAAAAATTGCCGAAGCATATTCCCGTGGTATACCCATTGTCGAGGTTATGCCGGAGTGGAAGGAAAAATTTCGCAGCCTGTATGGGCGGATAGAAAAATTGGTTCCGAGTGGAGGGCAACCTCAATGATCAGAGAATTAGTTATTGTCAGTGGGAAGGGTGGAACAGGGAAAACCAGTGTCACAGCAGCGTTTGCGTCCCTGGCACAAAACAGTGTGCTCTGTGATGCTGATGTGGATGCGGCGGATCTGCATCTTCTGATGGCTCCGGTTGTGCGAAAAAAGACGGATTTCATGGGGGGATGTCTGGCAGAAATCAGAAAAGATGACTGTGTCGAATGCGACAGGTGCAGAGAGCTATGTCGTTTTGAGGCGATTTCCGCAGACTATGTGGTCGATCCGATCAATTGCGAAGGCTGCGGAGTCTGTGTTGATCTCTGTCCTGAGCATGCTATTGATTTTCCTGTCCAGAAGTGCGGTGAATGGTTTATCTCCGATACACGTTTTGGACCGATGGTCCACGCCCGTTTGGGAATTGCTGAAGAAAATTCCGGCAAGCTGGTCAGCCTGGTACGCCAGGAAACGAGAAAACTGGCGGAGGACGGGGGATTCGATATGATCCTCACTGATGGCCCTCCCGGTATCGGTTGCCCGGTGATAGCCTCTGTTGGCGGGGCCACTGCCCTGGCAATTATCGTTGAACCAACGGTATCGGGCCTGCATGATATGCAGCGGGTGGCCGAGCTAGCTATGCATTTTAAAGTGCCGGGACTGCTATGCATCAATAAATACGACCTTAACCTGGAGATGACTGAAAAGGTTGAGGAGTACGGGCGGTCACGGAATATGACCTTGCTCGGTCGTATTCCGTTTGATCCGGTATTCACAAAAGCTATGATTGAAGGAAAAAATGTATTGGAATATGCGCCCGAGTCACAGGCGGCAGTTGCAATAAGCGAGGTCTGGAAAAATATTATTGCGTTCCCGGCAATGAATATGATGGGAATTAAGGATTTTTCATCAGTAATTAAATAAAAAAGCAAAAGGAGTAAAAAATGACACTTGTACGTATAGCAGTTCCTTCCGAAGGTCAGGGTGGTCTTGATGGATTACGCGCTGGACACTTTGGACATTGTGATGTGTTTACCCTGATCGATGTTGAGAATGGACAGATCAAGGAGGTTAGCATCCTGGCCAATAAAGAGCATGTTCAGGGCGGCTGTATGGTCCCTGTGCAGTTACTTGCCGAAAATAAAGTACAGCAACTGGTCGTTGGTGGTATCGGCATGCGGCCGCTGATGGGATTTAAACAGGTCGGCATAGACGTCTATTATGATGGTGAACGTCGGGAGATTCGTCCGGTTGTCGAAGATATGATTACCGGCTCCCTGGCGATGATTGGTGATGATCAGGTCTGCGGCGGCGGTGGCGGTCAATAATATTAGTCTGATTAATAGGTTCTCATGCCGCGCATGGGAACCTGATGATGCAAATGACAATGAAAACAATGAACAAGGAGATGTCATGTTAGTTGCGGTAACGGCAAAAGGAACGCACCTCTCCGATGAGGTGGATCCCAGGTTTGGCAGGGCGCCTTATATCCTGATCGTTGACACGGAGACGATGAAGCACGAGTCTCTTGATAACAGCGAAAATGTCAATGCCTTTAAAGGGGCGGGCATCCAGGCTGCGACTATGGTTGCGGATAAAGGAGCAAAGGTGTTGTTGACCGGCTATTGTGGACCAAATGCGTTTAAAACAGTTCAGGCGGCAGGTATGAAAGTGGTGAGTGATGTGACGGGGACTGTTGAGCAGGCAATAAAAACATTTCTGGCCGGTAACGTTACATACAGTGATAATGCCAATACGGAAGGGCATTGGTAGGTAGTCTTCGCCCATAAAAGGCTATTTTACCCTAACTATTCGTTGCTCTCAAAATTTAATCTTCGGAGATAAGCGAGCAAAGGGAGACTTCGATATCAAATATATGCCTGTGGTTAAATTTATCGAGCGCCTCTATTTAGTACCTTACAGATTGTTTTCTTGTTTTTTTGCAAGAAAACAATCTGTCTCAAGGTACTTATCCCGGCTTATTTCCCGTTTACCGGGGTTAGAACAGATAGCGTAGACTTCGAAATATCTCATTTATGGACAGAGACTAAGGACATCGTTGAAGGAACTTGGATAATGGACGATCAGGAATTTGATGCACTGATAAATAAAATTCAGAACGAGGTTTTTACCGAGGCTAAAGGTGCCCTTGGCGAAAAGGGTTTTGACCGTTGGCGTAATCCCAAGTTCTGCGGGGTTTTGGAAAAGCCGCATAGTTATGCATTGATGAAAGGCAGCTGCGGTGACACTATGCAGATGTATCTTTTAGTGGAAGATGACCGGATCAAACAGGTCAGTTATGTCACAGATGGCTGCAGTTCGAGTTCCATTGCCGGTTCCTTTACGGCTGAAATGGCAATGGGTAAAACGTTGACCGAGGTTCTGGACATGACCGGGGGTGATGTTCTCCATGAAATCGGTACTTTTCCAGAAGCCGAAGAACATTGCGCCTCTCTCGCTGTGAGCACGCTGCATGAAGCCATAAACACATTTATGGCCGCACAGGTCAAAGCAGAAAAGCATACGATGTAAGCCGGCACTGCGTTCTGCTGGGTTGTAACTTTTTTAAAAAACAGCCCCACTTTATGTAAGAGGGGACGGAAAACCGGGATTGTTCTTTGCGCAATTTCGGTTTTCTGCTGTGGATAATCATTATTATTGGAGTTTGTGTCAAGGAAAGAGAATCAATATTGATTGACATCTCTTAAAAGTTATGGATATATAAAACCTGTCATTTGTTTTCATTGATCGGATTTTCCTATCAAAATTTCATAAACCTCTGCAAAGGGAGACAGTTATGAAAAAAGATGTGAAAAAAATACTGGCAAGCCTTGGTGTCGCAAGCTTGATCAGTGCAGGTGGAATCGTATCCGGAGCTCATGCTGCAGGGAGTGGTTGAGGCGCGAAGCCCAGCGCAGGTAGCGCTGAAGTAAGCAAGCCCGCCGCAACAAGTGGTTGAGGTGGACACAAGGCAGGCGCCGTGAGCGCTGACCAGAGTGAGGTTGTTGATAAAGCAACCGAAGAAGTGAAGAAGACAACTGAAGAGAAGGCACAGGAAGCAGTACCAGACGCCACAAAAACAATGAAGAAAAAGGCCGTTAAAAGCGGTTGAAGCGGTTGACGGCAGAGTGCGGTCCGCACTCTTATTGATCGACTGCCGGGGCCTGTAAAGGTCCCGGCCTTGCTGTATATTACATCGGAGCATTTGTGCAAACCGAGCTGGAAATTATCTATCCTGTGAGCTCAAAGCTCCTTCCAGAAGGCTTTCCCTGCAGCCCGGCTGAAAACCTTGTTGCTCATCTGAAGACGTGTCCAGAAAATTATCCCAATACCCCTTATCTTGCAGATCTCGCAGCGATTGAACTGGCAGCTTATTGCATGTCGTTGCACCCTGTTGCTCTTCCCCCGCGTATTGAAAGAAAAATAGTGCATCCGGGTTTGGAACTCCTGGAAGTTGGCTGGCTGGGGTTGATTGATCTGCTTGAGAGGCGAGCTGTCACCCCGGTTCCCGGCAAAGGCTTTATTCTGCTTGTGCCTGGTAGTGAAGGTGATGGCATCCGAATCTTCACTCCCAGTAATTATGATCTGCTGGCTCTGAAAATCATCGCCGAGGGGATTGACAGCCACACGGCAGCACGCGAAGCACGGGTAAGTGTCGGCTTGATCGACAATATCGTCTATAGCGCTGGGCAGAAAGGGTTGCTGCTCATGCCGCCGTCAAAAATTGTCCGGCCAAAGGGATTTTGTCGAGAAGATATTGTCTCAGAAAAGTTCTGCTCTACCCCTTCGTTTGCTTTGCAATGGCATATAACGCAAACCTGCGATCTCCATTGTCGCCATTGTTATGATCGGAGCGACCGTACCGCCATGACACTCGAACAGGGGCTGCATGTACTTGATGATTTCTATCGGTTCTGTCAGGAGCATCAGGTTTATGGCCAGGTGAGCTTTACCGGAGGCAATCCTTTACTTTATAAACATTTTTTTACGCTGTACCGGGAGGCAGCCGAACGTGGATTCCTCACTGCGGTACTTGGCAATCCGATGGCAAAATCATATCTTGACCGGATGGTTGCAATCCAGATGCCGGAGTTTTATCAGGTTAGCCTGGAGGGATTGCTGGAACACAATGATTATATCCGGGGTGCAGGACACTTTACCAGGACCATCGACTTTCTTCAGTTGTTACGGGAGATGGATATTTACAGCATGGTCATGCTCACCCTTACCAGGGGAAATATGGCGCAAGTTCTCCCTTTAGCAGAAAAGTTGCGGGACAAAACCGACCTGTTCACGTTCAACAGACTGGCCATGATGGGCGAGGGCACGGCACTGGCCTCAGTGGACCCGTCGCTGTATCCGGATTTTCTCGAAGAGTTCATTCGTGCTGCTGCTGACAACCCGGTGTTGCGCTTAAAAGACAATCTCTGCAATCTGCAACTTTTCCGCCAGGGCTTGCCTCTGCAGGGCGGCTGTGCCGGTGTTGGCTGCGGTGCCGCCTTTAATTTTGTTTCTCTTCTTCCCGACGGTGAAGTGCATGCCTGTCGTAAGATGCCATCCCTTCTCGGCAATATATACCAGGATTCGTTGATCGATATCTACCATACGCCTCTTGCTGGTCGTTATAGAATGGGCAGTTCTGTCTGCCAATCGTGTGCTATACGCCCGGCTTGCGGCGGTTGCCCGGCAGTGGCTCTTGGTTTTGGTAAGGATATTTTCAATGAACTTGATCCGTATTGTTTCAAGGACAGCCTGCCATAGTGTGACGGTTCTTGCCATCTCCAGTCTTTTACATTTAATGCATCAATATTCCCTTGACCTTTCATTCTGCCTCTTCTGCGGCTACAATGTACAGTAATGTCAGCAATACTCATTTTATATTCCATTCACCCTGTATTACAATAAACCCATGAAAATAGAGCAAATCATAAGCCCGGACGGGTATATCAGCGATATTCCCGGCAAGGTCGACGGGACGGACATCCTGCAGGCACGATTTTCCTTTCCCAATGTCTCGGATTATATTCGGGGTGCTATCAGGGAAGAGAAACCGTTTATCTTTTCAGGCAGGAGCGGCAATGCCCAGATCGGTATCAAAACTGATCTGTTATCGCCTGCAACCGTCCCGGTAGTCGACGAACTGGATGTCCATATTGACGGTAAGCTGCAAAATCTTAATCCCCTGCTTGGGGATGCGGTGAAACTCTTTAAAGTCGGTGACGAAATTGGTCGCCTGGTTATCATGGATCCTGAACTCCGAATCCACGATGTGCGCCATTATTTGCACAAGCGGCTCTTTGTCGGGCGGGAAGATAGCCAGGGACACTATGATGGCTTTGAGATAAAACAGGAGACCGACCCAGTGACCGGGAAGGAAAGCGACTATATCCTTGCCGATCTGGAGCCCTACCAGTATTGTTTTGAGCCAGGTGCTCTCAATGAATCGAGTATCAATGACGTCATTAAAAAAGGACGCCTCGCCCTGGCTAAAATCCGTTCCAGGACCGCGCTGGATTTAGATCAGGTGATGTTGCAGCCTGGAGAGCTGTTTATCGGTGCGATTAAAATTTCTCTGGGCGATATCTACGGCATTATCGATTCTGTGACCGTCCCCGCAGACTATGATGTCATTCATTTACCCGCCAGGGTGCTCGATCCTTTCCGCACCTTCCGCGATCGCCAGGTGGAACTCTATCACTATGGCAAAACGCCTGTACCGCTCAGCCAAATAAAAGTTATCATTCGATTTTTCCGGGCGAAAAATCCTCTGACTGTACCCCTCATTAAAAATAAAGTAAAAGATGGTTATAGGCTCTTTGATCTGTTGACCAATTCCGAGGTGAATAACCTCTTCCAGTTTGTCGACCAAGCATCTCTTGGGATGATTCTTAATAAGAATAATTTTATTCAAATCCCATCCGCCATTGACTTGCAAGGTCAGGCTCAACTTGAGATCATCAAAAATGCAGTCGTTGAAAGTACGGCTCGAAAACCCAAGCAGACTTGTTTAATAGGTGAAAATGGTGAGTTTACCAAAACTCTGGAGAAACTTTCGGTTCTTGGAGGAATTAACAGTCGGGTTTTTATCGCCGATACCTTTCCTTCCTCTGAAGTAATCGATGCTCTTCGGGCGAGCGGGGTCAGGACCTTTCTTATTAATACCGACAACCCCTCGTTTGAAGATGATTATGTCAAAAAAATGATCAAGCTCACCCATGCGGTTGTCTCAGACTGCGAATTCTTACGCTATGATGCGGAAACCGACAAACTCTATACCTTTTATCACGGCTGTTTTATCGAGCCTGATGACCGGGAGCGTTTCGATGTGGTGCGCTACTGGTTTGCTTTTTATGGTTCACATACCAAAGAAGCGGATAACCAGCTGACCATTGATCTGATCAACAAACTTGCCCTTAAGTTCGGCTCGGAAATGGGCATTGTCCATGGCGGCGGACCAGGCCTGATGAAGGAAGCCAATGATCTGGCCAGGGAACATAATATAATGAGTGTTGGTGTTGCCATTGATCTTGAAGGAGAACACCAACTCTCTTTAACCACCTGTGATGGGTTGATCAAATACCGGGAAGGGTTGCGCCTGGCACGTCAGGATCATCTCCAGAAACTGAGTAATCTGCCGATTATCAACACCGGAGGTTACGGCAGTGCGGAAGAGTTGGCTATCACCATAACCTCGATGAAACTCCATGAGAATCCTCTTGCCCCGGTCATACTGCTGGATCCGGATAACCTCTGGGCTCATATGCAAAAACAACTTAGCGAAATTGCAAAAAACAATTATGGACCATCGTTTATTCCCCAACTGGTCAAACCATGTCGTAATGGGGATGATGCCCTTGCGGAACTGGTGCAATTTTGTCTTGACCCAGATGCCTGGTACCTGAAAAACAGCATACCCGAAAACAGTATCTTTACGGCCAGGCTCAAGGCACGCCGTATTAGAACTGAAACCCTTTATCAGAGCTATGTGGAAGTCTTTGACAGCCCCAATCCACGGCTTGCCGCTTGAGTAAGGGAGAGGTTGCGGTCGGTTGCAATTTATACCCGACCGTCTGTTTCCAGATCCTGTAGCGCTAGCCATTTTTGCGATTGTCGCTGGCTACGACGTGATCAGAAGTTGAATACCTTCGCTTCGGCTGCCATGTCGATAAGATGCGGACCACCATCGAGCACCATATTGCTGTTAAAATTCGCTTCGTCGAGGTTTCTGTTTTTGGCACAGGGGGTACATACTCCGGTAGGAATTTCTTTTTCGATCAGATAGGGCAGATAGTCATTGGCGCAATCGCCTGTTATCGACTTCTGGCTTCCGTCTCTACCTTTTACGGCCCAGTCAACACCGTTGTCGATCAGAAAGATGTTCACTTTATGTTTTTTGGAATGAGCAATTTTTGCAAATTGAAAACATCGGGTTGCTTTCTCATAATCGTTTGAACGTAATACAAAGAGAAAATTGGCCATGATACCCTCACTTAAAATGTTGAAAATTAATAGTCATTTAAACCTATTTCAATGCGTTAGGAATGCTGCCAATAAATATACCGCAACGATAACTTATTTTAAAGCATTATTATGGGGTTATGGTTTAGTTATTCGTCCGTTGCAGCTCCTTTATCTATCTTCAGGATCTGCTCTCACAGAGACCCGGCATATCGGCGACTGGTGTGGTGCTTTTCGTATCTTTGCCGCCAACGTGGTGCTTGCCCTGAGGCGTTGGTGAATTATTATTCCCTTGATAAATTATCCATTCCGAATTATTGGCACCACTGGAGAAAAAGGTATCCGGCGGGCAAAACTTTAGCTCTTGTCCAACGGAAGATACTCGATTAATAGCGGAATCTATTTGAGTCAGCAGCCATGAATGAGAAAACACTCTTTGCGCACCTCCTTGAGGTGATTATGCGTTATCGCTCTGGGCAGAGTAACGGGAACTTTCTTGATTATCATAGTCCTGCAGAATTGCGAAAAATTCTTGATCTTGAACGCCCGGCAAAGACCGGCGATTGGCAGGAGATTTTAAACTGGATTGAGACATACCTGGCGTATTCTTTAAAAACCAATCACCCGGCATTTGTCAACCGGATGTGGGTCGGCGCCAACCTTCCTTCAATAACCGGGGAGATCATAGCTGCACTGTCCAATACATCTGCCTGTACCTTTGAGTCGGCACCTGTTTCCACTCTCCTTGAAAAATATATGATTGATCAGATGCTTGCATTGGTGGGTTTTGCGAAAGGAGAAGGGCAAATGACCACCGGTTCGAGCAACGCCAATATGATTGCCATGATGGCAGCTAGAAATCATAGCAACAATTCGGTAAAACAATCCGGATTATTTGGTCAACAGAAGCTTTTTGCTTTTGTTAGCGCTGACGCCCACTATTCGATGGATAAGGCGGCAAATATTCTGGGCATAGGTACTGATCAGCTGATAAAAGTGCCGCTCGATCCGTATGGCGCCATGCAGCCGAAGGCACTGGAACTGGCCATCGACAGGGTTCAGAGCAGCGGTGGCCTGCCTTTTTTTGTTGCTGCAACCGCCGGCACAACGGTTCGCGGTGCTTACGATCCTATAGAATCGCTGTTGCATCTTCGGCATAAATACGGCTTTTGGCTCCATGTGGACGGTGCGTGGGGCGGGGTCGCGGTACTCAGTACAAAACTCAAGCGGAAATTTTTGGCCGGTTTGCAGGAGGCTGATTCTTTTACTTGTGATTTCCATAAGATGCTTGGCACATCATTGATGTGCAACGTTCTTTTGATTCAGAACAGAAATCACGCTTTGCGTACTACTCTCAGTGCCGGAGACGGCAGTTATCTGTTTCGGGACGAGCACACTACCGAAATGGAAGATCCGGGCGTCGCCTCCTTGCAATGCGGGCGAAGGGTCGACAGTCTTAAATGGTTTTTGGACTGGAAATTCTTTGGCCGGGAAGGTCTGGCGCGTAGGGTGGAGAAAAACCTTGAGCTCTGTGAATATGCCGAAAATTGGGTCAAGCAGAGTGCAGAGTTGGAAATGGTGGTACCGCGAACGTCGTTCAATATTTGTTTTCGCTTCAGGGTTCCGGAAGAGAGGTGCAATAGTTTTAATTTGGCTCTTCGTACCCGCCTGTATCAGGAAGGCACGACTTTGGTAGGTGTCGGGTATATCAATGGGCAGATGGCCATGCGCTTGTTGCTTAACAATCCAGCCACCGAACAAGCGGATATTGACACCTTTTTTAATCATGTGCTGCAAACCGGTCGGTCAATGCTTTAGAAATCCAGTTGCCTTGCAGGGCACATGATGCAGAGATTCGGCTCTGATCGTCTGGTTTGCAAAGAGTGTAAAAGTCAGCTACAATACTGCACAACAATTGGCTAGAAGGTTGGAACCTCAATCAATTTTTTCATTTCAACAGAATCAGGTAGGGTTTAATGGGGAAATCATTTCAGGAACAGTTGCTGCAATTGGGGTTGGTCGATAAAAAAAAGGCAAGCCAGACCAAAAAGGAACAGCATCATACAAAGAAACAGCATTCGAAGTCCGGTAAAAAACAGGTTGTGGTCGATGAGAATGTGCTTCTGGCGCAACAGGCTGAGCAAAAAAAGAAAGACCGGGCTCGAAAGTTAAATCTGCAACGAGAGGCAAAGCTGCAAAAAAGAGCGGAAGACGGTCAGGTGAAACAGCTGGTTGAAGAATACCAGGTGGCAAAAGATGACAACGGCGTCGCCTACCGTTTCACTGTCGCCAACAAGATTCAGCGTATATTTGTCTCAAAAGAGACCGCCGGTAAGCTGAGCGATGGCCGCTATGGTATTGTCGGTCTTGCCGAACGGTTTGTTGTTCTTCCCAGGCCCATTATCGAGAAAATTCAGTCCATCAGCGATCGAGTTTTTATCTCCCTTAACTCCGTAGCAGCGCAACAAGATTCCGACCTTGAAGACCCGTACGCCGGCTTTGAGGTCCCGGATGACTTGATGTGGTGACGAGCGGCTACTAAAAAGAACACCCCTCAAGGGTACTGAAAAGAGTACCCCGATGCCCTTTGGCTGGATAAGAACAGATAGCCGAGAGTTCGAAATATATCATGTGTGGACTGCTATTATTTAGCGGTCACCGCAGGAAGCAGACTGAGCTGAATGGATTTTGGTTTGGCTTCGATGTTGGCGATTCTACTATGAATGGTGATTGTTTTAGAGCCGGTCCTGGCAATAAGGGGATCAAGTTCCTGCAGGGCTATCGGAAATTCTTGGCCGTTAAGCAGCGCGACCAGGGCCTGACCTATGTCGGCATCTGAACCGGGGGCGCTGGCAGAGACGTTTTGTACCAGTGGCTTGATATAGAGTATCTGTTTTCGGGCATCATAGCGAATTGCCGCATCTGTCTTGAAATCTACCTCGACAGATCCCACCTGCAGTTTTATTTCATGCCCGGCAATCTCGGTGAGCAGCGCCAGATTTGTACCTCTCAGATGAAGACGGCAGGCGAGATGATCATCTGTCAGGCGCAGTTCGCTGATATTGATAATCTGTATATCGCCCTGAATAGATTCCGAGTGGGCGTCAATACGTAGCGGCAGGATAGCTGCGGCAGCTTTGGTAATGACGGTCTCCGGGATATTCAGGGTGATGAAATTTTCTGCCTTAAGCGGGCTGGCCGTAATCGTCGCAGAAAAGAGAGTAAAGACAAAAACAATAAAAAATGTTCGCACCATAATAGTCCTCGTAGTTATCCTACAGTGAGCAGGGATCAAGCTGGCTGTTATTAACGGCTGAAACAATAAAGTGCAAGCCATAAAAATGGTTCTGAAAAATGCACTCACAGAGACCTTTAACATGCATTTTTGTTGTTGAAAATAGATTTTTCCCGTTCTCCTTATTGTGCACGTTATGGAACCAACAATTACTGTAAGCTCAGACTGTCTTATAACCGGCATCGATTTTACGTTCGAAACTGAATTGAAAAGCAGGTTGACCATAGACAACCCACAGTATACCGCCGCTAAAAAATATGGTCGCTGGGTAGGTAAAAAACTTAAACCCCAGTTGAAATATTATGATCCGGTTCCTGGTGGACTTCGATTTCCACGAGGGTTTGCCAACCAGGCAGTGCTTTTATGCAGGCAATTTGCCGACAGAGATCCGGTAATAATCGACCGGAGAAGGTTGCTGCCGGAAATCGATTTTCCATTTCACGGTGTATTGCGGCCTTATCAGGAAGAGGCAGTTGCAATAGCGACAAAAAAGTCGTTTGGCGTTATCGAGGCAGGCACCGGCAGCGGGAAGACTGTCATGGCCCTGGCTCTTGTGGCCAGGCGACGCCAACCGACCTTTGTGGTGGTCCACACCAAAGAGTTGTTGTACCAATGGTACGATCGGGCCAGTCAGTTTCTTGATATTGAACCGGGACTGGTGGGGGATGGTAAATTTGTTCTGGCTCCTCTTACCATCGGGATTGTCAACAGCGCCGGCAAAAGGGTTAAAGAGCTTGTACCCCATTTTGGCCACCTCATTGTCGATGAGTGCCACCGGGTACCGGCAAGCCTTTTTACCGATGTGGTTTCTCAATTTGACTGTCAGTATCTCCTCGGGCTTTCTGCCACTGCCTATCGCAGCAATGACGAAATGACCAAGCTGATTTATTTTTTTATGGGTGACCGGTTGCATCAGGTCGACCAGAACGAACTGAAGTCAACCGGTGCAATCCTGGCACCCGAGGTTATTCGCTCTGTCACATCTTTTAGTTACCGGTATCGCGGCGATTATCAGGCCCTGATCAAGGCCCTGGTGCTGCACGAAGGGCGAAACCGGCAAATATTAAATGATATCTTGAAAGTTGCCCGTGAGCCCAATAATGGAACTGTCCTGGTGGTCTCGGACCGAATCAGTCATTGCAGTTTATTTGCCGAAAAACTCCAGCAGGAAGGGGTCAAGGTGAAGTTACTCCATGGGCAACTCGCCCCGGAGATGAGGCAAGACATCGTCGAGGCGGTTCAGTCCGGTGTGGTTGAGGTGCTTGTGGCCACCCTGCAGCTCATTAGCGAAGGATTCGACTGCCCCGGTCTTGCCACGCTTTTTTTGACGACGCCGATACGTTTTGAAGGACGATTGCTCCAGGTTATAGGCCGGAT
>RCMY010001000.1_pt1 | contig 26962 bp, 25 predicted proteins | sample 2041341 | NCBI WGS metagenome assembly RCMY01 (sample SAMN09708234, study PRJNA481090) | Marine sediment metagenome, whole genome shotgun sequencing project.
TTGATGTCGCTCCACAGCGTCACCTGCTGCACATACTCGGCATCGATCTCGACATTCTCGTGCAGCAGTTCGGTTCGGAGCGGTGAGATCTGCCATGCGCCGGTGATGCCCGGGCGCACAAGGTGGCGGGGATGGTCGATCAGCTCGTGTTTGTGCGCAACGTCGACGAGCTCGGGACGGGGTCCGACCAGGCTCATATCCCCTCGGAGCACGTTGAGGAGTTGCGGCAACTCGTCGAGGCTCCACTTTCGCAGGAACCGACCAACGCCGGTGTGGCGCGGATCGTCGGTCGTCTTGTGGGTGTTCCGTCGATCGGTCCCGACGTAGGGGTTCAGTTCCCCTGCTCGCCGGTCGTGACGCATCGTTCGGAATTTGACGACGTCGAATGGCTGGCCGAGCCGGCCGACTCGGGCCTGGCGGAACAACACTCCACGTCCGAGCGTCAATCGGACCGCAAGCGCAACGCAGGCGAGCACGGGCGCAAGCACGACGAGCAACGCACCAGCGCCGACCGCATCGATGATCCGTTTTCCGCCGCGGAGATACGGCCCCCGAGCGATCACAAGGTCGGACACCGGAGGCACCGCACTCAGCGCAGCAGGCTGCGACCCTGACGGCACAACGCCGTCGACGGCTGTGGTCGCGGCGCTTGGAGTATGCGCTGCGTCTTGAGAGAGATTGCCCGACATCACAAGGTAGGAGTGTACAAAATGATCCCAAACTTGTCGAGATCCACATATTTATCCCCAGAACGACCACGCTCAGTGAGAATTTGGGGGTGAGTGGCGGGAGAAACGTCAGGTTCGGACATAGGGAGCAATGAGTTGTACAACGTTGTCAGTGGTTTCGACGAGCTGGTCGAGGCAACGCCGATAGTGGCGCTTGGCGCGACCATGCGGATCGGCAATCTCATCGCCGGCGAGGTCCCCGATCAGCGAACCGGGATTGCGGGCCGCGTCGACCGATCGCAGGAACGCCTCGAGGTCGCCATCGACCGGCGGAAGGGCGGAACCGAGCTGCACGAGGCCGAGCATGGTGTGCACCCGGTAGGCGAGGTCCGGAGCGAGAATCACAAGATTCCGAGCGTGACGCCGCTCCATCGTGAGCACCAGGTCCGAGCTCTGCACGAGGTCGGCAGTGGCCACCCGGCTCAGATGCCGATCGACAACCACACCGCGGCTGGCCGCCAACCGGACCATCGTGAGATCGGCTTCGCGGTCGTTCTCGAGGAATCCGGCCGATGCCAGCGAGGCCGGCAGACCGAGCTGCCCGAACTGCATTCGGATCATCTCCTCGGCCACTGGCGAACGACAGATGTTCGCGGTGCAGACAACCAGAATTCGGGGATGCGGAGCATCTGCTCCATGGGGCCAAGTCACGGCGTCACCGTAGCCGCGCCAGGTGCTTCCGCCGCGCTCGCCCGGTAGCGCTGTCGTTCCAACCAACCGAACAACACCGCCATCGCGCGAGGGTCGTGGCGAAGGTGATGGCCGGCGCTCGGCATGATTCGGAGGTCGGCGCGTCCGTGGGCCTCGGCGATGGCCCGGGCATCGATGGCGTTCACAACCTCATCGTTGGTTCCGTGCATCACCAACAGTGGACGCTCGGCGATTTTTGCGGCCGACAACTCTGCGCTCGCGGCCGCGAGTCGAAGGCCCCAATGACCGACATCGACGGGGTCTGCGCTGGTGATGACACCGATATCTCGACCGAACGTCTCGAGCGCGGCCGGGTCGGCTGCCCAGTCGGCGAAGTCTGCCGGAGCGCCGATGCTGGCGACACCGGCGATCGACGAATCGAGCGCGGCCGCATTGATCGACAGCGCCCCGCCCGTGCCGAATCCGATCAGCCACACCTGTCCAACCCCGTCGATGGACCGCGCGTACGTCACCGCGGCCGCAATATCTTCGATCCAGCCGTCGATGGAGAACGAACCTTCGGATTCGCCGACCCCCCGGAACTGGAAAGACATCCCAAACCATCCGTACTCGGCCGCCAGCCGCTCTGCCAGGCCTGGAAAGCTGTCATAGGAGTTCGCGCCACCGCCGGGTGCAGACGGAAACCCGTGGGCGACGATCGCCAAGGGTGCGGTGCTCTCCCCGTGCAGGTCGGGCCGATAGAAGTGGCCGACCAACGCGTGGGACCCGCTCGGGACCTCTATTTGCATGGCAAGCCGATCAGACGGTTCGGAGGCGGTACCCGCGATTGCGTGCCTCGGCGAGGGTGTCGGGGCCGAAGCAGAGAAAACGCTCCGATGCCATCAGTTCATCGATAACGCTCTCGTCTGCGATCTCGTCGAGGTCGTACACGAACTGCGATCGCTTGTCGCCGACATAGCGAAAGTGTTCAAATCCCGATGGGCGTTCCATGGGCTCCACGATAGTCGTCAATCGTTTGGGTTCACCCGGCCGGATCGATGCCGATACGAGCAGTTGTAGACTCAGAAATTCTTCCCATGACTGACCCGACAATCACCAAAGACCCCTTCCTGCGCAAGACCGCCCTGAGCGCTGCCGGTCTCGCCCTTGCCCTCGTCGCCATCGGTGTCGGCGCTTTTCTCGTACTGCGACCCGACCCGATTGCGAACTACGAGATCGACGTTCGCCTGGTCGAAGCAACCGACGCGAACCGGCTGACCGTCGACTCGATCGATTGTCCCGATGAGCGCGGTTCGTCACCACTACCCGGAACAGCCTTTCGTGACCAGGCGCGCGATCCGGCCGAAGACGCGTTCGGTGCCGGCCAAGCGGTCGTCTACCTGGTCAGCATCGTCGCCGCCGACGTGGTCCCGGACAGCGGGCGATGGAACATCACCTGGCCCAGCGGAGTATCTCCGAACCCCGGGGTCGCTTGTGCGTTCGTCGTTGCCGACGACCCGGAAACCGTCGAATTGTCCACTGGCACCGGCGCGACCGCTCGCTGGTTTCCCGTCGCCAACGACGAGGGTGTCTCCGGCCAGTTGGCCCTGCGGGGGCTCGAACCGAACGAACAGGCCATCGTGGCGCTCATCGTCGAGATCGAGTCCAACGGTCGCGAGTCATCCCGACTGCAATTTCGAATCGATCCGGTCACCGGTACCACCAGCAACAGCATGGAGCGTACCGACCGCGCCAACTACAGCCTGCCGACGACGCTCGACCAAGAACTCCTCCTCACGATTGACGACGAAGACGGGGTATCCCCCGGTTCTGCGTTCACGACGACCTTTCAGGTGACCAATCCGACCGAACACGTCGTGAGCAATACCTCGCTTGTCGTGACCGTCGACAACGACGCGACGCAGAGCAGCGACGTGACGGTGATCGACGACGCCGGGTTTCTGACCCAGTGCGCTTTCGTGGAGCCACCCGACGCCGACGCTGCGGAGGACGAACCGACGATCGGCGTCGTCGCTGACGTGCCGGTCGTCGACTCGATCACGTGCCAACTCGGCTTCCTGAACCCCGGCGAGACCGTGACGGTGGAAACCACCACCGACACCGCTCGACGCGCCATCTCGTATTGGAGTCGGTCGGACGAGCCGTGCGATTCCGACGGCCAACAGGATCTGTGCATCAGCGCCGACCTCGCCTGGCAATCCTCCTTTTCGCAGGAGGTGGTCACCTTCACCGAGGCGAACAACCTCGCCGACGGCGCCGACCTCAGCGTCCGACTCGAAGCGGCGACCGATGTGGTCTACCTGAACCGAACCGTCACAACCCTGATCAACATCGCGACCGACGCCACGACCGGCGTGACCCTCGACGACGTGTCGATGACCGGATGCCCAGAGGCCACCTACATCGATGGCGATCTCGACGAGGACGGTCGCGTCGAAGCGGGTGAGCTCTGGCAGTACTCGTGCGCGTCTCGCTACGACGAGGACGGGAACGCCGAAGCCGAGGTCATCGGCACACTCGCCGGCCAACCCGTGCGCGGTTCCGCCGACATCTCCTTCGAGGTCATCAATCCGGCGATCGAGATCCTTCGCATCGAGGTCGAGGGGCAAGCCGACATCATCCTTCGGGTGATCAACATCGGCGATGACCCCATCACCCGAATCGCTCTCACCGCCGAGCAGTGCAATCCCCGACTCTCGTCCAACGCCGATGGTGACGAAATCCTCGAGCCCGAAGAAATTTGGGAGTACACGTGCCCCCCGGGAGCGACCGGCGGCGACATCTTCGGCCGCGACAGCCTCGGCGCGCCACTCTCGGCGGCAGTCGACCAAGGCTTTTAGCCGCAAGGGGCGGCACCGCTTGTCGAAAGGGCGAGGGCGGCCAAAACCACTTGTGGCACCGCCGAAGCGATGCCACAAGATCGACGGTATGTCCGCCCACGGTTGCTTTGGTCGTGGGCCAACAAGACTGTTGCTGAAGACCAGAGGCACGTTGCTGGCAAAGCGCAAGGTCGCACTTCGCTTCGCACTGAGCGGGACGAGTTCTCAGCCGTGTTGCCCTGGCGGTGCCTGACCTGGAGTACCAAGCCGTCAGCGTGACGCCAAACCCTTTGAGGTTGTGTTGTCAGGCCTAGCGGCCAGACACCTCCGAAGTCCCAAAGATCTTACTAATCTGGACCACCTCCTTTTCCTCGGTAGGACGAGTGTGGCACAACATCGCCGGGCGTGCTCGTCAGTTCTGGAGGTTCTTTTTCCCGGACTGGAGCTGGTCTCGGATCGTTGTTCCCGACGGCCTATCGGGCGAGTTCCTCGTAGATGTTGACAAGGTCCTTGGCCCACGGCCGTTGATCAAACAGCAAGGCCCGAGTGCGAGCCGCGGCCCGAGTTCTGACGGCGTTCTCCGGGTCGAGTAGCTGCTCGACGATGGCCGTTGCCAAGGCCTCCACGTCGCCGATGTCGACGAGCCGGCCCGCCGCGGACTCGGGCCCGGTCGCGACGGCCTGTTGGGCACCCGACACCCGGGTGGCCACGATGGGCGAACCACACGCGAGCGCTTCGAGCAGCGCCAAGGACAAGGTGTCGTACTCGGACGGATACACCGAGAGATCGGCGATTTGGTGCCACGCCAATGGTTGCGACGACTTGCCCACCAGATGAACCGAGGCAGGAGCGATCGCCTCCAGCTCGGCTCGGAGCGGACCGTCACCGACCAGGTACAGCCGGGCACCCGGCACCTTGCGTTCGACATGACCCCAAGCAGCAAGGAGCGACTGTGGACCCTTTTGCGCAGCGAGTCGCCCAACGCTCACCACGACGGGCCCGTCGGCATCGTCGCCAAGCACGTTCTGGCGAAGCTGCGCTCGGTCGGCGCCATCGATCGGCACGAACTCCTCGATGTCCACCGCGTTTGCGACCGTGCGGATCGGGACCGCTATGCCTGCTCGACGGCCCTCCTCGGCCTCATCATCACTACCGCAAATCAGGAGGTCGGCACGATGGGCGAAGCGGCGTTCGTACAGACGGCAAAATGGCCTGGCGGAGGGCGGCAGCGCATTGAAGGACCACGCATGCGGCTGAAACACCACGGAGCGGCCGTCGTTGTTGCGGGACCGACCGACGAGGCCGGACAGGCTGGAGTGCAGGTGCAAGACGTCGGGTTGATGGGCCTCGATGATCGACGTGAGGGATCGATACGAACGCGCCAATCGCACGGGTCGGAGCCGCGGCGAGGTCCATTGCACCCGCTCGATGCCGGAGCCATCCTGTTCGAGCATCTTCCACATGTGGCTGGCGGGATCGCACGCGACGAGTGGTCGCTGCCCTGCGTCTCGCTGGGCGCGGGCAAGGCGCATGACGTAGATCGGAACGCCACCATCGATGAGCACGCCAACGGCGTGCAGCACACTGGTGCGTCGAGCGTCGCTGCCCACGGTCACCACCTCGCCAACGGACGGTAGCGAGGGCCGTCGACCGATCGTGGCAATCCACCGTGGAGGCGACGGAACGCCGTGTCGTCGCCATGCAGGCCAATCGCTCCGCGCCAAGCGGCAGCGACGTCGGCAAGGACCGCTGTGTCTCGCCGAGCGAGGCGTAGCGCGACGAATCCGAGGTCCTCGGCAATCGCGATCGACCGGTTGACCAGCACCCGGCGCGGCCGGCTGTGGCGAGTGACGTTGCGGTGACGATTGCGCACGACGTTGGTGCGAAGTCGGCCGCGTTTGTCGGAAACCCGTTTCTGCGATGCATGCGAACCGAGGTGCACGGCTCGCAAGGTCGGCTCGTACCGCACGGTCCAACCCGTGTGTGGGGCTCGGGCGAACAAGTCGACGTCTTCGCCGTACGTGTCGTAGGTCGTATCGAACAACGCACCGAATCGGGCGTTGACGTCAGCGATGAAGTCAAGACGTAAGGCCGGCGCGGCACCGCCAACCGCTGGAACGACAGCGGAGAGGGTGTCGGAGCGCTCCCACAGCCGCATCGACGCGGTAAAGCCGCGGGCACCAACGGCCACCTGAGCATCGCCGCCATCGGCGACGGCTCGACCATCGGCGTGAACCAGCGCATCGACCTCGACCACGCGTCCCCCGAGGATTCCCGCATCGGGATGTGCCTCGAACAGCTGTACCGCAGTGTCCGCAAAGTCTTCGGCCAACGCCGCGTCGTGGTTCAGCAGAACGACGACGTCACCCGACGCCGCTGCGACGCCCGCGTTCATTCCTGCAGCGAACCCGAGGTTCGTGTCATTTGTCACCACGACATCTGGTTCGGCGCGATGGCGTATCAACCGAAGTGAATCATCGGTGCTCGCATTGTCGACCACGACGAGTTCGGTGTTCGATCGAGTCTGGCCGCGCACGGACCCGGCCGCCGACGCAGCAACATCGGCCCCGTTCCAGTTGAGGAGCACGACGCTGACCAGAGGAGTGCTCATGATGCGCCCGCCACGAGTGCGAGCTGGCGAGGGAGCGGCGACAAACGCACGCCCAGCCGCCAACATGCCAGCACCTGACGACGGCTGACCCCATTGGTGTGAAGAGCGGCGAGCGCCTGCACGGCCTGGTCGTCGGCGGGCGAGAGGGACGACCCGACCAGACGGTGCAGTTGCACCGCCTGTGCAGCAGCGGGCTCGAGAAGGGCTCGTGCCCGCCTGCGCAACTGCCGTACCTGGGTCAGCCCGGCCTTGTCATACCACCGTCGTGTGGCTCCGGTGGTGTTCGAGCCGTGCTGTCGCCATTCGAGTGTTGGTTCGTCGAGGCCGATGAGTTCGCCGGCCGTGGCCGCAAGTACCGCGCACCACCAATCGTGGGCAAAGAGTTCCGATCGATCGACCGTGATCGTGGTCGCCAACCGGGCGAGGGCCCTGTTGCCCAGCATGGTGTTGCCGCTCGCACCGTTTTGCACGAGCAGCCGAGGCAGCGCCACATCGCGGGCACTCCTGTAGCCATAGCGGGCGATCGACGACACCGCGATGAGCTCACGGCATTCGTCGACGACGGTCGAATCGGTGAACACCAGCGTCGGCCGGTCGGGTTCGGCGGCGGCGAGTGCGGCGGTGACGCGCTCGAGCCGATCGGGGCGCCAGACGTCGTCTTGGTCGACGAACCCGAAGAACGGTGTGTCGAGCTCGTCGAGCAGCGTCAAATACGAGGGGGTTGCTCCTGCAGCAACCGGCCGGGTCCGAAACGAGATGCGCTCATCGAGAGCCGAATACTCGGCGAGGATGTCGACGGTACGGTCGCTCGAGCCGTCGTCGAGCACGGCGAGCCGCCAGGTCGTGCGGGTCTGCGATCGCAGGGAATCCAGCTGCTCGCGCAGATGCACGGCGCCGTCATGGGTCGCTAGCAGAAGCGTGGTGTCGTTTGCCATAGTGGAACCGATGAATCGGCGCAGCCCCCTGAATTCCTCTTGATACTAACGACGTGCAATTTCGATACGTCTCGCCGTTCGATCGGATGTCGGACAACGGCTACGCCATGACGTTGTACGACCACCGACCGTGCTAGCTCATAAGGTAGGAGAGATCAGCCCGATTTTCCAAAAGTTGCGCCTTCGCCCCGCTCGCCCCCCTCGCCGCACCCGGCTTCCCTCTCACGTCTTTGTCGGCGAGGTACTCGCAAAACCCTCGCACGTCTTGCGGGCGGTGGATCCACGCCGACTGCGCGCGATGGGGACCGTGCACCCCGACGATCGGTTCATCGGACTGTTGATGATCCGCAGCGAGAACGACATTCTCGCCGAATCGCTGGCCTCGATGGCGCGCCACTTCGACCGCATCCTGGTGCTCGATGGCACACCGATCGGGTCCGAGCGTGACCGGTGCCGAGACCTGCTGGCAATGCATGACGAGGTCGTCGCCGTCTTCTCCGACGAGGATGTCGGTACGCCGATCCGAGACGGCGCGCGCCAGATACTGCTGGACGAAGCCCGGCGCCGATTCGGCGTGGACAACTGGATCGGCATCCTTCACGGCGACGAGTTTCACGACGACTCCCCGGCCGAGCTCCTGCGTCACCACCATCCGCTGCTCGATCCATCGATTCGGGTTCGGGTCGTCCATCATTTCCTCCACACCGACGACGCCGCCGGTTGGACCGAGCGTGCTGAGCTTCCGGTTGCCGAGCGGGTGCCGCATTACATGTGGCCCGGTATCCCCGAAACGCGCTTCTTCTTCGACAACGGTGTGCGCAACTACCGCCTTCAACAGCATTCACAGGTGGTTCCCCGCGGCCTGCGAATCGGTCCACTCGTCGACGACTACGTGATTCGTCAATACAACTACCGCTCCCCAGAACAGGCACTGGAGAGAGCCAACGATCGGCTGAAACGAGGATGGCAGGCGGCGCACTACACCCAGATGCTGCAAACCGCATTCGTCGCCACGCTGTTCGACCCGGCGAATCCCGACACGAGCTACGAGCACCTCGACGCAGACCCGCCAACCGTCCGTCGAGTGCCCACACCGGACGGCTCGGCAATTGACCCGTTTGGTGGCGAACCGCTATAGGTTTTGCGTTCGAAGCCGACGGGATCCTCAATGGGCACAGCAACCTCGAAATCGAAGGCGCGCAAGAAGTCGACGAACAGCGCGCCGCTCGTCGTCCACATCCACCTCTTCAAAAACGCCGGCACCTCGATCGACCTCGCCCTCGAGAAGCACTTCGGCCGCAAATGGGTCAACCTCGACTCCGGCCAACCCGCCGGTCGCGTAACCGGTCGTGACATGGCTGAGCTTCTCAAGAAAAAGCCGAAGCTGCAGGCGATCTCGTCGCATCAGGTTCGGCCGCCGGTCGACAAAGCGGTTGGTCGGCCGATTCGGTACGTCGCCGCGATCCGGCATCCCATAGCGCGCGTCAAATCCATCTACGACTTCGACCGGAAGCGGGGGCCGGTCACCCCGATGGGCAAAGTCGCCGACAAGCTCGATTTTCCCGACTACGTGGCGTACTTGTTGGCCGAGAACAACCAGAACATCTGCAACTTTCAGGTTCGGTCATTCAGCACGTTGCGCAGCGCGAAAACGACCAAACTCGACACCATTCCCCTGGTACGACACCTCGACGCTGCACGCGCCTTTGCGGCCCAGGACAATGTGTCGATCGGCCACGTCGACGACTTCGATCGCACGTCGAAAGACATCGAGCGGCTCATCAAGGATGCCCATCCGAAGTTCTCCTTCGTCGTTGCCCACGTCAACCGCACCAGCAGCCCATCGGTGAGCCTCGACGAACGTCTGTGTCGGCTCCGCGACGAACTCGGCGACAAGCTCTATACCCAGCTCGAGCAACGCAACTGGGCCGATCTCGAGCTCCTTGCGGCCCTCGAGGACAAGCGCGGGTAGCACAGCCGTGGCGAGTGGTAAGGCCGGGCTGCGGTAGCTCGGCCTACTTACCGGGCGCCGAGGAACGGGCCGAGCCCAACGAACCCTCGATCTGTGCTCGACCGGCGAAGCGGGTGAAGATGTCCATCACATCGTAGAAGTCGCCGTACTCCTGCACTGCGCCTTTGTGGATCCAGAGCAGTTCGTCGCAAATACCATCCAGGATGACCGGATGCTGCGCCACGATGAAGATCGTCGTCGTATCGCGAATTTCGCGCAGACGTTCGAGACATTTCTCCCGGAAGGCCATATCGCCAACCGCGAAGACTTCGTCGAGGAGCAGCGTCTGGGGACGAAGCGTTGTCATGATCGAGAATCCGAGCCGCATCCGCATGCCGCTGGAGTACAGGCCGGTGGCGCTGTCGATGAAGTTGCCGAGTTCGGCGAAATCGAGGATCTCTTCGAGTCGGTTGTCGATCTGGTCGCGTGTCAGGCCGAGCAACGCAGCGTTGATATAGACGTTCTCGCGCCCTGACAAGTGGGGGTGGAATCCTGATCCGACACCGAAGATCCCGATAGCGCTGCCGTGCACCGTCACGGAACCTTCGTCGGGCTCGTAGAGTCCGGCGAGGACTCGCATGAGCGTCGTCTTCCCCGAGCCGTTGAGGCCCATCATCCCGATCGCGCCGCCCTCGTAGAGGTTGAAGTTGATGTCGCGCAGCGCCCAGAATTCGTCCTCGGTGCTCTGCTTCTCGGTCTTGCGTCCCATCATTGCCGCAATCGAATCGCTGATGCCGTGCCGCATGGTGCCGTGGAGCGAGGTCGCAAACTTCTTGCCGAGGCCTTCGACCTCGATGACGGGCCGACGGACGGGAGCAACGAGTTCGACATCGGACTTCGGTGAGGCAACGATCGACCCGGGGTCCGCTCCGTTTGCCGCGTCGTCGCCCTCGGCAGCCTCCGAGGGCTTCTCCACGACCGTGTGGTCACCAGCGATCGTTCCCGTGACCCGACCCATCAGAATCACGGTGCCTCCCTCGTTCAGGACGTTTCCGACCACGACGCCCTCGACGGTGAGCGTGCCGGCCTTCACCACGATCGTGCCCGCAAACGTGCCCGCAACGATGAGGTCGCCGCCGTTCAGCACGACGTCGGGCTGGAGACCAACTTCTGCGAGGTATGCGGCGATCTCTTCGCCGTGGGTACGCGGCAGCGGACCCTCACGCTCGGGGATCCGTGCGTCGATCGACGAGTCGTCGGTGTCGTCGGTGTCGCCGGTGTCGGTTTCGGGGCTGGCGTTGGTCATACGAGGCGCTCCATCAGGCGAGCTTCGGTCCGGGAGAACGCGTGCCACGATATGGCGAACAGCAGCAATGCCAGTGCCGACGAGACGGCGTAACCTTGGATGTCATAGATCGGACTTCCCATCATGAGATGTCGCGGGTATTCGACCAGGTGGGTGAATGGGTTCCAGAACAGCAGTTGGTCGAACGGCGGATCGAGGGTTTCGTTCCGTTCGTAGATGACCGGCACGGCCACGAACAAGAAGCCCCACAAGATGTCGACGAATCGATCGATGTCGAGCGCGATCACCGCGGCGAGGGCCATCAAGATGCCGACCGACAACCCGACCATCGTAATCGGAATCAGTGAGGGGAAGAACAGGACCCAGTCGAGGCTGGGCCGAAAGCCGAATATCACGGCGAACAACATGGTCACCACGATGCCGACCGAACTGGTGACGAGGGCCAGCGCCAGGTGCTTCACGACCATGAGCTCACGCGGAAACTTGATCTGCAGGAGCAAGCCCTGGTTTCCGGCGATCGATCGCGACACCTGGCCGGAGGTCGCCCGCATGATGTTGAAGATGGTCGTACCCGCCAGGACGTAGATGATGTAATCGGCTTGCGACAGGGTTTGGCCCGTCTTGAGCACGCCGGTGAGACGCAAGAGCACAAACGACATGATGCTGAGCGCCGGGGTGATGACGGTCCACGCCAACCCGAGGAACGACTTCTTGTGCATGGCGACAAGGTCGCGACCGATGAGAATCCGCAGCAACTCGCGGCGAGCGACGATGTTCTTGATCGCTCCGATGAAGGTCTGAAACGTGTTTTTGTGCGCCTGGTCGGCGCTGTAGACGACTGTTCCTGACACTTCGACGACTTCGGGATGGATCGAGCCCACCGACTCGACCGCAACGTTTCGGTCCTCTGGTGTGGCCTTCATCGAACCTCTCCGACGGGTCGTTCGTGGGTATGCACCGGTTGCTCCTTGACTGCTATTGCCGCTCGCAGCCGCTCTTTGATGGCGTCGAGGCTGAATGTCCGAGCAACGACGTCCTCACCGCCTTCGGCAAGACGTTGCCAGAGCGCATCATCGCGCAGCAGGATGGCAATCGCCTCAGCGAAGTCGGCCGGTTCGTCGGCGAGCAGAATGCTCTCACCATCTGCGACGGGAATGCCTTCAGCACCCATCGTGGTACTCACACAAGGAATGCCGCGGGCCATTGGCTGCGTCAGCTTGCCCTTCACCCCGGCTCCGAACCGCAACGGCGCAATGCAGAGTCGGGTGACGTCGTACAGATCGTCGAGATTCTCGACGTAACCGTGCACGACGACGTTCGAACCCGCCAGCTCGGCGACCTCTGGAGGCATCTTGGATCCGACGATGTGCACCACGGCGGTCGGATCCGCTTCGACCACGAGTGGCATGATGTCGTTGACGAACCACATGATGCCGTCCACGTTGGGCGGATGCTCGAAGCCACCGACGAACAAGATGCCTTCGCGCTCGTTCGGGGGCGTTGGCGACGTTGCCTCATCGTGTACGTTCCCGACGACGTATACGGCGGCGTCGGGGGCCTCGATGGCCAGCAGCTCCTGTTCCACCGGGCTGCACACCAGTGTTGCGTCGGATCGGGCCATCGCTGCCAGCTCGGCGTCTCGCGTGCGGTCGGCGTCGAAACCGCCAACGATGCGGCCGGTGAGCTCTTGCTCTCGCTGCTGGCGCAAGAAGTGGAGATCGACGGTGTCGTAGAGCACGGTGGCGTTGGAGCAGTAGAGGCGTACGGGATCGAGGTGCGGTTCGACCACCTCGAGGCGGCTCAGGATGGCCACGTCGAACAGCTCGCCGTTGGCGGCAAGATACTCGAGGATGTCGTCGCAGAACGGCCGGGTGAGGACTTCGACGCCCATCGCCTGCATACGGGTGGTGTACGGCTCCATCGAGTGCAGATTGTGCGGGATGAAGGTGACCCGGTACCCGAGCGTGCGCAGCAGACGCAAGATGTTGGTCATGCGTAGTGAACCGGAGTCCTGGTCGGGGGTGAGAATGCGGGCATCGATGACCAGCGCCCGCTTGGTGATCTTGCGTTCCTTTTCCTTCTCCGGTTCGACCCCGTTGGGCCGGTGCATCGCCAGCGCCTCGCGCCAACGTTCGTAGAACTTTGCCTCGTTGACGTCCTGGTTCTTTTTGCCGGCATCGCGTTTGACGTCGGTCCCGTAGGACTTGCCTTCGTGGTGATACACCACCGATGCCGCCTGATAGATCACGTCGTACCCCGCCTGGTTGAGGCGCATGCAGAGGTCGGTGTCCTCGTAGTAGGCCGGGGCGAAGTGGTCGTCGAATCCACCGAGTTCGTCGAACAATGCCTTCGGGACCATCAGGGCCGCGCCGGCGCAGTAATCGACACTTCGTGCATAATTCAGGTGCGGCTCGTCGGGGTGCTGGCCACGCCCATAGTTCCATGCGGTTGCATCACGCCAAACAATGCCCCCGGCGTCTTGCACGGTGCCGTCGGGGAACACCAGTTTCGATCCGGCCGCTCCGGCGTTCGGAAACGACGAGAACGTCCCGACCAGCCAGTCGATGGCGCCGACGGTGACCTGCGTGTCGTTGTTCAAGAAGAACACGTACTCACCCGTTGCCGAGGCCGCACCGTTGTTGCATCCGAATACGAACCCGGAGTTGGTTGGATTGTCGACGATCCGCAGTCCCGGGATCGACCGGAGCGCGTCGAACCCCGGATCGGTCGAGCAATCGTTGACGATGATGACCTCGTGGGTCACGGTCGGCGGGCAATCCCGTAGTGATTCAAGGCATTGCACCGTGGTCTCGACCTCGTTGAACACCGGGATGACGATCGACACGGTCGGATGTTCGACATCGGCAAACGCCAGGTTGGCGATGCGGTCGGGCAGCGGACCGGTCGCGGTCGGCGGCCGCGGATCGCGCACGACCGCGGTTCGCGGTGCCGGACCACCGCCATTCGTCGTCGGAGGCGAAGGCACCACTGACGCGGGGCCTCGTGCCACGGGTCCGAGACGTCGGGCTTGCACGCGACGTTTGACTCCTGCGGGGGCGCGACGCGCCTTCTCGACCACGCGGTCGGTCGTGCTTCGCCGGTTCGCGATCTCGTTCACGTCACGTTGCATCCGAAGGATGTGAGAGGCGTGCTCTCGTTGGTCGTCGACGACTCGGTTGAGCCAATCGTCGAGCTCCTGGATGCGATGGCGATGATGGTCTTGTGTCGCTGCGTTGACGGCCAGGAACTGCTGCAGCGCCTCGCGAATCTGGTCGACCTTCGTCGGGAACACATCGATTGCCGCCAAGACGGTGACTCGGTCGCGTTCGGCTTCGGCCCGGAGTTCGTTTCGCAGCTCGGCGATCTGACGATCGTTGGATTCGATGACGCGCACCAGCTCGTCCGACAGCCGGTCGAGCCGGGCGTCGACGACCGAGATTGCTCGCCCGCGCTCTGCGAGTTCGCGGCGCAGGTCGCTGCTCTCTCGTACGGTCTGCAGATAGAGCTGCGTCGCATGATCCGCCGCGAACCGGCGTCCATCGCTCTGCGCCGCATGGAGCGGTTCGACGAGTGGGTCGAGGTCGGCGGCGACCGGGAAAGCAGCGTCGATTCCGAGGGAATCCTGCCATTGCTCGATGGTGCGCAGGATGCCATCGACTTCGGTGGAGATGTCGTCGAGCACGGCGCGGTCTGGGTCGTGATTGAGCTCGCTGCTCACAAAGCTTTGGATCTCGGCGAGTCGGTCGGCCGCCGAGGGAAGGTCGAGACCGAGTTGGGCGGTGACGGCGTCGATCGCCTCGACCGGGTCGGCGAGAAAATGACGATACGACACATGGGCGCGTCGCCAGCTGCGCGAGTCTCGCTCGAGAGCAACGACATGGCCCGCATACAGCAGCGCCGCCGCATCGGGAGCGAATCCGGACCGCCGACCGAGGGACGCGACCACCGAAGCAGCGCTGCGCGAGACGAACAACAGCATCGGCTCGATCTCGGCGCGGACGAACGCCTCTTCCCACAGTGGCAGAAGCCGGCAAGCCCGGGGATCCTTGATCGCCGCCGTATCGACGTCGGCCACGAGCACCTCGAGGTGTTGCGCCATCTCCGCGACGACTTCCTCTCGCCGAGCCTTCGAGAGCAACTCGACATTCACGGGACGAGGATCGCCCCACGTGCGCCCGAGGTCGGCCAACACCTCGTCATGCAGCTGAACGATCGGTTCGAGCTCGTAGAAGCCCCGCGGATTGTCCGGCTGCGCCCCCAGCAACGGACCGCCGAACTCGACATCTACCCTGGCCAGTGTGCCCGCAACCGCCGACGTGCCGCTGCGATGCATACCCGCCACCAACACGGCGCGGCGGGTGCGAGGGGTCTCAGTGTCCATATGGGCGCGAGGGTACCAATGCGCACTCGAGCAATCACTATCGCACTTCGCCGATTCGAGAATCAGTCCGAATGGCCCACGAAGCCCGCTCCGAGTTGTCGTCAGGCCGGACGACCGAATTCGTCGATAGCGCCGATCATTCGCAGATACCGATGCTGCAGATCGACGACGACCACCGCATCGACCGGCTCGATCGCGAGATCATCATCGAGCGCGCGAGCCACGACGTAGTCGATCGACTCGTCGACGGGGGCCACGAGATCGTCGGTGCGCTCCCCGACCACGTCGAGGCTCGCCAGTTCTTCGCCGTACTCGCTGGACAACCCCTGGGTCGTGAACCATTCCAGATGCCACTCGACGAGGCTTGTCACGTCGGCGTAGCTGAGTCGGGCCGCGGTCTCGTCCGGGAGGCGATCGCCAATCCACGCAACCGCCTCTTCGACGAGTAGGACCGTCGGGGCGTCTTGCTGCTCGAGGCTGTTGACCACCGAGCCGATGGCCACCAGCGCGATTACCACGACGATGACCGCAGCCACTGCACCCAAAATCCAAATCACTGCGTCATCCTACGGAGACGCAGCGATTCGGATGGTTGGAAACCGGAACTAGATGCCGATGCGTTGGGCGAGCAGTTCGCGGTGGTACGTGGGATCTCCGAACAACAACTCGGACGACTTGGCCCGCTTGAAGTAGAGGTGCGCCGGGTGCTCCCAGGTGAAGCCGATACCACCGTGGATTTGGATGTTCTCGGCTGCGGCGTGAAAGTACGCTTCGGAACAGTAGGCCTTGGCCAGCGAGGCGACCGACGGAAGTTCGTCGTTCATTTCGGCGGCGCACCAACCGGCGTAGTACGCGGCGGACTTCGCCGACTCGACCTCGAGCAGCATGTCCGCACACTTGTGCTTGATCGCCTGGAACGAACCGATCGGACGGCCGAACTGCACGCGCACCTTGGCGTACTCGACCGCCATGTCGAGACACATCTGGGCGCCGCCGACCTGCTCGGCAGCGAGGGCGACCACCGCAAGATCGAGGACCTTCTCGAGGACCGCCCAGCCGCCACCGTCGGTGCCGATGAGCGTCGCCGGCGTGCCGGAGAAATCGATCTTGGCCTGCTTGCGGGTCTGGTCCATCGTGGCCAGCGGGGTGCGGGTCACGCCGGCGGCGTCAGCGTCGACGGAGAACAGCGAAACACCAGCGTCGGTCCGGGCCGCAACGAGGAGCAACCCGGCGGTGTGGCCGTCGATGACGTAGGTCTTCGACCCGTCGAGGGTGTACCCGTCGCCGGACTTCGTAGCCGGCATCGTGATGCCGGCCTCGTCCCAGCGGCCGCTTTCTTCGGTGAACGCGAGCGTGGCGGTGGTTTCACCGGAGGCGATGCCCGGGAGGTGCGTGGCCTTGGCGGCGTCGTCACCGGACTGCAGCAGCGTGTTGGCACCGAGGACGACGCTCGAGAAGAACGGGGCGCACAGCAACGCTCGGCCCATTTCTTCGAGGACCACGATGAGTTCGACGTAGCCGTAGCCCTGTCCGCCGAATTCTTCGGGGATGATGAGACCGGGAAGCCCCATCTGCTCGGACATCTGACTCCAGACGCCGGCATCGAATCCGCCTTCGGTCGCCATCTGCTCGCGGACGGCTTCTTCGCTCGATTTGTCGTCGAGGAACGAACGGACAAAGCCGCGCAGTTGCTCTTGTTCTTCACTGAAGGCGAAGTTCATCGGTGTAGGGCTCCTGAAGTACTCGGATGTCTTGATCAGCGTCGAAAGCTACTCATGATGCCACCGGTGGGCCACTCGTCACGTGTACACGCGTGCTACACCGGTACGCTGGGCGCCCATGGCGAAAACGACTGCGGCAGAACCCGCCCACGAGGCGGCCCGAATCGGGGTACGCGAGCTTCGCAACCACGTTGCGGCAGTCCTACGGCGAGCATCTGCGGGTGAGCGCTTGATCATTACGGTCGATGGCGTGCCGACGGCGCAGCTCGGGCCGATCGAGACACCGGTTGGCGGGGCAGACCTCGACCAACTGATCGCGGCTGGTCTCGTGGCTCCGCCCCGTCGGACCGACCGCGCCGATCCGCCGGAGCCCCTTGCCCTGCCGGTCGATATCAGCGTCGCCGGGGTGCTCGACGACCTGCGCGGCCGGTAGCGCATGGCCGGGCCCGAAAGAACAGCCTTCATCGACAGCTCGACATTCGTCCGCCGCTACGTGACCGGAGCGAGCCATGACTGGGTCGTCGAGACGATGGGGGCGTACCCGACCTGGTGCGCGTCGGCGCTCACCCGGACCGAGGTGCTGATGGCACTCCACGATCTCGCCCCCGACCCGGCGTTGCACGACGATCTCGCGCGCGCTTTTCACGCCGACTGGGACACGGTTTGCGAGATCCCCGTCGACGATCGCTGTCTGGCCAGAGCGGCAGCACTGGGCGCCCTCTTTCGCCTTCGAACCGTCGATGCCATCCACCTCGCAGCCGCGGACCGACTCCCCGCTCCGCTCCCCTACGTCACGCTTGATCGACGCCAGATACCCGCAGCCAGTCAACTCGGCTTCGTCGTCATCTCGCCCGCGTCCTAGAGTCCGTGCCATGACCCTCGATCTCACGACGACACTCTTCTTTCAGGACAGCGCGCTCGAGATTCACAAGCTCGTCGTCGGCGATATGGACAACAACGTCTACGTGGTGCGGTGTGCACAAACCGGCGAGGCGGTCTTGCTGGACGCGGCGAACGAACACGAAAAGCTGTTGGAGATGTGTGCCGCGCTCAACGTTGGCACCGTGCTCGAGACCCATGGCCATTGGGACCACATCCAGGCCGTGCCCGCCGTACGCGAAGCCGGCCATTCGGTCTGGGTTCACGAGGCCGACGCCCACATGCTCAACGACACCGGCTACGACGAACTGATCGAAAACGACAGTCGCATCCCGGTCGGACGACTTCGCCTGCACGCGGTACTCACGCCAGGTCACACGCCCGGATCGGTGTCGTTCAAGCTCGAGGATCACCCGTTCCTGTTCACCGGCGACACCTTGTTCCCCGGCGGTCCGGGCAACACGAAATTCGGCGGCGACTTCAACACCATCATCGACTCGATCGATCGCCTGATGTTCGCCCAATACGACGCGTCGGTGGCGGTGCTACCCGGGCACGGCGACCCGACCACGATCGGGGCCGAGCGTCCCCACCTCGATGCCTGGGTCGACCGCGGCTGGTGAGGCGACGCTCGATCGTGTTGCGAACACCCCGGCGAGCAGGAACGAACTCAACCCCGGCGCCCAGAACACCGCCTCGCTGAATCCGTCGACGAGCAGCAGTACCACCACCGCGGACCGATAGGCGGCATCGGGTCCTCGAACGCCAAAGAAGAACGCCGTGGTGGCCGCACCAAACAGGAGCAACGCCGGCAATCCGCCGACGACGACGAGGTGGCCCCACAGACTGTGCGCATTGCGGGCGCGCCAAGCGATCTGGCCGGACTGGCGGGCCTCGGCAAAGAACTCATCGTCGAGGGTCGGACCGACCCCGAGCAAGGGGTCGTCACGGACCTCGTCGATCGCAGCCGACCACGTCGTGCTGCGACCCCGGAACGTGCCGAGCGAAGCGACCTCGCCGTCGCGGCTCACCAACTCCTGCACGCTGGTGTCGAGCAGGAGCGGGGCGGCAATGCCCAGGCCGACCACGGCGAGGACCGTGATGCCGATCGCAAGACGCCGATCCACCCAATGCCACACGAGTACGGCCGATGCAGCCGCGGCGGCGACCGCTCCGGTACGGCTCTGCGTGGCCGCGAGGACGCCGACGGCTATGGGTGCGCCAACGACGCCGAGCATCACGAAAGGACGCTGACGGGTCGCGGCCAGGCAGACGCTCGACACCAGCGCGAGCCCACTGAAACGCGCGAGTTGGTTGGCATCGAGAGCCGTGAGGAAGAGCCGGCCGTCAACGACGAGTTCGGGGTCGCTCACGCCCTCCATCACCAACGCGACGGCAAGGAAAGCGCCGAAGACCACCACGGTGATGGTGGCGATGGACACCCATCCGTAGGCATCGACGAGCCGCACCGCCACCAAGCCGAGAGCGCCGTAGGCCAAGACGGCAGCGACGGCATCGACCGCGTTCCCCGACCGGAGCGCCGACAAGAGCAGCCAACCGAGCAGCACGACGAGCAGTCGCAGGCTGGCGCGGTCGACGCGAACGATTCGACCGTCGGCCAGCGCGATCGTCGCAGCGATCGCAGAGAGAGCAGCGATCGACAGGAGCCAACGGGTCTCACCCGCACCCGTCGACGACAGTCGGACCACGTCGACCGAGGCGAGGATCAGCGCCACCGCGGCGAAGCAGCCGGCGGTCGCGAGCGCCACGCGCGTGGCCACATCGTGCGTCATGCGGTGCGCACAGACGGTGTGATCGTGGCGGACGCGGATCGCAGATCGTCGTCGCGGCCGGGACGGGCAAAGGCGACCAGCCGCTGACCGTCATAGCCCTGAAAGGCGGATTCCAATGACCGCCAGTAGGTCCGCGCCAGATCTGGAGCGCCTACGTGCACGATGGTCGACGCATGCCTGGCGAGAAGATCGCCACGATCCGTGGTGTCGACCACGCAGAGCACCGCGTCGACGCAGCCGGTCAGGTCCCGCAACCAGGCCGGGAAGGCGGCGTCGGTGAAATCTTCGTACGCCACGTCGGCCAGCGTGACGTGCAACACCTCGCCGGCCTCGAGTCGCTCGGCGCGCCGCAGGCAGTCCTCCGGCCCGGTCAGCCCCGGCCGGTCGGACAGCACGGTGACGGTTCGACCCTCGCGCGCCAACGCCTCGGCGAGCTGCTCGGCGAGGCGCCCTCCGTCCACCGCAACACCGCCGGTACCCGGCACCGGGACGATGGCGAGTACGCCCCGCAAATGCAGGAAGAAGTTGCGTACCGAACCCGCACCGCCGGCAAGCAGCAGATCCGCATCGTCGTGGAACCGACCCAGCATCCCGACGCCGGCCATCTCGGCTGCGGCTTGCGGGGAACCAACAGACCCACGGCGATAGACCAGGGTGCGCAAGGCGGCCAGCACGAGTGCACCGAACAGCATCGCTGCGATCAGCCCGTCGGCGAGGGCGTTGCGCTGTGACGCTTCGGGGGCGGTCGCTTCGCGGATCAACGCAACTCGGGGCCGGTACGCGTCGCGGGCCCGTTCGAGGTCTATGAGGCGTGACTGCTGCGTGCCGCGTTGGATTGACGACGCTTCACCGCCGCCACCAATAGCTCGCAGTGCCTGCTCGACCAGTTCGATTTCGTCGACGATCGGCGCGAGACCGGCGGCACGATCCGCAGCGATGATGCGATCCGCCGCTGCGTTGGCGGCAAAGGCCGCCGCCTCCGCGGTGGTGGCGATCGCTTCGAGTTCGAGAAAGGTCTGCGCCTTCGGCAAGGCGAGGCGGAGGTCGACGATGTCGCCGCCCGTTGCCGCTCGGGTGTCGTCGTTGAGGTCGAGTCGCAAGGTGCGGTCTTCGAGCCGAACCTGTTGCTCTTCGCGAACCGCATCGAAGAACGGCCAGACCACTTCTTCGGTGAGGGAGAGGCGGGCGGTTGCGGCATAGGTCTCCGACCGACTCGAAGAAATGGCGCCGACGACCAGCCCGGCGACGACACCGAGGACGAGTGCTACGCCGACCTGACGAAGCGCTCCGCGCACGGGCGATGACGAGCTACACCATCGAGCTACACCATCGATCAAGCGCATACAAAAGGCCGATTCAGGGTCGGAAAGGGTTCGGAGAACGGGTCAGACGTTCGTTGTCACGCGCCGCCACGGCGTTTGCGCACAAACGCCGAGCGTACCGAGCATGCGGTACAGCGACAATCCACGACGGAAGCGGCCGGCGGATCACTCAGGCTGTCGCGCCGTCGTGATCGCGCAGGTCTTCCTTCCAGGCCCGAAATCGCTCATGGGACGCACCACTCGGGCCAAGACCCGCACCAACCCCGGTCGAGTCCAGCGTGAACACATAGCGCTCCGCAAGATCGTCCCGTCGAATCGCCATGTATCGAGCGACTTCTCCCTTGGCCGGTCCGGCTCGCCACAACAGCCACGGGCCGATCGACCGCTTGTAGTTGATGGCGCTTTGCCCGATGTCGTCACCGAGCGACAGCAATGCGGCCGGGGCTTCGATCCACGCCGAAGCAGGGATATTGCGATCGCGCGTCGGCAGCGGCGGCAGCGCATCGGTGTGCACCGGGGTGGGGTCGACTGGTCGATCATCGGCTTTCACCCTGGCAGCCTAGAGCACCGGCCTTGCCGGCCGAAGCAGGGGCGAACCGACCGTCCGCAGCGTTTTTCGTCGGACGCGAGCTCGGATCGGGCGGTTCGCGTGGGCATTTCGGGCCAGATTCCGGGAGAACACTTGATCCGTTCGGGGACGTCCGTATCCTTGGCCGTTCATGGCCCCTTCCCCCGAGTCGTTCGCCTCGATCATCATTCCCGCCCACAACGAAGCGGCGACGATCGTTTCGACGGTGCAGTCCCTGCTCGATGACCCCCGGCGCGAGGCGCTGGACGTCGTGGTCGTTTGCAACGGCTGCACCGACGACACCGCAGCGCTTGCCGCCGCCCTCGGCGCTCCGGTCCGGGTCATCGAATCACCCATCGCGTCCAAAGCCGCAGCGCTCGAACTCGGACGTCAGTCCACCGCAGACGGTCCCCGCATCTACGTCGATGCCGATGTCACCGTGACACCAGGCACGGTCTCTGCGATCGTTTCGCAGCTTGCGAGGCCCGGCATCGAGGCTGCGTCAGTGGTTCGTGGATTTCGGTCCGACGGCGCGACGTGGCCGATGCGCAAGTATCTCGAGATCAGCTCCTACGCGCCGTATTTCTCCGACAACCTCGTCGGCGCCGGCCTGTTCGGCGTCACGGCGGCCGGCAGCGACAGCCTCGGTGCGTTTCCTGACATCATCGCGGACGACCTCTTCGTCGGCACCCACTTCCCCGCCGACGCGCGCGCCGTCGCCGCCGACGCCACGTTTCAACCGCTCCTCAGCAAACGACTTCGCGATCTCCTGCAGATCGAAACCCGCTGTCAGGCCGGGCGCGTCCAGTTCGTCGAATGGGCCGAGCGCAACAACATCGCGGTCCACGATCAGGCCGAGGGCCTCAGCTGGGTGCCGAAGTTGGCCAAACGCCCGTCGAACTGGCCGGGGCTGGCGGTATTCATCTACGCAAAGCTCGCCGTCCGAGCCCGGTATTTGTGGCGTCGCCGGCGCGGCACCGCCACCTCGTGGACTCGGGACCAGCAGGCACGCGACCAGGCGCAGCGAGACGCGAGCGTGCGATGAGCCCGGACCAATCGATCTCCGGCGAACCTGCGCTCGACCACATCACCATCGGACCGGCCAGCATCGCCGTGGTCACCATCGCCGAAGCCGTGAGCTTCGTCATCGAGCGGGCCAGAGCGGGGGTGGGCGGCTATGTCATGACCCACAACCTCGATCATCTCTGGCTCCGCAGGAACGAGCCCGACTTCGAGCGGGTGAGCGCCAACGCCGACCTCACGGTGGCCGATGGCCAACCGCTTGTCTGGATCAGCAAGGTGCAGGGGAATCCGCTCCCAGAGCGGGTGGGCGGCATCGACCTGTTCGAGGCGATCGCCGACGCCGCCGCCGACGCCGGTCTCAGCCTGTTCTTGTGCGGTGGGCTCGGCACGGCCGCCCGCGATGCCGCAGATATTCTGGTACGCCGCCACCCGACACTGAGGATCGCCGGAACGCTGTCGCCGGCAACCGGGCTCGCCAACGATCCGCAGCGACTCGCCGCCGTCTTCGCTGAAGTCGAGGCGGCCGAACCCGACATCATCGCGATCGGCCTTCCGTCGATGCTCCAGATCGTGGCGGCCGAACATTTCGCAGAGCACGCTCCCCAGGCCTGGACGCTCGGCGTCGGGGTGAGCTTTTCGTTCATCACCGGCGAGGTCACGAGGGCCCCGATACTCCTGCAGAAGATTGGCCTCGAGTGGGCCCATCGGATGTCGCAACAGCCGGCATTGGCCAAGCGATACCTCGTGCACGACGCGCCACTGCTCGCCCGCCTTCTCGTAGGCGCAGCGGTCGGACGGCTACGCCGCCGACAGCCCATTGGGTAGGTGCGCGACGCCGCGCCACTCGTACACTGGGCGCATGTCTGCGCCGGCGCTCTTCGAGATCGACAATCTGCACGCCAGCGCCACGTCCGCCGACCAACGCACCCCGATTTTGCAGGGCATCAACCTCACCGTCGACCACGGCGAAGTGCACGTCGTTCTCGGCCCGGCCGGGTCGGACAAGTCGGCACTCGCTGCAACCCTTCTCGGCAGCCCCGCCTTCGAGGTCACGGGCGGAGCGATCCGGTTGCACGGCGACGACATCACCCGGTGGGGTGCCGACGTGCGCAGCAAGGCCGGAATATTTCTTTCGTTTCCCGATCGGGCCGACGTCCCGGGGGTATCGATACTCACCTTCATGCGCCAAGCCCTGTCGGCTCGCAAAGGCATCGACCTCTCCATCCTCGAGCTGCGGCTCACGATCATGGAATGGATGGAGCGGCTCGATATCGACCCGGCCGTGGCCGATCACTTCCTGCACGAGCAGCGATCCGCGAGCGACAGGAAACGCCACGAGATGCTGCAGATGGCGCTGCTCGAACCCGATGTCGTCGTGCTCGACGAAACCGGTGACGGCCATCACGAAGATCCGGCCGACGACGCCGGCAAAGTCGTCGCCGGCGGTTTGCGCGAGGTGCGCAAGGATCTCCCCGGCCTGGGGGTCATCGTCGTCACCCACCGTCAGCGTCTCATCGCGGATCTCGAAGCCGACCATGTCCACGTGCTGCTGAACGGCAAGATCACCGCAAGCACGAGTTTCGCCGACCACGAATCGAACGGAATGGACCAACGGGTCAGCGGCCGGGCCGACCTTGTCGACCGACTCGAACGCGAGGGCTACGAATCGTGGCAATAGACATCACAACCTGCAAAGCGGACTTCCCGGTCCTGCAGCGTCAGATCAACAACAAGCCGCTCGTCTACCTCGACTCGGCCAACACCTCACAAAAGCCGCAGTCCGTCATCGACGCGGTGTCCCACTACTACGAAACCACGAACGCAAACGTGCATCGCGGCAGCTACGAGCTCGCCGTCGAGGCCACCGCGGCGCTCGAGGGTGCGAGGGCCACGGTCGCTCGCTTCATCAACGCGCCGAGCACGAGGGAAGTGGTGTTCGGAAAGAACGCCACCGAGATGTTCAACCTCATCACCCGCACGTGGGGAGCGGCGAATCTGGTCGAGGGCGACGCCGTGGTGCTCACCGAAATGGAGCATCACGCCAACATCGTCCCCTGGCATCAGCTCGCGGCCACGAACGGGATCGAACTGCGCTGGATTCCGGTCACCCCCGACGGGCAACTCGATCTCACCGATATCGAACGCCTCCTCGACGGCGCCAAGGTGCTTTCGTTCACCGCCATGTCAAATGTCCTGGGCACGATCAACCCCGTCGCTCGCCTCTCGCAACTCGGCCACGATGCCGGAGCGATCGTCATCGTCGACGCCAGTCAACATGTCCCGCACCTCGCTACCGATGTGCAGGCGATGGGCGCCGACTTTGTCATCTTCACCGGACACAAGATGCTCGGTCCGATGGGGATCGGCGTCCTCTGGGGTCGCGAGGCGGTGCTCGAAGAGATGCCGCCGTTCCTCGGTGGCGGCGAGATGATTTTGCACGTGACGAAAGAGGGCTTCACCGCCACCGAGCTCCCCTGGAAGTTCGAGGCCGGCACGCCGGCGGTCGGCGCGGCCGTGGGACTCGCTGCCGCGACGGGCTACCTCCTCGACGTCGGACTCGACGCGATTCGAGCGCATGAGGTCAGCCTCACCGGGTACGCGCTGCGGACCCTCACCGAACGCTTTGGCGACGACATCACCATCTTCGGCCCCTCCGAACCCGCCCAGCGCGGCGGGGTGCTGTCGTTCACGTTGGCCGATGTCCACCCCCACGACGTGGCGCAGGTACTCGATCAGGACAACGTGTGCGTTCGCGCCGGCCACCACTGCGCGAAGCCCCTCATGCAGGTACTCGGCGTTCCTGCAACATCGCGGGCCTCGGTGTACTTGTACAACGACGAGGCCGATATCGATGCGCTTGCGCAGGGCCTCGAAAACGCCCTGTCCATGTTTGCGCTCTAGCAACCATCATCTACGGAGGCCCTATGTCAGGACTCGACGACCTTTACCGTGAGATCATCCTCGATCACTATCGGACACCTCGCAATCGGGGCGAGCTGGAAAGCCCACCGGCGAGCCGTACCGAGGGGTTCAACCCGCTGTGCGGCGACGAGGTCGTCGTGTACATCGACTTCGACGGCGATGTCATCAAGGACATCAAGATCGGCGGACAGGGGTGTTCGATCAGCCAATCTTCGGCGTCGATGATGACCGCGGCGGTTCTCGGGAAGACCATCGCCGAGGCGCGCGACATCAATGCCGCGTTCAAGTCGATGATGTCGATTCACGAACACGAGATCGGCGGCGACGGAAGCGAATCCGGCGTCGAGCCAACCGACCCGGCCGACTTTGCCCTGGGCGACCTGGAGGCGCTGCGCGGCGTCGTGAAGTTTCCGGTCCGAATCAAGTGCGCAACGCTCGGTTGGAACACGCTGTTGCAGGCCATCGAAGATGCCTCGCACTGACCACGAGCGACGCACGAACAGCTGTGACCATTGGCGTCGTGACAAATGCCCCCATCGGTGGGACAATAAGGGCTTACTTTCGCGCCCCCTCACCGATCGCGTACTCGTGTCCTGTTCCCCGGCGGAACCCAGGTGCGTCCGGTGCCAGACTGCGGCATTTGGAGCTTGCGTTCGGTGAATGATCCCCACGATACCCCCCTTGGACTACGAGAATACGCCGACGTATTGCGGCGGCACCTGTTGCCGATCATCGCCCTGATCGTCGTCATGGTCGTCGCTGCGGTGGTGTTCACCCTCAGCCGTGTCGACTCCTACACCGCGGAAGCGGAAGTGTTGGTCCGAACCGCGCAGAACGAGCAACTCTTCCCGCAGATCAGCACCGAGAACAGCAGCATCCGTCGCGATCTTGTGGCCGAGGCGAGCTTCGTCAAAGGTGATGTGTTCCGCGACGAAGCCAATCGCGCTGCCGGGGTCGAGTTCCCAGTGCAGGTCATCGCCGACGAGGACCGTGGTGTCCTGATCTTTCAGGCCGAGAGCCAGAACCCGGTCCGCAGTGCCGAGATCGCCAACGCGTGGGCCACCACCTACGTGCAATTGCGGTCTCAGGTAGCCGGCGACGATGTCCAAGAAGTACTCGACGCCATCAAGAGGAACATCGAGACCAAGAACGCCGAACTCAACGTGGTGATGCAGCCGCTTGCACCGGTCGACGAAGCGATGCGCAACGTTGAGGTCGGCAGTCCGGAGTGGAACCAGCTGAACGCCGAGCGCAGCAACATCCGATTCCGAATCACGCCGGCGATGAACAATCTGTCAAGCGAAATTCGGGTGCTGACCATCGAGCAGGCCGAGCTCGAGCTCGTGTTGTTG
>RCMY010001001.1_pt1 | contig 26961 bp, 21 predicted proteins | sample 2041341 | NCBI WGS metagenome assembly RCMY01 (sample SAMN09708234, study PRJNA481090) | Marine sediment metagenome, whole genome shotgun sequencing project.
GTAGTTGGCTGTGGTGGCGATAGAGACACGACGAAGCGTCCTGTTATGGGCCATATCGCTTCAGAAATGAGCAACAAGGCGATTTTCACTTCTGACAATCCGAGAACGGAATCCCCCACGGCAATCATAGAGGCCATGGAAGCCGGAGTAGAACCACAGAACGTAAAGAAAATCCTATCCATAGAAAACCGAAAACAGGCCATCAAGACCGCCTGCCAATTGGCCGATGCCAATGACATCATATTAGTGGCGGGCAAAGGCCACGAAACCTATCAAGAGACCAACGGAACCCGAGTGGATTTTGATGATTTTAAAATTATAAAAGACTTTTTGAAAGATTTGAACAAATGAACCCCGTACAATAAACCCAACGATGCTGTACTACCTATTCGAATATTTAGAAAAAGAATACCAGTTGCCAGGGGCGAGCCTGTTCAAGTTTCAAACGTTCAGGGCGGCGATGGCCATACTGTTTTCTTTGATAATAGCTACGACATACGGTAAGCGCATCATTCTTTTTCTACAACGGAAACAGATCGGGGAAACTATTCGTGATCTAGGTCTGGACGGTCAAACACAGAAGGCGGGAACACCAACAATGGGCGGTTTGATAATTATTATGGCCACTTTGATTCCCGTGTTGCTATTCGCAAGATGGTTAGATAATGTGTACATCATTTTATTAATTGTTACCACCATCTGGATGGGGCTTATAGGTTTTGCCGATGACTATATAAAAATCTTTAAAAAGAATAAGAGAGGACTCAAGGGAAGATTCAAGATTTTGGGACAAGTGGTTTTGGGCCTGGGTGTAGGGGCGACCCTTTATTTTCATCCCGAAGTGACTATCAAAGAACATAGCACTTCTATTATAACGGAACAATTTGAGGTTAAAAATATTGAAGGACTCGAGATGCAATCCACAAGTACTACTATACCTTTTGTAAAGAACAACGAACTTGACTATGCCGATTTTATTGGTTGGGCGGGCGAAAATGCAAAGAATTATGCTTGGCTGATATTTATCCCCATAGTAATATTGATCGTTACGGCCGTGTCAAACGGTGCAAACCTGACGGATGGTATAGATGGTCTTGCGGCGGGCACTTCGGCTATCATTGTTTTCACCTTGGGGGTTTTTGCCTTGGTTTCGGGTAATATCTTCTTTTCCGATTACCTCGATATTATGTTCATCCCTAGGGTAGGTGAACTCTTGGTGTTTATCACCGCGTTTGTAGGCGCACTGGTGGGTTTTCTATGGTACAATGCCTTTCCCGCGCAAGTCTTTATGGGCGATACGGGCAGTTTAACGATTGGCGGGGTCATCGCCGTTATTGCGATTATAGTGAGAAAAGAGCTGTTGATTCCTGTGTTATGCGGCATTTTCTTTGCCGAATCGCTTTCGGTCATACTGCAGGTGGGCTATTTTAAATATACCCGTAAAAAATTCGGCGAGGGCAAACGTATTTTTCTCATGTCGCCCCTGCACCATCACTATCAGGTGAAAGGCTACCATGAAAGCAAGATCGTTACCCGATTTTGGATTATTGGGATATTGCTGGCGATTATAACCGTCGTGACGTTGAAGGTAAGATGATGGTGGAAGAAGTTAAAAATTTAAAGAGAGAAGCACTTTTTCTCGTAATCCTAGGCGCAGGCGAAAGCGGGGTCGGTACGGCCATCTTAGGAAAGCAAAAGGGATACGAAGTATTCGTCTCCGACCGAGGAAAGATTAAAGAAAAATATAAAGACGTTCTTGAACATTTTGATATTGATTGGGAAGCCGAAGGGCATACGGAAGCAAAAATCCTGAAGGCCGATTTGGTGATGAAGAGTCCCGGTATCCCGGATTCCGTTCCCTTGGTCAAGGCCTTGCGGGAAAAGGGAATCCCCGTAATCTCCGAAATCGAGTTCGCATCACGTTATACCGATGCCAAGATTATCGGCATTACAGGAAGCAACGGCAAGACCACCACCACGATGCTCACGCACCATATTTTAAAGCATGGAGGACTGAATGTAGGAATGGCAGGGAACATCGGCGACAGTTTCGCCAAGATGGTGGCCGAAAACGACCATGATTACTACGTTTTGGAAATCAGCAGTTTTCAGTTGGACGGCATTACGGACTTCAGTCCGCATATCGCCATCCTGACTAACATCAGCCCGGACCATTTAGACCGGTACGGCCATAAATTCGAGAATTATATCACCTCGAAATTCCGTATCGCCGAAAACCAAACGGAAGACGATTTCCTTATTTACGATGCCGATGACCCGGTAATTGTAGACTGGCTTGAGGCACATCCGGTCAAATCAAAATTGCTCCCTTTTTCCATCGAGCGAGAAGTGGAAGAAGGAGCGGATTTAGTAAATAATAACATACGAATACAAACCAAAAACGAGACACTAGAAATGACGACAGACACACTAACATTAGAAGGAAAACACAATCTAAAGAATACCATGGCAGGCATGACCGCCGCAAAATTGGTAGGCATTCGTAAGCAGGGCCTAGCGGAGAGCATCGCTAATTTTGAAGGGGCGCCACACCGCTTGGAGAAGGTATTGAAAATACACCATGTACAGTACATTAACGATTCAAAGGCGACCAATGTCAACTCCGTTTTTTATGCCTTGGATAGCATAAAGACCCCGATTGTATGGATTGTAGGCGGCGAGGATAAAGGCAACGACTACAAGCCCTTGATGAGTATGGTTCGCGAAAAGGTAAAAGCAATAGTGTGTTTGGGCATGGACAATGAAACAATTAAAGATGTCTTTGGAAACGTTGTAGATCTACTTGTCGAGACTTACGCCATGTCAGAGGCTGTAAAAGTGGCCTATAAAATCGCCGAACGAGGTGATACGGTATTATTATCGCCCGCATGTGCCAGTTTCGACCTGTTCAAGAATTATGAAGATCGGGGCGATCAGTTTAAGGAAGCGATCAAGAATTTGTAGGCATAGGTCGTTAGACGGTGGCAGTTGCGTTATACAGTTGCAAAAAGTGATTAGTTCAGACCTGCCGGCCAGGCAGGGTTGTAATGAGGAAATAAGTAATCAATAATAGGTAATCGATAATCCGTGAAGGGAATATTCCAAAATATAAAAGGAGACAAAGCCATTTGGGCCGTAGTAGCGCTATTAGGGCTGTTCTCGTTCTTGCCGGTGTACAGTGCCAGTAGCAATCTGGTGTATGTGGTCGGTAGTGGTACGACGTTCGGCTATTTGGTAAAGCACGCACTTTTGTTGGCCCTCGGGTTCGGGATTATTTACGGTATCCACAGCATTCCAACGCGCTTTTTTAAGGGACTCTCCATCATCGCGATGCCGATAGTCTTGGTGCTTTTGGCTTTCACTTTGGCGCAGGGCACCACCATTGATGGGGCGAACGCCAGCCGCTGGATTAGTGTACCGGTGGTAGGCATTTCGTTTCAGACCTCTAATTTGGCAGCGGTGGTGTTGATGATATATGTGGCGCGCTATCTGACCAAAATAAAGGATAAGACCATAACGTTTACGGAAAGCATCCTACCCTTATGGACGCCCGTGTTTCTGGTACTAGCACTGATATTACCGGCCAACTTCTCAACGGCGGGCATCATTTTTTCCATGGTACTGTTGCTATGTTTTTTAGGAGGATATCCAACTAAATATTTATTGGGAATCATCGGAACGGGATTAGTGTGTTTGACCCTATTCGTATTGTCAGCCAAAGCATTTCCCGGATTGTTCCCGAACCGGGTGGATACATGGTCAAGCCGTATCGAAAGTTTTAGCGATGGGCGCGATACCGAAGCGGATTACCAAATCGAAAGGGCCAAGATCGCTATTGCCACGGGTGGTGTCATGGGCAAGGGTGCCGGAAAAAGCATTCAAAAGAATTTCCTGCCGCAGAGTTCTTCCGATTTTATCTATGCGATTATAGTTGAGGAATATGGACTCGTAGGCGGTTTTGCCCTGATGTTCTTTTACTTGCTTTTTCTGTTTCGTATCGTCATTGTGGCCCATGGTAGTACCTCTATTTTCGGGAAGCTTGTTGCCCTGGGCGTCGGTTTGCCTATCGTTTTCCAGGCCTTGTTGAACATGGCCGTGGCAGTGGAGCTGTTCCCGGTTACCGGACAAACCCTGCCTTTGATCAGTAGCGGCGGAACGAGCAGTTGGATGACCTGTTTGGCCATTGGTATCATTCTGAGCGTAAGCGTTAAAAGTAGTGAACGAGAAAGCATAAAAGCTTCTAAGGTAAAAATCGATAAAACTAATAACCCATTAGAAGTACTAAGTGGGCAGTTATAGGTTCATATTATCCGGTGGTGGCACGGGAGGGCATATTTACCCTGCCATAGCCATTGCTGACGAATTGAAAAGAAGGCATCCCGATGCGGAATTTTTGTTCGTAGGTGCCGAAGATCGAATGGAGATGGAAAAAGTGCCCCAAGCTGGATACGATATCGAAGGATTATGGATTACCGGGTTACAACGGAAACTGACCCTTAAAAACTTGATGTTTCCCTTTAAATTGATGAGTAGTTTGTTAAAAGCGGGAAAAATAATAAAGAAGTTTCGTCCGGATGCCGTAATAGGCACCGGTGGCTTTGCCAGTGGGCCTACTTTAAGAGTCGCATCGGGCAGGGGTATTCCGTGTGTGCTGCAAGAGCAAAATTCCTATGCCGGCATTACCAATAAACTGCTAAAAAACAAGGTCGCCAAGATTTGTGTGGCCTATGATAATATGGACCAGTTTTTTCCTGCGGATAAAATAGTAAAGACCGGAAACCCCGTTCGTGGTGATCTGGTAGAAAATTTTAAAGATAAGTCCGAGGCCCTCTATCACTTCGGGTTGGATACCCAAAAATCCACCCTGCTGATTTTAGGGGGCAGCCTCGGCGCAAGACGTATCAACCAATTGGTTGCCAAAAATTTGGAGTTTTTCAAGAAATTGGATATCCAGTTAATCTGGCAATGTGGCAAATTATATATCGAGGAGTATAAGAAATATGAATCCGAAACCGTAAAAGTCCTCGATTTTGTAAACAGGATGGATTATGCTTATGCCGCCGCCGACACGATCATTTCAAGGGCAGGCGCAGGCTCGGTCTCCGAACTGTGTATCGTTGGCAAGCCCGTGCTGTTCATTCCCTCGCCCAATGTTGCCGAGGATCACCAGACCAAAAACGCACAGTCGCTAGTAGCCGAAAATGCGGCCTTGATGATTCGGGAAAATAGTTTGGAAGAACAGTTTGAAGGTGTCTTTTCCGAGCTGCAAAAAAATAAATGGAAGCAGAAAGAATTAGGTGCCAACATCAAAAAACTGGCCCTGCCCAATGCCACTAGTGATATTGTTGATGAGGTGTTGAAATTGATAAACCCATAAACCTTTGAACTTGAATTTCTTTTAATTTGAATTTTTACCATGAACCTTAAAACCCTCAATAACGTCTATTTTATCGGCATCGGAGGCATCGGTATGTCCGCTTTGGCGCGTTATTTCAGGTTCATTGGGAAAAACGTAGCGGGGTACGACAAGACCGAAACGCCGTTGACCCGAGAACTGACGGGTTTAGGTATTGACGTACATTTTGAAGATGATATACATCGGGTTCCGGCAGAATTCTACGATACGGCCAACACATTGGTCGTATACACGCCGGCTGTCCCGGCAGAACATTCCGAATATCAGTACTTTTTGAACCGCGATTTCGAATTGAAAAAACGATCGGAAGTACTAGGATTGATTACAAAAGACACCTTCTGTTTTGCGGTCGCGGGCACCCACGGCAAAACGACTACCTCCTGTATTTTGGCCCATTTGCTGAAAGAAACGAATACATCCTTTACCGCATTTCTAGGAGGAATATCCGAAGATTTCAACAGTAATTTTGTTTTTGAGGGAACGGACTACTCCGTGGTCGAGGCCGATGAGTTCGATCGTTCCTTTTTACGGTTGTTTCCCGATGTAGCCTGCGTAACTTCTATGGATGCCGATCATTTGGATATCTATGGAGACGAAAACGAACTGAAAAAATCCTTCAAAGAATTTACGGAACGCATAAAACCAGGCGGTAAACTGTTCGTACGCAAGGGGCTTCCGCTGGACGGTATCACCTACGGCATCGAAGATGATTCGGATTATTGCATTCAAAATATCCGCATTGAAGAGGGCACGTACATCTTTGATTTGGTAACACCGGAAATAAAGTTATCCGAAGTAAAATTCAATAAACCTGGAAGGCATAACCTGCTCAACGGCTTAGTGGCATTCGCCATGGCAACGCAGACCGGTAAGTCGACTAATGAATTGGCCATGGCTCTGGAAACCTTCAAAGGGGTGCAACGAAGGTTTTCCTATAAGATCAAACGGGAAGATTTCATTTTTATCGATGACTATGCCCATCATCCCACCGAAATTGACGCGGTGTATCAGGCAATATCCGAAATGCATCCCGGTAAAAAAGCATTAGTCGTCTTTCAGCCGCACCTATTTTCTAGGACAAAGGACTTCGCCGATGATTTTGCCAAAAGCTTATCCCAATTCGACAGCATCCTGCTTTTGGATATCTATCCCGCCAGGGAAAAACCGATGGCAGGAATCACCTCTGAATGGTTATTGGAAAAAATAGATCGTCCGAAGAAAAAAGTCCTACAAAAAATAAATCTAATAGAAGAAATAAAAAAACAGAATCCCGATATACTGGTCACCTTGGGTGCCGGAGACATCGGGCTTGAAATCACAAAATTAAAAACAGCGCTTGAACATGCAGATTAATTGGAATTACATAAAATTTATGACCTTATTGGCAGTTATCACTGGTCTTTACTCTTTTTCGAATCACCGAAGTGAACAGAAAAATATACACGGAATCGACATTGAGTTCGTCGGGGATCAGAATTTATACATTACACAAGGAATGGTTAATAAATTGTTGATACAAAAATTCGGTAGCCTTGAAAACCTGCCCAAAGAAAAATTAGCTTTGAATACTATCGAAAAAACCATCGAGGCCAATGAAATGGTGAAAAATGCCCAAGTCTTTCTTTCCGTAAACGGTAAACTTGCGTCGAAAATCGTTCAGCGCAAACCTATCGGACGTGTAGAGGCGGATTCTAAATTTTATCTCGATGAAGATGGAAAGCGCATGCCGTTGTCGTCGAGCCATTCGGCTCGAGTGCCCATAATTACGGGCGAGATAACAGGCGATAGTCTTGAGGATGCCTATGAAATATTGAATTACATCAATGCTGACGATTTTCTTCGTAAAAATGTGATAGGTATTCACGTCGAAGCGGAGGGCAGATATCAGTTGCGTTTTCGTACCGAGCAGTTCACGGTAAACCTGGGCGGTGTCGAAAACCTAGAGGAAAAGTTCAACAAGTTCAAGGCATTTTATGCCAAGGCAAATATGGACGATACCTTAGACAACTATGATGTCGTGAGCCTGGAGTTTAACAATCAAGTAGTGTGCACCAAAATTTAAATTATGAAAGTAAATAATTATTCGGTAGGATTAGATATTGGAACAACCAAGATTGTGGCCATTATCGGCAGGGAAAATGAGTACGGTAAGATTGAGGTGCTGGGTATCGGGCAGTCCAAAAGCCTCGGGGTGCACCGCGGGGTGGTGAACAACATCACCCAGACCATAAAATCGATTCAACAGGCCGTCGAGCAGGCAGAGGCCAACGCCGGGCTGGAAATCGGTACCGTTGTCGTTGGTATCGCCGGCCAGCATATCCGCAGTTTGCACCATAGCGATTATATCACCCGTGCCGACTCAGAAGAAGTTATCAATGAGGAGGATCTCGATAAACTCGTTAACCAAGTCTATAAGTTGGTGATGCTGCCGGGCGAAGAAATAATACACGTGCTTCCGCAGGAGTACAAGGTCGACGGGCAGGCGGAAATAAAAGAGCCCATCGGTATGTACGGAGGGCGTTTGGAAGCGAATTTTCACGTGGTCGTGGGACAAGTATCCTCGATTAAAAATGTCGGAAGATGCATCAAAAGTGCCGGTCTCGAACTTGGCAATATAACCTTGGAGCCTTTGGCCTCTTCGGATGCCGTTTTAAGTAAGGAGGAAAAAGAAGCAGGTGTCGCCTTATTGGATATAGGCGGCGGAACAACAGATCTGGCCATTTTTAAGGATGGTATCATTCGACATACGGCCGTAATTCCCTTTGGAGGCGGTGTGATTACCGAAGATATCAAGGAAGGATGCTCCATCATCGAAAAACAGGCGGAGCTACTGAAAATAAAATTCGGATCGGCCTGGCCGGGCGAGAACAAGGATAACGAAATCGTTTCCATCCCTGGGCTGCGCGGGAGGGAACCTAAGGAAATCACCCTTAAAAACTTGTCCAAAATAATCCATGCCCGCGTGGTAGAGATTGTCGAGCAGGTATATACAGAGATCAAGACCTACGGACACGAAGAGCAGAAAAAGAAACTGATTGCCGGTATCGTACTGACCGGAGGCGGAAGCCAATTAAAGCACTTAAAGCAATTGGTGGAATACATTACAGGAATGGACACCCGAATCGGCTACCCCAACGAACATTTGGCCGGTGATTCGGATGCCGACATTGCGAGTCCCCTTTACGCCACAGCCGTCGGTCTTCTGATGAATGCGGTTAGCAACGGGGGCAAAACCAAAGCTACGGAATCCAAAACCCAGGAAGAAGAGGAACTGGTCATGGCCGGTCATGAAGAAGATGAAGATCTGGCAGGTAGAAGCAAACCCAAGAAAGAACGGCTATCCGTTTTCGATAAATGGTCCGAAAAGTTGAAGGATTTTTTGGATAATGCCGAATAAACAATATTAAATTTTAACCAGTAATAAAAAATACTATGAACAACACGGAATTTGAGGGAATTGCATTTGATCTCCCCAAGAATCAAAGCAACGTAATAAAAGTAATAGGCGTCGGTGGCGGCGGCAGTAATGCCATTAACCACATGTTTCAGTCGGGAATCAATGGAGTGGACTTTGTCATCTGCAACACCGACTCGCAGGCATTGAACAACAGCCCGGTGCCAAATAAAATACAATTAGGCGTTTCATTGACCGAGGGATTGGGTGCTGGTGCCAATCCGGAAGTAGGTGAACAGGCCGCATTGGAAAGTATGGAAGAGATCAAACAGATGCTCGCCCGTACGACCAAAATGATATTCATCACCGCTGGAATGGGCGGTGGAACGGGTACCGGAGCAGCTCCCGTTATCGCCAAACAGGCTAAGGAATTGGACGTGCTTACCGTGGGCATCGTTACCATGCCCTTCGAATTCGAAGGTAAAATGCGCTGCGAACAGGCGCGTATCGGTATCGAAAAACTACGCGCAAACGTAGATTCATTGATCGTTATCAATAACAATAAACTGCGTGAAGTCTATGGAAACCTTGGTTTCAAAGCAGGTTTCTCTAAAGCAGATGAGGTTTTATCGACCGCAGCAAGAGGTATTGCTGAGGTGATTACGCATCACTACACACAGAATATTGACCTTCGCGATGCCAAAACCGTTTTGTCCAACAGTGGTACCGCCATTATGGGATCTGCTACGGCAACCGGCTCCATGCGGGCCAGCGAGGCCATTACCAAAGCGTTGGATTCTCCGCTTTTGAACGATAACAAGATTTCCGGAGCCAAAAACGTATTATTATTAATTGTTTCAGGCGAACAGGAGATTACTATCGACGAGATCGGTGAGATCAACGATTATATACAGGTCGAAGCAGGTCATGGTGCCAACATCATCATGGGTGTTGGGGAAGATGAAGATTTGGGGGAAGCCATAGCCGTAACCATTATCGCTACAGGTTTTGATGTCGATCAACAGAACGAAATCGTAAATACCGAGGCAAAGAAGATAATCCATACCCTCGAAGACGAACAAAAAGCTCATCGCGACCTTACCGAAAGAAAGAACATCGTACATGCATTGGTGGAGCCTGAGGCAGTAAAACCCCAAGTTATAAAACATACATTGATCGATGATGTCGAGGAGCCAGGCATGGATCTGGTACCTACTTCGAACTACATTAAAAATTTCAATGTGTTTTACGAAGAGGTAGTCGAAGAGATTGCACAGATAAACGATGGAGTTTCCGACGATGATTTTGTTATCATAGACTCCAAAGACGCTTTGCATGACATGGTAGTGGTGGATCCCGTGACCGTAGCCTACGAACGGTTGAAAGAAGAGCAGATGGCCATGAGCTTCGATATGCCATTGGCCGAGACCAAGGAAGATGAAGAGGAGGAGGAACAAGATAATGTTATCACTTTCAGCCTTGACGATGATGTGAAGGATATCGAGGTAAAAAATCCCGTAGAGGTCATCACGGTTCTCGAGTATAACAAAAAAGGAGAGACCCGGTACAGCCTTGACGATTATATGGATTTGGAAAACAAACTGACCAATGCAAAACCAAATGCTACCCAAAACAAGCCGGAAGTAGTTGAGGAAGAAATGCAAATTGAAAAGAAACCGATTGCCGAGGCTCACGTACTCGAAAAGAGGCCGGTCGCTGAAATTAGTAAGCCAGAGGAGAAGACGGTTAGTGCCGTAGACCCAATGGACAGCCCTATCGACGCATTGCTTAAGGAGCGGGCCAATGAGCGTCGTAGAAAATTAAAAGATTTCAACTATAAGTTCCAGAACAGCGTAAGCAGTATCGATGAAATCGAAAGAGAGCCTGCTTACAAGCGACAGGGCGTTAATTTGAGCGCAAACCCCAGGCAGGAAAGCAAAGTGTCGCGTACCACGCTTGGCGAAGACAGTAACGATGAGATACAATTGCGCTCGAACAATTCGTTCTTGCACGACAACGTAGATTAAGAACATAACGATAAACTTTACTAACTCACACCCGAACCCGGAAGAATCTAATTTTTTCGGGTTTTTTAGCCCTTTGATATGAGGATATTTTTTATCTTCGCAGTCCGAAAATAATATAGGTGATGAGCTTAGAGCAACAAGTAATGGAACAGATGAAGACCGCAATGAAAGCGAAGGACAAAGTCGCTTTGGAGTCATTACGGGCTATTAAATCCGCTTTGTTGCTCGCACAGACCGAGACAGGTTCCGGTGCTGAACTGACCGAAGAAGACGAGGTGAAGTTGGTACAAAAACTGGTAAAACAGCGAAAGGACAGTGCCGCCATTTTCACGGAGCAGGGTAGGGAAGACCTAGCCGATCCCGAACTGGCGCAAGTAGCGGTAATCGAGCAGTTTCTGCCAGAACAGCTGTCCGAAGAAGATATTGAAAAAGTAGTCATGCAGACCATCGATGCTACAAGTGCATCCGGTATGCAGGATATGGGCAAAGTAATGGGCATCGTTTCCAAGAAATTGGCCGGTCAGGCCGATGGTAAGACCATTTCGACCATTGTGAAAAGAAAGTTAGCTTAAAAGTAGCAGATGCAGTAAGAGTGGCAGTATTTTTTTAAAACTGCCAACCGCTACTGTCACTGCAAACTAAATAAACGGCCGCGTGGCGCAACTGAATAGCGCATCAGATTTCGGCTCTGAGGGTTGCAGGTTTGAATCCTGCCGCGGTCACTGAGAGTAGAAAATCCACTTCCTTTTTAGGGAGTGGATTTTTTCTTTTACCTTAACATCAAAAGTCCGTCATGATCACCACCGAACAAAAGCTAAGCGAACGCATAAAGGAACTGACCTGCCTCTATGAGGTGACCACCATTATCGCCAACAGCGATTATGATCAATTGGAAACTTCGCTCGAGGCCATCGTTTACTGCTTGAAAAAAGCATGGCAGTTCGAGGATGATACGGCAGTGGTTATAAATCATGGGGATTATTCCCAATCTACAGGAAGCCACAAATGCGATGTAGTATCCATCCGTTCCGAAATCAAGGTATTCAATCAGGCCGATGGATATATATCAGTGAGCTATCCGATGGATATTTATCAGAAATCGGATTTTTTGCAAGAGGAAGAGAAATTATTAGAAAACGTTGCTTTGGCCGTAGGTAATCTGTTGGAAAGAAAACAGATACGGGATAGTGAAATCGCCATTAAACGACAGGTTGAACGGGCCGACCGACTACATATACTTGGTGAAATTACTGCAGGTATCGCCCACGACTTGAATACGCCCCTGGCAAACATCTTGGGCTTTACGGAATTGCTGAAGGACGGTCTCACCGATAAAACTGCGCTGCGAGACCTTGAAAAAATAGTGGACAATGCTATTTTTAGCCGCGAAGTGGTCAAAAAGTTGATGTTTTTCGCCTGTGAGATGCCTCAACAAATGAAGTTTGTCAAGTTGATTCCTATTGTTGAAGACGTTTTGAAGCTGCTCGGTCCCTCCCTGAACGATAAAAAAATCCAACTGACCCGTTATTTTGGTAAAGAAGACATCACATTGCGGGCAGATACCATACAATTGACCCAAGTGCTCTTCAACTTGGTCATGAACGCAGTCTATTATTCCTCAAAAGGGGGCGAAATAGTTATTTCCGTAGTGGAAAAAACGAAAAGCGTTCAGATTCGTATTGCGGATAAGGGCCCCGGAATAGATCCTAAAAACGAAGATAAGGTGTTCGAACCTTTTTTTACAACAAAGCCGATCGGTGAAGGCTCCGGTCTTGGTCTCAGCGTCGTGCACGGTATTATCAATAGTCATAAAGGTACTATTTCGCATGCACCAAATAAACCCAAAGGCACTGTTTTTACCGTTGATTTTCCTAAATTGTAGACATGAGGTTGCGTAAGGAAAATATTTTGTTGGTCGATGACGATATCGACATTCTCGAGTTGTTACAACGACATCTAAAAGCCTTGGATTACCATACCTATAAGGCGGTTTCGGTCAAAGAAGCCCTTTATATCCTGAAAGATTCGAAAATCGACCTATTGATTACCGACATTCAAATGCCCGAAGTCGATGGCCTACAGCTGCTGAAATATGTTGGTGAACACTACCCTGAAACGCCCAAACTGGTCATCACCGGGTATCCATCGGTAGACGGTGCCTTGGAAGTCATCAAATCGGGGGCTACCGATTATCTAACCAAACCTTTCACCAAGGAGGAGCTGAAACAGGCGGTACGAAAGTCCTTTTCCAATAGGTTGCCTGCGAAAGAACGACCACCGAAAGCCGTAGGAGGTACAACGAACCGCTACGCTGACATGATTGGCGAATCGGAAGCTTTCCATAAAATCACGGACATCATTGATAGGGTGAAAGACAACCGGGCAACAGTTCTCATCCAGGGAGAAAGCGGTACCGGAAAGGAATTGGTAGCCAGGGCCATCCATTATTCGGGCAAGTTTTCACGGGCGCCTTTTGTCGCGGTCAACTGCGCCGCTATTCCAGAAAATCTTTTGGAATCAGAGCTTTTCGGATATACCAAAGGTGCTTTTACCGGGGCTCTTGAAAACCGAAACGGTTTCTTTCAGGCGGCGGAGGGAGGTACTCTTTTTCTTGACGAGATCGGTTCGGCGTCCCTTGCCGTTCAAAGCAAATTGTTGCGTGCCCTGCAGGAAAAGGAAATCACAAAAGTCGGCTCCCGAAAGGCGGAAAAAGTGGAGATTCGAATTATCGCGGCCACAAATAGCAACCTCTTGGAAGAAATCCGCAAAAAGAATTTCAGGGATGACCTGTACTATCGTCTGACCGTTGTAGAAATCTATGTTCCGCCGCTCAGGGAACGAAAATCGGATATCCCTTTACTTGTCGATAAGTTCCTGCTGAAATACGGCATGGAATACAAAGATCGTATCATGCGTATATCCCCGGAAGCTCTACAGGTTCTTCAACGATACCCATGGCCGGGCAATATTCGGGAACTAGAGAATATTGTTCAGCGAGCGATTATTATGGGAGATGGTATCATTGATATCAAAGACCTGCCCGATATCCTGAAATTCAAGATTGATTTTCAGAATTCCGACTTTCTTCCCCTTCGGGACATGGAGAAGGCATACGTGAAACGTGTTCTTGCGCATGCGGATGGCAACAAAACAAAAGCTGCTGAAATACTCGAAATTGACCGTAAGACCCTTCGCGATAAATTGAAATAATATGCCGCCTGTTAAAAGTAAGCGCCCTTGTCAAATATTGGGCATGTCATGACGAAATCCGAATACAAATCGTGATATTTGTAGATTAAAGAATAGTATAGATATATTTATGACAAAAAAGGCTAAAGCATCCAAAAAAGTATTGAAGCAAGGCATGTTAGCAAATGTCATGCGTCAATTTGATAATGCGGCGGATATTATCAACTTGAATCCCAATATCCGAAAGATTTTAGAAGTAACCAACAACGAACTCGTAGTACATTTTCCCGTTCGGATGGACAATGAAGAAGTCGAGGTGTTTACCGGTTACAGGGTACAGCACAACAATTCTTTGGGCCCTTATAAAGGAGGACTGCGCTATCACCCTACCGTTGATATCGACGCCGCCAAGGCATTGGCCATGTGGATGACCTGGAAAACTTCGTTGGCCGGTCTGCCATATGGTGGCGCAAAAGGCGGTATTCAAATAGATCCCTCCAAATATTCCAAAGCGGAACTCGAGCGAATTACTCGAAGGTTTACCTATGCACTCGGCGATAATATCGGCCCGGAACTCGATATTCCCGCTCCCGATGTCAATACGAATGCGCAGACCATGGCTTGGATTTTGGATACATATATGTCCACCAAATCCCCGGCAGAGCGTTCCACCAACATGCATGTAGTTACCGGAAAGCCTATAGGCGCAGGGGGATCCGAAGGAAGGGACAGGGCCACAGGATATGGAGTTTACCTCAGCATTCGCTTTTGGTCGGAACAAAAAGACATACCCATCAAGGGCCAAACGTTTATCCTTCAAGGCTATGGTAACGTAGGTTATTGGGCCGCACACTTCTTGGAAAAAGATGGTGCTATTTTAACAGCAGTGCAAGATCAATATGGTACTATTACCAATAAAAATGGAATTTCCGTTGAAAAACTGTTAGCCTATCAACAGGATAATAAGGGAAGCATTCTCAATTTTCCGGATGCGGAACTGATGCATAATAAGGACTTTTTCGGATTGGAGTGCGACATCTGCATCCCCGCCGCCCTAGGTAATCAGATTACAGCGGAAAATGCCGATGGTATCAAGGCCCGACTAATTGCCGAAGGCGCCAACGGACCCACCGATGTCGAGGCGGAAGAAATGCTATTGAAAAAAGGCGTAGAAATTATTCCTGATATCCTGTGCAATTCCGGTGGGGTCATCGGCAGTTATTTTGAATGGCTGCAAAACCGCAACGGAGAAATTTGGCTATTGGACGAGGTTATGGCCAAATTAGAGAAAAAATTAAAGAGTTCATTTACAAGGGTCATGAAAACTTCCCAAGAACGGAATGTAGACATGCGTACCGCTGCTTTTATTATTGCCATTGAAAGACTGGAATCGACCTATGTGCAACGGGGGATTTTTCCTTGAGAATGTGAAACGGCAGAAACTATAACCCGTTAGCACTAAGTTTAAAATCGAGTTTTTCGCTCTTTTTCCGTATTTCGTTGTTGGTGATTATCAACGTAGCCCGTTATGTTTGATTAAAAACGTCTAGACATCCGAAAAAATAATCAAAAAACCCGTGATTTCCATTTAGAGTTAACAGACCTTAATACCCGCTCACAATTTCAACTCACAGATAACCCCATAGTGATGCGTTTTAGATTATTTCGTTACCAGGGAAGCTCCTTTCTGTTCCTGTTCTTTTAGGTCTTCCACTAATTCAAGGGCATCCGTTACCACATCGCTACACAATACGATCAAGCCTCCTTCAGGTATATTTTTAACAGCATGGAAAATGGCTTCTTTTTCCGAAGTGATGACGGTAGTTTTTATATCGGGATTTTTCTTCGTGATACCGTCCTTCAACATCTGAATCAGTTCTTCCTCTGATTTCCCCCGTAAATGTTTGTCCTGTCGGATGATGATTTCGTCGAACATTTCGGCGGCAATACTTCCGATCAGGTTATTGTCTTCTGCACGCCTATCGCCGATACCAGCGACGATACCCAGTCTGTGGGAAGCCTCGATTTGATCCGTGAAATTTTGCAAGGCACGCATCCCGGACGGATTATGGGCGTAATCGAGCAATATCTGGAATTTCGCGAATTTAAAAAGGTTGAGCCTTCCGGGTGTTTGCGATGCGGAAGGGATAAACGTTTCCAATCCCGCCTTCATGTCTTCAATGGTAATGTTTTTGACGTTACATGCGATAATCGCTGGCAAGATGTTCTGAATCATGAACTTGGCCTTTCCGCCGTAGGTCAGCGGAATGTTTTCGGCCTTCATGATACGCATTTTCCAAGTACCGCGGCAAAGGGTTACATAGCCGTTTTCGTATACTGCAGTAATCCCCCCTTTTCGTTGCAATGCTTTGATCCTTGGATTTTCTTCATCCATGGAAAATAGCGCGACATTACATTCCAACCCCTTGCGCATATCGTAAACAAGGTCATCATCGGCGTTTAAAATCGCATAGCCATCGGGCAATACGGTTTCAGGAATCACGGCTTTGACCTGTGCCAATTGCTCGACCGTATGTATGCCTTTAAGGCCCAAATGGTCTGCCGAAACATTGGTGACTATACCGACATCACATTTAGAAAAAGCGAGCCCGGCGCGTAAGAGTCCCCCTCGGGCACATTCCAATACCGCGAAGTTGACAGTGGGATCACGCAATACGAACTCCGTACTTTGAGGGCCGGTGCAATCCCCTTTCATCAATAATCTGTTTTTTATATAGACCCCGTCGCTGGTGGTATAACCAACGCGATACCCTGACATCTTGGCCATATGGGCCATCAATCGGGTCGTGGTCGTTTTACCGTTCGTACCGGTGATGGCCACGATGGGAATACGGCCCTTGTCGATCTGCTGTGGAAAAAGTTTGTCCACTACCGGGGAGGCCACATTTCTGGGAAGCCCTTCCGTAGGGGCCAAATGCATTCGAAAACCAGGGCCGGCGTTTACTTCGAGAACCGCACCTCCAGTTTCGGATAATGGTTTGCTAATATCGCTAGTCATGATATCGATACCGGCAATATCGAGATCGATAATTTTTGAGATACGCTCGGCCATAGCGACGTTGGCGGGGTGAACAATGTCGGTCACATCTTCTGCAGTGCCGCCCGTGCTGAGGTTGGCCGTATCTTTTAGTATGAGTCTTTCGCCTTTGGGAAGTACGGAATCTAAGGTATACCCCGCATCGTCGATTATGGTTTTGGTCAGGTCGTTGACCGTAATAATGGTCAGTTCTTTTTCATGGCCGTATCCACGTCGAGGATCTCTATTTTTATCGGCAATCAGGTTTTCTATGGTCGATTCCCCATCGCCGATGACATGGGCCGGAGAGCGCAGGGCGGCGGCCACCAAGATGTTGTTGATAACTAGTAAGCGGTAGTCCTGACCGGTAATAAAATTTTCTACGATAATACGGTTCGAGACTTTCTTGGCGGCGTGAAAGGCCTTGAGTGCTTCATCGTACGAATTGATGTCGACCGAAATACCGCGACCATGGTTGCCGTCTATGGGTTTGATGACCAGCGGAAACCCGACATAATCGCAGGCTTCTTTCAAATTACTTTCTTGCGAAATAATATCGCCGCGGGGTACGTTTACCTCTGCTTGTTCCAATAAATGTTTTGTATCTTCCTTATCGCAAGCCAGCTCGACACCGATACTACTCGTCTCGCTCGTAACAGTAGCCAATATTCGTTTTTGGTTCGCGCCGTAACCCAACTGACAGAGAGAATATTTGTTCAGGCGTATCCACGGTATGCCCCTTCTTTCGGCCTCTTCGACGATTGAACCTGTGCTCGGTCCCAAGCGTTCGGCCTCACGTAGCTCACGCATTCGCTGTAAGTCGGGGTCGATATCGTAATCCTTCCCGGAAATGAGGGCTTCACAAATAGCTACTGCCGCATTGGCCGCATAACGCCCCGCATTTTCTTCGATATAGGAAAATACGACATGGTAGACGCCCTCTTCACCGTAGCCTCGTGTACGGCCGAAACCGGTGTCCATGCCGGCTAAGGTCTGTATTTCCAATGCGATATGTTCGATTACGTGACCCATCCAAGTGCCTTCTTCCACCCTCATAAAAAATCCGCCTGCGCATCCTTCCGAACAGCGGTGTTCGTACATGCCGGGAAACATTTTTTTGAGCCGTTCGCCGAAATCCGGAATCTTGTTGGACGGATATTCTTCCATCGCCTCTAGGTCGAGGACCATAACAATCAGTTTCTCTCGGCGAACGGACCAATAGTTCGGACCGCGCATCGCATTTATTTCTCTTATTTTCATTGATAAGCTTTTTGACTAAAAATCGAATTTTATAAATATAAACCTAAATTTAACAACATTACCTGTATTTTTGCGTTCAAAGCTATAAATTTAAGATGGAAGTAAAAGGTATATTGATTCCCATAGGGGGAAACGAGTACAAAGGAATAGAAACGAGGGAAAGATATCGTCCGGAATATATAGAACAAGGTATTTTGGCAAGGGTGGCCAGGGAAACCGGAGGCTGTGAAAAGTCCATTGCCGTAATTCCGACCGCTTCAAGTATACCCGACGAAGTATCGGACAACTATTTAAAGGCATTCGATAATTTGGGATGCACCAATGTGAGGATAGTCGATATTCGGGAGAAAAAAGATGCTGAGGACCGTCAAAATATCGCGGCCATCGAACAGGCGGATTGTGTGATGTTCTCTGGTGGAAGTCAATCTAAAATTGTCCAAAAAATAGGCGGAAGTACCATCCACAATATCCTTTTGGACCGTTATAAAAACGAAAGTATGGTTATTGCCGGCACAAGTGCAGGTGCCATGTGCATGTCGCAGGAAATGATTTCTGGCGGCAACAACAAGGAAGCCTTTCTAAAAGGGGCCGTTCGCATAAAAAAAGGAATGGGTTTTATTCCGAAGCTGGTAATAGACTCCCATTTCATTACACGTGGCCGGTTTGGGCGCTTGGCAGAGGCGATAGCGCGGTTCCCTGAACTTTTGGGCATCGGTCTGGCCGAGGATACCGGTTTGATCATTAAAAATTGCAATACCTTCGAGGTAATTGGATCCGGTATGGTCATTCTTTTCGACCCTAGCAAAATAAGTCACAATAACGAAAAGTTGTTGGATAAGGGAATGCCCATGTCCCTCGCAAACCTCAAGACCCATATTCTGGCCAATGGCGACCGCTTTAATATTAAGAAGCGAAAGTTGAAGGTTATGCCTTCGGATGAGGCGTACCTTGTGGGTTAGCACTTGGATTTTGGAATTTTATCATCCATAAATAGAAATCCTTTTTTTTCCGAAAGAAGTTTTACTTCCGCGGTACATTCCCTCGGTATTGAAAGGCATCGCAATATTCCCATGGATGTCGACCGCAATTAGCCCGCCATCGCCACCGATATTTAACAGGCGTTTATAGATCACTTCGGAAGCTGCATCGCTAAGCGACAGACCTTTGTATTCCATTAGACAGGATACATCATAGGCGACAACCCCTTTAATAAAAAATTCACCACTACCGGTACAGCTCACGGCGCAGGTCTTGTTGTTGGCATAGTTGCCGACCCCGATCATGGGACTATCGCCCACCCGCCCGAAACGTTTATTAGTCATACCGCCAGTCGAGGTCGCAGCGGCAAGATTGCCGTGTTGATCGCAGGCTACGGCACCGACGGTACCAAATTTGGATTCTTTTTTGACAGAATGGTCCAATTGAAAATTGTCGGTACCTTTGATATCCTGCCACTGTTGGTAACGAAATTCATCGTAGAAATAGGAAGCATCCTCTAAACGATACTTAAGGCTTTTGGCGAACTTCATCGCCCCATCTCCCGCCAAAAAAATATGGTCACTTTTTTCCATCACATCGCGTGCTAGTGCAATGGGATTTTTAATGCCATGAATTAGCGAAACCGCTCCGGCATCTAAAGTCTTGCCGTTCATGATGGCCGCATCCATTTCATGCGTGCCATCGGCAGTAAAAACGCTGCCTTTGCCAGCATTGAATAGCGGAGAGTCTTCGAGTACCGCGACGGCTCTTTCCACGGCGTCGATTGCTGAGGCTCCATTTTTTAAAAGCGCATAACCTTCATCGAGTGCCAGTTCCAAAGCTTTATTATACGCGGTTTCTTTTGAAGCGGTCATTTGACCTTTGACCAAAGTACCCGCCCCGCCATGTATGGCCAAAGAAAAGGGTTGAATCATTTTTTAAGGGATTTAGTTTTTGTTTTTACGTCTAATATGTAAGGTCTATCATCTAGCAAGACAGCCAATCAATTGATTGCAAGTCCACTAAATTTTATTAAAGTATCATCTATTAAGACAACCAATCAATTGATTATCAGCCAACTAAATTTTAATAAACTATCATCTAATAAGACAGCTAATAAATTGATTATCAGTCAACTGAATTTCCATAAAGTCGCAAACTGGTCAATTGTAAAACAATATACGCAATCCCCGGTCACCGGGCCGGGTGAGGAATTGATGTCCCATGTCAGGCCTCCACGGTTTTTGGACTTTCGTGCAGTATGGCGTTCATGATGATTTTAGCATGTATCCTCGAATTCTCGATAAACCATTTGTGGGTTTCCATTCCGCCGCAGATAACACCTGCTAGATAGAGTCCGTCAACATTGGTTTCCATGGTTTCGGGATTGTATTGTGGCAGCCTTTTTTCATCATCTGAAAGTTCGATACCTACTTTTTTCAGGAAGGCAAAATTGGGCATATAGCCTGTGAGCGCCAGTACGAAATCGTTTTCCAGAGTAACCGGTCCTTCAGGCGTATCGATAAGGATCTCGGTTTCTTTGATTTCTTTGACGGTGGAATTGTAATAGGCTTTAATGCTTCCTTCTTCAATACGATTTATAATATCGGGTCTTACCCAGTATTTTACGCGTTGCCCGACTTCCGGCCCGCGAATGATCAGGGTAACTTCCGCGCCTTTTCGCCAACATTCCAGAGCAGCATCGATGGCGGAATTACTAGCCCCTACAACGGCCAGTTTTTGACTGGCATAAAAATGGGGGTCGTCATAATAATGCGAAATTTTTGAAAGATCCTCTCCGGGTACGTTCATTTTGTTGGGCAAGTCGTAGAATCCAGTGGCAATGACAACGTTCGAAGCAGAATAACGGTCTTTATTCGTGATTATCGTAAACCGGCCCTCCTTTTTTATGACATCTTCCACTTTCTCAAAAAGGTGGATGTCCAATTGGTTCGAGGTTACTATCCTTCGGTAATATTCCAAAGCCTCGTTGCGCTTTGGCTTGGCCTCGTTACTAATAAAGGGAATACCGTCGATTTCCAGCTTTTCCGAAGAAGAAAAAAACTGCATGTTCACAGGATAGTTGAACAGTGAATTCACTATTGGTCCCTTTTCTAAGATGACGTAGCTCAATCCTTTTTTTTTGGCTTCTAGTCCACAGGCAATTCCTATCGGGCCTCCGCCTACAATAATGACATCAAATTGCTTCATTGGTCTGCACTTTCTTTAAGTTCTTTAATGGTCGCTGTCGGGTCATCGCTCTTAAAAATAAAACTGCCGGCGACCAGCGCATCGGCACCTGCCTTTACGAGTTTTTTTGCATTTTCCGAGGTAACTCCTCCATCGATTTCAATGAGCGCCTTTGACTTACGGTTGGTAATGAGTTCCCGCAGCGCCCTAACTTTGTCGTAAGTATTTTCTATAAATGACTGTCCTCCAAAACCTGGATTGACACTCATTACCAGCACGACGTCAATATCCTTAATAACATCCTCCAAAAGTAAAATATTGGTGTGTGGGTTCAAAGCCACTCCGGCTTTCATCCCCTCCGCCTTGATGGCCTGCAGCGTTCTGTGCAAATGGGTACAGGCCTCGTAATGAACGGTCAGGATCGAAGCGCCCAGCTCGGCAAAAGTCTTGATGTACCGGTCGGGATCGACAATCATCAAATGCACGTCCAAAGGTTTGGTGGCGTGCTGGGCAATCGTTTTTACCACGGGCATTCCGTAGGAAATATTGGGTACGAAAAGGCCATCCATAATATCAATATGATGCCAATCGGCCTCGCTTTTATTGACCAGTTCGATATCGCGCTGTAGATTGCCAAAATCTGCGGCGAGTAGGGAAGGGGCTATTTTGGTTTCGCTCATTTGTCCGTTTTTAAAGAGAGTACAAAGGTATACAATTGTTGAGGTTTGTAGAGAATAGGTGGTATCCTAAATCTAAAATGCGGAGTCAGATATACCTTATAACTAGGTTCCACATCTTTCGTGGTAGAAACCATAGTTAATAGTACGCTCCACTCTTTTAGAAAACGATAGCTTTTTATGGTGGAAAAAATCGAGGCTAAGTGAAGCTTCATAGCATCGTCACCCCAGCTGTCTTAATCCTTCATAAACCACGATACCAACAGCATTTGCCAAATTTAAACTGCGGATATGCTGGCTGTACAGGGGAATTTTATACAGCTTGTGCCTATTCTTTTCCAAAATGTCTCTGGATAAACCGACGGATTCCTTCCCAAAAATCAGAAAAAGATTGTCAATATAATCGATAGACCAATGGTTCTGTTCGCCATGACTTGAGAAAAACACCAATTTTTTATCCGAATGCATTGTGAAAAACTCTTCACTATTCTCATAAATGGATACCGAAAGGTGCTGCCAATAGTCTAATCCAGCACGTTTAAGCCTTTTGTCGCTAAGTTCAAATCCAAAGGGCTTTACGAGATGAAGATGAGAGCCGGTTGCCAAGGCCAACCGCCCGATATTTCCAGTGTTATTAGGGATTTCGGGTTCGATAAGAACGATATTCAATGCCATTTATTTTAGGATAGTTTTCAGGTATAGGCGTTCAACTTTTTCCCTGGCCCATGGCGTTCTTCGTAAAAATTTCAGGGATGACTTTATGGAAGGATTGCTTTTGAAGCAGTTGATGTCGATTCGATCGGCGAGCTCTTCCCACGTGTATTTTTGGGTAAGTTGTTCAAGAATATCCGCTAGCTTTACTCCGTGCAGTGGATTGTTGGGCTGATTAGATGTCTTGTCTTCCATATTTAAAACAAAATTACAAAAGCATTTATCAATTTAGTGTTGTATGAAGGTTGTGGGCTAAACTTTGAAAAAGTTGGATGGCAAGCTATCAAAATGAAAAAACTCCGGTAATCAGCCGGAGTTTATTCATCAATCAAAAAACGAACAGTCATGATAAACTGTTGTTACCTTAAAATTACAACTAATATGCCAAATTACCAATTTATGGATAATTTAACGTACAAGTGTAAACTTTGACCTATCCCAGATAAGTCTTTAATATCTTACTTCTTGAGGTGTGCTTCAAACGTCGTATCGCTTTTTCTTTGATTTGGCGAACGCGTTCTCGAGTCAGATCGAAGGTTTCGCCGATTTCTTCCAAGGTCATCGAATGTTGTCCGGCTAGTCCGAAGTAGAGGCGAATGACATCGGCTTCCCTTGGAGTCAAAGTTTCCAAAGAGCGTTCAATCTCTACCCGTAACGATTCCTGTAATAGTTCTTTATCGGGATTGGGCGATTCGCCGCTACGAAGTACATCGTAAAGGTTAGAATCCTCACCATCAATTAAAGGTGCATCCATCGATACGTGACGCCCAGAGTTTTTCAAGGATTGCTTTACATCTTCAACGGTCATATCCAATTCCTTCGCAATTTCCTCGGCGGAGGGCATACGTTCGTGTGCCTGCTCCAGAAAAGCAAAGGTTTTATTGATTTTGTTTATCGAACCGATTTTGTTCAAGGGCAAACGTACGATACGCGATTGCTCGGCCAAGGCCTGCAAAATCGATTGTCGGATCCACCAAACGGCGTAGGATATAAATTTAAACCCACGGGTTTCATCGAAACGCTGCGCTGCCTTGATCAGACCGAGGTTACCCTCGTTGATCAAATCGGGTAGGGTAAGTCCTTGGTTTTGATACTGCTTAGCAACCGATACCACGAAGCGAAGATTGGCTTTTGTAAGTTTTTCAAGGGCAATCTGATCGCCTTTCTTGATACGTTGTGCCAATTCTACTTCCTCATCTGCGGTAATCAAGTCAACCTTGCCAATTTCCTGCAAGTACTTGTCCAATGATGCGGTCTCCCTGTTGGTGACCTGTTTGGTAATTTTTAACTGTCTCATCGCTAAATTTCCTTTTCTAGTTAAGCTTCAAAGAAACCGTTTATTTTGGGTAAAAACAGGTTCTTCGCATAAGCTGCATATACTTATACGTAAAAAAGCGTGAAATGTTACAATTGGGGCAAAAAAAGTTGAGTTTTTCGCTGAATCCCCCTAAAAAGCCCCGTTCATCGAGTTGAACGGGGCTTTTTTAATTTTCGTCTAACGTCTAACGTCTAACGTCTAACGTCTAACGTCTAATCACGTCGCGGCTTACGATCGCGACTATCCCTTCCACCACCACGGCGGTCATCACGGCCACCACGACTGCGGTCGTCGCTACGGGGCGGGCGTTCTGTATAGCCTTCCGGTTTATCCATAAGTACTTTTCGAGATACTCGATCTTTTCTGGTTCGCTTATCGATACCCATATATTTGACATCGAAGACATCACCCATGCTTAGCACGTCGGCTACATTTTCAGTGCGCTCCCAAGCAATTTCGGATACGTGCAATAAAATCTCGTTTCCGGGGGCATCCGCATATTCGACTACGGCACCGAAATCTAACATCTTGATGACTTTGACCTCGTAAACGCTTCCTTCTTTGGGCTTGAACATCAAAGACTCAATTTTCGCCAATACGGCGTCGATTCCATTTTGGTCCGTTCCTAATATTTCTACGATACCTTCTTCGGTAACGGGATCCTCGTTGATAACGATAGTAGTTTTGGTTTCTTTCTGCAGCTCCTGAATCACTTTTCCTCCGGGACCGATCAAGGCGCCGATAAATTCATTCGGAATTACCGTAGTCACCATTTTCGGTGCATGAGGCTTCACATCGGCGTTTGGTGCCGAAATAGTATCCGTCAATTTTTCTAGGATGTGCAAACGACCAGCCTGTGCCTGTTTCAATGCTTTGACCAAGATTTCATAAGAAAGTCCCTTAACCTTAATATCCATTTGGCAAGCGGTAATACCGTCAGCAGTACCGGTCACTTTGAAATCCATATCGCCCAAGTGATCTTCATCTCCAAGGATATCGGACAATACGGCATATTTTCCGGAATCTCCATCGGAAATCAATCCCATGGCGATACCTGAAACCGGTTTCTTTAGTTGTACACCAGCATCCATTAAAGCCATAGTACCTGAACATACAGTAGCCATGGATGAAGATCCATTACTTTCCAATACTTCCGCAACTACACGAACGGTGTAGGGGCAATCTGCGGGAATCATGCCTTTCAAGGCGCGTTGTGCCAAGTTACCGTGGCCTACTTCCCTTCGCGAAGTACCGCGGATGGGTCGTGCTTCACCGGTACAAAATGGCGGGAAGTTATAGTGTAAATAGAAAGTTTCCTCGCCTTCATAAGAGGGCATATCAATTTTGTTCGCTTCTCTGGATGTACCCAAAGTAACTGTTGCTAAAGCCTGAGTTTCCCCTCTTGTAAAAATAGAGGATCCGTGAGTGGATGGCAAATAATCGACCTCGCACCAGATGGGGCGAATCTCGTCGGTTTTACGACCATCTAAACGTAAACCTTCGTTTAGGGTCAAGTCCCGAACCGCTGCTTTTTCAGCTTTGCGATAGTATTCGGAAATCAAATCCCCTTTTTCTGCCAATTCTTCTTCGGAATAGCTGGCCTTGATTTCATTTTTGATTTCTGAAAAAGCTGCACTGCGCTCGTGCTTGGCAGAACCGGCCTTGGCTACGGCATACACTTTATCGTAGGCGAGATCGCGAACTTTTTTCTCCAATTCCGCGTCTTCGGGCGCCTGTTCCCACTCACGCACTTCCTTTCTTCCGAAGGCATCGGCGAGTTTCATTTGGGCATCGATCTGCTTTTTTATGGCCTCATGGGCGAATTTGATGGCCTCGACCATATCCTCTTCGGAAATCTCGTCCATCTCACCTTCTACCATCATTACGGAGTCCGCAGAGGCACCGATAATCATATCGATATCACTTTCCGCCAATTGCGCACGGCTCGGATTGATGATGAATTCGCCATTGATTCGACCTACGCGAGCTTCAGAGATAGCACATTCAAACGGAAAATCCGAGAGTTGGATGGCTGCCGAGGCGGCCAATCCGGCCATGGCATCCGGCATGACATCTTCGTCATGGGACATCAACTGAATCATTACCTGAGTTTCGGCGCTATAAGCCTTTGGAAAAAGCGGACGCAAAACTCGGTCTACCAGTCGCATGGTCAATACCTCGCCGTCGCTAGGCCGGGCCTCCCTTTTAAAAAATCCACCCGGATAACGGCCCGAAGCCGCAAATTTTTCCCGATAATCTACCGTAAGCGGTAGAAAGGGAAGGTCTTTTTGTTCGTAGTCGGATACAACTGTACACAACAGCATACATTTACCGGATTGCACAACAACCGACCCGTGGGCCTGTTTTGCCAATTTGCCGGTCTCGATAGAGATTTCCCTACCGTCGCCGAGGTCGATGACCTCTCTAAATACTTTTGGAATCATACGTGTGAATTTGTTACCGATTTCTCATCGGAATTTGTTAAACAATGGTCTCTAGTACCGCGGAGAGGCAATGCAATGCGTCTCTACAGTGATTTGTTGTGTTGTGTTGACCAATGAAAAACCGTGGGCCGTTTAGCGACACACAATATCTTTTAAAAACGTAAGGGCTGAAAATTTTCAGCCCTTATCTCTTCGTCTGGGCAAAAGTTTTCCGCCCTATTTTCTGATGTTCAGTTCCTTGATAAGTTCACGATAGCGAACTACATCATTTTTCTTTAAATAATCTAAAAGGCTACGTCTTTTACCTACCAATCGCACCA
>RCMY010001002.1_pt1 | contig 26949 bp, 25 predicted proteins | sample 2041341 | NCBI WGS metagenome assembly RCMY01 (sample SAMN09708234, study PRJNA481090) | Marine sediment metagenome, whole genome shotgun sequencing project.
CTTCACCAGCTAGTTTTTCGACTGCGATAATATCTCCTGCGGCAACCCGATATTGTTTGCCGCCGGTGCGCACAATTGCGAACATGGCTATTTTCCGTTTCAAATTTGTGGTTCCAGCGCACAAGCCCGTCAACGCGAGTCTTTCGGCCCACGCTGGAAAGAGTGGGCAGCTAACCGATGAGGGTGGCGCTGTCAACCAGCTTAAGGCGATTTTGGCTATTCAAGAGACCCGGCAATGCTCCGCTTCTTCCCGGGATATTCGCCGTTGCAGACCGGATAAGCCTATCCTAAAGACAGAGCAATGAAAAAACTCTCTGTTTTGGTGACGATTATCACGGTTACGCTGTCCGGCTGCGCGATGCAGCAGGGCGATTTTCCGTCGCTCCAGAAGCGCCCTTATGAAGACGACCCGGTCATGGTCGAACCGGCGCCACCCGCCACCACCGAAATCCCCCTGCCCGCTGACCTGCAAAGCAATCTGAGCGCAGCAGTGGCAAGAAGCAGGGCCGCAAATGAGCAGTTTCAAGCCAGGCTCCCGGTCGTCAAAAGGCGAGTGGATGCGGCGCGCAATGCTGCAGTGTCGAGCGAATCATGGGTCGCTGCGCAGATGGAACTGGCCGCGCTCGAAATGCAGCGGAGTCCTTCGGTCGAAGCGATGGCCGATATCGACGCGCTGTACAAAGAGCAACTCGAGCGCGAAACGGTCGCAGGCCAGTCAGGCGGAACGACCATCATTGCCAGGCAGCGCGACGCTGTGCAGGCGCAAGTGGACCGTCAGCAGGCCGAGATCGACGCGATGAAAAACCGGCTGCGTTAAGTCAGGCCGTCGATGGCGGCTTTATGTGCCTTTGCATTTTCGACATAATGGGCGACGCCCATGCGCATGCCGGCAATCGCCTGCTCCGGCAGGTCGCGCATATATTTGGCCGGTGAACCGGCCCACAGCTGCCCCGACGGGATTCTTTTGTTGGGTGTCAGAGTCGCTCCGGCAGCGAGCATCGCGTCACCCTCGATCACGCAGCCATCCATGACCGTCGTGCTCAACCCGACAAAGGCCCGATCTTCCAGCGTCGCACCGTGCAACATCACCATATGACCGACCAGAACGTCATCACCGATGATCGTCGGAGTCCCTTTGGGTGTCGCGGGAGTTGGGCTGTCGCAGTGGATCGTGGTGCCGTCCTGGATATTGCTGCGGGCACCGATTCGGATAAAATTCACATCCGCGCGAATCACGCAATTATACCATATACTCGATTCAGGACCGATTTCGACATCACCGATAATCTTGCAGCCCGGCGCGATAAAGGCCGATTCGTGAATTTTCGGGACCTTGCCGTTAAACGGCAGGATGAGGGGGGCTGTCATGTTTCGGAGTTCCAGTCATCTGCTTCGATTTTGTAAACAATAGTGGGGTTCAGATCTTCGCTATAATTCGGATCGTGAAAATCCAGTTCGGGACGGTGGGTCATGCCCAGCCGCTTCATCAGTCCCCGGCTCGGTCCGTTTCCCGCGACGGTCAGCGCCACGACATAGGGCGCTTTCCAGCGGGTAAAGGCTGCGTCCATGCAGGCCGTCGCGGCTTCTTTTGCATAGCCTTTGCCCCAGGCATCTTCCCGCAGGCGCCAGCCGATTTCATGGGCGCCGGTTAATTTGGGTTGCGGCGCATTGACCCGCTTGAGGCCGCAGAACCCCAGAATTTCACCATCGGACTTGCGCTCGATTATCCAGAATGTGTGGCCGAAGTCGCGGTCATAGCCTTCCAGACGGCCGACCGCGGCATCGAATTTTTCGCGGCTCTGGACGCCGCCCAGCCAGCGCATCACATTGTGGGTGTTGAGATGTTCCATGAACGGCTCGATATCGCTTTCACGCCACCTGCGCAGGATCAGCCGTTCGGTTTCCAGGATGATATCGGAGGCTTGCTCAGCCATGGAGCACGCGCGCGGCATCGGCAGCAAAATAGGTGAGAATGCCGGAGCATCCCGCCCGTTTGAATGCAATCAGCTTTTCCATCATGAGGGCGTCATGGTCACCGATTCCGGCTGCCGCACCGACCTTGACCAGCGCATACTCGCCGGACACCTGGTAAGCAAACACCGGCACGTTGAATTCTGATTTCGCGCGATAGATAATGTCGAGATAGGCGAGCCCCGGTTTGACCATGACGCTATCGGCACCCTCGGCAATATCGAGCGCAATTTCCCGCATCGCTTCATCGCCATTGGCCGGGTCCATCTGATAGGTTTTCTTGTCGCCCTTGAGCAGACCTCCCGAGCCCACGGCATCGCGGAAAGGGCCGTAAAAGGCGCTGGCATATTTGGCGGCATAGGCCATGATCTGGACATTATGATGGTGCGCGAGTTCCAGTACGTCGCGGATCGCGCCGACCCGGCCGTCCATCATGTCGGACGGCGCGATGATATCGGCACCGGCATTGGCCTGATTGAGCGCCTGTTTGGCCAGGATATCGAGCGTCCGGTCATTCTCGACATAGCCCCTGCCATCAATCAGTCCGTCCTGGCCATGGCTGGTATAGGGATCGAGCGCGACATCGGTCAGGATCCCGATATCGTCGCCCAGCGCGTCTTTCACCGCTCTGGTGGCGCGGCACATCAGATTGTCGGGATTGAATGCTTCTTTCCCGTCTTCGCTGCGCTTTTCTGCCGGCGTATTGGGAAACAGGGCAAGGCACGGGATGCCAAGGTCGCGTGCTTCGCGTGCCCGTTCGACGATATTGTCGATCGACCAGCGCGAAACGCCGGGGAGAGCCGCGATTGGCTCTTCCACCGCTTCGCCTTCGGTGATGAACAGCGGCCAGATCAGATCGGATGGCGACAGACGCGTCTCCCGGACCATTTCCCGGCTCCAGGCATGGGTGCGGGTGCGGCGCAATCGGGTGTGCGGGAAAGAGGCTTGCTGTGACATGGACGATGCTTAGCGGAGCCGACAGCGGCGCTCAACTCTTCTGTGAAACTGTTTGGGGTGACCCTAGCTTTTGAGCGGCTTGTTAAGTCGGTTGATCTCGCGTTCGGGTTCTACTTGTGCCGACGCGCTTTTCAGTTCGCCCAACGCTGCGCCCGGCTCGACATGTTTCAGTTTCTGCAACTCGCCCTTGAAGCGGCGCAGTTCCTGTCCGCCCAACTGTGCGCGTTCGACAAATTTTACCGACCGGGGGTTGATCGACCGTCCCCCGCGGTACAGTTCATAATGCAGATGGGGGCCGGTCGAAAGGCCGGTCGATCCGATATAACCGAGAATCTGGCCCTTGCGCACACGCCGCCCGCTGCTCACCGCGATCCGGCTCATATGGGCATAGCCGGAAGCCAGCCCGCCGCCATGTTGCAGCTTGACATAATTGCCGAAGCCACCCTTGCGCCCGGCATAAGCAACGGTTCCGTCGGTGACCGCATAGATGGGAGCGCCATAGCCACCACCGAAATCCATTCCGCTGTGCATGCGCTTGTAGCGCAGGATCGGATGCCGCCGCATGCCATAGCTGGAGGTGATCCGTCCGTTGGTAGGCCGGGCCAGTTCCCCGTTCGATTGACCGACGCCCGAAGCTTCAAACCAGTTGGTCCGACCGCCACTTTTCCATTTCAGCATTTGGGCCGTCGGTTTGCCGCCGCGTTCGAGGCCGGCATAGATCAGATCGCCCACTTCCACTTCACCGGTTTCCGCGCGGCGATAGGACAGGATGATATCAAATTCGTCGGTGCTGCGGATGTCACGGGATACAGACATTTTTGTGCCGATAACCTGCAGATATTTCTGGACGGCATCGGAGGGCGCACCAGCGGCGCGAGCGGACCGGTAGAGGCTCGAACCGACAACGCCCCTGATCCGCAGCGGTGTGTCGTCAACCAATATCGGCTTGCGGTTGAGTTTCAGCCGGGCCCCGTCGCGGAGCACCTCGAGATTCAGATCAAAGCGCGCGCGAAACGCCAGCTGCTCCATTGGTCGCGCCTGATTTTTTGCAGGCCGTCGCCCGAGTATGATGTCGATTTTGGTGCCGGGTTTGATATCGCCGAGCGACACGGCACCGCTGACCAGATCATTCACTTGTGAGGCTTCGTCGCTGGCCACACCGGCGCGTTGCAGTACCCGGCGCAAACTGTCGCCCCGGCCCAGCGTCGCGACCAGTTCGATCGACGGCCGTTCGGGACTTTCCGTCAGCGGGCGCACCGCGTCGGTGGCGGCCATCCGAAAGCCGGTGTCGGAACCATAAGCCAGCGGCGCAATCATTTGCGAACGCGCCTGATCGGCGCGATATCCGCTCAGCGGATCAGCGCGATGTCCGGCGATCGGACCAAAATCAGGGAGGGCGGAAATCGCAAAGCCGCACAGGGCCGTCAGTGTCACGAGACCGCGGAACCAGGACGGGCTGCCGATTTCCACGCCAAGGTCGGGCACCCAGTCGACTTCGGTAAAATATTCACGCCATTCGGCGAGCTTTTCCCTGAAAGAAATCAATTCGGGTAGCGACGAGCGAAGGGAATCTGCCGCGATGGTTGCAGCCCCCTGAACTGGCATGTCAATATCGTCTAGTTTCTTGAACAAACGCACCCCTCGGTAATGCAATTTTATCGCTTTGCATCCTATTTATCCGCAACCTCTGTGCAGGAACTTAGTTAATGTCAAATTAAGCCGCCGTGCAGGCGGTTTCCATGCGGCGAGACGTGCAAAATCGCGGATATCTGGTCCGGATTCCCGGTTTTGGCGCCATGCCCCTTGCAACTCTGCGCCTGATCGGCTGTTGTGCGGACAATGTCCCGGTATTCCCAGTCGTCTCTTGTCGCCGTTCTCGGCCCGACCAACACCGGCAAAACCCATCTTGCCATCGAACGCATGTGTGCCCATTCGAGCGGGATGATCGGATTTCCGCTCCGCCTGCTGGCGCGCGAAGTCTATGACCGCGTAGTCGCGCTCAAAGGCGCCAACCGGGTGGCGCTGGTTACGGGTGAAGAGAAAATCATCCCCAAGGACGCGCAGTGGTTCCTGTGCACGGCAGAAGCCATGCCGATGGACCGCGAATTTGCCTTCGTCGCGATCGACGAGGCGCAGATCGGTATCGATCCCGAGCGCGGCCATATATTTACCGACCGGATGCTCCATGCGCGCGGCCGCGATGAGACCATGATCCTGGGATCCGAAAGCCTGCGACCGCTGATTGAAACGCTGCTCCCCGATGCCGAGATCATCACCCGGCCACGCTTTTCCACCCTGAGCTACGCGGGGCCGCGCAAGCTCTCCCGCTTGCCGCGCCGGTCGGCGATCGTCGCTTTTTCGCTGGAGGATGTCTACGCCATCGCGGAAATGCTCCGGCGTCAGCATGGCGGAGCGGCGATCGTCATGGGGTCGCTGTCACCGCAGACCCGCAACGCGCAGGTCAAATTATACCAGGATGGCGAGGTTGATTATCTCGTGGCCACCGATGCGATCGGGATGGGGCTCAATCTTGACGTCACCCATGTCGCGTTTGCCGCGCTGAGAAAATTCGACGGTCGCCGCAGGCGGCGGCTGACCCTGGCGGAGATCGGGCAGATTGCCGGGCGCGCCGGACGCCACCAGAAGGACGGAAGCTTCGGCGTATTGTCCGGACTGGCCTCTTCCGACGAATTGCAGGCCGAGGATATCGAGCGCCTCGAAGCGCATCGTTTCCCGAAGCTGGAATGGCTCTACTGGCGCAATGCCGACCCCGATTTCGGCTCGGTCGACCGCCTGATCCGCTCGCTCGAGGAAAAACCGCAAGTCCGGCTACTGCATGCCGCTCCGGAAGCCGTCGACCTGGCGGTATTGAAAAAGCTAGCGCAAGATCTGACGGTATCCGGTCACACCGGCTCGCCGGATATGGTACGCCTGCTCTGGGAGGCCGCATCCATCCCCGATTTTCGCAAGGTCGGCGCGGATCATCAGGCGCGGTTTGTCGCGTCGCTCTGGCCGCATCTCGCCGGGGTTTCGGGGAGGATTCCCCACGCCCGGATGGCACAGGAAATCTCGCGGCTGGAAAATTTTCAGGGCGATATTGCAACGCTGGGCGCGCGCATCGCGGCGGCCCGCAGCTGGAGCTATATCGCGCAAAAGCCCCATTGGGTGGAGCAACCCGAGGCGATGATCGACCGCACCCGCGCGCTGGAATCGCGGTTGAGCGATGCAATGCACAGCCAGTTGACCCAGCGTTTTGTAGACAAAAGGACGCGGGTTTTGATGCGCGGCCTCATGAAAGACACGCTGCCTCAGGATGTCGCCATTGACGACGATGGTATGGTCCTGGTCGAGGGAGAAGAGATTGGAACACTCAAGGGCTTCCAATTTGTCGTGCCATCCGATAGCCGGAGCGAGGACCGCAAGATGCTGCTTGCGGCGGCAGAAAGATATTTGGGACAGATTATGACGGAAAATGCAGACGCTCTTGCCAAGGCACCGGACAGCGTATTGACGCTGGTCTCCGACACGGCCGGACAGCCAGCGATACTCTGGGGCGATGCCCGGCTCGCGGTTCTGTCCAAGGGCAAAACTCTCCTGCAACCCGAAATTAAGTTCGACCGCTCGATCAAGGATATGGCACCCGAAGACAGCCAGAAAGTGATGGACCGGGTCAAGCTCTGGGTCGATGCGATGAAAGCCAAGCATCTCGAAGGACTGGTGAAAATTGACGCGCTGGCCAATGAACCGGAAACGCCGGCGGCGGTTCGCGCGCTGTTCGCACAAATCGTCGATGCCGGCGGAATCCTGTCGCGGCGCGAGATCGACCAGGCCATCCGCGCGCTCGACAATGATATGCGTGGCCATGCGCGCCGGGCAGGCCTGGTATTCGGGGCGCTGGATATTTTCCATCACGCGCTGATGAAGCCCGGAGCCGTGCTCTGGCGGACGGCGCTGTTCGCCGCTTTTGACGAACAACCGATGATAGACCAGGCACCGGACAATGCGGTGCATCTCAAGGAAGGGACGTTCGCCGTCGATCACGCAGCGCGACTCGGCTTTCGCAAGATTGCCGATGAATATGTTCGGGTCGATATGGTCGAAAGGCTGATCAAGCAGGCCCATGAAGCCCGGCAACAGGTTGTCATATTCGCGGTTGATCCTGCTCTGGCGACATCACTGGGCTTGACGAAAAGCTGTCACGAAGCGCTGCTCGATCTGGCAGGTTTTGTCAAAACGGATGACAAGCCAGCTCCGGTTGAGCAGCCCGTTGCCAAAGACAGTTCGTCACCGCCGACCGGCGCTGATGTGACGGTGCCGGCTCCCGAAGAACCTGCAACATCAGACGCTACCCCGGCATCGGGCGCTGCGCTGATCATGGCCGAAGAACCGGAAGAAGCGCCAGCAGCCGACACGTCAGTATCGGAAGAGCCGGCTGCAGCCGTGCAATATTGGCGCTGGAAGGGAATGGCGCGCAAAAAAAGCCGCGATCATTCCAAAAGCCGTGAAAAACCGCGAAAACAGGCCAAGGATGCACCCGGCAAGCGAAAGGCGGAACCCGTTCCTGCCACTGCGGGCGGTGCTTTCGCCGAACTGGCAGCGCTCAGGGACAGCATGAAAAAATAGGATGCAGGGTTGAACGGCAGTGAAGCGGATCGCATTCCCGCTGCGCTACCCGCGCAGCGGATCGACAAATTGCTCTGGTTCCTGCATTTTGCGCATAACCGGGTGATGGCGCGCAAGCTTGCGGAAAAAGGCCATGTCCGGATGAACGGGCGACGGATCGAACGGGGCCATGTCAAGGTGCGGCAAGGCGACATATTGACCATCCCCCAAGGCCGCGATGTGCATGTTGTGCGCATATTGTCGCTTCCGGAACGCCGTGGCAACGCTGCGCTGGCACAAACCTGTTATGAAATATTGCAGACTGGCAATTGAATCGGCGGTCAAACCAACTGTTGACGTGTCAGAAATTGCACAATAGCTAGGGTCCAATTGCTGACCTCAAATGGCGGACTGGTATAGGAGTTCACGACCAGATGACTTATGTTGTTACCGAAGCCTGCATCAAATGCAAATATATGGACTGCGTCGAAGTTTGTCCGGTGGATTGCTTTTACGAAGGCGACAATATGCTGGTCATCAACCCCAGCGAATGCATTGATTGCGGTGTCTGTGAACCCGAATGTCCGGCCGAAGCGATTTTGCCTGACACCGAGGACGGCCTTGAAAAATGGCTCGAGATAAATACCAAATATTCCGAAGAATGGCCCAACATCACGGTCAGCCGCGATCCGCCCGCCGACGCCGACGAGTTTAAAGGCATGGAAGGCAAGTTCGAAGCCTTCTTCTCCGAGAAACCCGGCGAGGGCGACTAGCTTCAACGCTGATAGCATAAATCGGACAGGCTCATCCGGACCGTCGAAATTGGCACGTTAAGCCATTGAAATCCTGATATCCGGACGCCAATGATTGGCGGTTCCGGACGAGATAAGTTGTGCACTGCAACGAAAAATTGCTTTTTCGTTCCGAATCTGTTATATAATCACTGTGATCGGCTGGACACCTGAGGGAGCGGGTGGTGTTCGGTCGAAAAATATATGTACGAAAGGGTTATTTCGTCAAGATATTACGAAATTCGAACGTGACCAGCGTTCTTTTCCATTGATTTAAGAAAGGCTTTTTATGGCTGCTAATGTGCTGTCCTTTGATGTGGGCGATTATGTTGTTTATCCGAAACATGGCGTAGGCCGGGTTGTCGAGCTGCAAAATGAAGAAATTGCAGGCATGCAACTCGAGCTATATGTTTTGCGCTTCGAAAAAGAGCGGATGACCTTGCGGGTTCCTACCAACAAGGCAGAAGGCGTAGGAATGCGCAAATTGTCTTCGGACAAGACCCTCCGCGAAGCCCTGGAAACGCTGAAAGCGAAACCCAAGGTCAAGCGGTCGATGTGGTCACGCCGGGCGCAGGAATATGAAGCAAAGATCAATTCGGGCGATCTGGTATCGATTGCCGAAGTAACCCGCGATCTGTTCCGCGCCGATGACCAGCCGGAGCAAAGCTATTCCGAACGGCAGATTTTCGAAGCGGCGTCCAGCCGTCTCGCCCGCGAACTGGCGGCGATGGAAGAAACCGACGAGCCGACGGCGTTGACGAAGATTCTGGAGATCCTCAATATCGCCGCACCGCAATATTATGAAGTCAAGGACGATTGATCGATAGCATATCGTGCTTCGTCGAAACAGGGAAGGGGTTGTCACAGCGATGTGGCAGCCCCTTTTTTCATGCTCGGAAGAGCAGCATTTTTAGGTTGATCTCTATTCGGGATCAGCGTATTAGTGCATTAATACAGCAATGGAGGCATGGATGAAAAATATAGTGTTTTTGGCACCGCTACTGGCTCTCGCGGCCTGTGAAGGCTCAATCGTCGATGCTGTCAGCGACGCCACGACCAGCACCAGCAGTTTTTCGGATGGCACCTCCATCGGAACCAGCGCCAGCAACCCGGGCGTGTTCGAAGGCATTACGCTCGCCGGTCCCGATAATATTGTCTTTACCACCGGAGATGATTTCTCGATCCGGGCCGAAGGTGATGCCAAGGCGATCGAGCAGCTGCGCTATAAAATTTCCGGTGAACAGATCAAAATTGGCCGGGATAATAACAGCATGTCCTGGGGGAACAGCGGCAAGGCCACGATCTATGTCAGCGCGCCCTCTTTGAAGAGCGCCAAGCTTGCCGGGTCGGGTGATATGGAAGTCGACGCGATGAACACAGACTCGGCAAAACTGAGCATTGCCGGGTCCGGTAATATCCGGGTCGCCAAAATCGAAACGGCGGCGCTCAGTACCAAAATTGCCGGATCGGGCAGCCTCACTCTGGCCGGCACCGCCGATTCAATCGATATATCGATTGCCGGTTCGGGCGATATCAGCGGCAAGGATCTGAAAGCCGACAGCGCCGACATCTCGGTTGCCGGTAGCGGCGATGTCGAACTGTCATCGGACGGATCGGTGAATGCCAAGGTCATGGGATCCGGGGATGTCCGGATCCACGGCGACGCAAAGTGCAAGTCACGGGCGATGGGGTCCGGCGACATCACCTGCGGTTAATTGCGCAACCAACATGCTGAAATCGCTTGGCGATCTGCCGCGCATGTGGCAGTTTCGTCTGCGATGCCAAATCTCTGGGAAAAATACGCGGTTCCGAAACTGATCCGCATCGCATGTTCACAACCTGCGGTGATGAAAGATCGCAGCAAGATCGTGCCAAAAGCCGATGGCGACGTGCTCGAGCTCGGCTGCGGCGGCGGGATTAATCTGCAATTTTACGACCGCTCGAAGGTCACAAAGCTGACCGGCCTCGACCCGTCTGCGGAATTGCTCGACTATACCCGCCAGGAAGCAAGCGAACGCGGTTTCGATATGGACATACTCGATGGCATCGGAGAATCCATGCCTTTTGCGGATGCCAGTTTTGACACGGTGCTGACCACATTCACGCTCTGCTCGGTGCAGGACGGCGGACAAGTGCTTTCGGAAATGCGCCGCGTGCTGAGACCCGGCGGAAAAATTCTGTTTCTCGAGCATGGCCGAGCGCCCGACAAGGGACCGGAGAAGTGGCAGCGGCGAATCGAACCGGTCTGGAAACATATCGCTGGCGGTTGCCACCTGCATCGGCCGGTGGCGAAAACATTTGAAGCCCATGGCTATGCGCTGGTGGAAAATGAGGGCCATTATGCACCCAAGACGCCGCGCTGGCTCGGGTGGATGGAATCTGGCGAGGCTCGTCCGACATGAGAGCTTTCCCAATCTTCCTGCTGTCCGCTATGCTGTTGCTATCGTCAGCGGCCCAGGCTGCAGAACGCAAATTCTCCCTATTTGGTTTTGATGACATCCGGATCGGCAATGGTGTCGACGTGGTGCTGACCTCGGGTAAAGGTCCGTCGGCTCGCGCAGAAGGGGAAACGCGTGAACTGCTGGACCGGGTTTCCCTGCAAAAAAACGGCAAGCAGTTGATCGTATCCGTGCGGCCAAAATCGCTCAGTGGCGATGTTTATGATGCGGATGCGCCGGTCACCCTTTATCTCAGCAGCCATGCGATCACCAGCATTTCGCATCTGGGGTCCGGTCTGGTGGAACTCGATAGATTATCAGGCCGCACACCGCGAGTGCGCTTGGGCGGCTTTGGTACGCTGCGGATCGACTCGGTCGATGCAGACCGGCTCGATGTGGCGATGACCGGCGGCGGACAAGTGGTCATGACCGGCAAGGCACGTGATGCCCGGGTCGAACTGCAAGGGGCCAGCATGTTTGAAAGCCCGGACCTCTCGGTCGAAAAACTCACGCTCGTCCAGCGCGGCCCGGCGAGCAGCCATATGGCGGTGAAGCGGGAAGCAAATATCACCAACAATGGCACCGGGCGGATCAAGATTGCCGGGAAACCCAATTGCATAGTGCGCACTGACGGGGCTGCCGATATTATCTGCAATCCCGATCGCTAGGTCCCCGGCTCCTAAATCAGTGTACCGTGCCGATCGACTGGTCGATCGAGAGAATGATGCACAGCCGTTCTACTTGGCGCCACTTGCAATAATGGAGATGGTTGCCCACCGAACGGCTTTTGTCCGCGCGGTTGGCCGCTTCCAGCCCGGCTTCTTCGCCATAGTTGGAAATCAGCAGTTCGGCGTCGCTATAATGGGTGGAGTCTATAAATATCGGTAGTTGCACTACAGGCTCCTTTGTCGGGAAGCGATTACGCCTCTCATCTGAGCCCCGAGTCCTACAATCAACCGATGGAAATATCTTCAAAAGCTAGGGTTAACAGTAAGTTGACCATATGTTGGATGAGAAGCTCTGGTCATCTCGCACATCGTCGGTTAGGGCTTTTGCCATGAACCCTGAAACCCCGGAACATGCTTCCAAATCTTCCAGTGATGGACCGAAAAATCGCAACGGCGGCGGCGTCTTCATTGCGATAGGCGCCATAATTGGCGTGTTTGCCGGCGGCTATATGGGGCAGCCATCCGCCGGTCTTCTGGCCGGACTGGCGCTTGGTGCGCTGGCGGCGCTGGCAATCTGGTGGAAAGACCGCTGAGCATTACAGACCGCGCTTGTCAGGACCTTTGACGCAATCTATTATCGCTCCATGCTGAAACATTTAAGAAATATCGCGATTCTGCTCATCATCCTTGGCGTGGGTGCAGGATATTATTTTACCCGTGGCGACACGGCGCGCTTGCCGCTGGATGCGACCACAGGGGTTGAACCGGCGCTGACCGATGTCCGCTCGGAAAATTTCCCGACGATTAATATCGCGAAAGCCGAACCATGGTCCGAAGGAGAAGGGCCGGTTGCTGCGGAGGGGCTTGTGGTTGAGCGCTTCGCCGAAGGCCTGGATCATCCGCGGAGCATGTTCCGCCTGCCCAATGGCGATCTTCTGGTGGCCGAAACCAACAGCCCGCCGCGGACCAACAAGGGTATAGAAGGCTGGATCATGCGCAACCTGATGAGCAAGGCCGGTGCGGGAGGCGAATCGGCGAACCGGATCAGCCTGCTGCGCGACAGCGATAAAGATGGTCGGGTGGACGAGCGTTTCACGTTTCTTGACAATCTCAACTCGCCGTTCGGAATGGCGCTGATCGATGACACACTTTACGTCGCCAACACCGATGCGGTCTATGCTTATGCCTATGTGGAGGGCGAAACGAAAATCACCGCCGAAGGCCGCAAGGTCGCCAATCTGAATGCGATGGCACCGAATAATCACTGGACCCGCGATCTGCTCGCCAGCAAGGATGGAAAATATCTCTACATTTCGGTCGGATCGAACAGCAATATCGGCGAAAATGGCATGGAGAAGGAAAAACAGCGTGCCGCGATATTGCAGGTCGAACTCGCGACCAACAAGAAGGCCATCTATGCTGCCGGTATGCGCAATCCGGTGGGGATGGCCTATCTGCCGGGCACTGACAAATTCTATACCGTTGTCAACGAGCGCGATATGCTTGGCAGCGACATGGTGCCAGACTATCTCACCGAGGTTCGCTGGGGCTCGCATTATGGCTGGCCCTGGCATTTCTGGGGCGGCTATGTCGATCCGCGGGTCGAGAAGAATCTCGATCACCGTCAATATGAACGGCGACCGGACTATGCGCTTGGTGCGCATGTGGCGCCGCTCGGCCTTGCCTTTTCGCACGGTCAGGCGCTTGGCAAACCTTTTGCAACAGGCGCGGTGATCGCACGGCATGGTTCATGGAACCGCCAGCCGCTTTCCGGCTATGATGTGGTCTATGTCAATTTCAACCAGCGCGGCGAACCGGAGGGCAAGCCGGTCACGATCCTGAACGGGTTTACCGATGAGGAAAAACGGGCACGCGGGCGTCCGGCCATGGTTGCCTTTGACCAGACCGGTGCCCTGCTGGTCAGCGACGATGTTGGCGGGATCATCTGGCGGGTTTCACGCAAGGATGCCGCCAAGGCTGACGCGGCGGCAGAGAAATAGACTAAGCCAGAGACGTTCCTGCACGCCCCGCCAGTTCGACAATATATTGCCACGCCACCCGGCCCGACCGGCTGCCACGCTGTTTCGCCCACGACAGGGCATCCTCGCGATCGAAAGCGAGGCCATGAACCTCGGCATATCTCGCGACGATTGCCAGATAGTCCTCCTGCGATGCAGCATGAAAGCCCAGCCGCAGACCGAAGCGATCGGACAGCGCAAGCTGGTCATCGACCGCGTCACGCGGGTTGATCGGATCATCTTGCTCGCTCATCTGGCGCGGAACGATATGGCGGCGGTTGGAAGTGACGTAGAGGCGGACATTGGCCGGCCGCTCGCTCGCGCCGCCCTCGAGCATCGAACGGAGCATGCGCGGTTCGCTGCTGCCCTCGGCAAATCCGATATCGTCGATGAAGAGAATGAAATGGCGTTTTTCACGGGCCAGGATTTCAAATAGCGCGGGCAGTTGTTCGAGATGGTCCGATGCGGTCTCGACCAGCGCTATATCCTGTCCTTGTGCCTGCAAGGCCCGGACCACGGATTTGGCGAGGGCCGATTTACCCATGCCTCTTGAACCCCAGAGCAGTACATCATGCGCGGCATGGCCTCTGGCGTGGCGGCCTGTATTGTCCAGCAACCGCGTTTTTTGCAGGTCGATGCCAGTGAGCAGATCGATATCGACCGGCGTGAACGGGTCGATCGCCTTGGGACCATCACTATCCCAGAAAAAGGCGTCACCAGAAGCCAAATTTTCCGGGATGGCCGGCGGTGGAGCAAGCCGTTCCAGCGCATCGGCTATGCGTTTGAGTAAATCTTTCTTGCTCTCTTGCGCCATAATCAGCCAGCCAGTTCCGCGCTGCTGAGATTGTACAGAATATCGGCTCCGCCCATCGCAGCGGCTTTGAGACCCATCGCTTCCGGGACGATATGGTCGAGATAATAGCGGGTCGTTACCAGCTTGGCTTTGAGGAACGTGTCATCGGCTGCGGTCGGTTCGGCAGATGCGATATCATGCTGCCTTTTCATCAGCATCCCGCAGGTAGCGGTCGCGAGCATCGTCATGAACGGATAGCTGCCCGCTAGCCGATCGTCGATCGACGCATCGCCGCTGGCCATCCATTGCCTGATATCTTCGCAGGCATTCGCCAGCGCCAACAGGGTCTCTTCCTCCCGGGCCTCGGCCCGGATTTCGGCAATCAGCGCGGTCATCGCCTCGCCGCCATCCAGACCCAGTTTGCGACCAACCAGATCGGCGGCCTGAATGCCATTGGTACCTTCATAAATCGGTGCGATCCGGGCATCGCGGAAATGCTGGCCTGCACCGGTTTCCTCGATAAAGCCCATGCCGCCATGCACCTGCACGCCGAGTGATGCTACTTCGTTGCCAATGTCGGTGCCATAGCCCTTGATCAGCGGCGTTAGGATTTCGGCGCGGGCCTTGGCTCCTTCGATATCCAGAGTGGCGCGGTCGACGCTCGATGTTGCATAGTAAAGCAAGGCCCGTGCGGCCTGCGTCAATGCCTTGGACCGCAGCAGCATGCGCCGTACATCCGGATGTTCGATAATTGCCACCGGTGCCTTGTTGCCACTGCCGGCGCGGGCCGACTGGATCCGTTCCGCAGCGAACTGGCTGGCCTGCTGGGTCACCCGCTCGGCAATCTGCACGCCCTGCGAGCCCACGTTGATGCGAGCATTGTTCATCATCGTGAACATCGCCTTCATGCCGCCAAATTCGCCGCCGATCATCTCGCCAATGCAGTCATTCTGTTCGCCATAAGCCATGACGCAGGTCGGCGAAGCGTGAATGCCGATCTTATGTTCGATGGAGACACAGGTCACATCATTGGGCGCACCCGCCTTGCCGTCCGCATCGAGATGATATTTGGGCACAATGAACAAAGATATCCCCCGTGTTCCTTCCGGCGCGCCGGGCGTCCGCGCCAGCACCAGATGGATGATATTGTCGGTCAGGTCATGTTCGCCGAACGTGATGAAGATTTTCTGTCCCTTGATCCGGTATTTTCCTGCGTACTCGCCTTCGACAATCGGTTCCGCCGTAGCGCGCAGCGCGCCGACATCAGACCCGGCCTGCGGCTCCGTCAGGTTCATTGTGCCGGTCCATGCACCGGAAATCAGCTTGGGCAGATATTGTGCCTTCTGCTCTTCGGTCCCGTGGACGTGGATCGCCTCGATCGCGCCAAAACTGAGCATCGGGCACAGCGTGAAGGCGAAATTGGCAGCGCCGCAGGTCTCCAGGATCAATGCAGACAGCGAATAAGGCAGGCCCTGGCCACCAAAATCTTCCGGCCCGTCAATCGATGCCCAGCCGCCCTCGACAAATTGCGCATAGGCCTCCTTATATCCCTCCGGCATCGTCACCCGGCCATCATTCCATCGCGCTCCCACGGTATCGCCAATCCGGTTGAGCGGTGCAAATTCGCCCGCGGCGAATTGACCGATGCCTTCGACAATTGCCTCGACCATATCCTCGCTCGCCCCCGCAAAGCGTTCATGGCTCGCCAGTTCGCCGATATCGGCGATATGTTTTAGGACGAAATTCTGTTCGCGACCGGGGGCTGTAAAACTCATGAATTTGCTATCCGTTGTTGCCTGATTTTCCGCTGGGCTATAGCGCAGGGTCATGTCGGGCTCAAATGATCATATTGGCGCACAAGCACGCCGCTACGGCACCGCGACGATTGGCGAGGCCGTGGCGCGTTTGCGCGAGGGCGGGCTGGTCGCGGTTCCTACTGAAACCGTCTATGGTCTGGCTGCCGATTCGACCAATGCAGCAGCAGTGGCGGAGATTTACCGAACCAAGGTCCGCCCGGACTTTAACCCGCTGATCGTCCATGTCCCGGATCTGGAGGCGGCCAGGAAACTTGGGCAGTTTGGCGATCTCGCAATTCGCTTCGCCGAGGCTCTTTGGCCTGGACCGTTGACGCTTGTCGTTCCGAAGATCGAAAATTGCCCGGTCGCTGCTGCCGTGACTGCTGGTCTGAACACGATTGCGCTGCGTTGTCCCGCCCATCCGGTGATGCGCGAACTACTGGAAGAGTCAGGATTGTTTCTGGCCGCTCCTTCGGCTAACCGAAGCGGCGCAATCAGCCCGACCACGGCGGATCATGTTGCGCGCAGTCTGGGCGAGGGGGCTCCTCCTATCCTGGATGGTGGTCCGTGCGAAAGGGGTATTGAGTCCAGCATAGTTGCCATCGATGACGGGAACTACCGGATTTTGCGGCCTGGTCCGGTGACGCAGGCACAGCTGGAGAAAATCGCTGGCAAGCCGCCCATTGTTACCGACACCGGCGACATCGAAGCACCCGGACAATTGCGGTCGCATTATGCACCTTCAAAACCGCTTCGCCTCAATGCCCAAATCGCCCAGGCGGATGAATATCATATCGGCTTTGGACCAGTAGACGGGGACCGGAACCTGTCTTCGCGTTCTGATCTCGCAGAAGCCGCCAGCCTTTTGTTCGCCGCGCTCCATGACGCGGACGCGAGCGGAAAGCCGAAAATTGCAGTGGCCCCCATTCCTGAAAACAGTATCGGGATCGCATTGAATGATCGCCTGGGTCGCGCAGCAGCGGCCAAATAGCGCTCCATTTCCATGATCTGACGGGCCTGCGCTTGAGAATATTATTTCTGTCGCGCGCCGATCACGTAAACCATGTTGGCACAGATTATGCGAGGCTCCGGTCAGGAGTTCTTTGGAACAGAATATCAATACTGACTCATTAATAGCACATCCAAAGGGCAGCGTTTGACAATTCGGCCCTTTTTGGTTTCATTTGGCAATTTTCTGTTGGTCAAGGCCGGATAGGGACCTAAGGAGAATTTAATGGGGGTGTAGTTCGCGATATGGCGCTTGGCAAAACGATAGCATCGATTTTCGTCAGTCTGGTTTTATTGACCGGCTGTAGCGTCAGCGAACCAGAAGAAAAACGCAAGTCAACCGATGCCATTCCGGCAGCCGTGACCACAGTCCAACCAGCTAGCGAGAATGAAATTATCAACGCTGCCGGCACTGTCCGCTTGCGCAGGGAAACATCACTGGGCTTTACGACGGCCGGCAAAGTCGCTTCGGTTCGTTTTGAAGAAGGCGACCGGGTGAAGCGCGGCGCGGTTCTCGCCGCTCTCGACAACAGCACGGTCGCAGCGGACCTCAGCGCAGCGCGGGCAGAACGCGATCTTGCAGAAGCCGAATATGGCCGCGTCAAGAAATTGTTCAAGGATGGCTGGGTGACCAAAGCCCGGCTCGATCAATCGGAAGCGGCAGCGCGCGCAGCGCGGGCGCGGATCCAGTCAACAGAATTTGCCAGCCGCACCGCCTATATTCGTGCGCCCGGCAATGGCATCATACTCACACGCAATATTGACGCCGGGCAAATTGTCGCGGCTGGCACGACCGTGCTCGTGCTGGGAGAAATCGACAAAGGTTTTGTGCTGCGTGTTCCGATGAGCGACTCCGACGCTGCTCGTGTGCGAGTTGGTAAGCCCGCCAAGGTTTTGGTTTCCGCAGTTTCCGATGCACCGATTGACGCCGTGGTCAGCGAGAAAGACGGACGGGCCGATGAACGGACCGGAACGTTCGAAGTGAGTTTTCTGCTTCCTGGCAGTGACCGCCTGCGTTCCGGCCAGTTGGGTAAAGTCGAAGTCGAAGTGTCGCGCGATTCGTCGGCGACCTTTACTATACCAGCCAATGCGATATTCGGTGTTCGCGCCGGTGAAGGTCTGGTGTTCGTGGTGAATCCCGAAAATCGAGTGACGCAACGCAATGTGAGTATCGGAAAGCTGACCGACAAGAATCTTGAAATCCTCGCTGGCCTGAAAGAAGGTGAAACCATCGTGACTCGCGGTGTCGAGAAACTGCGGGACGGCGATTTGATAAAACCCATACGGGCAGCGAAATGAGCGCTGTTTTGAATCGGGAGGATCATCCGGCCTGATATGCTTGCCCGGTTCGTCATCTCCCGCTGGCAACTCAGCCTGGTCCTTTTTCTTCTGCTCGTGGTGCTCGGCATCAGCGCGCTCATCAATATCCCCAAAGCTGTCGACCCCCATTTCCCCATCCCTGCCGTGAGTATCATCGCGATCCAGCCGGGGGCCGATGCGCAAGAAATGGAAGAGACGGTCGCGAAACCGATTGAAGATGTTGTTCAGGGTCTGGATGATATCGAGGAAGTGCAGTCGACGAGCACCGATGGCGGAACAGTCATCCGCGTTGAATTCAGCGAATGGTCGGGCGATGTCGACGGCTATTTCGACGACGTGGTGCGAGAGGTATCCGCGATCCGCGATCAGCTTCCCCAAGAATTGCAAAAACTGGAATTTCGCAAGATCCGTACCACGGAGGCTGCCGTTATGCAGGTGGCTCTGATCAGCGAAACCGCATCATGGCGGCGGATGGAAAAATATGCAGACGATATGGTGGATGTCTTCACGCGCAATTCCGGCGTGCGGGAATCGCGGATTTTTGGTCTGCCGCGACCGGAAGTCGGCGTGGAGGTCAATCCTGATCGACTATCAGAACTGCGCGTTCCGGCCAGCGCGATTGCCGATGCAGTTCGTCAGGGCGGCGCAGACCTGCCTGGCGGCGCGGTGCAGAGTGGTGAGCGAAGGCTGAACGTCGAGGCAGGCGGCGCATTCCGGAATCTGGACACGATTCGCGGATTGCCTCTGCGAGGGTCTGACGGGTCTCTTTTGACCGTTGGTGATGTCGCGGACGTCGGCTGGGGTGCCGAGGAACAGATCTACCGGACCCGGCATAATGGCCAGCGGGCCGTGTTTCTCACTGTGACACAGAAAGACGGAGCTGATGTCACCCGCCTGAAAAACGAGCTTGATATCGAACTGGAACGGCAGCGGTCGATCCTGCCGCCGGACATAAAGCTGGTTATGCAGTTCGACCAGAGCCGCGATGTGAAGCGGCGGTTAAACGAACTGACCCGCGACTTCACGATTGCGATCGCTTTGGTCATTTTCACGCTTCTTCCGCTTGGTTTGCGGTCTTCGGCGATCGTCATGATCTCAATCCCGCTCTCGCTCGCCTCCGGCTTGTTGGTCCTCTATGCGATGGGATATGGTCTCAGCCAGCTATCCATTGCCGGCTTTATCGTTTCCCTAGGATTGCTGGTGGACGACAGTATCGTGGTGACTGAAAATATTGCTCGGCATTTGCGGATGGGCAAGACGCGAACCCAAGCCGCTATCGAGGGCAGTCTGGAAATACGTGCAGCGGTCATCGGATCTACGGCTGTTCTGGTTCTGGCCTTTGTGCCGTTGCTGTTTTTGCCGAGTGGTGCCGGTGCCTATACCAGGTCTTTCTTCATCGCCATCATCGCGACTGTGATTGCCTCGCTGGTGATTTCCCTGTCTATTATTCCTTTTCTGGCCAGCCGCATGCTGCGGCCGGAGGAGAATCCGGAAGGCAATCCCGCGCTGCGCTGGGTGAACGACAAAATCCAGCGATTTTACCGGCCATTTTTGCACGTCGCCCTGGGGGCACCGGTCAAGACCGTAGTGCTGGCTATGGTTTTGTGCCTGTCGGCTTTCGCGCTCGTCCCGGTTCTGGGCTTCTCCCTTTTTCCTCTTGCCGATGCCCCTTATTTCCGGGTCTCGGTCGAAACGGAACAGGGCAGCAGCCTTGATCGTACCGACCGGGCCGTTGCCGAAGTTACAAAGATCCTGAAAACTGAACCCAGCATAATTGTGCGGGCGGAAAATATCGGAAACGGCAATCCGCAGGTTTTTTACAATGTCGGTCCCAGGGCCGAGCGGACCAACTATGGCGAAGTGCTCGCCGTGATGGATGAATGGGACACCCGCGAGGGGCCCAAGATGATCAATAGATTGCGTAAGCAGCTCGATCAGATTGCCGGTGCCCGGGTGAAAATTGAACTTTTCCAAAACGGCACCCCTGTGGAAGCGCCGATCGTCATTCGGGTGGCGGGACTGGAACTGGACAAGCTCAAGGAACTGTCCGGTAAAGTTGCCGATGTGCTGCGGGAAACCCCTGGTGCCCGTGACATCGTGAATCCTGTGAATACCGACAATATCGATCTGGATATTGGGCTGGATGAAAAGAAAGCGGCGCTGCTCAATATTCCCTCTGGCGAACCGCGCCGTGCTATCCGGTTGGCGATCAGCGGCGAACGGGCCGCATCTTTCCGGGACCAGGAAGGTGACAATTATCCAGTGACCGTCCGCTTCCCGTTTGAGGACAATCTTCCGATATCGGTGCTGGACAAGGTTTATGTGGCTACACGCACCGGTGATCCCGTGCCACTGTCCCAGATCACCAATCCCAAACTCACCAATGTGACTCCGCAAATCCAGCGCTACCAGTTGCAGCGGACAGTTCTGGTTACGGCCCAGGCCGACTTTGGTGAAATCCCTTCAACGATCAACAGCCGCGCAGTGGAGAAGCTGGAGAAGATCGATTTCCCCGAAGGCTATACATGGTCGATCGGTGGCGAGTCAGAAGCCATTGGTAAAACCTTTGGGGATTTCGGCCCGCTGATCATCACGGCGCTCATGCTGATACTCGCAGTTCTGGTGGCCGAGTTTCAGCGGTTTCGCGAAACGATTGTCGTCGCGGGCGTTATTCCTCTGGGGACGTTCGGCGGAATTCTCGCGCTTTTTGTTACCGGGAATTCGCTCAGCGTCATGGCAATTATCGGCTTCATCGCACTGATCGGGATTGAAATCAAAAACTCGATATTGCTGGTCGACTTCACCACACAGCTGCGGGAGCAGGGCATGGGTTTGCGCGAAGCAATCGAAAAGGCCGGAGAAGTACGTTTTCTGCCAGTGTTGCTCACATCGGTAACGGCGATAGGCGGTTTGACGCCGCTCGCTTTATGGGGCGGTGCGCTCTACGGCCCTCTGGCGGTCATCATCATCGGGGGATTGATAAGCTCGACCCTCTTGTCTCGCGTGGTAACACCCGCCATGTATCTTCTTGTCGCGATGCGCGATGAAGAGAGCGAAAACACTAGCAGCGGGGGCATCACCGCCACCGTCTAAAAGGAGTGCATATGGCACAGCAGAAAGCCATTTTTGCCGGTGGTTGTTTTTGGTGCACCGAAGCGGTGTTCAATGACGTTGCCGGAGTAAATTCCGTCGAAAGCGGTTATATTGGCGGCGAGAAACCGGACCCCACTTACCGTGAGGTTTGCTCCGGTACGACCGGCCATGCCGAAGCGATCAAGATCGGATTTGATGATGCGGCGATCAGCTATTCCACCCTGCTCGATATCTTTTTTGCAACCCACGATCCGACACAGCTCAATCGCCAGGGCAATGATATCGGCACCCAGTATCGGTCGGCGATTTTCCCGCTGGACGATGAACAGCGCGCCGAAGCGGAAGCCGGAATATTGCGTGCCGGGGAGAGCCGGTCGGAACCGATCGTGACCACGATCGAAGGGCCTGCGACCTGGTATGTTGCGGAAGATTATCATCAACAATATTGGGCGGATGAAGGGCGGAGCAATCCTTATTGTGTGGCCTCCATTCCACCGAAACTGCAAAAACTGCGGACCAGTTTCGCTGACAAGCTGAAGGACTAGGACAGGCCAATGAAACCGATCAGAAAAGCCGTCTTCCCGGTTGCCGGCATGGGAACCCGCTTCCTGCCGGCGACCAAGGTGATGCCCAAGGAACTGTTTCCGATCGTCGATCGTCCGCTCCTCCAATATGCCGTGGATGAAGCGCTGGAGGCTGGAATCGAGCAGATGATTTTCGTCAATGGCCGCGGCAAGGGCATGATCGAGGATCATTTCGACATGGCTTACGAGCTGGAACGCACGATGGCTGATCGATCGAAAGACCGGTCGGCTCTCGACGGAACCCGTCTCAGACCGGGTGATTGTGTCTTCGTGCGGCAGCAGGAACCCCTTGGCCTTGGCCATGCAATCTGGTGCGCGCGGGACATCATCGGAGACGAGCCTTTTGCGATTTTCCTGCCCGACGAATTCATGGTCGGTGCTCCAGGATGCATGACGCAGATGGTGAGTGCTTACGAAAAGCTGGGTGGCAATATCGTCTGCGCGCTGGAAATCCCGATCGAGGACACGCCTTCTTATGGTGTGATCTATCCTGGCAAACGGGACGGGCCGATCACCGAGGTCAAAGGTCTGGTCGAGAAGCCGGCGGCGGGCACTGCACCATCCAACCTGATCCTGCCGGGTCGCTATATCCTGCAACCCGAAGTGATGCGGATATTGGAAACGCAAGAAGCTGGTGCCGGCGGCGAAATCCAGCTGACTGACGCGATGGCGCAGATGATCGGAAAACAGCCGTTTCATGGCATGACCTTTGACGGCAAGCGCTATGATTGCGGATCGAAACAAGGCTATGTCGAGGCCAATCTGGCTATGGCATTGGCCGATCCGGAAATTGGCAGTGACATCCGGGCGATGGCCGAGAAGCTGCTGGCCGAGTCCTGAACCGGTCCGGCATTCATCCAGACTTCATCACAATGGCTGCACATAGCATCTGAGGAGTATTTCATGCGCGCGTTTTCAATCTTGTCGGTGGTTCTGGTTCCTCTGCTATTGTCTGGCTGTGTCGCGAGCAAGATCGTCACAGCGCCGTTCAGGGCCGCTGGGACGGTGGTCGAGACGGCTGTCGATGCGACCACCCAGACACAATCCGAGAAGGAAGAAGATCTGGGCCGTAAAGTGCTCGCCGAGCGGAAAGAACAGCGGGACCTTTGTCTGGATGAAGCGCAAAACAAGCAAGAGCGCCGCAATTGCAAAGATGCTTACAACCGGGACGATTGAGTCAGTCGTTTTTGGTCAGCAGCGGTGGCGCAAATTTGCCATCAACCGGTTCCATGGCCGCCATTTTCGCCATTTCCTCTTCGAATAATTTCACCCGCTTTTTCCAGCGATAATGGGTTGAGGCCGAAAAAATGCCTTTGCCATGTTCCTTGCCGTAGCGGGTCCAGAAGCGGATCGCCGCTTGCGGGTCGTAGCCGGCATTGGCCATCAGCCACACCGAAAGCCGGTCCGCCTCGATCTCGGCGGCCTTGATCCGGCCAGCGCTCTTGCCGAATTGTCCAAAGAATCCGCGATTGACGCTTTGCGCATCGAGCTGGTCACGGTGTTTCAGCAGATTATGGGCCAGTTCATGCGCTACAACCGCGGCAAATTCATCGTCACTCAGAAAATATTCGGCGAGGCGCGACGAGACGCTGACCAGCTTGCCATCAGCGCTAGCACTCCTGTCGGCACTGACCCGGATCTGGAATTGTCCTGGACATGTCATAACTCGCCCGATCAAAATAGTCCGGCTGATACCGCCTTGCGAGATGGTCAAATGGATATTGGGCTCCGCCAGCGCCTGTTCCAGCATCTGATTGATCGCCGCGATCCTGCGATAGGGGGAGTGCTCCCTGGACAGTTGCGGATCGTCGACCGCAATTTCATCGACGGGCATAGTGTTGATTGCCCGCAGGGTGTCACCTGGTGATAATTTTGCGGTTTCGGCCGGGCTGCCCGGAGCCACCGCAGTAATCCCTATGGAACCATCGAACCCGAGCGCAAAACGGGCGGTTTCCTGATCGGCATATTGGGCGACATCATTTAGCAGCAGGCCGGTTCTGGCAGTTTTCTGATCGCAATAGGGTGTATTGGCATCGACCAGTCGATAACCGATGGCGTTCATCCGCTGGTCAAGCAGCTGCAGGTTCTTTAGCGCCAGAATCGTGCCGGCGTTGAATCCGCCATCGGGCTCTTCCTGTGCGGATAGTGGCGCAGCAACGGTCAAGGCCAACAGACTGAACCAAATCCGAATCATTATTTCCATCTAGCCTATCGCTCCTGTCGGCAAGTTGAACGCGCTCTGTACCATGCTGTCGGTGAGGTTCCACCAAGCCAATATCAGCGCTGCGCCGATCAGCACGACCGCCGCAATCTTTTGAAACACCGGTTGCGCCTGATCAGCATTTCCCAAATTGCGCGCCTTGGAAGCGAGGGCGGCATAAAAGGTGAGGCCGGTTGTTTCGGTGATGACGGTTAGTCCTGCCAATATCGCAAATTGCAGCATCAGATTCCCTGTCGGATCGATAAACGGGGGGATGAATGCAGTATAGAATAGCAAGGCCTTGGGGTTGGACATGTGCACGGCCAACCCATTGAGAAAGCCCTTTCCAAAATTGGCGCTTTTGGCCGATTGATTGGCGAGAGCGCTGGTTCCGCCCCGAAACATCTGAAATCCCATCCATGCAAGATAGGCAACACCGATCCAGCGCAGCACGGCATAGGCGGCGGGAACCGCCTCGATCAACGCGATCAGTCCGAAAGCGGTCAGGGCATACCAGATGAAATTCCCGATATTGACGCCGATGATCGGCCCGAGCGCGCCGCGCATTCCCCCTGTCGGGCCGAGTGGCAAAGCATGGCTGACGGTAACCATGGTTGCCGGTCCCGGGGTGAGGCAGAACATCAGGTCAGCGAACAGAAATAACAGGATGGTTTCGAGCGGCATTGATATTCGGACCTGTTTTCCTGATGAACTTTACAAACTTTACAGTGTAAGAGCAAAAAATTCTCCGCCTTCGATTTTCGCAAAAACCACGGTCTCCCGCGCGTTCGAAATATCTGTAGGGGAAAAGTCTATTGCCACCGGGTCTGATCAGCATTTCATTGGTTAAAAGAGGAAGCTACAAAATCCGGAGCCTGTAGGACAGCAAAATGATGGCAATTTCGTAGCTTGCAAACCCGGAGTTTCATCTCCGCTTTCCCTTCGATCGTCTCGTCCAACGAGAAATAGTAGCGATGATTTTTTCTGGAAACAAAAAGCCCCGCTGGAGATGATCCAGCGGGGCTTTTGTTACCATCCAAAGTGCGAGAATTTACTCTTTTTCATCAGCCGTTTCATCAGCAGCTTCCGAAGCTTCTTCAGCAGGCGCTTCAGCGACCACTGTTTCTGCTTCTTCCGCTGGCGCTTCGGCAGCCGCTGTTTCGGCTTCTGCGGCTGGTGCCGCAAAGACGTCATCGGCCGTTGGCTCGACTTCGACAGGAGCAGCAGCCTTGGCTACTTCTTCCGCTTTCAGATCCGCTGCGGCCTGGATCGCATCAAGCATCTTCTGCTGTTGCGCCCGCAATGCAGCATCGCGGCTGGTTGCGGCGATACGCGCACGGTTCATGCCCGCACCGGTGCCAGCCGGGATCAAACGACCAACGATCACGTTTTCCTTGAGACCGATCAGCTGATCCTTCTTGCCCTCGACAGCCGCCTGGGTCAGCACCCGGGTGGTTTCCTGGAAAGAAGCAGCAGAGATGAAGCTGCGGGTTTGCAAGCTCGCCTTGGTGATACCAAGGAGGACTGGCTTGCCGGCAGCAGGTTCCTGCTTTTTGGTCAGCTTGGCATTATATTCCAGCATCTCTTCAAGATCGATCTGCTCGCCCGGAAGAAGCGTGGTATCGCCGCCATTGGTGATTTCAACTTTCTGCAGCATCTGACGAACAATCGTCTCGATATGCTTATCGTTGATTTTCACGCCTTGCAGACGATAGACTTCCTGAATTTCCGATACGAGATATTCAGCCAGCGCTTCGACACCCAATACTTCCAGAATGTCATGCGGATCCGGAGAACCGGAGACCAGATTGTCGCCCTTCTTGACGAAATCGCCTTCCTGAACGTCGATGACCTTGGTCTTCGGCACCAGATATTCGACCGGTTCGCCCTCTTCCGGAACAATCGCGATCTTGCGTTTCGCCTTATAGTCGCGAACAAATTCAATCCGCCCATCGATTTTCGCGATGATCGAATTGTCCTTCGGAATACGCGCTTCAAACAGTTCGGCCACACGTGGCAGACCACCCGTAATGTCGCGAGTTTTCGCAGCTTCGCGAGAAACACGCGCCAGCACGTCACCAGCGGCAACCTTGGCACCGTCTTCGACGGACAGGGTCGCGCCATTGGCGAGCATGTAACGACCGGCTTCTCCGCTGTTCTCATCCAGAAGGGTGAGGCGGGGACGCAGGTCCTCTTTATTGGCTCCACGACCAGAGGCCCGATATTCCATGATCACACGTTGTGCGATACCGGTGGCTTCATCGGTCTGTTCGGTCATCGTCTTGCCTTCGATGACGTCCTGGAACTTGATGACACCCGGTTTCTCGGTGATCATCGGCATGGTGAACGGGTCCCATTCGGCGAGACGATCACCCAGATGAACCTTCGCACCATCCTTGATCAGCACGCTGGTGCCATAAGGCACCTTGTCGGCTGAGCGTTCGCGACCGTCATTGTCGATCACGGCGATGATGCCGCTACGCGCCAGGGACAGGAAGCGACCATTCTTGTCTTCGATGACCGGCATGTCGCGATATTCGACCTTGCCTTCTGCCACCGATTCCAGATTGGACTGCTCGTTGAGCTGAGCAGCGCCGCCGATGTGGAAAGTCCGCATCGTCAGCTGCGTGCCTGGCTCACCGATCGACTGAGCCGCGATAACGCCAACCGCTTCACCGATATTCACCGGTGTACCGCGAGCAAGATCACG
>RCMY010001003.1_pt1 | contig 26929 bp, 21 predicted proteins | sample 2041341 | NCBI WGS metagenome assembly RCMY01 (sample SAMN09708234, study PRJNA481090) | Marine sediment metagenome, whole genome shotgun sequencing project.
ATCGATTTTTTCGAAAAGATGGGACGTTACGATCGCATCGGTGGCATTGAAGTCGCCCGCGTGGGCGATGCCGAGCGCTTGCTTGAGTTAAAGCGTCGGGTAAGCTCGGGCAAAGCCTTTGGCAACCGCGTTGAGATGATTAGCCCGGCGAAAGCTAAACAGATCTTCCCTTTACTCGAAGCAGATATGATTCAAGCTGCCTTATGGGATCCAGACGCTGGCCTGGTTAAGCCGCGCTCGCAAACTGTGGCGGGCGAACTCGTCGATCTGGCGGTTGAGTCAGGTAAGTTGCAAGCTTTTGCAAATACCTCTTGTACTGGTTTAAAGATTGAAGATGGCCATATCAAAGGGGTCGAGACCAATCGCGGTTATATCGAGGCAGATTATGTCGTGGTTTGTGCCGGCTTATGGGGGCGTCTAATTGCTGCGATGGCGGGTGAAGATTTACCCATCATGCCGGTTGATCACCCGCTTACCTTTTTTACCGGTTTTAATGAATTTGCAAACACCGGCAAGGATATCGGCTACCCCCTGCTACGCGACCAGGGCAACTCGGCGTATCTACGCGATACCGGTGACCCAACAACTGCCGAAGGCGGTCAGATTGAATGGGGTTACTACGAGGAAAAAGCGCCGCGTATGTGTCACCCGCGCGATATTCTGGAAAAAGAACAAGCGCGTCTGTCACCATCGCAACGTGATCTCGACCTGGAACAAATCATTGAACCACTCGAGCGCGCCATGGAGCTAACGCCAATTCTTGCTGAACTCGGTTACGACGAGAAATACTCCTTCAATGGTTTATTGCAGGTAACCGCCGATGGTGGCCCATCGATTGGTGAATCTGCCAATGTTCGCGGCCTTTGGTATGTTGAATCTGTCTGGGTAAAAGATGGTCCTGGTACCGGCAAGATTGTGGCAGACTGGATGACCGATGGCATTACAGAGTTTGACCATGCCAGTATCGATATAGCGCGTTACTACCCCTTCCAATGCGAAGAAAAATACATTGCGGATCGCTGTTTTGAGACCGCCTTCAAGATTTATAACCCACCGGTGCATAACCGCGAGCCTTACACCGCTGCGCGTAATGTTCGACGCAGCCCCTTCTGGGAACGTGAAAAAGCACTCGGTGGCTACTTTATGGAAGCCGCTGGCTGGGAGCGCGCCCACGGTTACGCCAGTAACGAACACCTACTGGAAAAATATTCCGAGCGCGTTCCGGTGCGCGAAATCGAATGGGAAAACCGGCATTTCTGGCGCGTATCGAATGCCGAACAGCTGGAGATGAGCGCCAACGTTGGCATGATTAACCTCTGCCATTTTGCGGTGTACGATGTTACCGGCGACGCCGCGGCTGATTTTATGGAATTTACCTGTGTCGCCAAAGTAGCAGGCGATACGCCAGTCGGCAAAGGTATTTATACCCACTATCTTGATGCCGCAGGCGGTGTGCGCGCCGACCTGACTGTGTTGCGTATGGGTGAAAATCACTTCCGCGTGGTAGATGGTGGCAATAACGGCAACCGTGATTATGTGTGGATGAAGCGCCTGGCGGAAGATAATGGCTTCACCAACACCAGCATAGTCGATCGTTCCAACGACTGTGGCTGTATTGGTCTTTGGGGGCCAAACGCTCGTTCTACGTTAGAAAAGTTAATTGATAATCCGGCACAGATTAGTCATGAAAATTTCCCCTTTGTGACGTTTAAAGACATCACCATAGCCGGTAAAACCGTTTCTGCCTTCCGCATCTCTTATGTGGGTGAGCAAGGCTGGGAATTACACTTTGCACTCGCCGATGGACTCGCCGTTTGGGATGCGCTATATGCCGCAGGCGTATTACCCGTCGGCATTGAAACGTACGCCAACAGCCGCCGCATGGAAAAGAGTTTACGGTTACAAAATTCGGATATCCTCACCGAATATAATCTAATCGAAGTTGGCTTGCAGCGTAACGTGGTTAAAGCGGCGGATTTTTATGGTAAAGAGGCTTACCTGAAAATTCGCGAACGCGAGCATCAGCCGGCCTACCTCTGTACCTTAACCATGGTCGATAACACCGATGCCAATGGTGTCAAACGCTACCCACTGGGTAACTGCCCCATTATTGACCCTGATAATGGCGACGTGCTAATTGACTCTGAAGGCCGTCGTTCGTACACCACCAGTATCGACTTCGGCCCCAGTGTTGGCAAAAACATTGCCCTGGCTTACTTGCCTTACGAATATTGCCAGCAAGGTCGCGAACTCCATATGGACTATTTTGCTGAAACGTATAAAGTTAACGTTGCAGCGGTCGGGTACGCTGCGCTGTATGATCCGGAGAATTTAAAACCTCATTCCTAGCGGCCCTCGGCGCAGAAATTCTGCCCCGCTGTCGCGCAGCGAGCAGCGTCGGGCCTCAGTTTGGAGGCGGGGCGGAATTCACGTGTCGTGGATAAATACTCTCATGTCGCAAAACTGCATGCGCGCCGTGCAAAACCCGCCCATACTTCTATACACAGCAGGCATAGGCTGGGGTATCGTGGTGCCGGATAGCGGAGTCAGGTCATGAGTGAACGAAGCGGTCGTAGAAAGTCGGGCGGTAGAAACGCCAAGCGTGAGGCGCGTCAACATGAACAAGCAGAGCTGTCTGCGTTTATCGAACGCAAGATTCCGTACTTCGAGTATCTGAACGAAGAGAGCCTCGAACTCATTGAACACAACGCCGACACGGTGCTGGAAGAAATCGGTATCGAGTTCCGCGACGACCCCGAAGCGCTGACCATACTCAAAGACGCCGGTGCCGACATAACCGGCGAGCGCGTGCGCTTCCCGCGCGGTATGTGCCGCAGCATCATCCAGGCATCGGCGCCTGCCGAGTTTACCCAGCACGCGCGCAACCCGCAGCGCAACGTTATTATCGGCGGTCCGCGTACGGTGTTGGTGCCTGCTTACGGCTCGCCCTTCGTACGCGATCTGGACCAGGGGCGGCGCTACGCCACGCTGAAAGATTTTGAAAATTTTGTAAAGTTGGCCTACATGGCCCCTGCGCTGCATCATTCCGGCGGCACGGTTTGTGAGCCAGTAGACCTGCCGGTCAACAAGCGCCACTTTGACATGATCTACAGCCATCTCAAATACAGTGACAAACCTTTTATGGGTTCGGTCACCCATCCCGACCGCGCGCAAGATACCGTCGACATGGCCAAGCAGGTTTTCGGCGACGAATTCGTCGAGCACAATACGGTCTGCACCAGTCTGATCAACGCCAACTCACCGATGACGTTTGATGCCACCATGCTGGGAGCCGCCAAGGTGTACGCGCGCCATAATCAGGCTACCGTCATTTCGCCTTTTATTTTGGCCGGTGCGATGTCGCCAGTCACTACAGCCGGCACCGTAACCCAGATTCTGGCGGAGGCGTTGGCCGGCATGGCTTTCGTTCAGCTGGTGAAGCCTGGGGCACCGGTAGTGTTCGGTACCTTTGCGAGTGCCGTTTCCATGCAGACCGGCGCACCCACCTTCGGCACGGCCGAGCCGAGCATGGTGCTGTATGCGGCAGCTTCTCTGGCGCGTCGTCTTGGCGTTCCGTTTCGTAGCGGCGGAGGTCTTACCGGCTCTAAAATTGCCGATGCCCAGGCCGCCTATGAGTCGGCAAATACCATGCAGACTGCGGCCCTGGCCGGTGTAAACTTTATGCTGCACACGGCCGGTTGGCTGGAAGGCGGTCTCTCCATGGGCTACGAAAAGTTCATCATGGATATCGACCAGGCCAGCATGATCGATGTGTTGCTGAAGGGTATGGACATGTCGGAAAACGGCCAGGCCATGGACGCTATGCGCGAAGTGGGCCCCGGTTCACATTTCCTCGGCTCGGCGCACACGCTAGCCAATTTTGAGAAAGCGTTCTACCGCTCCACGGTGGCGGACAATAACAGCTTTGAACAATGGGAGGCCGACGGTTCACTGGACTGCGCCCAGCGCGCTAACAAGCTGTGGAAGAAGATGCTCAACGAGTACGAAGCACCGCCGCTTGACCCGGCCATTGACGAAGCCTTGTGCGATTTTATTGCTCGCCGCAAGCTATCGTTTCCAGACAAAGAGTATTAAAGGCGCACGAGGATAACTAGCTATGACCGATAACGCGATTAATCTAAATGATCCCACAGGCGATGACGAAGCAGATATCATCCTGGCGGAGCTGCCCGACGCTGAGCTTGTGGAACAGATGCACGACGACCTCTACGATGGCCTCAAGGACGAAATAGAAGAGGGTACACAAATCCTGCTTGATCGCGGTTGGCCACCGGAGAAAGTACTTGCCGAGGCGCTGGTGGGTGGCATGACCATCGTCGGCATAGACTTTCGTGACGGCATTTTGTTTGTGCCCGAAGTATTACTGGCCGCCAATGCCATGAAAGGCGGCATGGCGATCCTGCGGCCATTGCTGGCCGAGACCGGTGCCAAGCCTGTGGGCACTATGGTGATTGGCACCGTCAAAGGTGATATCCACGACATAGGAAAAAATCTGGTCGGTATGATGCTGGAAGGGGCCGGGTTCGACGTGTTCGATATCGGCATCAACAATACCGTGGAACAGTACTTCGCCGCCCTGGAAAGACATAAACCCGACATTCTCGGCATGTCGGCGTTGCTGACCACTACCATGCCGTATATGAAAGTGGTGATTGATGCGATGGTTGAGCAAGGCCTGCGCGATAAATACATCGTGATGGTCGGCGGTGCGCCCTTGAATGAAGAATTTGGCGCGGCAGTTGGCGCCGACGCTTACTGCCGCGATGCGTCGGAGGCGGCCAGAATGGCAACCCAGCTTGTTTCGGCACGCAGAGCGGCGGCCAATGCTTGACTCTGCACCGCTTGTGTTTCCAACCGTTGCGTCGGCTCCTGCTGCCGAACCGGCAGCGGTGCTGGTAATCGCCTGCGGTGCGCTGGCGCATGAGATTCAACACCTCAAAAACCTGAACGGCTGGAACCACATTAGATTGCAGTGTTTGGATGCCGGCCTGCACAACAGGCCAAAACTGATTCCCGAAAAACTGCGCGCGATGATTCATCGCTATCGCGATGACTACGACAACATCTTCGTCGCCTATGCGGATTGCGGCACCGGCGGCGCGATTGATCGGCTGCTAGAAGAGGAGGGCATTGAGCGGTTGCCCGGCGCGCACTGTTACTCATTTTACGCAGGTGAGCACAGGTTTGCGCAATTGTCTGAACAGGAGCCGGGTACGTTTTACCTCACCGATTTTCTGGCCAGGCATTTCGACAGACTGATCATCCAGGGCCTGAAATTGCATATCTACCCCCAACTGCGCGACGATTTTTTTGGCAACTATCGGCGTGTTGTGTATCTGTCGCAGCGCAGGGACGAAGATCTTGTTAAAGCGGCGCAAGACGCAGCGCACTTTCTTGGCCTGGAATTTGAACACCTGCCGTGCGGCTATGGTGATCTGGAAATCGGTCTCAAGGCGCAAGTCATCGCGTTCGGCTAAGTGCTGCGTTAATCATGCAAAAAATTCTTGTTTACTGGCGCGACATTCCCGCTCAAGTCATTATCAAGCGCGGTCGCAGCAAGGGTAAAGCCATAATGAGCCAGCGCTTTCAAGAGGCGGTCGATAAAGCCGCTATGCGCGCCGGCAAGGGTGGCAGCGACGACTATATCGCCGACTGGCGCAGAGACACCTCCGCGCTTGAGGGTGAGGGTGACTTGCAGGCGTTGGCAGAGCGGGAAGCAGCTAGCATCGAGTTGCGCTACAGCGATGAAAACCTGTCCCGGCTTATTGCCAACTTTGGCTTTGAGGAGAAACAATGAACGCCACCGACGCTTGCTGCGCTAGCTCAACAACAAACCTGGAGATAAACGCATGACCGTAACCGTCGTGAGCTCGGCAAGCAGGGAAGTCAAAATCGGCTTTGATCAGCCATTTGTGATTATCGGCGAGCGCATTAATCCCACCGGGCGCAAAATTCTGGCCGAGGAAATGAAAGCCGGTGACTACAGCCGCGTCGAAGCGGACGCGCTAGCGCAGATTGCCGCCGGCGCGCAAATGCTGGACGTCAACGCTGGCATTCCTCTGGCGGACGAGCCCGCCATTCTCGCTCGGGCTATCCAACTGGTGCAGGCGATAACCGATGTGCCGCTGTCGATCGACTCGTCAATCGTTGCTGCGCTTGAGGCAGGGCTTGCGGTTTACCAGGGTAAGCCACTGGTCAATTCCGTGACCGGCGAAGACGAGGTGCTGGAAAGAGTGTTGCCACTAATCGCCAAATACGGCGCCGCCGTGGTGGCTATCTCCAACGATGAGACCGGCATTTCGGAAGACCCGAACGAACGTTTTAAAGTGGCGAAGAAGATTGTCGAACGCGCAGCCGACTACGGTATTCACTACAGCGATGTCGTAGTGGACCCGCTGGTTATGCCCATCGGTGCAATTAACACGGCGGGACTACAGGTTATGCACCTTGTGCGGCGGCTGCGTGAGGAGCTGAAAGTAAACACTACCTGCGGTGCTTCCAACGTCAGCTTTGGTTTACCGAATCGAAATGGCATCAACAGCGCTTTTCTTACCATGGCGATTGGTTCCGGCATGACGTCGGCCATCACCAGCCCCCTGCACGCCGAGACTATGCAGGCAGTGCGCGGTGCCGACGTGATGATGGGGCATGACCCCGACTGCGCCAAATGGATTAAGGCCTATCGGGAGCCAGCTGCAGAGGGGGCCGATCAGGGCGCGCGCGGCGGCAGAGTGCGCCGCCGCCGACGCGACTGAGCGAATTCAAGCGTGGCTTCCGAACACGACGTGAAAGTAGTCTTCACCCCCTCCGGCAGACGCGGTGCGTTTCCGCAGGGTACTCCACTGCTGCATGCCGCGCGCATACTCGGGGTGGATATTGATTCGGTATGTGGCGGCCGCGGTCTGTGCGGCCGCTGCCAGATACTCTGCGCCGAAGGCTCTTTTCCCAAGCATGAGCTGGTCTCCCACACCAGCCATTTATCGCCCTGGTCCGCCACCGAACAGCGCTACAGCGAGCGCAAGAAACCGTTGCAAGCAGGCCGCCGCCTGAGTTGCCATACCTTATTGCTGGGAGACGTCGTTATCGATGTGCCGGCCGATAGCCAGGTCCATCGCCAGGTGGTGCGCAAGCAGGCGGAGCAGCGCGATATTGAGCTAGACCCCAGTATTCGCCTTTACTACGTGCAGGTGGCCGAGGCCGATATGCTTGACCCCAAAGGCGATCTGCAGCGGCTGCTGGATGCGCTGCAGCAGGAGTGGCAGCTGACCGGACTGGCCTGCGAACCCGTGCTGCTGACTGCACTGCAATCGACACTGCGCGCGGGTAATTGGTTTGTGACCGTAGCGGTATACCAGCAGTCGCATATTATCGCTATTTGGCCAGGCTTTCGCGATCAGGCGTTTGGTGTGGCGATTGATGTAGGTTCAACCACGGTCGCCGCCCATCTGTGTGACCTGGGCAACGGCGAGGTGCTTGCCAGCAGCAGCCTGATGAACCCGCAGATTCGTTTCGGCGAAGACCTGATGAGCCGCGTTTCTTACGTCATGATGCACCCGGAGGGCGCGGTTGAGATGACGCGTGCGATCCGTGAGGCTGTTAACCAGCTGATTGATGAAATCACCCAGCAAATTTCGGCTTCGGTGGCAGAGGTATTGGAAGTCTCCCTGGTGGCCAACCCCATCATGCATCATATTCTGCTGGGCATTAGCCCGGTGGAGCTGGGCGGAGCGCCGTTTGCGCTTGCCACTGACGCTGCCGTGACAATGCGGGCTGCCGATATGGGTGTAACAATCCACCCCGGCGGACGCATCTATATATTGCCATGCATCGCCGGCCACGTGGGCGCGGATATGGCTGGGGTTATCCTGGCGGAGGAGCCGCATTTACAGGAGGAGATGACCTTACTGGTGGATGTTGGCACCAATGCGGAAATCGTATTGGGCAACAAACAGCGCCTGCTGGCATGCTCCAGTCCCACCGGTCCCGCTTTTGAGGGTGCCCAGATCACCTGCGGCCAGCGTGCAGCCGTTGGCGCCATCGAGCGGGTGCGCATCGACCCGCAAACCCTGGAGCCAAGGTTTAAAATCATTGGCTGTGACCTGTGGTCGGATGATCAGGAATTTGCCCAACAGGCCAGTAAATGCGGCGTTACCGGTATTTGTGGTTCCGGCATTATCGAAGTGGTGGCGGAGATGTTCCTGACCGGCATCGTCAGTGTCGACGGAGTGATTGATGGAGAGTTGAGCCGGAAAAGTCCGAGGATTGTACAAAATGATCGCACCTGGTCCTATATCCTGCACCAGGGTGAAGCGTTGATCACAGTCACGCAAAACGACATCCGTCAAATACAGCTTGCGAAGGGGGCGCTGTATGCGGGAACCAGGTTGTTGATGGACAAAATGGGCGTAGCGTCCGTGCAGCGCATCCGCCTTGCCGGCGCCTTCGGCAGTCATATCGATGTCAAGCGGGCGATGGTACTCGGGCTTATCCCGGACTGCGCGCTGCAGCAAGTGTCTTCCGCAGGCAATGCGGCAGGAACCGGCGCACGCATCGCGCTGTTGAATGCACAATCACGACAGACGATCGAATCGCTGGTGTTAACTATCGAAAAAATAGAAACGGCGGTGGAACCGAAGTTTCAGCAGTACTTTGTCGACGCGATGGCCTTTCCCAACAAGACCGATGCGTTTCCCCACTTGTTTGCCGTGGTTGCCAAGCCGCCGGAAAAAACGCTTGCGCAGGAACCATCGGCTGGCGTCGGTAGCAGGCGCAGGCGTCGCCGTGGTCGTGAGTAATAGACATACATTACGTAGACGACTCAAGTTTTTATTAGAGAGAGTCGCTCGTCTTTACCGAAGACCATATTAAACAAGCCAGCAATCCTCCCACCCAAAGGTGGAAAGCGGCTCGCAGCCGGTGCAGGTAATCAACACCTGTTGCTCCAGCTTAATACCTTCCCCGCCACCTTGTGCGCCGATATAGCTTTCGACACAGACCACCATGTTCTCCTTAAATACGCCGTCGTAGCCGACGCTGTGCCAGTCTTCACCGCGATGCGCCACGCAGGGGTACTCATCTGCCATACCCACGCCGTGTACTGCCATGCTGTAGCGGTTGTGGTAGTAGGGCTCTGGAATAGGCCAGGCCTTATCGCTAAACTCCCGAAAGCTGAGGCCGGCTGTCAACAAGCTCATATTAGTGTGCACCTGTTCATATGCCAGACTGTAAAGTTTGCGCTGCTCGTCACTGGCTGGCACATGACCCACGGTCCAGGCGCGGGAAATATCGGCGCAATAACCGTAGGGGCCGATCAGATCGGTATCGAAACAGATGAGTTCACCTTCGTGCATGACCCGATCGCTGGCTTCCTGCATCCACGGGTTGGTGCGCGGCCCGGAGGCCAGCAAGCGGGTTTCAATCCACTCGCCGCCATTGCGGATATTCTCATAGTGCAGCCACGCCCATAGCTCGATTTCAGTCATGCCGGGACGCAGTTCGTCATGCATGCGCTGAATGCCTTGTTCACAGACCCGCATGGTCCAGCGTATCAACTGTAGTTCCTCGGCGGATTTGATTTTGCGCGCCTCCTCCATCAAGCGTTGGCCTTCGAGCAATTCGATACCCTGCTGCCGCAATAGTTGCAAGCCGTTCTGATCGGCGCGATCGACAGCCAGACGGCGCTTGCTGCCAGCGTGATTGTTCAGCACTGCGGCGATTTCCGCGGCCCATTGGCGGGCTTTTTCATTGACCCGAGCACCTACGCCGAAGTAGCTCCAATTGACCGCCGGGCGAATCTCATCGATTTGCTGATTGCCCTCCAGCAGATGCTCGCAATTGTGAAACTCCCAAAGAATCACCGGCCCCTCGGCAAGCACCAAAGCATAGCGGGCGTCATTATGCAGCGTCCACACCTGCATGTTGGAGCTGTCTGTTGCATAACGAATATTGACCGGGTCATACAACAGTAAGGCAGCGCAGTCGGCTTTGATAAGCTGATCACGTACCCGCTGCAAGCGGTAGCGCTGAGCTTTTGCGTGGATCGCCGGCGTGATTGGATTACGCAGCGGCTGTGTGGCAGTCACTGCCTTAGCCGATAGCATCCGCGTAGCGGTTCGCTATCCAGCCGTGAAAGTGGTGCGAGGGGCCGTCGAGTACGGGTGAGAACACGCCACCCTCAAAGGCAGGAGAATTGCGCCCCGCCTGCATGCCTTCCACCGCAAACACGTCTTCAGAGAACACGATGCGCCAGCTTTCCAGCACGGCGGCGCGGCAAGCGGCGAATTCATCGGCGTTCGCCTCCTCTCCGACGTAGGAAAGTTGCAGTTTTTCCAGCGTATGATTATGCGCCAAAGGCTGCAGAATGATGGCAAACAGGTGGTCGGCTTGCAGGCCAAGCAGTATATTAGGATACAGCGAGATGTATTCTGCCTGTTGCAGCTTATCCGAGGGCCAGTGTTCAAATTTGGGCAGCGTGGCGCCGGCTACGGCGGACAGGTTATAAGCGTAGCTGCCCTGGCCTGACATATTCTCGTTCACTACCAGATTATAATGTTGATCCAGTGGCGAGTAGCTGTTGAGAGCAGGATGCACCCAGGGCAGGTGGTATGCTTCACAGTAGTTCTCTACCGCCAACTTCCAGTTGGCGTTGATTTCCAGATCCCAATGGCTGCCTGTTGGTGCCAAGCGGGTTTTATCGAAACCTCCTTTACCGATGAATTCTTCCCAGCGTCGCTCTAACGGCGCGATGAAACTGTCGAACTCCTCCGCATCAGCGGAGAGATTGACAAACAGAATGCCCATTCTCACCGCGCTGCGCACAGCTTTTAGGCCATGTTGCGCGCAGTCAAAACCGGGGGCCGAGTGAACGCCGAAGCCGCCGATATGCGGCGTTGTCTTGAGCTTACCTTCGAAGTCGTAAGACCATGAATGGTAGGGGCAACGTACCAGCTTTCTGACCTCGGTTTCCTGATTTACCAGGCGCATACCGCGGTGACTGCACACATTGTGGAATACCTTCAGTTCAGCATCGCGATTGCGCATGATAACCAGCGGCAAACCCATAAAATCCACAGGCTTGATATAGCCATTAGTTGGTAACTCACTGGTAAACGCGATGCCTGCCCAACTTTTACCCACGACGTTGTCACGTTCGAATGCGAACAAGTCCGGGTCTGTATACACCTCGCGGGGCATACCCTTCGCCTGCGCAATAGGCTTGCTTACGGCGTCGATTGAAGTCAGAGGAATAACAGGATGCGTTCGTTGAGTCGTCATCTTAGTACCTATTGACAAGTATCCATCGCCAGTAAGCTCATCATACTTGGCCTGGAAATGCGTCGGCAAGCGCTTTGTTGTCTCTGCAGCACGTTTAAGCCCTGTTTTCTCAAAACCTGTTGAGTGAGAAACAGAGCATGCGGAGATTCCTTTGCAATTCGCAATCGTTGTATGTAGGACCGCTATTGGTCTCAATCAGGGGTGCTCGTTCAGTCAGCGCACTGGCGACAGCGTCTACCAAACTGTTCTGCGGTGTTAACTGCCGGAGTTTGGCTGCGCTGCATATCCACGAATCACACGGCGTTCTTGCATCTTTATTGTTGGTTCTGTGTGCCCCCCAACTTGAGCGTGCTGCGGGAGCATATCGCTGGCATCGTGCCAGCCAGTGGCGGCAACATCGTGAGCGTCGAACCGCAGGCTATGCAGTCTGCTTATCAGAATGCATTGGAATCAGGCATAGATATGGACATGGCGCTTTGCGATAGCCTGCAAAAATTAATCAATAAAGTATTGGTGGAAGCGAAAGAAAGCTCCAGAGCCGGTGCCGGGGATTAACATGCAATGAGAACCGCTGCCACGCAACAGTTTTCAACAGGACAGAATTATTTGTCGAGCTGGTTGCGGTCGCAGTTAAATTGGAACCTGCCAAGCCGAATTCCACCTGCAAAATATGTGAATATTACCAAATTAATGTTGATGCGGAACTATTCCTGCATGCGGTTAATGCTGCGGCTTGCCGCTGCAGCCACCATTGCCTGCGGTTGTGCGTATGTCAACACGAAGACATTTTTACGCTGGAAGTGAAATGGCGTGCCTTTGCGCCTTGCGGTGTCGCCTCTATATACTATTAAGTCGTTGTCCTGCATGCGCTGAAACGAAAAATTTATTAGCCTGCGGGGGATGTTAATCAACCAAGTGACTGCACTGGGTGCGAATAGCTTCAATGTACTCGCTACGCAGAGAACTTTGAGGAATAGAATCCATGTCTGTTGAAGTGAAAACCGACTACGAGCTAGGTCAAGACAACGTCGAAGTGTTTGGGCTCGATATTCATAACCCCGTCTTTCTAATATCCGGTCTTTCCATTGTTATCTTCGTGATCGCCACGTTGATGTTTCAGGAACAGGCCGCCACCTTTTTTGGCTGGCTGCGGCCGGCGTTAACCGCCAAGTTTGACTGGTTCTTTCTCGGCGCAGGCGACATCTTTGTTGCCTTCTGCGTGATGTTGCTGATAACACCGCTAGGCAAGATTCGCCTCGGCGGCACCACCGCCACACCTGACTATAGCTATATGGCCTGGTTTGCCATGCTGTTCGCCGCCGGTATGGGCATAGGCCTGATGTTCTTCGGCGTGTCTGAGCCCATGTCACATTTTGCGTCTTCCCTCGATGGAACGACGCTTGAAAACGGCGTGCGCACCGACTGGGCACCGTTGGGTGCCGCGGCGGGCGATGTGGATGCTGCTCGCCATCTTGGCATGGCGGCAACGATTTACCATTGGGCCCTGCACCCGTGGGCAATTTATGCCGTGGTAGCACTGGCTTTGGCGTTTTTCACCTACAACTATAAGTTGCCGCTCACGCTGCGCTCCGCCTTTTATCCATTGCTGGGCGAAAAGGTATGGGGGTGGCCAGGTCATATTATCGACGTGATGGCGGTGTTTGCCACCCTGTTTGGTCTCGCCACGTCGCTTGGCTTCGGCACGCAACAGGCGCTGGCCGGACTTAATTTCCTGTTCGGTTGGGGAACCGGCGGAGTCGCCCAAGTGGTGTTGATCTCGTCAATCACGACGCTGGCGCTGATATCAGTGCTCCGGGGTCTCGATGGTGGCGTGAAAGTGCTGTCTGAAATCAACATTGCGCTGGCGGTATTACTGCTGCTATTCGTTATCGTCGTTGGCCCAACGGCGGCGATCTTTGAATCTATCTTCTCCGGCGGCGTCGCCTATGTGCAGAATTTTGTGCCTCTGTCCAACCCGTTCGGGCGTGAAGACGCCAACTTTACGCAAGGCTGGACGGCATTCTATTGGGCCTGGTGGATTTCCTGGTCGCCGTTTGTGGGCATGTTTATCGCTCGCGTTTCACGTGGCCGAACAGTGCGCGAGTTTGTGCTGTGCGTTATCTTCATCCCCACGCTGGTGACCATGGCGTGGATGGGCGCGTTTGGCGGCACTGCTATCGCTCAGGTCGTGGCCGATGCAGCGGCACCGGTGAAAGATGCAGCACTCGAGTTGAAGCTTTTTTACATGCTGGAGCCACTGCCGTTCGCCACCATCACGTCGTTTCTCGGTATCGTGCTTGTGCTAGTGTTTTTTGTGACCTCGTCTGACTCGGCGTCGCTGGTTATCGACACCATCACGGCTGGCGGTAAAACCGACTCGCCGGCTGCACAACGGGTATTCTGGTGCATATTTGAAGGCTTGGTGGCAGCTACCTTGCTGCTGGTTGGCGGCGAGGAGAGTCTCAGTGCACTGCAAGCCATGGCGGTGTCGACTGGCTTCCCGTTCACTATCGTGCTGTTGTTTATGTGCGTCAGCTTGTTCATTGGGCTTAATCGAGAGCGAAAAGAGGAAGCTGGAGCGGTAATGCGCGGCACGGGCTGAAACGCTGTAGAATTAAACAATGGAAGCGCAATAACTTGACGTTATTGCGGGACCGTTGCTGGGGTGGCCAATCAACCATTAGCGACAAATTGAGATCAAACAGAACATGATCGAAAACAGCCCTGCGATCATTATATTCTCGCTGTACTGGAAACGTATGAACCGTAATGATGCGCTGGCCGGTATTTTGGTTGGCGGTATTACGGTAGTGATCTGGAAGCAGCTGACCGGTGGAATTTTTGACTTATACGAAATCGTCCCCGGCTTTATTTTTGCCAGCTTGGCCATTGTCATAGCCAGCCTTTTCAGTAGCGGACCAACTAGCAAGGTTACCGAATTGTTCGATCGTGTCGAAGGCAGACTGGCGCAAGACAATTAGAAGAAATGCCCTTAAATAAATGATCAGGAGAGACCATATGAAGCTTCCTTCCACGATGTTCGGTTTGTTATTGGCGTGTACGGCTCCATCCTGGGCCGCCAACTCGAGCTCAGCGACGGAAAGAATCGACCAGCTTGAAAAAGAACTCGAAGCATTAAAGCAAACTGTCGAAATGGAGAGAGACAGCGACGCTGCGGAAGAACGCAACGAAGCGGACGATGCGGCAGAAAAACCGGCAGACGGAATCACGATAGGCGGCGCAGTAAGGTTTCAGTACAGCTACGAAGACTACGATAAAGACAACAGCGACCGCGGCGGCGACTTTGATTTTGACACCTTTCGACTCGATTTAAACGGCACCATCGGCGACGTAAATCTCTCCGTCCAATACCGCTGGTATCAATACATGGAGGTAGTTCATCACGCCTATGTTGGCTATCAGTTTAACGATAACTGGGAAGGCCAGCTCGGTATTACCAAAGTACCGTTTGGCGTGCTCGACTTTAATTCCAACAGCTTCTTCTTTAGCTCTGGTTACTATGCCGGCTTAGAGGACGACTACGATGCTGGCATTTCGTTTATCGGTAAGTTTGGCCAACACGACCTGCGCCTTGCCTTCTTTAAAAATGACGAACTCGGTGGCCTCGACGGCTATGTCGACAACAGAACCGACCGTTATTCTTATGACGTCGTTGCCGTTCGTGATTTAACCAACGTCGACGACGGTATTTTTGCCGACCCGCTGGATGGATCGGGAATAGCTGAAAACAATACACTCAATCTAAGGTACGCGTACGACTTCTCCGGCACCGAGGTAGGCGTATCATTGCAAGCTGGCGATCTCGAAGGTATCGATGGTTCAGCCGGCGATCACACCGCCTACGCAGTACACGTCAAAAGCCAAATCGATAGAATCGGCATTATGTTTCAGTTTTCCGATTACGAGTATGACCTGGACGACGGCGCAGAATTTGTCGCCGTCGGTGCGTACAGCTTTTACGACACAATTCCGGCCGAGGCCAAGCTTTACAACCTCAACCTGTCGTATTCGTTACCGGTTAAAATTGGCCCCATCACTAACCTGACCTTCTACAACGATTACAACCTGATGACCGATAAGTCGGGCGATCTGGAAGAAGACACCATCATGAACGTGCTCGGCACAGCGGTTACCGCCGGCGGTATATATGCCTATATAGATTTGATCGCTGCCAGGAATCAACCGTTTATCGGCGGCAGCATGGCCGGCGATGATGACGACTGGAATGCGCGTTTTAATATTAATATCGGCTACTATTTTTAGTTGTGCCCTTCGGGGCCTACAACGGCGCTTTGGTTGCCAGAGAAATATCGCGCTGAGAAAAACGTGCTTGCTTGCGCGGCTATAACCGTCTTCCCGTTGCGAGAAAATGTGCCCAGTCAGGCCGGTTCTGTTGCAACGCTTGCTTAGCCGCGCGTTTGCAGTCATACGGAACTTTAATGTGCTGCGCGAACCAACCGTCAGCGCCGCACTCGACTATTGCATAGGATGCGTGCGGACTGTAGCTTTCCATTGAATGCGGGCAGGGTTCATCATCAGTGTAGGCCGGCAACCCAACACTGCCGGGATTGACAATGAGCTGGTTCGAACTCGTGTGCACTGCCCTCGCGGTATGCGTGTGGCCGCATAAAACAAGGTCTGATTTCTGGCCGTGCAACAGCTCAAGTATTTCACTATCTGCACGCAGCTGCGCAACCCCACTCTCAACATTTTCGAGCAGGTATACGCGATCATCTGCCGGTGTGCCATGACACAAATAGACCTCTTGCGTTAGCTGCAAGTCGAACGGTAGTGATTGCATCCAGTCCAGTGGCTCTTCACCAAGATCCTTAAGGATAAATTGCATTGTTGGGTTCGATTCAATTTCTGCTTCCGTGGCATCAAAAATTTGCCTGTCCTGGTTACCGCGTATGGTTATAAGCGGGCGTTCCATCAATAAGTCGTAAGTCTCCCGGGGCGCGATGGGACCGTAGAGAGTATCGCCAAGATTCAGCATGGTTTCTGCATCACGATTCTCAGCGTCACGGATAACCGCTTCCAGTGCAAAAATATTGCTGTGGATGTCTGACAATACTGCAAGTCTCATTAGCGCTCCTGTTAATAGCGCCATTGACTACGAAGCACTCGCGGCGCACATTGCAGCGCTTCATGAATCCGCCATTGCGGCTGGCGTTGATCTTTGGCGCGCGATATTCGCGCCTGAACTGCAGCCAAACCTATACGCTACAAAATACCGCCGTTGTTTGAAATAGCCTATTCAATTTTCAAAAAAGCGCTCATGGGTACGCCACGATGAACACTACCATGCCGACTTTGATGTACATTGCAAATAAAGCTGCCTACATGGAGCGATAGAAATAGAGCGCACGTGTCCAATTCACTGCTACTACACATTAATCTTTGATTTGAGATCACGCGCTTCGTCACGAGTTATGCCACGAAATACCCACTGATAGGGCGCATGCTCTTTTGTGGTAATTTCAATATCGACCGGGCTGATACCTACACGTTCCGTTGCTTGAACAGCGCCTTGATGAGGTTTTTCCGGGTTGCTGTCTCACGCCCCGCCATCATATTTATTTCAATAACCGTGTAGGCGTCGGTGCGCTCCAGGGTAGTAGAAGTCTTCCCCGTTGAGCGAGATAAATCGATGCGCGCGCTTATCTTCTGGCATCCCTAAAACTGATTGCGTACAGCTATGAATGGCATCGGATAGCTCAGCCTTAATTGGATTCAGTTTTTCTCTAATTCCGTAGATTACGATCATTACTTTTCCTTAGGCTTTTTTGCCCGCCACTGGTTCTTCAATGTTCTTAATATCAACCAGGTTCCAGGGCATACTGCCGTTTCTAAAAATACGTTTGTTTAGATTAGGGTAGTCGGCGACGTCATGGTCAAGTCGCTGACCGACAACAATGCACCGCAATATGGAGCTTCCTGTGTTGCTGAGCTTGTGCGCCTCGCCGCCAGCGCGATAGCCGATAAAGTCCCCTGCTTTCACTAAAAAAACTTTATCCCCAATGCTGGCTTCGGCCTCACCTTCGAGAATATACACGCACTCCTCTTCGAAATAATGCACATGCTTTTCTGTAGATTCTCTTCCAGGCTGAATCTCTATGATGTGAAAACCGATATGGTTCAAGCCAGTTAAATCGCCCAACGACTTATTCCGCCTTTGCGCATTTGAATTGAGAAAATGTGATTTCTCAATTCCTTTGTAGGCTTCAATTTCTTCTTTTGTTACCACATATTTTTCCATTTTATTCTCCGAATTAGACATAGCAGCATGTTCGACGTGGCACTGCTAGTGCTGGTTAGAGATTGACCGCTATAATATTTGTACGCAACTCACGTATTAGAACAAGTACCATATCAAATATCCCGTCGGCAGGAAGAAAGCGCGCTCCCAGCCGCCACTTCAACCGTTCTATACAGCAGTTGCCTTTCTGCCTAATGTAGGGGCACAATAATATCACTGCGCCCCGCATAGCTTCAGGACAAATAGGTGATCGCCAATGTCTGATGTTACGGTATCTCCGGCCGCTGATGGCGCACCCGTGCACATCGGTTTTTTGATGATCCTCGACTACAGCATGATCACCTTTGCCAACGCCGTTGCCGTGCTACGCATGGCCAACCGCCAGAGCGGTCGCGAACTGTATCGCTGGTCAACCATGACCATTGACGGCCAACCGGTGTGTTCCAGTGACGGCCTCGAACTCAAGCCGGGCAGCAGCGTCGCTGGCGCCGACGCCGTGGACATTCTTATGGTCTGCGGTGGCTACCACATCGAAACAGAGTGTAGAAAACCAATATTGTCGGCGCTGCGCGGCTTCGCCAACAAGAAAATACCGCTCGGTGCGCTGTGTACCGGCACCCACCTGTTGGCAGCAGCAGGTCTGCTCGATGGTTACCGTTGCACCATCCACTGGGAGAATCTATCCAGCTTGCAGGAAAAGTTTCCCAAGCTGCAGGTTTCGTCCCATCTATTTGTGATCGACCGGGATCGCTACACCTGTTCTGGAGGGGTTAGCTCGATTGACCTGATGCTGAACCTGGTCGCCAACATTCACGGTCACCAATTAGTGCAGGAAATCTCCGAGCAGTTTGTCTATGAAAGAGTGCGCACCGAGAGGGACGCGCAGCGTGTGCCACTGCATTATTTGATCGGCGCCAGCCAGCCAAAACTGGTGGATGCAGTAACGCTGATGGAAGCCAATGTCGAAGAGCCGTTAGCGCTTGACGAGGTGGCCAGCTATGTGGAAATTTCGCGCCGCCAATTGGAGCGGCTGTTTCATAAATATCTACATTGCGCACCGTCGCGCTACTATCTCGAGCTGCGCTTGCACCGGGCGCGCTTGCTGCTGCTGCAAACCAGTATGCCGGTGATCGACGTTGCCATCAGCTGCGGTTTCTCCACGGCGCCGCATTTCAGTAAATGTTACAACGAGCTGTATGGTAAACCGCCGCGCGATGAGCGCCTGGGTTTGCACTGAGCTTTTCATCGAATACGCGGCGCTTTCGGCTGGATAAATCGCCGGCATTAGCCATGCTTCGCCCCGACCTGGCAGAAGTGGGCATGGAGCTGGAAATTGAAATTCTGGGCGAGCGACGCCATGCTATCATTCTGCCCGACAGTTCCTTCGATCCTGAAAACGCACGGCAGCGTGGCCGCGCAGCGTGAGCCTGCAACGACCGTAGCTGTTTTCGTTTTTGTAGTTGCTTTTGTGTTCATAGTTGCAGGGCATGGAAAAATACTCACTCTTTAGCTTGTTCAAACACGCGCGCAGTTACCATGAGAACTGGCAGCGTGCGTGGCGCAATCCAGAGCCGAAGAAAAGCTACGATGTGGTGATTATTGGCGGCGGCGGCCATGGTTTGGCAACGGCTTATTATTTGGCCAAGGTACACGGCATCACCAATGTAGCGGTGGTTGAAAAAGGCTATTTCGGGGGCGGTAACACGGGCAGGAATACTACCATTATTCGCTCCAACTATTTGTGGGATGAAGCGGCGCAGCTCTACGAACTGGCACTCAAATTATGGGAGGGGCTAAGCCAGGAACTGAACTTCAATGTGATGTTCAGCCAAAGGGGAGTGTTCAACCTCGGCCATAATCTGCAGGACATGCGCGATATTCAGCGCCGGGTGAATGCCAATCGCTTAAACGGTATCGATGGTGAGGTGCTGACGCCTGCAGAGATACAAGAGCGGGTGCCGCTGTTAAACTGCTCGTCGCGCAGTCGCTACCCGGTGCTGGGCGCTGCATTCCAGCCACGCGCAGGCACGGCCAGGCATGATGCGGTCGCGTGGGGTTATGCCCGTGCCGCCGACGCGCTGGGAGTCGACCTGATTCAGCATACCGAAGTGACCGGTATTCGCCGCGAGAACGGCGCGGCGGTAGGCGTAGACACAGCGCGCGGCTATATTGGCGCGGCCAAGGTGGCCTGTGTGACCGCGGGCAATTCAAGTGTGGTCGCGGCAATGGCGGGGCTGCGCCTGCCGATTGAATCCCGACCGCTGCAGGCGCTGGTGTCCGCACCGTTAAAGCCCTGTCTCGACACCGTGATTATGTCGAGCGCGGTACACGGTTATATTAGTCAATCCGACAAAGGTGATCTGGTAATCGGCGCGGGAGTCGACGGCTATACCGGCTACGCGCAGCGCGGCTCCTTTCATGTAATCGAGCACACCTTGCAGGCTATCTGCGAACTGTTCCCGGCGTTTAGCCGGGTGAGCATGAATCGGCAGTGGGGCGGTATTGTCGATGTGTGCCCCGATGCCTGTCCGATCATCAGCAAAACGTCAGTCAAAAATCTGTACTTCAACTGCGGCTGGGGCAGCGGCGGCTTTAAAGCCACGCCGGGTTCCGGCTATGTGTTTGCCGATACGGTGGCCAACGACGCGCCTCACCCTTTGGCTCAAGCCTTTAGCATTGACCGCTTCCACAGCGGCGCCTTGATCGATGAACACGGCGCCGCCGGCGTGGCGCATTAATCATGCTGCTTATTCACTGTCCTTACTGCAATGAAGCCCGTGACGAGGTTGAATTTAGTTGCAGCGGCGAGGCGCATATCATCCGTCCCGAAAACCCTGAAGACTTGTCTGACCAAGAGTGGGGCGACTACTTGTACTTTCGCAACAATCTGCGCGGCATACACCACGAGATGTGGTATCACGTTGCCGGCTGCCGCCGCTATTTTAATGTCACTCGCGACACCGTTAGCTACGCCATACTGGAAAGCTATCGCATCGGCGCTCGACCCAGCGTCACGCCACCCGCCGCATCTGCCACATCCTCTACAAAAGCGGCAGCGCAATAATGCAGGCGCGTCGTTTACCGTCTGGTGGCCGGGTTAATCGTGACAAGCCTCTCAGTTTTAGCTTTAACGGCACAACTTACCAGGGATACGCAGGCGACACACTTGCCTCCGCGTTGCTTGCCAACGGTGTCGACGTGGTCGCGCGCAGTTTTAAGTACGCCAGGCCGCGCGGCATTATGGGTCACGCTGCCGAAGAGCCAAACGCCATCGTGCAATTAGGCCATGGCGCGCAAACCGTTCCCAATGTGCGCGCCACCCAAGTTGAATTGTACGCCGGGTTGGAAGCCAATAGCGTCAGCGGCTGGCCCAACGTCAACTTTGACTTGATGGCTTTGGTCGGCGCATTCGGCCGGCTTATGCCGCCGGGCTTCTACTACAAAACCTTTATGCGCCCGCAAAAGCTGTGGATGACCTACGAGCATTTTATTCGCAAGGCGGCTGGCCTGGGAACAGCTCCAGTCGAACCAGACCCGGACAGCTACGACAAACTCAACCAGCATTGCGATGTGCTAGTGGTGGGCGCGGGACCTGCCGGTCTGCTGGCGGCACTTGCGGCGGCACATAGCGGCGCGCGGGTGATTATTGCCGACGAGCAAAATGAATTTGGCGGCACCCTGCTTGCCGCGCGGGGAACCATTGGGGGCCTGGCCTCAGCTCTGTGGATCAAAAAAAAGCTAGCTGAATTGCACGCCTACGATAACGTGGAACTGTTGCCGCGCAGCACCGTATTTGGCTACTACGAGCATAATTTTCTCGCTATTCTGGAGCGACGTACCGACCACCTGCGAATTAGCACCCCAACGACGGCACGGCAACGCCTGCACAGGGTGCGGGCCAAACAAGTAGTGTTAGCGACCGGTGCGATTGAAAGACCGGTGGTGTTTGCCAATAACGATGTGCCGGGCGTGATGTTGGCGTCATCTGTATCCATCTATGTTAATCGCTACGCTGTAACGCCAGGCAATAAACTCTTGTTGTTTACCTGCAACGACAGCGCTTATCAAACCGCCCTGGATTGGCACCGGGTCGGTCTTCACGTTGTGGCGGTCGTGGATACCCGTCCTAATCCTGCTGGCGCGGTTGTTGCTGCGCTGAAAGAGCTCAACATCGAAGTGATTGGCGGCTATGGGGTAATCGAGGCATTAGGTAAAAAGCGTATCAAGGGCGCGGTCATAGCCCCTCTCAACTCGGCGGCATCAGCCGTAACCGGTGCAACGCGCCAACTCGACTGCGATTTAATAGCCTGCTCCGGCGGCTGGAGCCCGGTGATTCATCTTAGCTCGCACACGGGTGCCAAACCACAGTGGAGCGATGACAAAGTAGGTTTTCTGCCCGGTAAGTCAATCCAGCAGGAGCGTTCAGCCGGGGCGGCCAACGGTACTTACAAATTGCGGGATTGTTTTAGTGAGGGAGCTTACGCGGGCGCGCGCGCTGCGCAGCTGGCGGGTTTCGGTAATGGCTCGGTCAGCACGCCAACACCTGACGTTGAAGAGCTGGAACAGCAGCCGCAGCAAGCAGTGTTTCTGGTGCCGCACGTCAAACCCACCAGCCGCGCTCCGAAACAGTTCGTCGACTTTCAGCTGGATGTAACGGCGGCTGCTATCGAGCTGGCTGCCCGGGAGGGCTATGCATCGGTGGAGCATGCAAAGCGCTATACCGCTTTGGGTTTTGGCACCGATCAAGGCAAGCTGGGTAACATCAACGGCATGGCTATATTGGCCAACAGCCTCGGCCAGAGCATGGCGGCAACTGGCACCACTAGCTTCCGCCCCGCCTATACACCTGTCACCTTTGGTGCCATTGCCGGCCGCGATGTGGGCGACCTGTTTGACCCGGAGCGTTATACCGCCATGCATCGCTGGCACGCCGAGCATGGTGTCGAATGGGAAAACGTTGGCCAATGGCTGCGCCCGCGCTATTACTGCCAACCGTTTGAGAGCATGCAGGATGCGGTCAATCGCGAGTGTCTCGCTGTGCGTAATAAAGTTGGTATTCTGGATGCGTCCACGCTTGGTAAAATCGATATACAGGGGCGTGATGCGGCGCAGTTTCTAAATCGCATATACAGCAACGGTTTCCTCACGCTGGCAGCGGGAAAATGCCGCTACGGTGTGATGCTAAAAGAAGACGGCATGATCTTCGACGACGGTGTCACCGCCTGCCTCGCTGAAAATCACTATTTGATGTTCACGACCACCAGCGGGGCGGCGGCGGTGCTAGCCTGGCTGGAACGTTGGCAGCAAACCGAATGGCCCGAGCTTGAAGTGTTCTTCACTTCGGTAACCGACCACTGGGCAACGGCGACAGTCACCGGCCCTGACGCGCGCCGAGTGATTGAAAAAGTCTGCGTTGATATTGATCTAGGTAAAGACGCTTTCAAGTTCATGGACTGGCGCGACGGCACGGTCGCCGGTGTGCAAGCGCGCGTATTTCGCATCAGCTTTACCGGCGAGCTTAGCTTTGAAGTCAATGTGGCGGCACACTACGGCCGTTATGTGTGGGAGCAGTTGCTTGCTGCCGGCGCGGATTTTGAGATCACTCCTTACGGCACCGAAACCATGCACGTACTGCGGGCCGAGAAGGGGTTTATTATTATCGGCCAGGATACCGACGGCTCGATGACGCCGGTCGATATGAATATGAACTGGGTAGTGGCGAAAAATAAACCGTTTAGCTTTATCGGTCAGCGCGGGCTGGCTCGTGCCGATTGCCAGCGAACCGACCGCAAGCAGCTGGTAGGACTGAAAACGCTGCAGCCGGAAACCGTGCTGCCTGAGGGCGCGCAAATTGTGGACGACCCGGCGCAGGCCTTGCCAATGAGCATGCAAGGCCATGTCACTTCAAGCTACTTTAGTGCCAACCTGGGTCACTCGATCGCACTGGCGCTGGTAAAGGCAGGCTTGCAGCGCATGGGCGACGTCGTGCATTGCCCGTTGGCCGACGGTCGCAGCGTCGCCGCTGAAATAGTCAGCTCCGTGTTCTACGACCCGAAGGGAGAGCGGCAGCATGTTTGAAGCGCGACGGGAATCAGTGTTGCGATATGCGCTGGAAAGCTTTGTCGATAGCAAGCCTGTCGATAACAAGTCTGTCGATGCGGGCGTGATACTTCGCGAAGACGGAAGCAAAGGCCATTGCAATCTGCGCGGCAATGCTGACGACGACGCCTTTAGAACCGGCGTGGAAGCGGCGCTCAAGGCTCGCTTGCCGGTAACTCCTGGCTACTGGTCCGCAGCAGCTGACGCCAGCGTGTACTGGCTAGGCCCAAATGAATGGCTGCTGCTGGTGGCCGCCGGCCGTGAGGCTGACGTGCAACGCAATTTGCGCCACACTCTGTCAGGCCATTTTTCAATTGTCGATATTAGCGGCGGTCAAACACTGATCAATCTCAGCGGCGACGCAGTGGATTTTGTCTTGAAAAAATCCTGCACCTATGATTTTCATCCGCTAAGCTTTGGTCAAGGTCGTTGCGTGCAAACCACATTTGCCAAAGCAACGGCCCTGGTTGCCAGAAAAAAAGATGGGTCATACGACCTGGTGATACGCCGTAGCCTTGCGGATTATCTGTTTCGCTGGATCGCCAATGCAGCGGCCGAATACGGCTTTTCAGTTGAACGCTAAAGCGCGTCGTCCAGGCGTTCAATAGTGATTGCATTTCCACCGATTATCTATATTCTGCGCGCGTCAAAAGTTACAAAAAAATCAAGGAATCTCTGATTAATGTCATTCCTGCGTAGGAATGACGAACAACATATTAATCAGACACCATCTAACGGAAAGCACTATCAATGCCAGTTAAATCCCTAATTAAAATATGGCCTCTGTTTTTTGGCCTGCTACTTATTGGTCTGGCGGTGGGCGTGCAGAACAGCTTGCTGGGCATTCGTGCTGCGCTGGAAGGTTTTGACGATACGACAACCGGCTTACTGATGTCCTGCTATTTCGCCGGCTTTTTGTTGGGCGCTCTGCGGGCACCGAAAGTGATTCGGCGGGTAGGGCACATCCGTACCTTTGGCGCGCTGGCGGCGCTCGCCTCCAGTACCATTCTGGTGCATGCCATGTACATCGAGCCGTGGGTTTGGGGCCTGATGCGCCTGCTGACCGGCTTTGCCGTGTCTGTAATCTACATAGTGGCAGAAAGTTGGCTAAACCAGGCGGCCACCAATGAAAATCGCGGCCAGGTGCTGGCCATTTATATGGTGACCATGATGACCGGCTTATGTGCCGGCCAATTTATGCTCAACCTGGCAGACCCGGCTTCATTCACATTGTTCGCCGTGATTGCGGTGATGGTCAGTCTGGCTGCCATGCCCATTCTAATGACGGCACTTTCGACGCCAGTAGTGGAAGAAGTCGACAATATCAGCGTAGGCCTGCTGTGGAGGCGGGCGCCTATTGCCATTATGGGTTTGGTGTTATCGCAGTGGTGCGCCAGCATGGTGTTCGGCATGGGCGCAGTGTACGCCACGCAGTTGGGCATGACGGTGGCGGAAGTCGCCAATTTTATGGCTGCCATGCTGGGCGGGGCTATGGTTTTGCAGTGGCCGTTGGGCCGGTTGTCAGATTTTGTTGACCGGCGCTGGGTGCTGGCGTTCGCCTGCATCGCATCGGTAGTGTCGGCTTGTCTGGCAGCACACTATTCCACCGCGTCCTGGCAGCTTTACAGTACAGCCTTTGTGTTTGGCGGCTTTTGCCTGTCGCAATACTCGCTAACGGTGTCGATTATGAACGACAACCTGCGCCCTCGTGAGATCGTGCCGGCCAGCGGCACCATCGTCATGATTGCCGGTTTAACCTCAATAACGGGGCCTTTAAGCGGTGCGGCGGGGATGAGTGTATTCGGCGTCAATAGCTTCTTTTACCTGCTCGCGGTGAGCATGGGGTTGCTCGCAGTGATCAGTATTTGGCGTGCACTGACCATACCCTCAGTGTCGGATGAGTTTAAAATTCAATCAACTCTACACGTGCCGGTTGCTACCATCGGTACGGTGTTGCACGTAGAGGAAGATGTTGTAGACAGCGAGACAAGCGAGAACGAGTAGCCGCTTTGCTCTATACACTAATCGACGCTATTTGACCTTGTAAATGGTCATAGCTATCTGGTAAATTGCGCGCACTAAAATTCCTTGCACGTTGTTTTTGAGAAACCCCCTCTATGACCGAAGCCTGCTTCCAAATGAAAGGAAGTGTTGTCACTGCTATTGTTCTTGAGCTCACCCATTACTCAGAAACTGCCTTCGCCGATCAGCTCAACGATCACGTTAAGCAAGCACCCAAGCTGTTTACGAATTCTCCCGTTGTGATTAGCCTCGAAAAGCTCGAGAAAAATACAGAAGTTGATTTCGCGGCTCTTTTACGCGCCTGCAAAGCGGCAAATTTACAGCCGATGGCGTTCAGAGGCGTGGCCGCACGCTATGCCGACGCGGTACAGGCCACCGGCCTGGCGGTGTTACCGTTCGCTTCTGCCCGGGCGGCGGCCAGCGGCAAAGTTGTCACGCTTGACCCGCCGCTGGAAGCAGCAGCCGAAGTCGAAGTCGAAGCCGCGCCGGAAAGTACTGACGCGCCGGCGCCGGCCGTAGCGGAATCATCCGCCAGGCCTACCAAATTAGTGACTCAGCCCGTGCGTTCGGGGCAGCAAATTTATGCTCAGGGCGCTGATCTTATTATTATGTCGCAGGTCAGCGAGGGTGCCGAAGTGCTGGCCGACGGCCATATTCACGTATACGGCACGCTGCGCGGGCGGGCGCTTGCGGGTGTTAACGGCGACACCAATGCCCGCATATTCTGTCGCAGTCTGGAAGCGGAGTTATTATCGGTGGCCGGTAATTTTGTGCTCAGCGAAGATCTGCGTAGCCGCGCCGAAGTATGGAAGCAGCCGACCCAGGTGTTTCTCAGTGACGAAAACTTGAAAGTCGAAGCATTATAATAGCCGCGTCTTTCAATGCGTATAACACGAACTATTGAATCTTTCTGGAGCAAAAATTGGCTAAAGTAGTTGTTGTGACATCAGGCAAAGGAGGCGTGGGTAAAACCACGTCAAGCGCAGCGATTGGCACCGGTTTGGCGCAAATTGGTAAAAAGACCGTAATCATCGACTTTGACGTGGGCTTGCGTAATCTCGACCTGATCATGGGCTGCGAACGCCGCGTTGTGTATGATTTTGTCAACGTTATCAACAAGGAAGCGACCCTCAACCAGGCGCTAATCAAAGACAAGCGCACCGAAGGCCTGTACATTTTGCCGGCCTCGCAAACACGCGATAAAGAAGCCCTGACGCAAGAAGGGGTTGGCGA